>Ga0265297_10000826_pt1 | contig 83912 bp, 106 predicted proteins | sample Munlanlwell13791_FD_192502 | JGI IMG/M metagenome (GOLD analysis project Ga0265297, IMG submission 192502) | Leachate microbial communities from a municipal landfill in Southern Ontario, Canada - Leachate well 137-91 | ecosystem: Engineered > Solid waste > Landfill > Unclassified | place...
GGTGGGGGGCGTGGTCACTTGCAACGCTTGAACTAATGACCTGCGGAAAACCAATTCTTGCAATCGATGGACGTTCTGCGCCCGAACTTTTGGGAAAAGATTACCCATTATTTTTCGCCAAGGCGACTGAAGACAAAGACGCATACAAAGGCTTCCGAAGAAAACTTTTATCGATGATAACTGATAAAGAAATGTGCAAGAAAGTTGGTGAGAAAAACCGCGAAAGAGTAAAATCGATGTTCGATTGGGAAAAGACCATCTTTGAGTGGGATGATCTTATATTGAAGCATTGCGATTTTGATTTATCGAACGACGACTCGGAAGGTAAATTGAAGTTGCTTGAATACGTCAAGAAGAAAGGCTCCGCTTCGAAGCGTGATATATTAAATCAATTCGGGGGCGCTATTTCTTATACAAGATACAGGAAATACCTCCTGACGCATGGGATATACGACGATTACACGAAAGCGGAGGTTGAATACACATCAACGATGCCGACAGAAGGCTTCAAGGAAGCGTCGGAAGATTGGGAGGAATTGTTTTGAACCCAGTCGCCGTTTTCAAGGATATATATCAAGATTGCCTCTGCGAAGACATCGGCGAAATGACATGCGCCAAAGAATACACCATAATTATCCGCCCGTTCAATTTCAACTTTGACGAATACATAACTAAGACAATGCAAGATTATATGGAACGGATATGTCCACCTGGAAATGATATGACCAAGGACATCGTTAATAGTATCGACGAAGTTCTAAAATCAGGAACTTTCCCGTATGCAAGACTAAACAAAACGGTGATCACCGACAAGAAATTTTATACCGTTGTTCCTGAAAAGAAATATTTCTCATTTTCTGGTAGATACATCAACAACGCAAAGAAGATTTTGGGCGACGATTGCGAAATATTTTTACCCACTGTTTGTATCGTGGGTTATGCGCTTGCAAAGGATAAAAAATATATCGTGATGTTCTCGCCTGAAATCGGTGACGAACTTAATATTACCGAAGAAACAAAAGAGGAAAAGACCGACGATCTTGACGACAATAATTTATGGTGATTTTATGCCATTTGCACAACAAAATCCAGAAGTCTATAAGAAGATAAAGAACGAAAGATATGGCTACATTTGCCCGGAATGTGGCAACGTCGAAAAGTTCCAGCAATATATTAATTGCGTCAAGGATTTAATGCAAGATGATAAGACAGGCAAAATCATATGGTATGGAAATGATACCGATATGAATTTGAAGCCTCATGTTACCGAAGTTCAATGCGCAGAATGTGGTGCAACGGCACAAAAATGCAAGAAAGGAATTACTTTTGAGATGGAGTTCGTCATATGATAGAACAAAAAATAATTATTGGTGATTTCCTGGACGGGGGGGGCATTATTAAGGATAATAGTGTCGATCTAATTTTAACTGACCCACCGTATAATATATCCACAGAAATTACCATATTTCGTGGAAGCAACCCAATGAAGTTCAAAGGAACGGATATTAAAGGTGATTTTGGTGAATGGGACCATTTTGAATCGGAGGAAAAATATATCGAATTCACTGAAGCATGGCTCGATCTATGTCATAAAAAATTAAGACCTGGTGGAATGTTCATATCATACTTTGACCGAGAAAGGATAAATTCTTTGTCGAATTATTTAAAAAAGAAATACAAATATAAATTTAAGGATTACTTTGCACATCTTAAAAATAATCCAGTACCGCAGGCAAGGATGGTAAAATGGATGTCTGCTTGGGAAATGGTTTGTATGTTGCAAAAACCAGAAGGTAAATTAACGTATAATTACAAATTGGGACAACAAAAGAATTATGCCATAGTATCTATCACAAGTCAAGGCGAAAGAATTGTTTCCGCGAAAGGGAAGACACATCCCACGCAAAAGCCAGAATCGATAATCGAATTGTTCATTAAATATTGGTCGAACGAAGGTGATTTAATACTTGACCCATTCTGTGGGACAGGAACAACGTTAGCAATGGCGAAACGTTTAAGACGAAATGCCATCGGCTTCGAAATCGACGAAGACTGGAAGTACCCAGTTGAAAAGCGCATACAAGATACACACGAATCTGCAGAAGTCTATTTGCAAAATGATACACTTGACGAAGGTGAATTATTTTGACCGAAGAAATCATAGATCACTATTGCACACGGTGTGGACGACGCTTGAAAAATCCACAATTGATAAATGGAAAATATTACGGTGTCGTATGCGCCACAAAGATTGCAATATCAAACCATAGCCAGATCGGGACATTCGATGAGATGATTTAGATGGTGGTAAACGTTGAAAGGGATATTTACAGGAAGATATTACAACGGTACAACTTCGACATGTATCCCCGAACTGTGGGTTTTCCAGTCCAAAGGTTCATTGGTGAATTTAAGGATTTCTGGAAATTTTTCGATTTCACCAGAGGTGAAAATACCTGTTTTACATCGACACAAAGTTATCCGAAATTAGCAATGAGTAACAACAAGGTAAAACCCATTTCTATTTCGATGAACAACATTTTTTCAGATTTTGACGAATCGACAAAACCGGAAAATGCCTTGCGTGATTGCAGAAATATGACCAACTTCCTTATCAATGAAAATATACCATTCATCAACAATTATTCTGGGTCCAAAGGATTCGCCAATTATATCATCTTGAAACCACAAACATACAAGTATATCGCCTCCCAAGATTCTGGTAAATCATTGAAGTTATTAATCTATGGTGTGCATTTGTTCTTTGAAAAAAAGTTTAAGATGACGACGATGGACAAAAAGGTTATGAAAGACCCAAAAAGATTATGTCGTATGCCTTACTCACCACATTGCAATCGTGAAAACTATTTGAGTGGGCGTCATTGTTATCCGTTGACAATGGAACAATCCTTGAAATGGCAAATAAAGGAAATAACCGATTACGCATACAATCCAGAAGTTATCATACCAGAAGTCCAAGGAAAAATGATGACGTTAACCCAACTTGTCGATTATCTTAATGTTGACTTCGAGCAGGTTGAGCAGGAAATAGAATTCGCACCGACGAATAGGAAAGACGTTGGTCAAATTCAAGACGACGAAACGCAATTACTATTATGTATGCTCGACAAAATGAAGCCTTGCATAGCCAACAACTTGCGGACGATTAATCCTGATCATGATATGCGCTTCGCCTTCGCCGTGTGGATGAAAAGACTTGGTAAAACCCGTGAGGATGCAGAACGTCATTACGTCAATATCGGAAAACATTTCGGGTATGTTGACTTGCACAACGAAGACGAAAGACGGGTACAGTTCGACAATATCTTTAATAATGATTATAAGTATGAACCCTCCTGCAATACAATTATACGGAATGGCTTTTGCATAGCCGAAAAATGCGACCGTTTCCATTCAGCGTGGAAAGGTCACGAACATAAAAGGTTGGCGACGAAATGAAAACAAAAAATGTGGACGAATTCATAGGCGTTATGCGAACGGTTGACCAGTTTTCATTCGACGAAATAATGCCCATAACTTTTGAGGAATGCCTCAAGAAGATCACTGTGGACCAGATTGATAATTTTGGTGATTTAACCGAGTGGTTGAAAGAAAAGGGATTTACTGAATTCGAACTCGGATTTATTCTCGGGTTCATTCATCACAAAGTGGCAAAGAACGAGGACAATGGTGGGGATAATAAATATGAAATTCAGTACCTTCGTTAGTTCGCCAAAGATTATACAAATGAAATTAGAATACGGCAATATCGCCGACTGGATAGCAATCGCTCGGCAAAGTATCGCAGAAAAGCAACCAACTTTTGAATTGAAAGGCGATACATTTACCATAAACGATGTGCAAGACCTTTTCCTCAAAAAAGTAGGATATGAATACGTCAAAAGAAAGCCTTGCATAGATCACCGCGAACTGGACGAAATGATAGATTTATCCAAGGAATTCGGGTTTGAGGTCGTTCAGTTGAAATTGGGCGAAGGTGATTACCAGAGTGAACGATACGATACCCAAACAATCAACATAGAAAGAAAAGACAACGATTTTATCCCGTCTTTGTTCCACGACAAGCACATTTATGAGCAACTAAATGCAATGAGAAAAAACCCGAACGTCAAGGCGTCTTATCTCATTTGCACAAAATCTTGGCAACAAATAAAGCGAGATATGGAATCAAGACATAAACCATTACCACGCAACTTGTTAATATCGTATGTCGGTGAATTAGCATTGATGGGATATCCTCCGATATTCGTCGATGACTACCGCGATTATATGGATTTGGTTGAGTATCTCTTCGATGCATATTATAAAAATGTCAACCGCGCAAAACGTATTAATAATGCTATAAGTATAAAAGAAAAGAACATAATAAAATTTCCAGGAGTCTCGGACAAATTGGCGGAAAGATTGCTTGAAAAGTTCGGTTCAATTAAAGGGGTTTGCAATGCAACCCCAGAACAATTACTCGAGGTCAAAGGTATCGGCGAAAAGACCGCCCAAGAAATATACAAGTTGGTGAACTAATGAACTTCAATGAGAAATATCGGGTGAATTCTCTCGACGACATCAAAGGGCAAGAATACGAAATTATGAAATTAAAAGCCATCGTGAAAAAAGTCCACGATCATATAGACGATGGCGACTGTCCGCATTTGTATTTTGAAGGCAAACCAGGAACTGGTAAAACCACCGTTGCAATCGCTTTCTTAAAAGACTTATTTGGTAAATCTTGGGATATGAACTTCAAAGAATTCAATGCATCGGAAACCAGAATCGAACAAATAAGGACAGAAGTCATCGATTTGGCGCAAAAACAGGTTTTAGGTGAATACAAAACAAAAGACGGAAAGATTTACGACATACCATTTAATACTATATTCTTCGATGAAATCGATTATCTTCCCCCAAAATCACAGGCTATTCTGCGTCGTATTATGGAGGTCAATGCCACAAATACAAGGTTCATCTTATCCTGCAATTACGGGCACAAAGTCATAGACGCTCTTAAAAGCAGATGCGTTTGTTGCCATTTCGGGAGTTTACGTCCAGATGCAATAAAGGAAATCTTGAACCCGATAATCAAAAAAGAAAGTATCAAGATTGAAGACGACGCTTTGGAACTTCTTGCGAATTCGTCAAGCGGTGACGCAAGAAAGGCGCAAAATATCCTATTCAAGGCGGCGCTTTCTGGTAAGGTGACAAAAGAAGAAATCGAACGGGCGACCACGTCGATACTCGAAGCATTCAATACCAAGATATTGGAACTTGCGATTGTATCGAATGCGGCGAATGATGCAACATACGACAAGAACTTTAAGATAATAGAAAACCACATCAATAGGCTATACTATGAAAGAGGTTATTCCGCCACTCAAATCTTGATTAATATCTTTGATAGTGTCAACAACGACGAAAAAATACCAATCCCTGTCAAGCGCAAATTATTCGGTTCTATTGCCGAATGTTTGCGGGATTGTTCTATCGTGGACGATGACTTATATGCCTTAAAAATGTGGTTGAGGGGATTAAAATGAAAGCCGTGGTCGACGTTCAACTATTGAAAAAATTTATCAACCAATTTCCGTTGATATACGACATTGCGCTTTATTTCCAAGACGACAAGATTTTTATCCAAGAGCAGGATTCTGGTCATTGCGCCATGATAATGTCGTCGATGAAGGTTTTAATGTCGGATAATTTTTGCACCAAGTTTAAGATCGCCGACGCAAACGATTGCCTAAAAGTTAAGGGTGATATTGTCATCGAACTAAAAGATAAAAAATTACTCATCGATAACAAAACCATAAAATGCGAATTAATCACCGACGAACGCAAGACACCAAAAAATTTCGAATTCGATAATATGGTCTCAATCGATAGAAAATTATTAAGTTCTTTGAAGCCTATTGGTAATTATATCCACATAACGATGAACAGGAACGGGTTAAGAATTTATTCCAAAGACGAAGAAAAATCGGAAGAAATATACATACCAAAAGGGTCGTTTAGGTCGATGAAATGTGCCGGAGAATCCAGATCATTATACGGAAATAATTTGTTGGTGCCATTAATCAAAAATCTTCCAGGTGATATAATACAACTCGAATTCAAAAGTGGTTCGGACGAAGCCGAAAAATGTGCCCCTATGAGTATAAAATATAGGGATGAAAATATAGAAACCAATATCTTCATTGCGCCAAGATTTTGCGACGAAGAACACAACGACATTAAAGATATTCCACCAATCGATGAAAAGAAATTCCAGTCTCAAACGTTCGACGACGACGAACTATTTTAGGTGACAAAATGCCAAAAACTGGAAATTTGCGCCGTGAATTGATACGGGTAACAAAGATAGATTATTACCCACATCAAACGGATAAAACTGCTTTTCGTGATGAACTAATCACGATTATCTGGGGCGTAAATGAAGAACGCAAAAGGGTGGAATTGCATGTCAAAGGATGCATTCCTCGTTTTTGGGTAGACGAAGACCCAGAGGAAATAGAAATCGACGAAGAAATTAAAAAATATATTGTCAAAGTCAAGAAAGAAGGAAGATCATTCATCGACAATAAGGAATTGTGGTGCATATACGTAAAATATCCTTATGGTTTAATCTTTCAACCATTGCGTTCATACTTCAAAAATCACTATCAAGCCGACGTTTATTTCCACGAAGCCGTTAGATACTTTTATGGCATCAAGACATACATATCCATCCCTTATCGAAAGTATTCCCTTAGCATTGGCGAAGTTGTCCCCGTCGATAATCCCGAAAAGAAGATACAAACGAACGATTATATCCTTGACATCGAAACAAGCGATACTAAAGGATTTGCCGCACCTCGGAACCCAAGTGCCGAAATACGTTGCTTGACATTACGGTCAGTTGAAACGGGCGAAATATGGTCGGGCATCACGAAGAAGGTGGATAAAGCAATCGTGGAAAAATTGCTCAAGGATAAAGAACTTGTCAACGAAGCCGTTAAGCATGACGAAGATGTGGTTCCACCGCTTGAATCGAATTGTAGGATAAACATTTTCGAATTTTATAAGGGTGATCGGGAAGATAACGAACGGGAATTACTCAACTGGTTCAAATCAATCTTTGAAACGTTATCAATAACTACAATTGCAGAATATGGCGATTATGACCACTCATACATCATTGAACGGGTAAAATTAATGAATGGTAACATCAATTTGTGGAATCATAAGAACAAAGGCAATCGGCAATATTATCCAAGACACATCTTTAAACCTATTACCATCGGTGATTTGGAAAGATTTTATGAAAAGTTCGTAGGTTCGGCAAAAGCGTCTGGGAGAACTGCGCTTGAATGGATGGGGCAAGAAGAACTCGGATATGGTAAATTCCAGCGGGCAGGCATCGATGAACTTTATGAGAAGAATCCAGAATTTTTAATGGCATACAATATGTGGGATTGCATTTTGCCCGACCGTGTTATGAAGAAATGTGGCGAACTTCTGGAAATCCATAAAGAGGTTTGCGATTATATGGGATGCAATCTTGAAAGTTGGAATATGCCGATGCTTCAATGGGAAGCCATAGTAATGCATCGATTGAAGAACAAGGAAATTTTACCATCTATTGACACAATTATCCGAGATGCAGGAATGGAAGCTGGGGGATTTGTAACTGAAAACGCCGCATGTGGAATGTTTGAAAATATGGTCGAGCTTGATAATAGTGGCGAATATAATGCGGTAGTCCTTACGGGCAACATCGATCATAAAACGCTTATACGAAACGACGCCGAACTAATGCAGGTAGAAAACGAAGGACTAAGAGTTGCCAAATTTCCGTCAGGTCGTTCCTATCTTCTTGATGTCAAAGGGATAATACCAGAAATTCTCAAAGAAATGATTAACAAGATTAACGAATATAAAAAATTAATAAAAGAGGCGAAGGCGCAACTCAAAGAACTACATAAAGAACCTGAAAAGAACAAAAAGGAAATCGAAGAACTGGAAGATCGCCTTGAAATTCTTGACCAGTTAAAATACGTCCCAAAATCGGGCACATTGTCATCAACTGGTCTTTATGGAACAGGTCGTGAAGGAAGAAAACGACCATTCAGACTTGCACACGGTGGAATGGCAAGCGATATAACGGAATGTGGTCGTTATCACGAAAGTTGGAATAAAGAATTTATAGAATCTCACAGTTATAACATGCGAACAAACGAACTTTGGAAACATGGTGAAGAACAAAAAGTTCCGATAGATGAAGCACCATTTAATACCCCAGAAGAATTCTTACGCCTCATTGTCATCGGACAAGACACCGATTCATGCAAATGTAAAATAGTTGGTAAACTTCCTGACTTGAAAGGTCGAGAAATGGAAACGTTCTTGACTAAAATGGGTGATTGCTATTGCAAAGAACTTAATAAATCGTTTGACGAATTCGCCAAAAAAACCCTAAATGTAGATAAGCATTATTTCATGATAAAATTGGACGCAACATACAAAAAATATTTCCAATGGGGTGCAAATAAAAATTATGTCTTCAAAGATTTCAACGACCAAATCCACTACAAAGGCGTCCGCCTTGTCAAGCGCGGTACTGCATTCATCATCCAAGAATTTATGAGAAAGTTCTTTGATATTGTCATGGCTGATATTCCTGTGGAAGAAATCAAGACCAAGATCACCGAATTAATGCGAACATACGAAGCGGATATTTTAGCGGGAAAATATACCATAGAATGTGGTGAACCTCGGAAGACGCATACGGAAACATTATATTGGGATTCAATGACGCATTCAAACACCATATTCAATAAAGAATTCCGTATGGACGAAGTTGCAATATTTTTCCCAGCTACTGCAATAGTGGGTCATCCTTTGCCAAAAAATAAACAAGTAGCCTTGGAATATGGTGATGACCCAATAAAATTTGGCATTAAACTTGATTATGAAGAGGTGTTAAGAAAAGTTAAAAAGTCAATTGAGACAATCTTGTTAGCAATAGACAAGAACGCAACATGGGAAAATCTTGTCGAAGGAATAGAAAAAGGAAATATCGATGACGAAGAACTTTGGTGATACAATGGGAAAATTCGGCAAACTAATGCGGGTATGTGTGGGCGAGGTTGGCAAGCCTTCGTTTTTTGGTGAGGTCATAAGTCCTTATACGAAGATAGAACTTTTGAAAAATGCAAGAGTTACGCCAGCATTCAATGACGACAACGCAGTAGGAATTGTGGACAGGATTGAAGTCATCGACGGGAAAATAATGGCTGATATCCGCGTCGATGAAGGCTGGTTTAACAAGACTATAAAGGTCAACTTTGCACCTGCTGGATACGCCGATGAATTCGACAAGAAGACAAAGAAAATATCCAAGTTCATCGTGACCTCCATTGGCGCAACGTTCACGGGATGATATTGATGGATTGGGCGTTAAAACACCAACCAAGGACACCGAAAGAATACATCGGGATGAAATCAGATATCCAGATCATATCGAACTTTCTCGATTTGTGGATAGGTGACGTCCCGCCAAAGAAAGCAATTATTTTATTCGGTGAACCTGGAAATGGTAAAACGTCCATAGTTTATGCGCTTGAATCGACATACAACCTAAATATCATTGAAGTCAATGCCTCGGATGACCGCAATGCGACAGACATCAAGAAGTTATACCATAAGACAGGATTAAACGCCTTTGACGACAAAATGACTGTTATGTTGCTTGATGAAGTGGACGGCATCAACGCTTGGGAAACACTTGGAACGCTTGTGGATAATAGCATGTGTCCTATATTTATGACTTGCAATAATATCGATGTCGTACCGTATGACTTATCAAAGAAATGTATATCTTTGGAGATAAGATATCCACCAACTGATTATGTCATTCGAAGACTAACGGAAATAGCACGGAAAGAACATCTTGATATGGACAATAGGGCAATATCAACGATAGCCGAACGTTGCATATCTGTAAGGTCGGCAATCTTGACATTGCAATCATGTGCCTTGACAGGTTCGACGAAGCGAATTATACCGCATGATGTCGATTATTCCGAGTATGAACAAATCAGAAGGCTTTTTTCTGGTGAATCTTGCGCTTTCGATTTATCTCCCGAGGTCGTCAAGAAATGGGCAATATCAAACGGTGTTCCAATCCATAAACTTGACAAGATGATCACCATGGGACGTGAATATCCAAACCTTCAAGATGTGGTGGAATCTTATGCAATGACATTAAGGGGTAACATTGAAAAGTTAAAATCACCGTATTACGTTGCTTTTAAGAAGTTCAAGAAAAAAGAAGCGACAAAGAAAGAAGACGAAGACGAAAAACCAAAAAAGAAGTTCGTTGCAAAAGAAGAAAGAAAACCCGAAATCGAGAAAGCCGTAGTTGTCGGAAACAACTCGTTCGGTGATGATTTATGGTAAGAAAACGAGAAGCAATCAAACAAAAAATGACCCCATTGACAAGATTGGTTTTATTTCTGAAATCTGAAGGCTTCAATAGTGCCCAAATAAGGTACATTTGCACAAAAGTCCTACATATCAAAGGCGCCAAAATCCACGTCAAGATCAATATGTATGTTAAATTTGTGGAAATCCAAGAAGCACAACGCCGCTTTTCCTCTGAACGAATCGCCACAAAACTGCGCATGTGCGGACTGTTGGAAGAAATTAAAAAAATTACCTGAAATTATAACAAAGTTTATATGACGGTTCGCCCATTTAGAATACGAGGCGTTTTAATGCGAAAGGCACAAAAGACACAAAAAAAGTTTTGTGATGAATGCAACAATATGGTGCCAGAGTCTGGTATCGGGTTGCATATAGATGGGATTTATGGGCTTGGTGAATTGAACGTCTGTAATTCTTGCATGGATGGGATGCCATATGAGAAAAAATGTGGTAAAAAATAAAATACTTTTGATGAAGGTCTTTTATCAAGAAATAAAAACGGGTCAACGTGATAAGGACCCAGTGAACAATCCGACCGATGGGCATTGGTTGTCGCAAACGACCAACGATCTAAAAGTATCTTTGCATATGACATCGGGCGAGGCGTCTCATTTTGTGAAAGCACACATGTTAAACATCAACTTCGGTGAGACGTGCATCGTGGTAAAAAAGAAAAATGGAAAGAACGGTGGGAACGTTTATAGGGTGGTGAATCTACTTGCCGAAAGCGAACAAACCCAAAAATGAGTTCCGCTTCATACATTGCGCCGACTTGCACCTTGGATTTAAGCAATACAACGAAGACATCCGAGAAAAGGATTCTTATGATGCATTTGTAGGTATATTGGATTACGCCGTCGCAAATTCTATAAAGTTTATCTTGATTGCGGGCGATATTTTCCATAGCCGTGATATTTCACCAGAGACGTTATCTATCACCGAAAAGATATTGAACGAAGCACACAACCAAGGAATAATGTTTCTTGCAATCGAAGGCAACCACGATAGCCAACATATCATTGGTAAAATGTCGTGGCTTCAATACTTGCAAGTCAAAGGGCTTATTGCGCTTTTCGGAAAAGAGGACGGTCCTACATTTCTTGACTTAACATCACCGACGGGAAGATTATGCGTTTGGGGAATGAAATACGCAGGCGCATCCACAAAACAGGAACTGGATGCGTTCATCGATTACAAGAAAGACCAGATCGAACGTTTCCCAGAACAAATTGCCCGACCTGCCGTATTGATGATTCATGCAGGTGTTATGGGTCAAATCCCAAATTCTGGTAACATTGATGCATCCGATTTATTGCGCTTCAAAGCTTACTTTGATTATATCGCAATGGGACATATCCATAAACCGTATGAAATCGACAACTTCATATTTAATCCAGGTTCTTCAGAACATACGTCAATCGGTGAATCAGAATTTGAAGGCGGCTTTTACGACGTGGTGATCACCAATGAAAACGTGAACGCCAAGCACATAGTAACCAAAAAGCGACCAATGATAAGGATTGAAAGCGATATTAACAAGATAGATTATCATTCGATAGTTAAACGCTTGCAAAACCTATCGGAGCCTATCGTTGAGTTCACTTTGGTAGGCGAATCACTGGAAAAGCCTGACATTAACGCAATACGCAAAGAACTGGAACACTTTTCGAAGATTCTAAGAATTCAAGATAAGACTTATCGACCAATGAAAATGGCGGAAACGTTGCACGGTTCTACCGACGAAATTGAGAAAGCGGTGATAACGTCTTTGTCGAATTCGAACGATTTAACCCAACTCATAATCGACCTGAAAAATTCACCAACAGAAGATTCGGGCACAACGTTGAAAAGGTTCCAAAAACTGGCAGGTGTTGACGATGTTGATTAAACATCTATCTATCAAGAATATCAAGACGCATAAGGATACCGAAATTGACTTTTTGCCGGGCGTTAATGCAATCATCGGGCAAAATGGGTCTGGTAAATCGACAATTCTGGAATGCATCAATGCGCTTCTGTTCCAATCGCTTGATTACAAGCCGTCAGAATTCATATCGAACGGTGAGAAAAAAGGAAAGGTCGTCTTGACGGTCGAAATTGGAAAAGAAACATACGACCTGATCAGGACTTTTGGTAGCAACTCGGAATATTTAGTCATAACAAAATACGGTAAAACAATCGCAGACGGAAAAGAAGCCGTCACCGAATGGGTGCATAATGTCTTAAAGATAGATAACGCAATAGATTTAACGACGTTATGCCAAAATGTGATATGCGTTCCACAAGGTATGCACACATCACATTTCCTTTTACCGCCTTCTGGTCGCAAGAAAATCTTTGATACGATATTGAACATTGACGCTTATTCTGATTTGTTCAAGCGTCTTTTACCCGTCGCAACTCTATCGAATGAGGCAACGACATCCTTAAAGATGAAATACGAACGAATAGGGACGCAAGCAGAGGGCATCGACGCATTAAAGGAACGTGCGGTCGTCATTCAGGAAGACATTAAAAAAGCCGATGCAGGACTGGATGAAATTACCATAAAGTTGCGAACTATCACGATAGAAAAGAAGACAATGGACGAAAAGCAAAAAGCCCACATCCAGATACCTCAAATAAAAAATAATATCGATTACGCAAAAGGTGAAATTGACAAGTTGAATGAGGCGCTCGCAGATACGCAAGAAGCAAAAGAACGCCTGCAAGTTGTCGAAAAGGACCTTATATTGTGCAAAAGACTGGAAGACGAAGCGCAAGAGGTAAAATTTGAACTTCAAAGAGAAACGCATATCAAGAACGATATTAAAAACCTCGAAACGTCAATAAAGGAAAATGAGATATACGGTGAAAATATCCAAAAACGCATTGACGACATGGCGCAATTTGTGGAAGCCGCAGGTAAATATGACGATCTTCAGGAAAGCCTTAACGTGATAAATTCGGACGTTTCTTCGGTTGATTCTAAGATTGAAGAACTTGAAAAGTATAAAGAAGACGCCGAAAAGGGTCAATGCCCAATATTACATAACGCTTGCAATCAGAATATAAAAAACACCGTTATCGACATATTATCTGGGTTGCGAGAAGATTCCGAAAAGTTGCACGCTCGGTTAAATGTCATTAAGGAAAAATTGAAGTATGCAAAACAAGCCAAAGAACAATGCAGAAGTCTCGGTGAAATGAAAAGTTTACTGAAACACAACGAAGAGGCTTTATTAAAAACAGAGGGCGATCTGGCGATGTTAAGAATGGATATGCCCGATTTTGACGCAATGCGGTTAAAGTTGAATAGTCTCGAATCTCAAATATCAAAATATAAACCGCTTTCTTCTGAACAAATAAAATTAAAAGCAACTATTCAAGCCGAAAAGGTGAGAATTGGTGCATTACAAGAAAACGAGGCACGTCTCAAGATGTATAATACAAAGTTAAAAGAACTGCAAGAAATCGCCAAAGATTATAATCAAGAAGATTTTAATGCCGTAAACGAAGCATACCAGAAGACGTTCTCGGAAAACGAGGTAATAAAACGTGATATTTACAACTTCAGGTTAAAATTGAAAGATACAATGGAAGAAATACACCAGAAAGAAGATAAGGCAAAAGAAGCGCAAGAACTAAAGGACAAAATCGCAACATACGAAGCAGTGACGACCATGATCAACAATGTCCGCGAAATCGTCAAGAAGATACCTGAAAATCTGGTGGAACAATATGTCGCAAATATCAACTATGAGGCGAACATGATATTTAACGACATCACGAAGACTAATTCCATTCTGACGTGGACGAACAACTATGAGATAGTCATTGACGGTAAATCTTTCCACCAACTATCTGGAGGCGAGCAGGTTGTCGCAGCGATTTCGGTACGTCTTGCATTGTTGAAAAGCATCTCGGGCATAGATATTGCTATATTTGACGAACCGACCATTAATCTTGATAGTGAAAGACGCGGAACGCTTGCCGAAATGATAAGGAACGTCAAAGGCTTCAATCAATTGTTTGTTGTGTCGCATGATAACGCTTTCGATAATATCATCGAGAACGTCGTCCATATCAAGCGGATAGATAATCGAACATTTACGGCTTAATATACGTTGTAGGCTTCAATACTTCGACGCTTGACAATGTAAATGCCATAGTCTTCTTGCGTTCGTATGTCCAAGCCAGTTCACGCAAGATAAAATTACCATAGGCGTTATATCGTGCCGAATCGATTTCTACCGTTTGTCCTGGAAAATAATCGAAGCGATCTGGCACGAACTTAACAGTTATCTTCTTTGGTATCTCGTTGTGCGCTCTCACCCATCCACGGGCGACTTGATAACAAGCATCGACACCGATGAGCGAGGTATCGGATATATTTTTGTGTCTTGGGTTATCTGGGAAATCAGGTATTGGATTATTCTCTGGGTCTAATTTTCCTGGATAGTATGCGCGGACACCATTTGCACCAACAACTGTTGCACAATCGAAATAATAGGAGCCATCTATTTCAACCGATAAATCGGTGATTTCGGCATCGGTTAATGTCACTGCTGGTTCCTGATTTTCATAATCTGGAAGGGGTGCAAATATCACACTATCATTTTTAACGTATATGTGGTAAATTGTCCCGTCGTCGTTGCCGCCGATGACAAGATATAATAATAATTTTATCGCCTCGAGTCTGGATTTATCTGTTAAATCGATTGAGTCAACTATGACGCCCGTCTCGATGTCGATACCGCCAGAATCGATGTCATGACCAGAATTTGAAATAATATCTTTGATGATTGCGCCCGCATCTGTGCCGGCATATTTTCCTTCATTTGGCGGAATGTGTTCGTTGTTCAATGCTTGCAAGACATCATAACAAGCGAACTGGACAGATTTAGGGGTGATCTTGGTCGTCAAAACATTTCCTTTAAAGATTCTATCGTCGACCTCGGTTGGCGGGGTTAACTCTGTTTCAAAAGTCAAATCGTCGCCATATGGGTCTTCTACGGTATTGGTGATCACTGCGCGGAAATGATAAACGGTCAAGTCATCGAGACCAGTTATTGTTTCTGATATTACATTTCCAACCCTTTTGCCAGTTCTATGTGTCGTTTCTGAACCATACGACAAAGTTTTACCATATTGGAAATAAACTTCGCAATCTTCGCCAGAATCTTCGGTTACTTCGGCGGAAATTGTTGCGTATGTATCGCCTACATCGGTTGCTGCTTGCGTTTCAATCGTCGGGCAAGGTTGCTCATCCGTCTTAAACGTCATATCAGAACCAGTAGTTGCGCCCTGATTGTTACTGATAGCCGCTTGGTAATGATATGTGGTATCTGGGTCCAATCCTGTCAACGCGGCGAAAGGAGTATTTCCAACTCTTTTGCCTGTTTGATGTGATGTTGAACTACCATATCCTACAGTTTTTCCATAATTAAACCAAACTTCGCAATCTTCAGCGGAATCTTCCGTTACCTCTGAATTTACGGTTGCACCAAAATAACCAATATCTGTCGCTGCGTCTGTATCTATTGCTGGTAATGGAGGTGTATCAAATTCACCGTCGGCGCCATATGTTGTGCCTTGGCTATTCATGATCACAGCACGGAAATGATATGTAGTATCTGGGTCAAGAGACGTTATATTTTCTGCTATTGTGTCAGGTATTCTCTTTTGTGTTTCGTGATTTGTTTCCGTTCCATAACCTGTATCAAGCCCATATTCCAACCAAACCTCACAATCTTCGCCACTATCGTCGATGACTGTGGCGTTTAATGTCGCTTGCGTCGATGTTATGGCGGAAGCTGGGTCGGTTTGAACAACGGGTGGCGCAGGAGGAAACCATTCACCTTCTTCTGCATATAATGAATCACATAACCAGGTTGTTGTCGGTAATTGTGACCAATCTGCAGGCGTGCCATACCAACAATTGGCATCCGGATTAATATTTTTGTTATTGGCACCTAATACCGCTATATTTATTTCTGTGTCAACGACCGCAGTTATTTCATATGAAGCCAATAACGTTGTTCCTGCATCGTCATATACATAAACAGTTAATTTTTTGGATGTTCCATTATAACTCAATATCAATGTATACCATGTATTATCACTTAACGAATATCCCATGTCCTCGTCCTTATGATATATCCCATGTTGCGAATCGATACGAGCCCTTAGAGCACCAGTCCTATCTACTGATACTCCGAGAACATCAGCGTATAACCACGCTTCAAAAAATCCCAGAAAACCTATTGAATTGGCATGAGCATTAATAAGATTAGTTGGTGATCTTATATGCATAATACCGTGGAAGTCTTTTGTGAGGTCTTGTCCAGCAGAAAGAGATTGCCCAAATCTCTGACTGCTACCGGCACTTGTATAAAACGAAGTCCATAAATGTGCTCCACCATCAGTTGAATAATTCGCACCGTAGGTAGTATTAGTGCCCACGACCGAATCTGATAATGCTGTTCCTGATTTATCGAGTAAAACTACCATTATTGTTCCTCTTCTATTTCGATTAGATCATCAAATCTCATTATCGACGTATTCAAACCACCAGCATTTGGGAAAGTCAACGTGATTTCTGTGGAAGCGTTTTCGCTAATCTTGACATCAATACGGGACGGGTAAACGTATGACACTTGCCCGTTTTGCTCGGTTAATTTTACCTTCAAAGACATATTAAACACTCTTGTATTGAATCACTGCTGTCCACGGAACGTCATCGATATATCCACCACGTCTTGAGTGGTTGAAAGATAAAATATAGCCAGTGAATTCTTTGGTGGCTCCGGTGACATCGAAGTAATTAAATCTTACAAGCGTTTGCCCAATGACATAACCTTCCATCAAGGTTATATCTGCTTCTGTCATATGCGCCTGTCCAGCAATCTTGAGAACTTTGTTCATCGTTCCCAAGCCTTCGACATCTGGATATCCTCCACCAATATTTTGAGTGATCTGGTAATCGGACTTTAAATCGACATCTACCTGTCTGGGATGTCTATTGAAGGAAATGGTGGTCGCAGTCAACAAGTCCAAAATTTTAATCTTCATAAGTATTTTGTCGCTGGCTTCGTTTAAATCGTCTTTAACTGTTAGACCTACGACGAAGATTCCCGCCCCACTGTATGTATGTTGTGCATACGGTGAAGTTTGCCAGGCTTCGGGTGTTCCGTCGCCATAATCGAAACGATAGCCATTTCCTGAAGCGATATATCCATTATCATCGACATCATACGAATCATTACCGAAAAACGATAATGTAGAAATGCCTGCCCCAGACAATCTTGATACAAGAGGCTTAACCCACAATCGAGCAACTGGTGCAGAATTCTGGGCATTTACTTCAATCGTATTAGACCATCCGCTTACGGCGCCATTACTATACTTAACTTTTACCTTTGCATCGAAGACGCCGCTTAATTCATTTTGGGAATGTTTGTTATAAACGTGATTGACAACGTTATGAGTAATCCATCCAGAATTCAACCCGTCCCCAAAATCGAACCAATAATGGGTGACAGTTACGTCTGGGTCCTCTGGTTCCACAGAAGTTGCGTCGAACGTCAAGCGATAACCAGTTTTGGTAACGATTGGGGTTATTATGTCGTCGTTGTATGTATTTTCAGTTACCGCCAACGATACTTCGCCCCCAGTCACGAAGTAAGTTACCTTTAAGTCCTGAAGTATCGGGCTATCGTATCCTTCTTCATTTCTAAATTTGATAAGCAAAGATATACTGGATTCAGTGATGTCGTGGATATCGATTTCCGCCGCGGTCAAGTCTTCATAGCCAGCAATCGGCACACCGACACTATTAAGGACGGTCGTTGTTATCATCTTGCGATTAGGGATAGATTCACCAGATTTAACCAACGTTATCTTGTCCCATTGATACCAATTTGACGGGGCTATATTGATTGTTTCGAATTCTTGTTGGTGATCTGGATATTGTATTTCGTCGTCGTTTTGATTTAAGAAGGTTTCAAGTCTTTGGCTATCCATGTAAACGGTATGGACGCCAACGCCGCCTGTAAATAAGATTTCAAGACAGACAGGTCCGTCGAAGTCTTCAAAGATTGGTGATATATCAGACGTTTCTTCCTCGGATGTGCTTTCTTTCAATACGTGATAAAGTATCCTGTCGCCTGATTTTTCTATTGTCATTTTTACCCATTCGCCTTGTGGCGTCTTCGCTAATGTCGGCATTGCAATTTCGGAATCAATCGCAATACCATTACCGTCAGGAACAACCTTGAAAAATTGTCCAGAACTCGTGCCGATGTATGCGTATGGAAGACTTGCATAGCCAGTGGCGAAATCGTCAGTCGCCCGTTGAAATGCATAAAATCCTACATCGACATCCCCGGCAATAATGGTTGCATCTATAAGAAGATAGAACGAAGCCTTCCAATCGTTCCACCCCCCGACGCATAACCCAGCTCCTGAAACGTAATACTTGAACACAGCAACTGGTCCGCCGTTGGTGATCACCTTCGCAGCTTTGTTTCGACCTACTGGAAAAGTGGGTGTGTCTGATGTTATTGAAGACGAGCCACCAAGAACTATTGCAGAATAAAATGTATTTATTTCAGCGTCAGAGACCATTAAGCATTCTTGCGCCAGTTTATTTGCTTTTATCAAACCTTCGGCGGTATATTGTAGTATGCGCTTATCAGTGCTCGGCTTTATCTTCGTCGTATCGTGAAAGTCATCCTCCCAAGTCATCACCAATTTATACCACCTCGTAATCGCCACGTATGATTGCGGAATGTAGTTCTTCAAGGAATCCTTTTGCGGCGGCTTTTCCTTCGGATTCGGAATTTGCGTTGATTGTCAAGTTAAGGTTACCAATATTCATGTTCTTCGAAGAAACATTACCGGCGGATAATTGTTGGCGATATTGTGCTGACTCACCAGCGTTCAAGACTATTTCTGATTTGTGCAACTTATAAAGTCCTGTTGCCGGAACACCTTCTTCGCCAGTGCCTTCAGCGAATCCGATAATATCTCCCGCTGTGCTAATTGCACCTCCAATTCCGCCAGATACTGTGTCTTTTAGATCACTCGCTTTATCGACGGCGGAGGTTATTGCATCAACTACATCCATAACTATGTCATAGATGTCCCAGAATAAATCATAAACTGGTGTAAGCAAATCTATCCAAGCGGCTACAGAAGTATCCATCTGGTCGGACCACATGTCCCAAAGATATACGACACCTTCAATCGCCAATTGAACGCCCATTATCAATAAAGCGATTTGTCCAATAGGCGTCAATAGATACGTTAAGACTATCAGAAGAGGCGTCAAGACTTCGACGACCTGTCCAATGATGGGTATAAACGGTTCAAGAATATCATTAAACAAAGTGAACAACGGTAAAAGGGCTTCGAGTATCGGGAAGAACGCTTCGAGAATGGGTGTGAGCGTTTCAAAGATTAATGTTAATGCTTCAGTGGGTAAAATTAGAGCCATTATTATGGGCATTAATTCGACAAGTATGGCGACAAGGAAGGAAATATTTGGTACAACTACTTCATTTATCACTGTTGCAACGAATTCGAATACTGGGGTTAACATACCCAGAACGCCCGTAAGTTCCATTATTATCGGCGTCAAGATTGCACCAATTATGGGAGCCAATGAATCGAGTAGAGGCTTCAATGCCATTATAACGTTGTTGACTGCACCGAATAGTGGTGTTAACCCAATCAGGACATCACCAAGTGCCGTGAAAATTGGCGTTATCGCTTGAAGGACTACCTGCAAAACGCTCGATACAAATCCCGCAAGCATTTGGATGGCAGGCATCAAAGCCATTATCGGTTGAAATACTGCAGTTATTACCTCTATCAAACCAGAAACGACGGGCAATAATGCCATCATCGGTTTTCCCAGTTGTTCCATAGGAACTGCAAGTTGACCGAGTAAACTGCCCACACTATCAACAACGGGCGCAAGTTGATCGAATATCGGTGTTAACCCAGATGTAGAATCGCCAAACATTGTCATCAATGGCGAACCTTGCATTAACATTTCGACAATACTTCCGAGTGATGTCACCAATGGATTTATCGCCGTTGCGACACTTGGCAAGATAGTTAAAATACCTTCGAACTTCGGTATTATAGATGTCAATAACGGAAGAACCGATTTAACCACCGGTATAAACATATTACCTATTTCAATCTCTAAATCTTGCCAACCTTTTTTCGTTTGTTGCAATGATAAGTCCATTGTACCGCTCATGATATCTGCAGTTGATTGAGTTGCACCTTGAGACGTTGTTAATGCGGTTGTAAATGCTCCCAAGGCATCCGAACCTTGCGATTTCAAAGACAACATTGCAGAAGCACCACGGGCTCCAAATAGTTCGATCATATCAGCAGAGGAAATACCGGATGTTTCAAGTTGCTTTATTATTTCGGTAAGACTAACGACGCCTGTTACCCCGTTTTGCATTGCAGCCGTTAAGTCTTTTACCTTTTGTTCCTGCAATGCTAACTGGTCAGAATTTTGTTGTTGTGCAATAGAATTTTCCTGCAACTTCAAAGTTAATTGGTCACGTTGGGCACCTAATGCAAGATTCGACGCTTGCAACGTTTCAATAGCCGATATTTCAGAAGCAGCGGCTTCTTTGATTTGTGCGGCTTTATCCGCTTCGAGCTTCTTAATGTTGTTACCAAGTTCTTCCTGTTGTATCCCTGCCTTCTCTCTTTGTATCGTTAGTTCGTCATTCGCTTCCTCAAGTTGTTTAATCCTTGATTGTTCCTGTTCGGTCAGGTCACGTCCTTCTCTATCGGCTTGTTGACGTATTTCCATAACTTCGAGATTGTTTTTCTTCATATCGAGCGAAAACGCAGACATAGAATCCTGGAGACCAAGCATGTCGCTTCTTAAACTGGCGATCTGGTCATCCCAAGCCGAATACATACCACTTATCGTGTTTATCGCTTCTTGGTGGATTTGTATTTGCTGATTGTTTGCACCTATGGTAAAATTTATGCCCGCCATTTCGTCATTGATAGATTTGGTACTCGATTCTAACGACGCTTGTTCTGATTGCAAGGCATTCAAGATAGGAATCTGAGACTTCAAAGATTCTTTTGCGTTTTCGCCTTCGATTGTGAAAGTATTAAATTCAAGTCCTAACCGTGTCATTGTCGATATTGCTTCTGTGGAGGGGTCTAATAATTGCGACAACGATAATCTTAAACCTGACGAAGCGGTGGAAACGTCCATACCAGAGTTAGCCAACGTCGATAAAGCAGCCGTCACCTCTTCAAAGGATATCCCAGCCGCCGTTGTGATCGGGGCTATTGCCGATAATGCATCGCCCAATCCTTCCATTGTGAGGTCAGAATTTATTACCGCATAAGTCATAATATCTGATACTCGTGCTGCTTCTGCGGTTTTAAATCCGTATAAATCCATAGCATTGTCTAATATCATAGTTGCGGTATTTAGGTCGGTCATTGATGCTCTTGCCAATAACGCCGATTGTGCCGTAAGCGTCATTATATCATTTGCATTTTGACCACTTTTACCAAATATTATCATAGAATTGGAAACATCTTTGAAGGCGAACTCGGTATTTTTTGCCAAATCTCTTGCGCTTGTTTGCAATGCGTCGAACTCTTCCTCGGTCGCACCGCTCACTGCTTTGACTTTTACCATCTCACGTTCGAAGTCGGAGGCTGCCGTTATCGACGCTTTACTAAATGCAACGCCCGCCATTACTGCAGCCGCCGCAATCGCAACACCTGCCGAAGCAATCCCAGCGCCTACGCCTGCAACGACACCTTGAAGTCCACCTATCTCGTTCCTTGCTTGATTGAACGAGTCGGTAAAATCGTTTACGCCTTTTATGGCTATTGCAAGAGTAAGTACCTCGGACATATCTTCGCCTACATATTGTTCAAATGTTCTTTGCGATTGCGTTCTGATGTTAGGTGAATCAACGTATTTTTCTCTATTGTGTCAAGTTGATTCCACTCTATTAGATTCAGGTTGTTTTCACGCATTACTTGGGCGAGGAATTGTCCTTCATCTGACTTGGCGAATTCTCTAATTTTTTTTGAGTGTTGGTGATCGCTTCGTTTATACGCTTCGCAAGTTGCCCCGTCCTTGTCGTCGAGAATTTCCTGAACTGCTTCTCGGTAAATTCAAGATTCGGGTTGCCTTTCAACATGCGCCTATACGTGAGCAAAATACCGAACATTTGCCCCTTAGGTGTGCTTGCATCATTAATAAACCCAGACACCCTTTCAAGGTCGGGGTCTATTTGCAGCATCATAACGTCGTCATTCGAAAGGTCCTTAACGTTCAACGTCTTTAAGGGCACCTCTTCGCCCCTTTCGTTGATAGACTTGAAGCCAAGATCTTCCACATTGACTTCGATGACTCGATTAGGAACGTCCAGCTCGACCTCTATCCAGCTCATTGCCTTTTTTGACGACATTTATACCACGTCCTTATGATGTTGCGACCGTGATTTATGATGAATTATCCGTGGAGGACCAGTTCAACCCTTCGAAGTCAGCGTTAAGCATCAATGCGCCCTTATCCCCTGCCTTGATGCTCGAACCCAAAGACTTCAAAGAACACCCGGAGCAGGTATAGGTATTGTTGCCGTCGCCGGGGTCGAAGACGATGAGCTTCTCTTCCTTGTTGTTGAACCAGTCATATAACTGTCCCGTTGTGATGCCCCATGCCTTCGTTATCTTGCCCGTGACCTTCTTCATCCCAAAGGTATGATCTATTGCAACATTCGAACCCTGCTCGATGTATTTGTCCATGTCGTATTCGAGTTTAAAGTCCGCTTCGACGTATCCTTCAATAGAGCCGCCTGTCGTTATCTTGCCCGTAACACCGGTAAATGCATGACCACCAGTTGCCATATTTTTCACCTTTTTATTATATCATTAGTGAAATAAAATCGTTACCAGAATATAAATATATATTGTGTTAAAATTAATACCGTCCATTCGCAAGACACCTAAATTATACCGAGAAAGTTTTCACTATGCGACGAAGAATTTATGAAACAACTTTTGGTTGTTTACTTGGAGGCTTGCTTGCGTCTTTGCAACGCGGCATACTCGGGTGAGGATTTCAATGCACCTTCTACCTGTTCCCGAGGCATGTTCCCCTTTATGTATGAAACATAGCATTGAAGACCGCCCGCATCGGGTTCCCTTTCAAGAATCTTCCAATATGCCTTGCGGACGAATTGTTCTGGCGTCGATTCAGGCAAAGTTCGCCAATCGATCTTGGGCTTCGGAACGGCAGGCTTTGGCGGCGCTTGCACAGGCTTCGGCGCTTGCACGGGTGCGGGTGCGACCGCTGGTGTGGGTGCGCGGACGGGAGCGGGAGGGGTCACGGGCGCTGTTTTTGGTGCAGGTGCGGGAACGGGCTTGGGGGTGATCACCGGCATCGGCGGAGGCGTCGATGACTTCAATATCGGAGGAATCGGCTTCGGAGGTTCTGGCGCTTTTACAGGCGCAGGAGGGACAATGGGTGCGGGTGTGGGTTCGAGTTGCTTTTGTGCATCAAGAACCGCTTGGCGCAGGTATTTCAAAGTGTTCGATGGATACTTTGTCATGTCGACCTTAGCACCGCGCTTCTCTAAGTCTTCGACGATTTCAAGAAGTTTGGCTCTCTTTGTCAAGTTCGCAAGGTCTTTCTCGGTATAAATCTTAGGTTGCTTGTCAATCATTTTAACCACTAACGATATATATACCGTTATAAGTATTTAATTTTATTTCTTTGCAATTTCAGAAAAGGTACCAACTTCCTTAGTGATTTTGTCCAGATCAACGTCTTCATTATCGAAGACAAAATCACTCAACGGGTGCGCTTTATCGTAATCGACCAAGACGACATCCGCGGCGTTATGTATTTGTTCTATGTAGCCAAAAATAACTTTGGGGTCGTTGTTGGTTTTCTTCTTAAGGAATGTTATTGCGTCTTCAAAGGACATATTTCGGTCCCGCATTAGGTAATAGATGTGCTTTCGAACTTGATGCAATCTATTCCTACAAAAGCCATAATGATACACCGAAATCACGGGGTCGCTTTCCTTCGCAATCTTTCCAACTAAGTTAAACTTGTATGCGTCGCCCTCCTTCAAGTCAAGGTATAGTTTCCTGTCTTTGTAGTATTGATTAAAGAAAGTATCACGATTGTCCCCGTCATTTATCGTTGGATGATTGACATAATACATATATTCCTGATACTTGAAAAACTTTTGGTGACGTTGCATAGTTCGTATGTTACCAGATTCTTTATCTACAAAGATTTTATTTTTATCCCAAAAGTTAATCACCGACGGGACAAATTCACCGATTTCTGGATATTCTTTGATAAGTCTTTGAAGTTTTAATCTCATATCGGGGTCATAGAATTCATCTGCACCATATGTAATGCACCAATCGCCAGGTTCCACATGATTGAGCATTGCGTTTTGTTGGTCTTGTTTAGATAGCCATTTTCCATCTGGGTCGTTTGTGATTAATACCATCTTATGCTGGTATTTGTGCAAGTATGCTTTAAGGATTAATAACGTATCGTCGATGGAATGTCCGTCTGGTGTAGTAAACGGATGCCCGATCACCCCGCCTTCCGCGATTATCATCTTATCGACAAGCGGAAGATTATAGAGAAGGAATCGTTCTATGATTTCGGCTTCATTCAAGACGCAACAAAGCCCAACTATCATAGGTGGCACCCAACGCATACCAGTCCTTTGCAAGACGGGCAGGTAACTTGGTTCGGATTTCCTTTGACGATGATTTTCTCACCGCAATAAGGGCACTCTATAGGTTCGTCATGCTTAGCCAAATAAATCACCCCATTTTCCGTTTATCATCTTGAACGCTTCGGCATATTTCATAGTTAGGTTCCTTGCGTTCATTCCTCTAAATGAGGACAAGGTCTTTATCGCTTGTATGTAATCGAATTTTTCGAGTTGTGATTTGTATATTTTGGCAATTTTAATCTTGAATGCCAACCCGTCTTCGTCGAACGATACATAAAAATTAGGTTCGGGTATTGTCCATTTGTGATGTTCATAAAAGAAGATTGTCGCCTTCGGAAAAGCCCGCATTGCTTCGATGCCTAACTGCGCATGATCTTGGTGTAAATCTTCTGGGTGATGAACAACGACGATATCTGGGTTGTATGACTTCTTTAATTTTACCATATCCTCCAATATTTCTTGTCGTTGTTCGTTGAATCTTCTCACTTGATAGTCATAGAGTTTATGCGTCTTTATTGCTACCAATCGTTGCGCTGTTTCCCATTCCTTGATGGTAGCAGTCGGTTCATACCCATTTGGTAAACTTACAATGCAAGGTGAGAAGGTGACATGCATCGTATCGAACTTTTTAGAATCGACCAACTTTTTAGCCATGATCGGGCAGGAAAGTTCGATGTCGTCTGTATGCGCCGAAATGAATAGAACTTTTCTCATTTTACACCTTCGATACATATCTTGTATAGTTCTACGAGTTTATGAATGTGATTCTCCATGACGAACTTATGTTTTACCAATGCAACATTCTTCCGCCACGCTTCTAACGTTTCACGGTTCCAACCATTGCTAATTTCACCGCCGATATAATTGCTTTCGACAATATCACGGTGAGACTTTTGCAAACCGTAATTACACAATACTGGTAATCCTGAAGCGATATAATCCCATAACTTGTTTGTGCAATTTGAGAAAGTAGATGTTCTTTCTTTGACGCCTACTGGCACATCTGGGATTATACCAAAATCGTATTTCGCCATCCTTTGTATTAGTTCGGCATATGGGAGTTTTTTCTTGATATTGTATAATTTGGAAGGCTTTGCAGAGAAGGTGGGATAAACATCTATCTTGGCTCCACGTTTTGCTATTGCGCTAAAATCGTCCGTAGAATCACGATACCCTCCCATTCCGCCTTCGTAAACGCCCCAAAGATATTTATCATTAAGTCTTGGTTCGAATTTTTTAGGTAGTTGCAACGTTGACGGCATCGAATGCAAGACAATCGATTTATTTATGTCCACGTCGTATTTGCCCATGTAGTAATAGAGCATCGGATATGAAACGTAAACCCTTCCGTCTGATTGCTTGTTGGCGATTTCTTCCTCTTTCTTGACAAGATCATAATTCCTCGAATAAGGTTTTAAATAACCCAATTCGTGGCTATCGTGAATGACGCTTATATCATACTTCTTTCTCAATTGTATTGCCGTTAAAGCCTGTTCGTCTGGAAAGTTATGACAATGTATAACGTTTATGTTATTTATTTCTACATGTTTCGCCATCGTGGGTCCGTCCATCGATGTATTGTAAATTGTAATTCCAGGAATTGTGATGTTGTCGGGTGTATATCTTGATATTATCACTATTTTGCCCACATGGGACTTTAATGCGAGAGCCTCTTTTATCGCCCGTGTGCATAGTGAATTTTCCACCATTAATACGTTTATTTCTTTTGAATTATTTATTTTCTTAGGTGTTTTTTCTCTTATGACCTCTTCGATGACTTCCTTTATTTGTTGTGGTTGTGGTTGTGGTTGAATAATAGGTAATATTTGCACAGGTTTAGGCTTTTCTGGTTCGATGCATTCAATCGATACACAATCAATTAATACACGGCTTACAGTGTCCTCAACCCATAATCTGACAAATGCTTCATACGGCATATCCAGATCAGGACATTTTAAATCTATTGACACGGATAAAAAAGAATCTTCGCATTTCAAGGTAACTATTTTATGGGCGAAATCCATATCTGTGTTTCTATAAAGATTTGCAATCACTCGGGCGCCGTTGATGTTGCATTTATAATTGAACTTCATGCGATACGTGATGCCCGATATTAACAGAACAGAAAATTGCATCGGCGAGGAACCGTTCCTCAACAATGTACCTTTATGATGTTCCACGAATTTCTGGAATAATGAATTGTATCCTATTAATTCGTTTTGGTGCATGGTTTTTCGAAGACGATAACGCAAACGCCTTTTGATTCGAATTGCTGAAACGTCTTCATACCTCTTTTCTCAAATTCATTTGCCCACCAATTGGGAGAATGAAGACTGAAATGAGAGGGATTTTTATTCTTACCTATCGATATTGTGGGTTCGTTTGTTTCTTTTCCTATCGGTGTGCTTACAACAAGAAAGTCCTTGGTTACCCTTATGTGTTCATCTATTGCTTTTGATAGTTGCCCGTCGTCTTCTGGAATGTGTTCAAGAACTTCCATAGATATGACGAGTTCGAACATATTGTCCTTTATGTTGTTCTTGTCAAGTTCGCAAACGTCGCCTACGAACAGGTTCTTTATTCCCTCGTTGACGCCACGACCAATCGCATATGCGCTAATGTCTATCCCCATTGCGTCAACCTTTGCGTTCTTTTGCAACGTCTCGACAAGATAGCCGACGGCACATCCAAGAACTAAGACATTATTTGGCAATCGTGATTTACCGAACTTCTTACCGAACGTATATCCTGCCATGTCTAAAATTTGGGCGCATTGTTCGATCTTGAAAGGCAAATATATTTCACGAGTATATCCACCTCGAGGATTGGAAAAGCCATAACTTGACTTCGTATCCTTGGTAAAATATTCTTCGTCGAAAAAATCAGCTCCGTATCGCTTCATTTTTTCACCTCCATACGTTCGTTAGCCGCCTTTCGCAAGATAAAGTTGGCTTCGTTTGCTATGTCGTCCCACCCAAAGTTCTTCTTTGCAAATCTGAAGGCTGCCTCTCCCATTTTCCGCGTTTCGCTTCTGTTGTCGTATGCATACTGGAAGGCTTTTGCCATTTCGTCAACGTCAACAATAGCCCTCCGTATGTTGTATTCGCCCATGACGTAATCATTAGGTGGGATTAAAAAGCCTCTATCGTCGCCTACAAGTTCGGCGCTCGATGTATAATCGGTGATCACCGCAGGCGTGCCACAAGCCATCGCCTCCACAGTTGGTATTCCGAAGCCTTCGCCACTTGTCGATGACGCATAAACATCAAACAAATTATAGAAAGCCGCCAATTGTGAAACGAGAATACCGTCATCGAGTTTATCCGTTTGGTCGATGAACAATACCTTTCCTTGTTCGATCTTCTTTTGCTTGATGTATTCGTATAGGTTATTTCCTTGCATTGTTCTATTTGCGGGGTCGCCAACTTTCATAAGCATAACGGCGTCTTTCTTATCCTTGGCGAATTTGGCAAAAGCATCTATTACTTTTGTATGTTGCTTTCTCATACAATTCTTGCCTATGACACCCACGCAAAACGTATCTGGGTTTTTCTTAAAGAAGTTTTGGCGATTTTCTTCTCTAAGATTTCTTGCCAGAGGTTTGAAAGTATCCAGATCAACGCCGTGGTATAGATGTGGCATTCCGAAATGTCTTGTCCATCCACCTCGACCAAAATCCATAACCGCTTTCGTGACCACATCACGTCCATATTTTGACATTGCGAGAGGTGTATGCGTCTTTTTTATCATATCAAGCCACGGTGTATAGAACGGGTCACCATCGACGGGGAAATAGTTCACGTAAGGAACGCCTGCCTCATTACAATAGTCTATCAATCCCTCCGTAAACCAATAATCGATTAGTGAAAATGCACAATCGGGTTTAAACGTCTTCAAATAATGCGGGAACTTTTCTGGGAAGGCAGGGTCGAGCATCGACGTTAGCCCGTGGTTCAATTGAAGATATATCCCACCTTTTCCGTCGCCGTATTCTTGCGGCATTCCGTTGTGTTGCCAACCGACGTGATAACATTTCCAGCCACGTTTCGCAAGACGTGGTAAAAGATTTGCCATAACGACGCCATATCCCGTTGGCATAAGTGTCGATTCGCTTCCCGATAATAGAGTTAATATTTCTTTGTTCGACATAACAATCAATCTTTGAAGCGAATTATTATTATATAAATATTTTTCACCACAAAACGGTGACCTCAAAGACTTGCACCCATGTTAGGCAATCGTTTGCTTTATTCTTATCAATCGCCCAATCGTTCTCAATTATTAGATCATCTACATAATCGGTAGGATTGTGTGATAACGTCGTATTTTGGAAAATGCGTCTCATTTCATGCACCATTTCACGTCGGATATCCTCGTTATAACCAGATACATGAACAAAAATCGACGCTTGATAAATTGTAGGCGACGACGACCTATCCATATCTCTTTGTTGATAGTTTGTAATTGGTTGGAATTTACCGTCTTTTCCTGTCAAGTATATCTGGCGTTCGTCTTGACGATTCGTCTCAAAATACGCCTCATTAACTTTGGTTGTCCAACCTGTTATCGTGAAATTTGCAAGTATAAAATCTTTGACTACCTTCCGTGGGTCAATGTCGTCTACCGCCATAGTTATTCATCCGTCATGTCTTCGAGTTCGGAAACAACGCTTTCATCCCGCCATTTTCCTATCGTATGAACGGCAAGGTTTTTATGGCGAATCTTTGTATTAAGCAATTCTTCCACGCGGGACATCCAACCGCCTATTACCTTTTCCCATTTGTTTATTTGTTCTTTGCATTCCTCTTGGAATTCTCTTGAAGTTGCCAGATCGACCGCAGTCATCAAGATGCAACATTCTTCCACATAAGAAGGTATTTCAGAATGCCCGTATATGTATGTTGTTTTTACTCTTTCCGTTCCGACATCTGGTGTATCCCAAAATCGTACCATACCAGAATTCGGCTTCTCAAGCCAATAATCGTCGTTGTTTCTATCACGACCTTGAGTTGCGAGTGTGTATTCTGTGCCGTCATAAACCGACAATTCGGTTACCGATATGACTGGATATTTATCGAGAGGCATTCTTGGATTTCCAACAATATCGTGATATTCATCAGTGACGGTTGTTGGATTAAAATTCATCCCGTGCTCTTCGTTAATGCGTTTTGACTTTCGCGCGATAAGTCTTTCTACCATACTGGGGTCGAATTTCCCACCAGATATTATCCAGACTTGATTATCAGATGAATATTTACCCAATATATCATTGATGTCCTGTACCATGCAAAACATAACTGGCATAATGATATATATAACGGTGCAAGTATTTTAAATTATTTGTCATACAAACGAATGATAAATTTATAAATATCGAATATAATTCTTATTAACATGCAATTGACACAAAAAATAAAAATATCACCAACAAAAGAACAGGAAATGGTTCTTATTGCGTTATCTGAAAAATGCAGGTTGATTTATAATTTTGCATTAACAGAAAGAAAGGAAGCATTTGTAAAAGGTATATATTTAGATTACAACAAACAACAAAATGGTTTACCTAAAACTAAGGAAAAATATCCAGAATATTGTTGGGTTTATAGTAAAGTTTTACAGATGACTTTGAAAAATCTTGACAACGATTTTAAATCCTTTTTTGCGTTGATAAAAAAAGATGCAACATCGAAGCAACCTAATTATAAAGGTGAAAAACATTTTACCACGATGTGTTATAATCAAAGCGGATTTAAATTAAATAAGGGGATAATAACATTATCACATAAACATCCATCAAAAATTAAACTCAACTTTAAAATTCCTGAAAAATTCATATTCGATAAAATATACCAAGTTGATGTCTATAAAAATGGTAAACAATACTTTTTATCTATTACCTATGACGTTAAGGAAAATGAATTTACAGATAATGGATTATACCAAGCGTTCGATTTGGGAATATTAAAGCACACCGCGGTTAATATGTCAGGTAAATTTTTTGAAACAACGATACAACGACCTGATAGATATTGGGAAAAATCATTGAGTGATATTCAAAGCAGAAAAGATCATTGCAAAAAATACAGTAGAAAATGGATATTTTATAATGATGTTTGGAATAAATTAATAAAAAAATCTTCTAATCAAATGAAGGATAATATTCATAAATTATCAAGGAAGGTGATAGATAATACAAAAGCAAATACGATAATAGTTGGTGATTTATCACCAAAACAAATGTGTAAAATTGATAAGCGACAAAAAGGATTACATCGAAGTCTGCACAACACAGGAATAATTTCCCGATTTGTTAGTTTTCTAACCTACAAGGCAAAACTCGTAGGTAAAAGAGTAATAGAAAACAACGAATACAAGACATCCCAGAAATGTTGTTGTTGTGGAAACATGATGAAAATGCCTTTAGAAAAACGGGAATATATTTGCGATAAGTGTGGTAATAAGATTGATCGGGACAGAAATAGCGCCGTAAATATGATGATAAATTACCTATCGCAAAATGGCTTATGGACGGCCTACTGGCTATTTGTCAGTAATCTGCGGCAAACAGGGTTAGCAATAGTTAATCACCCGCAGGAAATCACCAATGGTGTATAGTTCATATTATCTTAAAATATGCAAGAAGACCACCAACTATTAATATGAATTCAGTAAGAATCGTGACCACTGCGCCAACGATATACTTGGTGGAATTATTTTTAAAGTGTATCACGATTGCGCTTTCCTCCTCGCCACAATTTTCCCCGTCCGCGCATACATGCTTACCCTTTGGCTTCTTTATATCGTTGTCAATACGTGAATGCACCCGAGATTGGCATCTTTCACGTCTCGTTTGGCAATCGCTTCGAGGAATAAACTTTTCCTTCATTTCGTCCGAACATTCTTTTTTGTGGGTGTTTATTGCGCTTGCGACGCCCGCCGCCGCTTTTGCCTCGACGATTTTCTCAAATCTTGCCCATTCCTTTTCTGTTATTGCCATATTTCTCCCTCCATTACGGTGGCGGCGGTGGTACAGGAGGTATAATAGCAACGATTATACCGTTTGCAACCATTACCGTATTTCCTTGAGCGTCTTCAAATTGTCCCGTAAACCCACTAACCGCTGGTGTTAAAATTGTTTCAGTTCCTTTGGTGATCACCCTTATAGTTCCTGTTGACGAATGAACATAAACGAGACGATTAGCCAATCTTGATATGTATCCTTGTTTCTTTGCGTAAGCCATCGCCGCAGATAGATTTGGTTGTTCGCCCAACCAATTTAAGTTTTCAATAGCCATATTTCGCCTCAAAGATTATCATAGACTTTAAAATTACCTATCGATGATTTCCAGGTCCCAAGTGATGGAAGAACAATGCTTGCCTGAATCGTCCAGATACCTGCAACATCCAGATCACTCGCAGAAAGCGTCTTGTAATAAATCTTACCATCTGTTCCATCAGTTTCAAAAATACCTGCCTTTGTCACTGATGTTCCGTTCGGCTTCTTAAAAATAATATTCTTTGTAGTTGCTTCAGAAATGTCCACTGGGTCATCGCCTTCCTTGACGGTTACCAAGAACTTTGTTCCGATGTCACCCACATGCACCTCTTCGACGACGTTGCTCATAAATCCACCTCTTGATTTTCTTGCGTTTTTACAATGACTTGAACGGTTGTCTCACGTTCTAAGGTTAGATTGAAATCCAACGACGACAGAAGCGACAAGGAAAGGCTTTCTTCCCTATGCACGTATGCATCTATGAGCATTATGTCTTCGTCGGGCATTGCGTCACCTTTCAAGGACGAAAGCGTCCGTCCTATCTATATATAATGTGAATTCGAGTATATCTAACCATTCTCGCTGAGGTACGTATGATGCCAAACCGTATGAAGCGATTTGGGATCCTATACCGAGTCCTTGTTGTGGGAACATTTTATAACACCTGATTTCCGCGATTTGCTGGACCAGTTCCTTGTATTGTGAAATTACCACCGCCTGATTTAGTGAATGTCCACTTTTTGATTACGGTGGTTCCTGCATCGTCGTATAGCCACAATTGTTGCCCGTGCCATTCGAGTTTGTTTTCTAAGATGTCCATTATATCGTTTAATAACGTTGTCAATGATGATAAGTCTATCGATTCAACTGCTTCGATGACATTTTCTTCCGACGTGGTGATCGCCCCAGTTATGACGCCTTGAGAGGTAGTTATCGCTGATTCCACGGAGGCTTCGCTTGCAGGGTCATCTGGTAGGTTTTCTGTCCTCTCGGTAACTGTATCAAGTTGGTCAGATAAAACTTTTAGATCATCGTCATCTGTTCCGCGGATATTTTCTTCGCTTGTTGTGATTGCATCGGTAATATCCCCAACTGCACCATCTATATAATCTTCGATATTGCCTTCTGAGGTAGTTATTGCGCCAGTAATTACACCTTGGGAGGTCGATATTGCGCCTTCGATGTCGCTTTCATCCGCTGGGTCAGATGGTAGTCTCGAATTAATCGCCGATGCATCACCGGCGGCACTTGACGCATTAGTAGCCACACCGTCTATTTGGTCGGAAATAACCTTCAGGTCGTCTGAATCAGAACCACGGATATTTCCCTCCGATGTCGATATGGCTCCCGTTATCGCTGGAACATCTACGGTGCGGATGTTGTTCGTATCGGTCTTAACACCAGTAACCGATAATTCTTTTGCCATATCTGTGTAAATCGATTTTAATGCAGTGTCTGGATTTCCGAGCATTGTTTCAATAGACTTTAAATTCGTTCTTGCGGAAGGATTGCCAATGTTTGCAGATATTTTATTTTGAGAATCGGTTGTGGCGTCAAAGGTTGCACCGCCATTATCATCCGCCAACTTCTTAATATTCGCTGCTATGCTTGCACCACCGCCGTCTATGTTCGCTGGTGTGCCTATGTTGTCCATCAGTTCATCGATAGAATCGTCATTGACCTCCACCGCACACTGGTAGACATGGGATAGGTTCAGAATGTCCCTGACCTTCACCATGTAATTTACGTTTGAGGTCGTAAATTCTCCCGCACCTATGTTAAGGGAATAATAGCCATGTCCTTGTTCCTTCCATTCTGCTGCGATAGGAACATAAGCGGTCCAGGCCGTATCACTCTCTTTTTTATATTCTACTTCAAGGTCTGCCACTAATTGCCCTACGACACCGAGTTTATTAGCATCCATCAGTCTGATAGGTATCCAGGTATCGGTAGATTTCTTTCTGCGGAGGACGGCAATGTTATCCTGGAATGTTTCTGGGACAGTGTATGCTGGAATTGTAATATCAATAGGAACTGCATCGGTTCCATAGTCAGATGCCATTGCCTGAGTCACTGTTTTTACAATGCCTGCGTTCATTGCCCAGATTTTTATTGTAGGACTGACAGCAGAAATTTGAACATACCCCGTTCCACTTTTCAGATACCCTATATTATATGGAACAAACAAAGCCCTCATTTCATTGCGTATCTGGGATACGGTGAATAATGCATTATAATTTCTGATAATTGTTTGTGTGAGATGTGGCCTACCAGTAGCATCGGTCTTTCTACATCTAAAAATATCATTGGTTATTCTATTATAATTTGTCTCACCACCCGTATATTCTATGGAAAATAAAATATCAGTATATGGATTTCCTGAAACATCCACCGCCCTGATATTAATTGTTCTTACTTTTGTAACATCGATAAAATCATTATTATATGCGGTTGGGCATGAAAAGGTTATTGTGCCTATAATATAAACTCTTGGGGCGAATTGACCTACACAACATATCCCTGGAACGACAATAGTAAAATCGTGCCAATAAAATTCTCCCGATATGTCCATACCATTTTCTAACCAAGTAGCCGAAGATGGGTCTTTTTTAATAGTAGTTTCTCGCAGGTAATGACTCGGATAAAAAATAAATACATAATGTCCCGTTGCGGTTCCGATTGAGGATTTATACATATATAGATGGATGCCTCTTTTAATTTCTGTTGCTGAACTTGGGTATCCTACAAATGTAACACTTGAAGCGACTCTACTCACTGTAAGGGCATAGTCTGACATCCCCAAATGGACATAAGACATATTCCCCGAAAGAACATATAATACTGCCACATTCGACAATGCTAATCTGTATCCTACGGTTGGGTCATCGGGATAAACTCCCCCAACTGCATCCCCTGTTATGGTAATTGTATTATAGAATGTGCAATTACCATTACCACAAGACACTGTAAGGTCATTCGTTTCTCTTACAATATATAAATATCTTCCAGCCGTATCTGTTGTCACTATTCCCGTTATATCGGCAGGAATTGTCATACGATTGGCATAGGAGGAACCATCGCCTAATCCAGCAGGTGCTCCCAGAGTCCAAAAAGTTGTTGCAGCAATGGTGTATACCGTCACTTAGAAACCACCTTAGCAGTCAATACTTCCTTCTTCCCATATAATTCCAACAACCTATCATCTATGTCCTTCTGACTTATGACTACCTTCCCCTTATCATCCATCATTACCTCTTGCCCCTTCCAGTTCTTGATGTCCTCTTTCACCCTTATCAATTCCTCTTTCAGTTGTGATTGTTTCTGGGACTTAATGAATTCTATCGGGTCTGTCTTATCATCCAGGCCACAGATGCAATGTTCCTCACCATCGACAGCGACATGGATGTTAGAGAGGCCATCAGACCGCTTGATAGACTTGAGGATTCTATCCGAGATAACTTCGCCTTTCATCATCTTACATCACCTTGGCAAGGACCTTCTTAGAAATACCTGGTGCGGTTATCATTATTACACCAACTCAGCCTTAAGCACCTGTATCTGCTTGACCTTCTCGACGAGGACTTCGTCCTCTTTTGTGACCGTTACCATATGATTCACCTTCAATAGTTCACACTATACATATATGACGCATCGAAGATTTAATATCTTCGAAGGTTTCAAAAGGGTGTAATGTACCCATTTGATTCGATTTCATACTCACACCAGTTGCCCGAGTGGTTTCTTTGTTGAAAGCGGGCTTTTTAATGCTTGTTGTGGTAAAAAGTATGTTAATTCTATCTTAGGCGGGTGTGGGTAAGCCGATGCATCGAATCGAGCGCCATAATTTATATTCGCTGGTAGATCATCATAATCCCTACCTGATAATCCGTATAGTTTAATTTTTCCATCAACTATCAAACCAGAGACTGGTATTTCTATGTCGTTGTATGCATTAAGGGTTATTGTCGTCGTAGGTACCCGTTTAACGAGAGCGCCCCAATATGCTTTATTGAAATCTCCAACGACGACGGGAATACTCGGGTGAATTCCGTCGCCTTTTACAAATACCAAATCTGTATCCTCAACACCTTTAAGATTGCACCACAATCTCAATATCGCTCTTGCCAATGTAATGCCTGCTGGTGGTGTATAGACTAATGCAGCACGGCGGGCATTCCAGGTTTCAAACATACCTCCAGAATGACCCACAAATATTTCCAACCATTCTCTCGTTAGTGTGCTATCTGCTTCTGTGGCATTTCTTGCGTCGTCTGCAGAACTGAAAGATACCTTCTGAAAAGAATCAGATACTAAGGTGTCGGTTATAATCACTGTTTTAGACATATCAGCACCTACTACCGAGCGTAATCGGTCTTGGTGATAGATTTAGGAATGGTCTTGTTGACGCCCTCTGTTATGTCTATTTGCATTGACACTTTGACGCTTTTTGCCGATTTGAATTCAAGATGTGGATTTGGGTCAGTTCCTACCGTGTATGTCTTTGAGTCAATATCACGATATGTTCCATCATCCAGTTCCTTTACTCGGATGGTAACGATCTTCGCGGCGGTAAGATTGTATAAGAAAACCGTCCCGATGAATTCTTTTACCTTATCATCAGTATTGGAATATTCATACAAATCCTTCTCGGCGGTACCTGAAAGATACGTCTCATCGTCGTTGTCTAAATCTCCCAAAGAACCTGCCACAGGTCCGCTGGATGAACTTACGTTTCCGGGTTGCATCGGTGATCACCACAAAATAGTTATCTCAAGGTCAACGTCGCCGTCCACACCTTTGTAAGCAATGCATCGAACTTTTTGCGTTCTGGATTGTGATGCGCCAGGACGTATCAACCTCGATGCCGTATCGCTTACATCGCCGGATAATACGTTGACATCGATACGTGCCGATTTGCTTGCAGGGTCTAACGGGTCTTCGGCATTAGCGATTTCTACAGCTTCCGCGGCAACGCCTATTACCCCTTTCGTCGCACCGAAATCAGAAAGCCACAATCGATTGGTAACGCCGTTGCTTGCGGTGACATGTATCGTCTTTGAATTTTCTGGTGATTCTTTCATATGACTACCCCATTTTTCAGGTGCAGGATTTCCGACTTGAACGGAAATCTAACATAAAGAAAAATAGGCTCCCGATTACAGGGGGGTGAAAATCGGGAGCCTTCTTTGCTATTGCGTGTTTACAAAGTTCCAGGTAATACGTTGATTATCTGGCATATCGCAGCGAGGTACCGCACGTTGAAAGCCATGTCCTCTTTCGGGACGAGGATGATCTGGTCTTTCGTCGGCTCGTCGTCTATCTCAATGGTGAACTTGCGCTCAGCCATTGTCGGGTTGCCGATTATGGGCGACCTCTTGTTGACGACAAGCACAACGGTGCGGTTGTCGGCGGTCGTGCCGGAGCCTTGGTTCCTGGCGACGCCCGTGGAATCGAGTGTGTCGGGTATGAGGGACGTCCCGATGACGGTCATACCGAACAACTTGCCTATCTCGCCCGTCAGTACGGTCGCCTGCGGACCATACTTGTCAAGCGTCTTGAGTTCATCCCATCCGAGGATGACGGTCTCGACCGAGGTCGATACGATCATGACAAGGTCGGTTTTCTTCTTGCCATACTTTCCGAGAGCCGCGAGAGCCTTGCGGACGTGGGTGCTGGTAAGCGAAGCGCCAGAGGCGTTCACGCTTGCGCCGCCGTTAAGCGCATAGTACCGCAGTCCTTTGAGCTCCAGCCTTGGGTCACGGGTAACTATCCCGTCGGGGAAGTTGGTGATGTTGTATGCGCCGTTGATGTTGCTTGCCCCAGCGGTTGTGTCGCCGTTTACGAAGACATCCTCTTCGGTCTCTGCAACCGAATCCTTTATGTCGCCTTCGATGGCGGGCATCAAGGTGGGAACCGCATACGCCAGAGTCTTGCGGTCAATCGGAGCATTTCCGATTATTGTCTTCATCGACAGTTCTACCTCGTCCGTGGACTGCCTGGATTCCGTTGCAGCCGTACCGACGTAGCCCGTGGTTCCTTGCATCGTAATGCCTGCAGTGAACTTCGGGATTTTCAGGGTCTCGGTCGTCATGTTGACTGACTGGAATGTGTTCCTTACCCAAGACTCCTCCCATACCTGCATGATGATTTCTTCCGAAACCTCTGTAGGTAGCATCTCAGCGCCGTAGCCGGTTGTGCCATCGAACGCTGTCTTTATCTCTTCAACACCTGGTATTTTCTGGGACATATGTTTCACCTTTTTGGTTTTTCCGTTTCGATCTTTATGAAGACGGTTTCCTTGAGTATCGGGCAAGTGTCTTCGACATCTTGCGGTAGGCTTCTTTCTTCTTGTCGCTCACGTTCATGTGGGCGAACTCGTCGGACTTGGGTGTCGTTGCGTCGTCCTCGTTGCTTAGGGATTTCTTCTTGGGCGGTGCGTTCTTTGCCGCTGCATCTACCTGCTCGCGGACTTTCTTCTCGTTCTCAAGTTCTACGATCTTGGCTTCGAGCTCCTTTATCTTCGCATTGAGCGGGTCTGCGGTCGTCTTGATGACGGTCGCAATCTCTTCCGCCTTCTTGCGTTCGTCTTCGGCAGCCTTGAACTTTGCAAGCGTTTGCTCTTGCTCGGCAATCTTCGCCTGCATCTCTGTGACCTTCTTCTGTGCATCGTCAACAGGTGACGGCGCTTGAGTTTTGTTATCGTTTTCGGACAATATTTTCACCACTTCTTTATTTGCTGGTAAGTTATTTAGCGGTTTTGTGTTAATATTAATACCGTCCACCGTTTCTGGTTGTGCCTTTATTTCCTGTTTCTTGATAGGTGGACCCGTGCAACCTTTTATCACCAGCATTACCTCCTCCTCTTCGTCTTCGGCGTCGTCTTCGTCTTTCGATGAAACGTTCTCGGTGGAATACTTGTATGTACCGTAGTCATCGGTAAATTTGGGCTTCAATGCGTCTATCAAGCCCTTCCATTGTGCGCCTTCGATTTCGGCATCCCTGTTTGCAGGTGAATCGACGACAGATATTTCCACCAGCCTTATCTTCGTGTATCGCCAATAACACTTGTCCTTCTCGGGGCAATATTGTTCTACCTTTTTCACCATAAATCCGATAGAAAACGCCCGCAACGTTCCAGAGATGATCTTCTTTATGATGTCTATTTCGGTGGCGTCGATTTGCATTTGTGCCCGAACCGTCTGGTTTACCTTCCAGATTTTTAACGTCTTGCCTATGGGGTTGGCTTGATGCATATATCGAACGGTCGGGAACTTCATATAGAAGTCTATACTTTCTATGATTGCGTCAGGCAATACAATCTCTTCGTATGTATCGACGCTTTCGGAAGATATGATGCCTTCGATTATGAGGTCTTTGCCCTCCACGTATTCATCAACCTTCGGTGCCATTTCCTTGACGATACGATATATCATGTTCGAAGTTCTACCCTTAAAACTTTCGAACGATTTTGGCACAACGACCTTCAAAGATTTCAAATCAAATCCGTGGTCGGTAATCCAAGTTTTTATCTTGTCTTCTGACCAAGAATATTTATCTTCCGTGCTGAAACGGATTGATTGTTCGGTGATCTGGTCGGGGTTAGACTTCAATGCACCGCCAATCGCCCGTATTCCTTCTTTGTTATACGGGTAATTACCGTCGTCTTTCGTTGGCTTTGCGGGCCAGATTTGCTTCATCCATTCGAACTTTCCAGGCTCCTCTACCCGTGCTCTCCATTCTGATGGCTTCTTTTCCAATGGCATAATTTCACCTTCTTTATGTGTTTTGATTGCTATTTGATTTTTCGGTTTCCTCTTTTAGTATCTTGTCTATTGCAACTAAATTTAATTCGATTAACTTGGCTTGGTTTTTCTTGACTGCATCATGCAAGAAAAATCTTCCAGGAAAAAATGAAGTTCCTAATTCCTGGTAGGTTGCGTAATCCACGTTTGTGCCTGGACCTCCGAATTTCACGAAGATGGTTCCCATTTCACGACCAGAACCTACCTCCGCTTCAAGCCTTCCAGATCGCCGTAATGCGCCCGATTTTACAGGTGCATTTAACTTGGCGTCCTTTAGTATCAACGAAGCGACGTTTTTTATTTGCTTCATAGATTCTTTGGAGATTCTGCTTTCCATTTCCTTTAATGCATCTTTGACCTGCTCGCAATTTTCAGACGTGCCCCATTTTTTGACGCTCATTTAATCACCCTCCTCCTCGTTAGGTTCTGGCGTCATATCACCGCGGCAAAACGGGTGGGCAGGTATGACATCTTCGGCTTCCTCTGCAGGATATATCCAGTTATTGTGTTCAAGACAGTCAGGATTGGTAACATCGTCTTCGGTCTCAATGCGTCTAAAATTCTTAAAGCCCATTTGCACATGTCCGCGCATGTGACCTTCGACGACGAAACGGGCGGTCTCGGTAACTACCACTCGTTCATACATCCATCTGGGAAATCCTTCGCTTTCAGGATTTAAGAAGTCTTCGAATTCTCTTACCGTCTTTTGCCAATTCCAATGATTATCTGCCGATTGATCTAAAATATCCTTTAATGTATTTTTATAATTATAAGGTGTTTCGTCCGTTGTCAAGCGTTCGAACATCGGGGGGAAATATTCGTTTTGCAAGTAGTCAAGAACCGCTTTATCTGGTTCGTTGAACGATATACCCATACCTGCATCGCCCATAATCCACTTCATAGTGTCTTTGAAGACCTGTTTGGTGGGCTTTTTTAGACCGTCCACGCCTTCGCTTGATGCATCTTCCAGAGTTACTTCGAAATCACGATACATTTTCTCATAGTCTTCAGGCGACGGATAATCCAAATCATTCGCTCTAATGCCCATTTTTATCTTCTTGACATCACGCATTAAATTCTCATAAAGCGTGGATGCAAAAGTTCCTAAAAGATACTTGCGTATGATAGGCGCTTTTATGTCTTTGAAGCGGTCAAGTCTTTTAATAAAGTTAAGTTGTTCTTTCGATGGACGTCCTTTTGCGGGATATGGTTTGACTTTTGGGTTTTTTTTTTGGATTACCTTTTTGCGATATGGGAAATATTTATCGACGACGATGCCTTCCTCTTGTTGATCACCTTCATCGATATTATCCCCGTCTTGCATATCTGGCGGAATTTCGCCCTGTTTTGCAAGTATCGACGGGCTTGGATATCGAACGTCATCCGCCCAAGGTTCGTCAATTCTTGCCACCTCGAATAATGACCTTGCCTCATTGACGCTTAAAAACCCTTCCTGTCTTCCGATACGGCAGGCATTTGCGTTCTTTGCCCGTGCTTCGCTTTCAGTTTTTATTTGCTTCGGGCGTAATGTGTTAAACTTGAAATCCCAGTCGGTGCATCCCATCTCGGTAATTATGCCGTTGTAAATCGCCTTTTCAATCTTTCTTTGTATGCGCTCAATGATGTCGTAATAGGTATCATCCTGATTATCGGCATCACCCAATTTTCCGGGTGTTGCCAGTCCCATCTTCGTCGGTGGAATCCCGAAAACGGAACAAATCTCTTCCCGATAATATGCAAGCGTTTCTAAGAATTTACCAGATTCGGCACTGTCCATAAGTTTTTGCAATTGAAAGCCATTCGGCACATTTACCATAATCATGCCGTATGGATTTTGGGCGACGTTTAACTGGTCACGAACTAAGGTAATCAATCTATCCATCTCATCTGGGTCATAATCGCCGGCGTTTATTATCGTCTTTGGGATTGCGCCCTTATACAACTTGCCCATATAGCCAGTTAAGTTGATTTGTCCAGCAATGACATTAAGCAACGACGTTAACGGCGATTGCCCGTTAGTTCGCCCTTTCTTGAATCTTGTTGTTCGGATGATCTTGCGGGCATTGAAGTATACTGATGCACCGTGGACCGTTTGTTGATAACACATTTCTTCTGGGTCGGTGCTTAATTGCCCCGTCTTGTTGTTTGCAAGGATGAACATTGTTGAGCCGTCGATATGAAAGATTCCGACCAGATCACCGCCGAACCAGTTGTAATTGTTTTTCGAATCTTCGACATCGTTCGTTCCAACCTTTTCCCAAAATGCATCACCGTATAGTATCAAGTCATAGACGAAATTTTCCAACCATTCGTCTGATACGTCGTCGGGATTAGGTTTTGAAAAGAATTTATTGAGCCTATCCAATTGTTCTGGACTCGGTTCTTTTACACCTACATGAGGCTTGAATTTATGACCGGCATTTGCTATGTCGTCAGTCATATGGCGGAGTATCCCATCTACCGTTTCCGAGCCGTTTGCAACCTTTCTTAATAGTGAACGTTCAACGTCGGGTTTAACCGCCGAACCTTCTTGCCAATATGAACTCCCAAAATCAGCAAGCGACGCAACGGCTTTTACCGAGAACTTATGTGCTTCTTTCGGTTTCTGTTCTTGGGATAATGTCATAATAGTTAATTAAAATCACGTACCCAAATTAAATATCTATTGTATTAAAATTAATACCGTCGGTTGGATGTTGTCATTCCGTGCGCCATTTTACAAAATCTATATATATGGATAATGCGTTATACTATACGGAAGTTGGTCAAATGGACGCAACAATGAAAGAAGACATCAAGCAACGCATACAAAAAGACTTTGAGACGATTGCGAACTTTTACGGTGGCGACGCTTCGACAATCACGATAAAAATACATTACGTTGAACCGTGGCTTTTGCAATCTTCGGGACGATATGTTGCATCAAAGAATCTTATGCACATTTCGATACCCGATAATGTCGAATTCGTAAAAAATAATTATCTTAGGATACGCAAGACGTTAACGCATGAATGCATACATCATTTTGAAAAGTTGCATCATGATAATGTCGGTTACAAAGTTGGGTTTTATTCGGGTGACAAAGACGTTTATACGATTTTGATTCTTGCAAAAATCTGGAGGAATTAGATGGGATATTTTCGAAATTGGTATACGTTGTCCTGCGATTGCGGGTTTAGATGTTATGAGAAGTATCGAAGTAATGCGAACGTTAAAAGGCGAAAGGGCAAATACTATTGCCCAACGTGCAACAAAGAACTATCAAAGGAGGAATATTAATGAAATACACAATATACCACGAAGTTGATGATTTATGGACAATCATCGACGAGAACGTTAAAAGAGTGGGCGAATATCTCAAAAAGGGCGAAGTTGCAAACTGGATTTCCAAGAACTTCAAACCTGGCGACGAAATCGAATGGGAAGAAAAGAAGAAAGAACCAGCACCAGAAGAACCTTGGACAGAAGATCGAACGAACAAACTTATCAAGACGATAAAGAACCTTGGGAGGTAGGTAAATGAAAGCATACAACGAAATCGATTTAAGTCTTGACGTTCTTGTGGACGTCATGCGCGGACGTGCAGGCGGGTTAAGACCATCAAAGCCGTCAAAAAACGGTTTGCACCAGTATATCTGGCGGATGTGCAGGTTCCACTCAGGCAAGGATGTGACCATGCCGATAATGTGCATCTACGATCTGGAAAGATGGCTTAAGGAAAACGATTACGATTATTCCGTTTGCTTCAAGCCTACACCTGAAGCGCAAGCGTTCATGAAGACACTCGATACCGTAATCGACCAGATTCTTGACAAGTTGAAAGAATCGAAATATGGCGGCGCAATAGCATGGGCAAAGGTGATATGATGTTTCCACACGAATACAGAAAAGCAATGAAGGAACTTGATGACGAAGAGAACGAACTGCGAGCAGAGAAGGAAATAACCGTTGCGAAGATGAAAACGGACCCGACCGCATTCAGAAAAAAGGTAGTCAAAGACATCAACCACAAATTGATGGTTTTGGCAAGGAAGAAATCGCAACTACCCCTTCCCGATGTTTACGTCAAGAAGAACAAACCGAAATCATCGACGATAACATCCACAGAATGTTTCTTCGATCTGGTTCCCTGCAATCACGAGTGGGTAAAGGCAAATCCAGGAACGTTCACTTGCACAAAGTGTGGCGAGGTAGAAAATGTCCCAGAGGTGAAAGAATGAAAACGAGAAAATCCATAGAACGAATCGTCATCGAAGAACTTATGAGACTTCATGACGACAAGATAGTTCTGAAGGTATGCGCCGATGTTTTCGGCTACGACAAGCGCAAAGTATCCGAAATAATGGGCAATATCAAAAGGTGATATTGATGCCCAAAGACGTATCGACAAAAGAAACGATAATAAACTGGATGAAACGCTTGAAAGGGATACAACTAATGGACGAATTCACCATACACAATTTGGATATCGATTTCCAAGAACTTGACCAAGAGACAATAGACTACTTGCATGAATGTGCAATCAATCAAAGGCAACGACGTCCCGCATCTTGCGAAGACGGGCAATGCCCCGTATCGGGCAAGAGTGACTTATGCAAGTTCCGTTCCTTATATTTCGGATGTAATGATTGCAACATATACAAAGGCAAGAAACATCTTTTAATCGATAACGTTGGTGATCACCAAAAGAAGCGACGACACAAATCTTAACCTACGGTCCATACCTTAATTTCCTTCTTTCTTGCGAATTTAAGCCCGATCAGGCAATAGACTGCGGTATGCAAGAAGTGGTCCGGTCCGCTTCGCCCATATCTCGTATAGACATCTTTTGCCTTATAGGATTTGTCACCTAATTTTATTTCGAAATCACTTAATAGATTCGTGAAATGAGGTATGGCATCCTCCATAACCTCACGAGAAGTTGGCGCATAAGGAAACGTTATCTTTTTGTTGTGTATTGCTTCGATGCACATTTCTATGGCTTGAGAACGATTGACGTTAAGGCGATAAATCTTATTGTTCTGGTCGTCTTTCTCTTTGTATTCATAGAACTTGTCCACAATCGTGATGCCGTATCTGCAACCTTTGACTATATCAAAGAATATACTTTGAAGTTCTCTTACCTCTTTTTGCCCATATCCCCAGTCAACAACGGCATTTTGGATATTGAATCTTTGGAAAATCTTGGCAATGTGGTCGATTTCTTCTTTTAACGTTCTATAAATCATAGTATCGACAAACTCCATATGCAAGACTTTCATGTTTTTATCCATCACCATAATATGATGACCTTTGCCGCAGTCCATCCCGAAAACGTTTCCAGGTTCTTCGCTTGAAAAGACATAATTCAATTTGTGATCACAGCAGTCCAGCATTTGGTCAACCGTTATCGGTCTCGTCCCACCAGAATACGACATTCCCCAAACTTCGTTTTCCCATAAGCGTTCGCTTTCGTATTCTTCTCTTGCTCTAATGATGTCGGTCGCCGTTATTTGTGGATGCATCATTTGGTGAGTGTGATAGCCTACAAAGTTTGCCTTTGCATGATCTTCGCAAGTTTCTACCCATCTTCCTGCAAGAACGTTTAATACCGATTTGCATTCGATACAACCTTTATAGTATTCGTTTTCTTTATTTGGGTCTTTCATGACGTTTTCTTTTTGCAAGAACTGGCGACGACCACATTTTTTGCATTGGACTTCCCATTCGTTTTTGGTGGACTTTTCCCACATCTCATCGAATTCGTCACCCTTATCTCTTGCAGTTCCTGCCATTAAAAACCATTTATGAGGTGATAATCTAATTATTTCTTTGACTTTGGGAAACCATTTGCGCTTCATATCTTGAACTTCGTCAACGACACAAAAATCACCCGCTAAGCCCAACAATGCAACGGCGTCGCCCCATGCAGAATACATATAGAGATGATTATACAATTTTCTATCGTTATCAACAATAAATCTTTTATGTGAAATGCTGGAGGGCTTTTCGAGATATGCGTCAATCGTACCGTTTACAGAACTATTTATCGCATCGTCGAGTCTTTCTGTGGAAAATACGTTGACCTGTTTCGATCTTGCGATTGTATAAAGCGATACAAAATATTCCAAAACCAAATCAGATACGAGCAACAAGTTGCATATCGTTTCTGTTTTTTCCATTTTTCTTGAGGATTTCCATACAACGGTTTTTGGTTTGTATGGTACGAATTCGTGATAAATCGCCCTAAGGTATGGGCGTTTGTCTAATGAAAATGGTTGCCCCTTTATCGTTCTAATTGTTTCGGCAAAAACGTCGAAGTTTTCGGTTAAGAAGTCAAGTTCCTCCGAGGTGAATTGCTCGGGCTCTGAAGATATTATTTCCGGACCTGTCATCTTTCACCAGATTGCCGCAGTCGGGGCATTCAAGATATGCCCCTTTGCTATTATGAACTTTTCGCCTACCACAAACATAGCACATAATACTCGGATTGGAATATCCACGTTTAAACCGGTTCATCGATGTGCCTCTGTTTTTTATCGTTTACCGCCTTGACAATTCCCACCGCGTTTTCATGATCTAAGATGTCCTTGAACTTGTCGCAATCGACAGAATGTCCTTCGACATCATACATAGCCATAGCGGTGTTGTTAAGTGATACCAGAATAACAAAAGATTCCTTCTCTATCTTGATATTATTTCGATATGCGTTCAAAGATTTATCAAGAAAGTATCCGCGTTCCTTTAAAAATTGTTCCGTATCCATAGACATCACTCATGCAACATCGCTCGGTCCGCCAAACGCTTCTTTTGGGCGATTAACTTGCATTTAGGGCAAACGTATGCTGTGGTTGTTTCTTGCATCTTAATGCTCTTGCACCGTGGACAATCCATCTTTGTTCACCACCTTAACTTCGGCATTCTTTTCGAGATGCAAGATAAGGGTTTCCTTTTCGAATTGTATTCTCGTTACCGTAAAACCTGGCATTTTCAACAACGCCAATAAATCGTCTTTCGTATAGATGAGTTGCATAGATGACAATTTGATTATGAATATATAAAGTTTATAATTTTAAACCGTTGACTTCGATATAATGTTTGGTAAATAAATCGTTGCTATATCTATTTTGGTGTTTTATGAATTCGTCTTTATTGTATTGCTTTATGAAGCGTTCTATTTCTTCGTAAGCGTTCAATATGGACAAGTGTTCCCTTTCGCCAAATACGAAGCGCATTTTATCGAACGACACATTATAGGACCTATTATCGATGTTTTGCACGTCGGATATAACGTTCAGGTTCTTGTTTATCTTCTTTAATTCATCCGCAACCTCCGATATACGCAAGTTGAACGAACCTATATTAATTATTTCCCTCATGCGCATGTGCGGATGCACGACCGTCTGCACGAAGTATTTGGCGGCATCACGAACATGAACAAACGGGCGCCATTGGTCACCGCCAAAGATATTAATCTTGTTTTCTAAAACGGCGCTTTTGATTAATGTATTGATCACCAAATCGAAGCGCATCCTTGGCGAATACCCGAACAATGTGGAAAGCCTGAAAATTTGCCAATCGACATTAATATCCCTATCGGTGCAAACGATATATTTTTCCACGTCTGCTTTTGTCTTTGCATACAACGACACTGGGTTAATGTCGCTTGTCTCATACAGTTCCATTTCTTCGGAAAACCCATAAACAGAACATGACGAAGCGAATAATAATTTTTTTATTTTGTAGTCTTCGGCTAAATCAATAACATTCTTTGACGCTTCGACATTAACTACTCGGGTGTATTCTGGACTTATTGAACATGCGGGGTCGCCAACGATGCCTGCAAGAAGTATAACGTTATCTGTTCCTTTCATCACTTTGGCGATCTGGCAAATGTTCGTTATATCCCCAGTGATAACTTCTACCTCTTTCGTTGGTTTCGGAATAATCCCATGCATGAACGAATCAAATATTTTTACCCTTTCACCGTTTTGTATTAAGCCTTCGACGATGCAAGACCCCAGATATCCAGCACCGCCTATTATTAGAGTTACCATATAATCACCTACGGGATATTTCCGAATAAAAATATTTTATTTCTATCATCTATCTTATATGTTTGTATCGTTGTTATTTCTGAATTTTTATATTTTTCCAAAACTTCATGTTCCGAACTGAAATATCTTACATGCGTATCAGACATAAAATTTGGAACGCTTGCGATATATCTTTTGCCTTTGATCTGGTTCATTAAACGCAAATCGTCCCAAATGTGTTCAAGGAATTCAAGCATGACCACGACTTCGTATTTACCGAGATTTATTTTGCTTATTGCAGAAAAAACGTCGTCGCATGTGAACTTAAAATATTTATTACGTTGTTTAGCCTGTTCTATTGCAACACTTGAAAAGTCCACGCCCATATAATCGACGATACTTGGAATTCCTTCTGCAAATTGACCAGTACCGCATCCTAAATCGAGAATAGATTTGTATGGTCGCAATCTAATATAAACGTCTCGCCATATCTTGATATATATCGAAGATTCGTAAGGTGCCGAATAGTCTTTTTTACCTGCGCCCGCATAGTAATCGTTATATTGTTTTGCGGTAAATTCAGGCAATTCCGCGCCTCCGTTTTGCATCGTCAACGACGATCTTCCGCGGGCGCTTGAATTCTTCTGAATTATAATCCCATTTGCTTGATATATTCGAACCGTGGTGCCAATAGTATTGTATCGGCGTATCTATGAACTTTATTTTATAATTCTCAGACAGGTTCAACCAGAAATCCCACATAAAGTTCCGATGCACATCGTCCCGAATCTTCCAGTCCTTGATTTCTTTCCACGCTTTCGTTCTTACCAAAGAATTATCGATGACGCAACATGTCTCGAGTAAAAAGGCAGGGTCAACATAATAACCCTCATTCGCCCGTATGAAGCGTTTTAATGCCTGTGCGGTGATCACCGAATCGAGAGCGGTGAAGTTCTTGTCTGCATTGATGAAATTACCATAAGCGGCGCCTATTTCTTCGTTTTCTTCAAGCGCATTAAACTCTACCAGTAGTTTATTTGGGAACCAGAATTCGTCGGCTCCGCAGAAGCAAACATACTTGGTAGGATTTATTTTTAGAATATCGAGACCTTGTTGCAAGCCCGCTCTTGGAATACCTTCTTTATTCCATACTTCGATGCGTGAATATTCGGCACTATATTCGTGGCATATCCTTTTGCATAAATCGGGGTCGTCGCCTGCGTCATCGACGACGATAACCCTTTTGGGCAAAATAAGACCACATTCGATGGTCCGAAGCATCGTTGGCAACATTAATTCATAATTTCGGCAAGCGATTATTACCGTTATGTCCTCTGTTCTTTGTAATGGCATAGTTAAGCATCTCGCAGACGTATTTGACATCTGTTAACGTCATGCACACATTGACGGGTAAGGTTAATAATCTTTTCTCAATCACCTGAATTTTTGGGAAGGTATACTTCTGGTGTTCCGTATATAGGGCGAGACGGTAAATCGGTTGATATTCGACCGTAGTTTCAATATTTTTCATTTTAAGGAATGTTTGTATTTCTTCCCGATTGACATCAACGGGCAAGATCACTGTAAAATTATAAACCGTAGTATCGCTGTTTAAGTAATCACGAGCGAACGGCACGGTTAAGCCTGCAATGTTAAGACACCCATACATGTATGTTCGACCGAGTTTTGATAAATGCTTTCTAAATCCTGCCAACTTTTCAAGTTGAACCAGACCAATAGCACATTGATATTCCGTCATTGCACATTTCCCAGATGGGATAATCACATCGTATTTCCTGATTTCGTCTGCGATACGACCTATCTCACGCATACATCGGATTTTTTTGCTTACAACATCACTATCGGTAATAACCATACCGCCTTCACCGATAGCCAAAGTCTTCGTTGCGTGAAATGAGAAAACGCTTGCATCGCCCCAGTGACCAGCATAATAACCGAAAGATGTGGACCCAATTGCGTGAGCGCAATCTTCAATCAAGAAGATGCCTTTTTCCTTGCAAAACGCGGCGATTTTGTTGATGTCTTCGCATATATGCCCTCCGTAATGGACGACAACGACCCCGACGACATCATCCGTATATTTGCGCTTGATGTCTTCAAAATCGGCGTTTAAATCCCGTTCGCTTTTAATGTCGTATAATCGAACGTTGTGCCCGTTTCTTGTTGCACAATTCACGGTTGAGACGAACGTCATAGCTGGGGCAAGAACTGTTCCTATCTTGAATGATAACGCCCGAACTGCAAGATAAAGCCCTTCTGTCGCCGAACAAACAGCGACACCATAATTTTTATGATGCAACTTGGCGATTTTTTCCTCAAATTCTTTCCCTTTATCGTGATGAACAAGCCATCCGCTTGCGAACACCTCTTTTACCGCCCGCAATTCCTTACTGTCATACTTAAATTGTGCCGTTCGAATCATATCCATAAAATCGCCTCTATTCGTCGATGATCTTGTTTAGACGTTGCAGGAATCTTCTCAAACCATACTCGAATCTTGTTTTTACCTTTGCGTCTTCGTCGATGTCGCCCGAGTATCCTTTCTTCATATCTTGAATGCACATTATTATATGGTCGACCTCGTTTAGGCAATTGACATACTCGACGCATTCATCCATCTTATGATTCCAGATCACCTGTTTTCCTGCGCTCAAGTATTCGAGAACACTTATCGACAATCCGTCCGTATGCGTCAATCTTAGCAACGTTGAGACCTGTGGCATAATCGTCTTCATATCCGACCACATTCCTCCGAGATACGTTGCGTTCGGGTGTTCTACTTTTGAAAAGTTCGCAACATCTACTGGTAGACCGTAGATTAAAAATTTAACTTTCGGACAACCAGATATAATCGCATGTAATTTATCCGTTGGACAAATGTTATCATTTCGAATATAAATTCCTACAGTGAATTCGTCTGGCATCGGTGCGTCAAAGAATCTAAAGGTGTTTGGCAAGATATGAATATCCTTGAAGCCTAATTTTATCAAGCGTTCTTCCATTGCCGAATATTCGCATATCACCCGAGGCGTCATAGGATATTCCTTGATATTATATTTACCTTCCTCGAGGTAACGAACTTCGGTGCCTGTGAAATAATAATACGGTGTGCATTTGATATTATTTTCACGGAGGGTTTTAAAGATGTATCTAACTGGATAATCCACTGGCGGCCAGATTAGAACTTTTGAGTGTTGTTTCAATAGACGAACGGCGTCCAGATCATAACGTTTCGCCAACATCCCAGTCATTCTACCCATATCTTCGGCAAAGCCGTCGCACCACGAGTATGAGATTAAAATATTGTTCTTCGTGAAAGTATAAACGTGGCACGGACTTGCCACCTCGAGGTCATCATACAAGCGCCATCCAAATTTCTTGAACAATGCAACGTAATCATGCATAAAGCAATGCTCGTCTGTCTTTTCACATCCTACTGGTTCGGTGATCACCGCGAATTTAAATAATTCGGTGATTTGCTTGATAACGACCTCAATATTTAGGTCGTTGACATGTTCGAGAACGGTATTGCAAAAGAACAAATCGAACTGGTTAGGTTTTAGAAATCTTTTCATGTTCGTTAAGGAATCTACTCTAACTGGCACGTTTGGATATCTGTTCTTGCATTCTTGCGCCAACTCGGACGATAGTTCTATGCCCATCAATTTCTTTCCTGCGAAGATTCTAAAATAATCTCCGACACCGCATCCTCCATCGATGACAGTGTTAAACTTGATTTGTTGCAAGATGCCCGCAAGAAGATCACCATGAGCGATGATAGATTCAGATATTTCCTTTGGGTGTTTTGCAATATATTCCTTCGCTCGGTTTTCCCAATATTCTTTATCTTGATACATATTAACCCCACATTGTATATTTTCCGGATTCGGTATCTACTGCGAATCTGATGCCGTGTCTTCGCAATAGATTTCTTGCCTTCTCGGAAATTTTAGTAACTTCGCCTTCGATCACCATTAAATCAAAATGGAAATAAGCGTTATCGATTCTATAAGTTAAATCGTCAATCTTTGACCAGATTGTATTAAGTTCGCCTAAGATTTCTTCAATCATTTTTTCCTGCTCTTTGACTTCGATACGTGGTAATTTTTGTGATAAGAAATCCTTGGGGCGTGCAGGAATACCAAGCGCAATGCAATTATTTGGAACGTCTCTTGTTACCAAAGAATTTGCACCGATAACGACATTGTTTCCAATGGTGACGCCCGGCATTACCGTCGCATTTGGAATCCATACTTTGTTTCCTATCCTGACAGGTGCGAACTTGACAGGAAAGCCTTCGATGCAAGACAAATAGGCTCCGTGGGTATAAATGTTAGTGAAACGACCAATACCTACTTCGTTGCCTATTATCACTTGTCGGGCGGTATTTATCATCGAATAACTGCCCATATGGAACCAATAACCTATTTTCAAGGATGATAATGTTTCTTGACAGGAACCACCACCAATCTCTGCGTGATGATTCGAATAGAACTCTCGCCCGATCTGGATATCCCGACCGTGGATTATCGTATCTTTTCCGATGATAGAATTTTTCCCAATTTCAAATCTTTCGGTAACTTCTATGTCAACGCCGTCCCGAATTTCGCAATTATCGCCGATAATTAAATTCTTACAATTAATCTTTGCCGTGGGCGATATGCGAACGTTGTTTCCTATTTTTTGCATAACGTCAAAATCAAAGTATGTTAATAAAAATCTTTCTTTCGGTTGAACGACGCAAAAAACTAAATAACTTGATGTCGTTGTATGACTATGGCACGGCTATCTTGGTCATATCTCTTCCATTAAAACCCTCTTTCAAATCCGTGCCGCGGCGGGTATGTATGCCAATGCGTACCCGCCTCAATTTTTAATCGATTCCTTGGATGACGCTTGGAACTGGATGCTTCATTTTAAGGTTTCCAATCTGCTGGATATTGTAGTTCCGCACGTTGGGCTACAAAGAGTATATATACTGGTATTGTGATTATCTATACAATGGAAGTGGACAAATGCAAGCGACAAACAAAATATCGGCAATGTTCGAAGCGATTGCGACGAACGACGGGCTCTGGGAAATGCTCTTCAAGATCGACAACATAATCGCCTTTTCAAACGGAGGAATATAAAATGGTAGCAATCGGAGAAATATACGAAACAAGCTGGGGATATGACATGACGCACAACGATTTCCTACAAATCGTTGCCGTATCGAAGACTGGAAAAACCGTCACTTGCAAGATGATAAAGAGCAAGAAGTTGACAGGCGGCGGATATTCGGGCGAAGAAATCGCCTTGCCCAACGAATTCGTGGGCAAAGAATTCCGCATGAACGTTCGGGAAGATCGCCTGCGCGGACAATACCCGTACTGCGCCCACGTCATAGATAACGATTCATCGAAGCGCATGGGTTCGTTCAAGTTATGGGACGGAAAAGCGACATACTACAACACGGTGGACTAAACATGTTCGAATACGAGTGGATAGACAGCTTTGGGGGCTCCGTCAAAGTCAAGGTTACGACGGAAAGGGGAACAGTGACCATCGACGTGCTCGATTTGATTGATGCATTCAAGCGAGCAAAGAAGGACAAGGACGACGGCGACGACATGCTTTATCTTCTTGAATCGTTCGCCGAGTTCAACGATGACGAAGAGGACGAAGACGACGAAGGCGAAGAGGAATATAACAACGCAATCGCCGAAGAGGACAAGCGCATCGACGAAGAGGAAGAGCGAATGAAGAACGACAAGAAGACAAACGAAGCACCTAAACCCGACGACATGACCGAACTACATTGCAACGATTGTGGCGCACCGATGACCTACGAGGAGTCCAAAAACGGTGTATGCTTCGATTGTGCGAACAACGAAGACGAAGAGGACGCAAAGGACGAAAAGGAGGAATCATAATGGGAAACATGTCTTACTGCAGGATGCAAAACACATACCACGACCTTCGGGATGTCGAAGAACATATCAACGACGACGACATGAGCAAAGACGAACTAAGCGCAAGAGAAAATATAATTTCTTTGTGCAAGAGAATCATTGACAACGCCGTACCCGCCGACGAACTAAACAACAACGCAACAAAGAAGAAAGAACTGGAAGACGAGTACGATTTGTTGATGCACGAGAAATCCGGAAAGACCGAAGCACAACAAAAAGAAATCGAAAAGCGCATGTGCCAGATCGAAGAGGAACTGAACGACATAACAGGTGAGTAAAATGGGAACGGCGATGATTGTCAAAACATACGAGGCTTGGTTAAATCAGGCGAAAGATGCACAAAAGAAACTCGAGGAATGCGGTGCTAAGAACTTAAACGAATTCAACGAAAAGGACCACCAGAACTTTTGCAAGTTGATAGAAGCATTGTATGCCCTCAAAGTGCCGATAGACCAAGATTTGATGCAAAAAGCCGAGATGCGCCCCGTCGATGAATTGTTTTCATAATCGGGGCGTATTTTTTTTCTCAAAATCCCAATAGTCTTAAATAAACGTGCCACGGACAACCTTCTTCTGCATAAGCGCATACAACAGATGGCGACACCGTTCCATCTGGGGAAATTGTATGATCATCTATCGTCTCGATTTTGTTGCAACAACCACACCTAACAACGGTAGACTTTTTACCGTATGCATTTGTCCAATAAGTCCATTCGCCCACATCTGGGAACTTTTTATCGGTCTTTTTTAATTCTATCATAACATATCCCCATGAGCGTCTTCGTATCGACAATGCCATCTATCGTTCGTATGTTATCTATCACGATTTGCTGAAGTTCTTGCATATCTTTGGCGGTGATCTTGGCAAGAAAGTCAAATTCTGAAAATATAGGATAACATTCATCAATTTTATTTTCTGATTTTAACGCATTGAAGACGAAATATTCCTTTTCCGTTTTCACCTTTATCAAGACGAACCCAATAACTGTCATGGGTGATTATATGTCTTCGTTATTATTTCAATCTTTCGAATCGCCATAAAGATGTTATCAACTACAATAACCGGAAAATGAAGATTCAAGGCATCTTCTGCAACTTCGCTACCACATCCCGTGCGGACGAGGATAGTCCTGCAACCAGCAGAATGTCCAGATCGAAGGTCAGAAATAGTATCGCCTATCATAAAAGATTTCTGCATATCTATGAGTAGGTATTTTTTTGCTTCGTTGAGTAAATACGGCTTTGGTTTTCTACATGCGCAGGCAATAGCCGTATCGTGAAAACAATAATAGAACTTATCGATTGTGGTGCCATATTCCTTAAGTTCTTCTTGCATTGCGTTCTCAAATTTTAAAACGTCTTCGATGGTGTAGTATCCGCGACCTACACCAGATTGATTCGATACGACGATCACCAAAAAGCCCATATCGTGGGCGAACTTTATGGCAGCCTTTGCGCCAGGCAAAAATTTCAAGTCTTCTATTTTGTAGGTATGCCCGTCGTCTTGCGTTATCGTTCCGTCTCGGTCTAAAAATATGGCTTGTTGCATCAAAGAACTTATTTCAAAACGAATAAATAAACTTGTATGCAAGGTCACCGATATTAAAATTTAAATAAAGATAAATCGATGTTGCGCTTATGGCATACACATCGTTCTCAAAGAAAGGGGACAACGTTTCCTTTAAGGGTAATTTGTATGTCGTCAAAGTCATCGACGAGACTGGTATCATCTTAAGGAAGATAGATGGCAATGCCGACTTTGAAGCATTGACGCATGAAGAAATCAAAGAAGCAGAAGAATCGGGTGATCTGGTCGCATACGTTGAACCTGACGAAGCGAGTATATAAAGGGAACCAAGTTCCTTGGATTGAGCTTGGATTGTAATCCGTGCACCAAGTGATTTTGTCGCTTGTCGTTTTCTATGTAGTTCCAGCGTCGGAACTACAAAGAGTTTATATATAGGTTTGTTTATACTATATGATGGAAGTGGTCAAATGACAACATTCGGAAACAAGAAACTCAACAAGAAGGAAAAGAAGCACCTGAAAGAGTGCGGAATTGTGGGCAAGTGGATGATGGAACAACAGGTAAAGGCTATGCTTGAAGAACGCAAGAAGTCCAGAGACGAGCGTGTTCTTTGCTGGGAATGCTGGACAATCGCTAAGAAACTCGGAATGGTTAAAGAAGTTTGCCCCGAATGCGGGTGCACATGGGGGGATTCTTCCCGAGAATGCGACGCCTGCCACTCGCTTGTAAGCCCGATTTTTGTGGAGGCATAATCGTGATCAACGAAGCAACGATAAAGGAAGCCGTTGCAAGCGACCCGACGCAAGAAATAACTGAAGGTGGAAACGTCGTAGGCGAAAACTGGAACCTCCGCGTTAATGCATTCGTCGAAGCACATGGCAAGATCGTCGGGTCCATAGTTTACAACTACCTCTCGGATGATGAAATATACAACAAAGGAAAAGCCGCAATCGAGCACGGAATGATTGCAGGTACCGATATGTATATCGGCGTAATCCAAGAATACGCAAAACAGGGATATTTCCACTGCATGATATGTGGGGCGCATATACATCACCACTATTGGGCGAAGATGAACGACGGGAAATATGGTGCAATCGGCTCCGAATGCATCGACGTAATAACGGGCACAACGATAGGCGAACTTGCCCAAGTAGCCGCTGGAAAGGCAATACGTGATACGCTTGCAAGAAGGAAAGCCTCGGCGGTCAAAAGGGAATTTGTCAGGTATTATAATGCGCTTGATGACGACGAAAAGAACCACGTATTTGTCATAAGCGACGGGATAAACAGGTCTTGCCCATACATCACCGAATCACAATACAAGAAGACGAAAGAAACATACCACTTCCGCGAAAGGGCGAAATTCAACGAAACGAACATAATAGAATTCTGCAAAGAACATTCCAAATGCTCGGAATTCATGTCGTCTTGCGTCGAACACCCAACTTTTGGAAGAATCGAAGCGGTTAAAAATTGCGGATGCAAGACCTGTGGAACGAAGTTCAAAGCCCCAAAGTTCGAAGCAAAACCACCCGAACATTTCAACGTATGCGATTGGCTGGTTGCAAGACCAATAAACTTCAAGGATATCAAGATAGTTCAAGAAGTTGCCGAAATGAAGAAATGCGGAACGCCTTGCGCTTGCATACAAGAAATCACCTGCGAAAAACACATGAAGTGGATTGCCGATTGCATAATCGGAAGCGATAAGTCTACCACGTGGAAATTCAAAAGCGCAATAAACGATATAAAAGTCCTGATTGAAATCGGATACTTAATGCCTGACTTTGGCAAGGTCGAACCTGACCCAATGAGTGATGACGAAGTAAAAACGCTTAATGCAAAGGTCAACAAGGAAATAGAACGTGCAACGAAGATGGCGGACAAGATGAAAGCCGACTTTGAGGCAAAGAAGCAAAAAGAAGAAATCGAAAAGAAAAATTATGAAGCAAAGTTTAAGACAGGAGGGAATTAAAATGGACGGTAGAATGAAACAATCTTTGGACAAACACATAACTGGAAATTATGGCGAGGACCAATATCCTGAAGAGAAAGAAGATTGCAACCCCAAAGAATATATCAGATGCCTGCAATGCAACGAAGCAATGCCACGAAGCGAATTTCTCGAACATTTCAGGACGAAGCATGAAGCGGTGATCACCGACTTCTTGAATGACTTTCTAAGGGAAGCCGAAGAACTTGCGACGAAAGAGAACGAAACGTGCATACATCAAGGTATAGAAAAGGACGAAAAGGGGAAGACGCATTGCAAGATAACTAACACCCCATGCACATGGTCAAGCGTTCCCAAGGACTGCCCGAAAGAAGCGAAAGATTACACTAAGAAGTATAGACTTAATGGGCATCTTCGTTCCTGCGATTGTGGCGAATGCTTCGATTGTGATGCCGATAACGACGAACTATAAACGCTTATCAAGACGACGAAGCAAACCACTTCCACTTCGTCGTCTATTTTTTTTTTAATCATGTTCTAAGATAACAAGATTTGTTTTACCCTTTTCAAAAGGATGTTGCATTAAAGTATCAAGATTCTTGGCTTCTTTTTGTGATACAATCGCTTTAAATGATACGTTCAATTCCACAAGGTCGCCTTGCGTCTTATTGACGCTTATCGAATTAAAGTTTATAGCCCTTAGTTCAAGAATTCGACGCTTCAAGGAAGATCACCTACGACATACCCGCAAGCGATATAAGTTCCTCATAAATGCAATCGAGACATATGTTATACTTGCGATTTGGGTGGCATACTATTTGTTTGCAACGCATACATTCCACCCGATTGTCGGCAGGCTTTTCTTGCGTCGTTGCTTCGATGACTCCCGCCGTTTTTGCGGGCAAAATAACGAACTTGCACCCAAACATCTCGGTAGCCCTTTCGAGTTGCTTCGTGAGTTCTTTTATCGCAATATCAGTAAGATCATCCTTGAACTCAATAAGGTAGATTTTGTTGGGCTCCAGATTCGATATTTTCTTTATGTCGAACTTCATTATATCCGCTCCTTGACTCTCGTTACCATTCTTATAGAATTGGAAATGACCGCGCGGTCGGATGATCTTGTTAATTGCTTATACGATGCGCGGAGGTATCGCAACGCCTTGGATAAGTTTTCTTTGTCGCTTGTCATATTATCACCTAAAAAATGTGGCGCCCGACGGGATGGGATGTTCACATCGGGCACCTGGTTTTTGCTTTTAGGGATTGTTTTGGGCTCTGCACTCGAAAGCACAAAGACAAAATGACAACAAGTTATGGATATAAAAGTTTTTAGTTATGTGGTCGGTGTTTTCCCAAGTTGCGCTTGGCGTGATTCAAACAACGCTTATGAGACCAAAGGATTTTTCCGGTTGTTGGGTCCTCTTTCTTCATTGCCTTACGGTCTGATTTTACCGATATTGGTCGCCCGCAGAACTGGCAATATTGTCGCATATCTATTCCTTCTTGACGATCTTGGTGATTTTCCAGCCTTTCAAGTTGGTGATCTGGTCAGTCAAATCGACGACGACAACGCAATGAGTATCCTTTTTGGGGTCGTCGGTCTTCTTAGGTGCTTCTAAGATTAAGATAGAACGATGTTCTATACCCAATTTCTTCAAACGAAAATCGGCAAGATTGGCATAATCGGCACAATCCTTCGGCGTCGATTTTTGTATTTTCATATCTTTAACCTGCTGATTGACAAAATCTTCCATATCGGTCATGATTTCACCTTCTCGGGCAAATGGTCTCTTTTGTTTAGTTCGGTTATTTTCTCGTCTATGAGTTGTATGTCGAATTGTGTTAGTTGTATTATTGTGGTGGGCTTCGATTGCATCGGCATAAATACCCATTGAAGATATCCATTTTTTAGGGTTTGCTCAATCATGCCTATGAGTTGTTCGCCCTCTTTTACGGTATATTCTGTAAGTACTCGGTCTATATGTATATGTATCGTCATTTTATCACCTTCTTTTCCTTGGAACATCGGCAACATTTGTATTTCTGGACGGTGACGGGCTTGATACGATTGCACCACATTATTTCCATCTCGTCGTAATATTTCCGACCGTGATGATGCCAGCAGTGGAAACCCAAGATGCATAGGATGTTTCTCATTCTTTTTTACCTCGTTTCTTTTTGGGAAGGATGGCAACTTCGACGATTTTATCACCAGATATTAGGATGGAAATGTCGATCATCTTGCCGTCTTGAACGATGTCGGATAATTCTGGTAAGGAGGCTTCGGTGGCGAAAAATTCGACCTTGATTATGTGCTTATACAGAACATCATTGGGATTTTTGTGTATCTGGTGCTCAGATATGGTCGCTTTATCTATTTTCATAACTTTTGCCCCCGAGCATCAACAAGATTGGACTTATGTTGATCTAACATTTTGAGAACGGCTTCTTGCGCGGCTTTCTGGGCGGCGATTTCGGCAGCCTCAACCTCGGCACGAACTTGATTATACCCGTTAATGTCGCCGCCTAAGATTTGACAATACTTCTGGTATATCTCGTTAGCCTTCTTTTCTTCTTGCAATCGGGCAATAAGATAGTTTATCGTGTTCATCGTGGCTTCCATTTGCGTCAATAGTTCATGAGCGGATGGCATTACTTCACCTTTCCACTTTTGCAATCATCACAAAGACCTAATTTCTTATTTATGGGTATTCCATCTCGGATGGGGATGGGCTTCCAGCAACGCCGACAGGTCGTATATTGCATCAAGATTCCTCCTTTCTATCACGGGTGAAATATAAGGTAAATACCATCGTGATGATGGTCGCAATTTCGCCAGAAAGAGTGTTGGTAACGGCGCAATATATGAAGACGGCGCCGGCTACTAAGGTAAGGATGAACCTGCCAGATGACATTTTACCAACTAAGTAATCCTTGGAAGGCATTAGCACACCGCCGAATCGTGCAAAGTTTTGGTCTTATCGACATCGACACAGGATGGGCAGCAGGTATTCTGGGAATTGGTGCAGGATGGCTTTTGTTCGTGATCGTCGGCGTGGGAACAACCGAGGCAGGATGGGCGAAAAGAAGGGCAACGGACGATCATTTTTTCACCTTTTCTTGGCGGGAAATCTCACGTTCGAGATACCATTTTGCCTTTTTCAAATCTTCTATTGCATCACCTTTTTTGCCAGATCGGGCAATATATTTAACAACATTGCCCAAATGAAAGTTTAAAGCCCAATCTTCAATAACGTCGATGACTTCGAATTTACCGGAATTATAATGCGACGGGTGGTTAACTTTGTTGTCGGTCATCCCAATGCCTCCGATATTTTCTTGTATGCAGAATATAATGCAGCTTGTTCTTTTTTAGGATAGTTCGCTGTTCCAATTCCCATACGATCATCCAATTCAGCACGTATAACCTGCAATTCTAAAATTGTGAATGATATTTTTTTTTCTGTCACTCTTTCACCTTCAGGTGTTTTAGGTGCCAGTTGGAAGCTGCGACAAGAGTTTTTCCGCCGGTTATGGCACCCATATTTCGCAACGTGTTAATGTTTGAGGACAGGGCAGGGTAGGAAATTCCGGTCGCTTTCAAGATTTCTGGTCGTGAAACGGGTCCAGAATTGCGGATATACTCGTAGACTATTAACGATGTTAGCGGGCGCATAAAGTGAAATCGTTTTAGGATTATTTAAAAGATTGCGTCGTATACTGTCATGAAGCCCCAAAGATTCTTATTGTGTTCGGAGGTCAAGTTGAAGGACGGTATCTTATCGGCGTATCGCTTATAGAATTTAGAGGCAAGGAAAGAGGAGGTGATACGGGAGGTTTCGACATCGCCAAGGTCGATTGTATATTTATGGAGGACGGGAGGGGTAATGTCGAAAAGGGATGGGTCAAGATGTCGAACGATTGTCTCACGGACAAGGTCGGCATATTTGCCAATTTTTAGGAAAGAATCGTTGCACTCGGCAACGACGGAAAGGTAGGCGTAGGATGTGAATGGGTAAATAACGTCTTGAAATTGATTATACCACTGGGCAGTCCATTCACCTTTGAGTGGGCAATATTGGAGCCAGCGATTGATGGGAATGTTATCACAATAATGGAAGTTTTTGTAGTTGGGATAATTGCGGGATGGATAATCGAATATTTCACCGCCGTAGGAACCGGAGATTACGGTATAATCACGTTCAAGATGGTATGGGACAAGATCACGCCAGAAATTCATCTGACCAAACCACGTATAGAAGCCGTTTAGAGGGCGATCTTTATGACCGAGGTCATATGGGTTTAAGGAAGGCATTGGAAAGGTGGAATAGAATGAAGGAGACCAACCTTGTTTTTCCATTATCAGGTTAAAAAGTTTTTCTTCTGGCTCGTGGCATCGGAAATGGATATGAGGTAAATCTTTCTTGAATTTACGAAGCATCAAAGAATTAATGCGTGAGTCATACCCACTGGAATGAAATACGAGGTAATGGTTTTTAGACGAAAGAACAAAACTGAAAAAACGGTCTAAGGCACCTATTAGTTCGTCGCAATAGTCATCTAATGAATTAACGGTGGGTGTCTTATCTTGCAAGATGTGGAGGTGGGAGGGAGAGGTCAGGAGGATTTTCTCGGCAGGCGAAGCGAGACGGATTTCTCGGAAGGGCGTTTCGATATAGTTGCGTCGCTTATAGTTGGGATTCAGGTAATGTTCGTCGAAGGTCAAGGAAGGGAGGGAACGAGCGACATCAAGGATATTGGTGGACGCCTTGTCATTGTCACCGATAAAGATGATGGACGGATAGCAAAGAGGGAAGGAAGCGGACTTTTTACCTATAAAGCGCATAAAGTGGGAATGTGGGTTTGGAAATTTATACTTTATGCTCATCAACGTAATGGGATAATCCGTGGAAGTCTGTGTGACCCAAATTTTCAGGTAAATTAATGGTGCGGGAATCTTCCATCATACGACGGATATAGGAATGTCGGAGGACGTGGATGTGCCTCTTTTCTTTGGGTAAGTTTAAAGAGATTGCAATGTCGGTATAGATACGTTGCATTTGCCGTTTAGACATACGGTCAGATTTGTTGGAAGAAATTAAAGGACTTTTCGGGTCTTTACCAGATATATGATGGGATAAAATACGTTTCAATGATCTGGAATAAATGGGTATTGTCCGACCTTCAGGATGGTATTTTGAGGAAGAAACACGAATATCGGAACAATCTGGTGATATGTCTTCAACGTTGAGTGCAGATATTTCACCCACTCGCATACCAGTATCGATTGCAAGACGTAAGATCAAATGGTCACGGTGATGTTTGGCACTATCAAGAACTTGGTTAAGTTGTTCATCGGTTAAGGCGTTCATAGATGACATTATTATTCTGATAAGTATATAACAGTTTTGGATTTTGGTAACCTGCTGGAACTTTCCGGAAAATGGAAGAGTTATCAGTTTTCTGGTTTTTGGGAAGAGAAATGCATCTCACATTCCCATCTTCCACGGCCGACCGCCACAGGAAAAAAGAATTCTTTTTGGGAAAATTTCCGCCGCCGACGGGTGATCACCGTGTCGTCGTTGTTGTCGTTGTGCTTAGAGTGTCATCACATCTGTTATTTAGTGTCATAAGGATGACGTTATATTTATATACAGGCTTCCTTAAGAACACCAACACACAACAAAGATAACATTATAATAAAAAGAATATATCGACCTTGTTGTAGGTTATCCTTTTACTTCATGCGCCTCTATGTCTATTACCTTTTTTTTCCTTTGCATCTTTTCTCTAACTTGCGCCACTAAATCTATCTTGATGTTGACGTTAACACCAGGCGTTTTGCCATCCTTACCGCCCACGTTCAACACCTTTTCGCCTGATTCTTGTATCTTGATGATCTTCTCTATAACGTTAGCAACTTGTTGTTTATCTTTGGCGGTTAGTTGTGTTTCTTCTTGCGTTATGTCGCCCTTATACGTTGCGACCGTGAACGTTCTTCCTTCATCGACCTCCTTCGATATTAATTTCTTTAAGTCTTGCATTGCTTCTTGGCGGATGTTAATGCCTTGTTCTTCGAATTCTTTATACTTAGCAATAAGATGCTCTTGACGGGCAGCCACCAATGCCTTCAAACGATCTGGCGGGAGGCTTTCAAGAAAACGTTTAACGTGACCGGAATTTATTTGCCCACCTACTGGCATCCTTTTCGTTAGTTCGCTTGCAATATAATACACACTATGACCTTCCACAACCCACATGCGTATAACGTCATCTTCAAACCCGTGGATTTCCACGGTGGTTGGTTTGTGAGACGTCGGCATGTCGTCCGCCAGGCTTCGTTCTACCATATTTTTCATAATATGGATTTGCATTTAAAAAACTTTCTATCGGTATTTACATATGTATAAAGCCGTTATCGACATGTAAAATATTGTAATAGAGTTCCTTGTTAGCGACATGTAAAGGGTTGTAATAGACAGATAAACTTTTGTTATACTAAGCCTCTTCGCAACGTATATTAAAAATAGCCGTGTGATTTTCCGTCCTCTTATATCCCACCACAATTTTTGCCTCGTAGATATATTGCCCATCCACCTTAGGCATTTCGATGACAATAATCCCGTTACCCAAATATTCTGCCCTTTCTTCCGAAAAATTGAATCCCCTTACCTGTACCTCCCAAATGTTTTCCTCTGCCCTCATTTCCACCAACCAAGTATTACTACCATTCCAGCATCCCGTAAATTCTGCCTTTCCAAACGTTATATTCACATCGTTTTCCCTTTCGTCCTTTTGTGTCATATTTTCCGATACATCTTCATACGTCTTCTTTTCGTCATTCAATCCTTCGTAATGGGTGACAAGCGACCAAGCGCCCACCAGCATAAAGACAACGATAGAGCACACCGATATTCCAATCAATAATTTTAATGCGTTCATACCATCACAATTCCCTTATGGTTATATAAAACTTTTATAATGTCCTATCTTGATGCATTTCCGATAATTATGCCAGTAACAAAGTTAATCCTGCCTTCGGCATCTTTTGATACCGAGTCCGCATTAGCCTCCTTCGCCCTATGTAAGCAATATTTCCCAAAAGAAAAACCTCGCCCATATCAAGCCGAAATTATCGGTGTCCTCCGTGACGCATTAACCTCGCCCCGTTTCCGGTACATTTTCCTCCAACTACCTGTCGGTGACGGAAAGTCCGTCATTGCGACCACACTTGCCGAATACCTCGTCCACGAAATGAAGCAATCCTACTACCTTCTTTCCCCCGATCTTGGCTTAACTGCCCAGTACCTCCGTGATTTCCCTTTCCTCCGCGAAGTTAAGGGACGCCGCAATTTCTTCTGTGCCCACCACAAATTCCGAAATCGCACCTGCGACCGGGCTCCTTGCGTAACCAACCCACGATTCCACTGCGAAGCATCCAAAATTTGCCCCTACCTCATCCAGCGTTCCCGTGCCTCCGGATTCCCCTCCGTCGTTTCTACACCCGCATACATCGACCACGCAGTCGGTGGCGAAGCATTCACCACCCGTTCCCTTTCCATTCGTGATGAAGCCCACAAATTAGAATCCTTTTACCTATCCTTCCACTCAACCTCCATCACCCAGTCCGATTATGAAGACCTCTTTCCAGGTATTTCCTATCCATTATATGACGACCCCACCTTCTGGAAAAACGAGATTGACCACATCTATTCCACCCTTTTTACCAAACTGGAACTTGCGTATGAACAGCAAGATCACCGCACAATGGAACGATTCTATGACCTAAACGAAAAGGTAAAATCCCTCCAATTTCTCCTCCGTGAAGCTAAAAATGTTGTCGTCGATGTAGCCCAAGCACGTCATTCCGGTAAATATTACACCCAATTCCGCCCAATCAAGGCAAGCGCCATCGCCAAGCCAATCCTTGACAAAGTATCCGAAAAAACCCTCTTTATGTCCGGCACATTTTTGTCCATAAATGACCGTCTTGATGAATTAGGAATTCCACCAAATGAGGTGCTTTATATTAATAAAACGGTAACATCCTTCCCACCAGAAAACCGTTCCATCATTTACCTTCCCCAAGGTTCTATGTCCTTCAAGCGCCGTGAGAAAACCCTCCCCAAAATAATCGACACCTGCCTCCGTATAATCCAGTCCCATAAAGACCAGCGCGGTGTAATCATTTGTGGCTCCCACCAAATCCGTTCCACCATCTACAATGCATTAACTCACCTCCACAATCCCGACCTCCTGATCACCCACAAAAGCGACGATTTTTCCGAAGCAATCGATTCATTTTTATCCCACCAGACCCTTCCTCAAGTCTTCATAACTACCCGATTTGAAGGCTTAGACTTTCATGACCGCATTGCCGAGTTCCTAATCTATGTAAATCTTCCCTACCCACCTCCTATGGACAAACAAATCCATTCCCGCCTCCTCCTCGAGCAAAATACCCACCTCGAAAACGTCCACTCCTCCTGTAATCCTTCCATCGATGAATTTGGTAGTTGCCAAAAAGCCGTTTATTGCCACAATTGCAGGCATTGGTATGACTTGCAAGTAGCCACCGCAATCCAACAGTCCTTTGGTCGTATCATTCGTACCCCCACCGACATTGGGACGATCTACATTCTCGATAATCGTTTCAAGAAGTTTTTTGGCGAAAATGAAGACATGTTTTTATCCTACAACCGTTCGTCCATAAAACTTTGAGTAAAAAAATATTATTTTATGTGCATCACGCAAGTCTGCGCCTACACATCACGGGACATTAATATAATAATATAATAAATATATTAATTAATATATATATATATTATAGACTAATCTATTAGTAAAAGCGTTAACTAACTTACGTCTATACGCATATAGCATATAAGCGAAAAGAACACACTTGTATCCGTCTTCTGACGTTGCACACATAAAAAAATATTTTTTTATTTCCTACGTCGATTTAAAGTATTTTGATGAATCTTTTTTTATTTTTATCAAAATAGAAAATCTTTTTATATTCCTATAACAATTTACGTCCGATAACTATGCCAAAGAATAATGAAATCATACAAGAAAAGTGCCCGAATTGTGATCGCCTCGAGAAACTTTTTATGAAGTACCGAACTTCTACCAAATATTTCATAATGAAAATCTTTGAAGATAAATTACCTCGGAAGATGAACACGATATTCCACGATTTTGGTGAAAAATATCCAAATTTAATTCACCGTGCAACTGTGGTTAATGCCGTAAACACCTTGGTTTCTGAAGGATTTCTCAAACAATCAAAAGACGTTAACATTTATTATCCACCTAATTTGTATGGTGACACCGAAATCACCTTCGACATGCTTGAGATAATAATTGCGCTTCATGATCGCCCGCTCGTTCTTGAAGGTCTTGAAAAGGTAGTTTACGACAAGGTGGATTATTTCGATGTCGCATTAAAATCTCTCTTGTCTTTAGGTATCGTTCGTGAGGTTCCCCTGCCTTCGAAATTAGGTAGCAATCAAACATATCCAGGTGTTGAACTGGTGATAAAATGAATGTTATATTTTTCGGGATGAGAATGTTTCCCGAGTTATCCAAAACGTTCATCGACCTTGAGTTCTACCGTTCAAATGTAATAAACGGCGAAGACGACGCAATTAAAATTACCGAGTTTGACCCAGAACATACCTTACTTTGTTTTATGAATGTTAACGCTTATCTTGACGAATCTTGGAAAGAAAAGATACGATACGCAAGGTCTGTGGATATGGGTGTTCGATACTTCGAAGATTTATCACCTTGCCCCAAATGCGGCTTTCCCAAGCCAGATCACCAGATAATGCATGACGAATGCAGAAAGAAGGCTAAGAAATGAAGACATTAAAAAAATGCAAAAAATGCCCGCGTCGTTCGATGTGTTCAAAGGGCAAATCTGCCCGTGGATGTCTTGTCCCAAAGATACATATCACCGAAAGGCAAATCGATTCCGCGAGGCTATATTATCGTGAACGTATAGCATCGATATATGAGATATCACGCAATCCTTATAATCAGGAATCTTTTGCCGAACAGTTCGGCGTGCAACGACGACATGACGATTTTTGGGGTGTCGGAATAGTTTTTTCTGCGCATGTCGAACTATGTGGTAAAATATCTGGTCAAATAGATTCTTTTTATTCCAAACCCATAATAAAAAAGATATTTGACGAAGTTGCCCGAGAATTATCAATGCAACGTGCCGACTTCGAAGAACAATTAATTATCGGTGCAATCCAGAAGTATGAAAATTCCTGTGAGTTCGATGTATCACGTTATGACATCTTGGTTTATTCTGGTGAACCTGACAAAACGGCGATACGTGATAAGAAATTGAATCATACGATTTTTACCTATACGGTGATCTGGACTGGATATATGTGGGTAATTTTCCAATTAACCTCCGTGGATGTGGTGCAATGAAGATCACCAAAAAACTAATCGTCGAGATAGATATTGTAGTCAACGACGACAATCGGTTATTTTGTGGTGGTGGTTGTTATTTTCTAACTTGGGATTCCGAATCGATTAAACCTCTTCCGTCTTGCAGGTTATTCCGCGAAAGGCTTAAATTCACGAAGCAAAATCATCTCATCATGCGTTGTGATGACTGTCAAAAAAGATTCGGTGATTAATATGGTTGGAAAAATCGTCAAAGACATATTTACTCGGAAATGGATAATTGAGAATTCGGTCGACGTATTAGCCAAAATTGGTGAGGCTTGCACAGTTAGACACTTGCATTATAAATTGGTTGACCGTGGTATGACGAACGATATAAAACACTATATGCGAGTGGTTCAGGCGACGATTGAAGCGAGATGGAATGGGTTAATTGCGTTTGACGCCTTTGTAGATCATGAAAGAGAAAAGTTGGGCAATACCGATTATGAGGAAACAGATGTCAACGATAAAATTGCCTCGGCAAAATGGTCGATTGAGGCAAGCATGAAATACTACTCAAAGAATCGGTGGGAAAACCAAGACGATTACTTGGAAGTCTGGGTTGAGAAAAAAGCCGTCATTCATATTTTCCAGGATGTTTGTAATTCTTTGGACGTTGCTTTATGCCCGTGCAAAGGATACCCATCTTTGACATTCATCAAAGATGCCTCCGAGCGATTTCAGGAAGCCCAATCGGCTGGTAAAAATCTTTTCATCATATACTTTGGCGATTATGACCCCACGGGCGAGGATATCCCAAGATCGATAAAAGAAACGTTCGAAAAATTCCAGGTTGTTCTTGATGTCGAGCGTATCGCCTTAATTGAAGATGTCGTCCGCAAATACAAATTACCTCCAGCACCTGTCAAGCAAAAAGACCCAAGAACTCGAAATTGGGACGGAATGGGACAGGTTGAACTTGATGCATTAGAAATGTCCACGCTTCGTACCATGTGCAAGGAAGCGATTAATTCACATCTTGACAAGGACAAGTATGAAGAACTAATGGAACAGGAAGCCGAAGAAAAGGAACAATACAAGGAAGAACTTGTTGACTTCGTTAAACAACTCGCCAAGAAGATATAAGCCCGTGCAACAATGCTAAGATTACACATGACGAACGGACAAACGGTCCTTACGACGATTGATAATTTAACATCATTCGATAAAGACAAGATAATAGACATCGAACCATTAGGAGGAATGCGTTTGTGCAATTGCATACAACAGATAAAGGAAAAGACAAAAATGGAATACGAAGACGCTGGGCATTTTGACGTTTCGATAGTGATAAATCCCGAAACTCATACCAGCATATCAAAAGTTGGTTTGCGGTTCGATTATAAAATCCACGGTTCGAATCGTCGAGCACATCACACAATCTTTGGCGATTATTGCCCATTTTGTGGTACTAAGATAACTTAAAATATCCTGACCTCAATTGTGGTAGATATGCCGAAATCGGATAAATTACTCGCAATGTTAGAACACTTGTCCGAACCCTACCGTGCCCAAGCCCTCCATCTTTATGACAAATACAATACCGATTTCCGTTCCGTTCCATCCTCCAAAGATTATCATGGTGCTTATGTCGGCGGAAATTATGATCACACTTTCGACGTTATGAAAAATTGCAACGTCGTTTATTCCTTCTATCTTGCGTTTTGCAAAGAAAATAATTTACCTATAAAGTTTTCAAAAGATAAGTTAATCTTTGCCGCGTTCTTGCATGATTTTGGAAAAATATACCAAATGACCAAGAAACCATATATACACCATACCGTTTGGATATTTGAAATACTAAAATCGGAAAATATCAAGATAGATAACGACGTTGCAACAGCCTTAAGAATGCACCACGGTGGTTATGGTGATCGTGCAGGCGAACCCAACGAGATGTCCATATTATTGCATTGCATCGACATGTTGGCATCAAGATTTTTGGAGGTGAAATAATGCAACAAACGATAGGTATGGTTTTGTATGATACGCATAAGGCTTCCCCGATACTCAAATCGAGTGGATATGAGATAAAAATAACCCGTCTTCCGTCTGGTGGGAAAATGCCAGAGTTAGTTCTTGAAACGTTTATCATTTATCGGACAAAAAAGAGAAATTATTTTGCGTATGTTTCTTGCCCAAAAAAGAAGATACGGGAAATATTACCATTGGACGATGACGATGTAACCCAACTTTTAATGCTCGAAAATCGTCCCGATCTGGTCGAACTTTATCTCGGAAGAAAAGTTCTCGAGGCATAAAAATGGTTCGGTTGCAATGGCGCTGGATGACATTTGCCGAAGATGAGACCAAGGTCGCTTGCGTTCAATGCCAAATAGTCTTCGCAAACGATACCGAGGCGATGTCCCACAAAACGTCCAATATGTCGCATCAAATCTTAAAAGTGGTGAATTCATACTTTGAATTTACATTATCGAACGTTGACAAAGACAAAGAGGAAATACCCCTAAAATGGGGCAAAAAAGATAACAGATGTCATCGTGGCAAGTTGACAGGAAAGTAATTCCTTGGATTGAGCTTGGATTTACCTACCTTATTCTGACGCATCCAATCCCAAAATATTGTAAATCCAGCGTTGTAATTACAATATCTTTATATAGCCCTATTGTATTTACTATATTGGAAGTGGTCAAATGACAAACACAAACAACAACAAAATCGGAAACGGAATTGTGGGCGTGTTCTTCAAGCGAATGTCTGATGGCAAGATGTTCAAGATCGAGCAAGTCAAGGAAATAAAATCACTTGATGACGACACAAAAACCGAAAAGATATATTATGCATGTGAGCCCGGAAATGAGACTGCAAAGTTCATAATCGACGCATACACAATAAGCCAAGGAATGCTTTTCGAAAACGCAAGGATGGGCTAAAAATGACGAATGCAAAAGTTAGGCAAAAGATGACAATCGGGCAATACAAAGCGAAAATGATAACCGAATCTGACAGGAATTTCAAGATAGACCAAAAGATAGTTGCAAGAAAGAACTTGATTGCACAACTCGAGAATGAAATCCACGAATTGGGCAAAAAAAAAGACCCACACATTTTCCAGAGATGCAATCAACACCGCAGAAAAGGGCAATGCGACAAGAATCGGAACGATTTTCATCGATATGCATGACAGGCTCCCATCATTCCCAAAACATGTTTTTGAAGTCAACGGAATCTGGACCGAGTATTACGGCAAGAACATCGATGGCAACTTTGACAACCAAGCCGATTCGAACTTTGCATGGGGCTTTTACCCGATAAAGGACCGCAGTCACTACGACGACGAAAAGGAGGAGTAAAAAATGACAACGAACGTCCGCAAGAACGACGCTGGAATATCTTTCGATTTCTCTGACGGAATGGGCGACAACCTGCGCTTAGTATCACGCAACGATGGAAAGATTTTCTTCGAAGCGAACACGGTAACAATGAACAACGGAAGGGCAAAAAACAATCTCGTTTTGTTCGAAAATCTTGATAGGGAATTTTTGGGCAAGTTAAGGGAAACCTTGAACATCATAATAAAAGACCTTGACGAAAAGGAAAAGAAAAAGGCGCCCGCCAGTGGGCGTCTTTTTTACCACTATCACGGGTCAAGATTCGAAATACACCCGACGTGGAAGACCGTTATCACGTTCGAAGGTGAAATCGCCCTTTTGCACGCTGACGAACTTGTTAAAATTGGCGTTTTCGAAAGGAAGAACCACGGACCTGGAACATACGGCGCCGTTTCATACAAATATATCGGCTTTGCAGATTCTTTGGAGGCGCAATAATGTCCGACGTGATAACCTCCGATATGTCGCCTGCCGAAGCCATCTTGCGTTCCGTCGTCGCATTTGAACCCATTGATGAGAACACAATGACACAAATAAAGATTGCAACCTTCGAAAAGACGAACATGAAAAGCAACGGCGACGACGTTGTATCCGCATTGATACAAAACGGGTATCTTTTCTACAACCTCGGAATATACACATCGAACAAAGATTCCAAGACAATCGCCCAAATCACCAGTTCCTTGAAATCGGAGAGGATAATATAATGAACGACAAAGCAGAAGAAAAGAAGCGCATTGTCCAAGCGTTGCTTGATGTCAACGACAACGCGGTAATAAATGCGCTTCTTACAATCTATGCAAGACAAACGCAAGACGAACAACAATCGGAACGAACGATAGAAAACAACGCAATCGGATTTTCCGGTGTTGACGCTGAAATCTTGTCATCGTTCGCAAGACAATACAACGAGCGTGGCTTTCTTACGTTTAAACAAATGGTGATCGCCCGCAAGAACATCAAGCGGTACTGGCGTCAAGTCATCGAAGCATACAACGGAAATTTATCGTCGATTACCGACGTTCCTAAGAAGAGGTGTTAAAGATGGGAAAATGTGTGATATGCAATCAGGAATTTGAAGGATACGGACACAATGCCGAACCTTTGAAGACGGGCGCATGTTGCGGTTCTTGCAACGTGCAGGTAGTTCTTGAACGCTTGAAAATCGCCAAAGAAATGAAAGACAAGATGAACAACGACGGGTGGTCATTCGTCATAAGTTGCGCTTGCGGATACAAGGCAAAGGGCAACAATGAAGACGAAGCGAACGAAGACTTGGAAAAGCATCAAGACAAAGAACACTCGTCACCATTTTAGGATACGTTGCACCGACGCATAGCCAAGCGACCCTTTGACCAAGTCCCCGTCGTCATACGAAGACACAACGACAGAACGACGACGGGGAAAGCGTTGCCTTGCGTCGGTGACGAACAACGTATAAATACGCATATCAAGATTAACAAAATAGCAACATCGACGAAGTTCCGCATTTGACCGCTTCCACTCTCTTTTGTAGTTCGTCGTCGATGTTGCACCCACTTTAAGGAGGTGAATAAAAAATGACAGATGGCAGGTGTATGAAATGCAAGGAACAGGTCAAGATGAAAGACGAGAAGGAAGTTGAGATGAAGAACGGACGCATGATGATGAAAGGCAAATGCCCGAAATGCGGAACCGTCGTATGCAAGATACTCGGAAAGAAATAGTTCCAGATCAAGGACGGGGACGAATTTTCAACGATTCGTCCCCACATCTTTTAGGTGAAATTTATGGTAATAAAAAGCGTTGCACCGTTGCGTATATCTTTTGCAGGCGGGGGAACGGATGTACCGCCATTTCCAGAAAAGTATGGTGGGCTTGTCGTTAGTTGCACAATCGACAAATATGCCCACGTTTCGGTAAATAGCAGTTACGACGAAGATATAAAAATCGAGCCGCTCGATTATAACATCACGAAAAGATACAAAGTCAACCAGCATCTCGAATATAATGGCGAACTCGATTTGGTAAAAGTTGTAATCAATCATTTTAAACCATTATCAGGCTTTGATTTGATAATGAAATCGGATGCGCCGCCAGGTTCAGGATTGGGTAGTTCTTCGGCGCTTATTGTCGCATTAATAGGCGCATTTGCCAAAATGACTAATAAGACTATGACGAACTATCAAGTGGCGCAATTGGCATACATTCTCGAACGACGACGGTTAAAAATATCAGGCGGCTATCAAGACCATTATTCTGCAACTTTTGGAGGATTCAATACCATAACGTTCTTCAAAGATAACATTGCAGTTATTCCTATGTCGATGTCGCAAGAATTAATTAAGACGATAGAACACAATTCGATTTTATGCTATACTGGTGGAACGAGAGTATCGGCTAATATCATTGACGACCAAACGACGAACGTATTAAAGAAAGACGAAACAGTTATGGATGCATTGTGTGGCACCAAAAGGCTTGCGAACGAGTTGTCCGAAGCGTTGAAACATTCCGATATTTCAAATTTTGGAAATATCTTGAATGAAGGATGGAAAATGAAACGCAAATTTTCCAAAAAGATGACGAACGACGACATAGATAAACTTTATTCGACGGCGATCACCAACGGCGCATTGGGCGGAAAATTATTGGGTGCTGGAGGTGGTGGATATTTATTTTTCTATTGCGATTTTGGGAAGAAACAAAACGTTATTGAAGCATTGAAATTGGCAGGTGGCAACGTCGTCGATTTTGAATTTGAACCCAACGGATTGAAGGTGATTTAATGGCGGCTTTTGCAAGTTATATTAATGAAATCAAAGAACGATTTAAGGAAAGCGCAAAGATTAAAAATGATATTGCAAAGGATGACGAACAACTTTTGGTATTAAATTCAATCGCAAACATGATAATACGAGCATACAAGAACGACAACAAGATATTAATCTTTGGCAATGGTGGTTCCGCCGCTGACGCTCAACATATAGCCGCCGAACTCGTTTCTAAATTCAAGATGAATAGAAAAGGGTTGCAAGCAATCGCATTAACGACCAACACATCGGTGATCACCGCGATAGGCAACGATTTTACATTTGACCAGATTTTCGATAGACAAGTTGAGGCTTTTGCCAAAAGGGGCGATGTCGTCATCGGAATATCCACGAGCGGTGAATCTAACAACGTTATTTTAGGATTAATGAAAGCGGATAAAATGGGTTGTTATACAATAGCATTCACCGGCAAAAAAGATAATAGAATTTCTATGTTTTCGGTTCTCACGTTTAATGTCCCGTCGAAAGATACGGCACGAATTCAAGAAGCACACATTACCGCAGGTCATATCATCTGCGAAATTGTAGAACGAGAATTGTTCTCGTAAGAGTTGGTAAATATGTGGAGGAGAAGCATAAAAAAGATGATCGTCGGCGTGGACGTTGACGGTGTTCTGCGTGATTTTTACGGGTCGCTTGAACGAACTTATTTAAAATATTACCACGACCACATCATAAAAGATCCGCCATCTTTTCAATTGCATGAGTTGTACCCGATTGGGTACAAGATTTATGATTTTGCTTTTGAAGAACATGCAGGCGAAGTTTTAGGATTTGCCGATGCATATCGAAACGCCGAAGGCTTCATGCGTATGCTTCATAAATTCGCCGATATTGTTATCATCACATCACAACCTACAAAACGTGCCAAGGTCTTCACCTTTGCGTGGCTTCAACGTGCCGATATTTTGCAACATGTCGATAGTGTGGTCATTGTTCAAACGAACGGGCTATTAAAAAAACATCATATCGGCGTTAACTACATAATCGACGATTACCCACCAAACTTGATGGATTTCCCGCAATCTAAGGTTATAGTTTTCGATCAGGTCTGGAATAAAGGCTTAGAGTGGGGTAAACGTTGCTATTCATACGACGAAATACTCAAATATCTCCAAGGTCGCATGACGAAATAGTTTATATAAACATTAATTGATTTTATGTCCCAATGCTATTAAAGATTATTCAATCAAAAGAAATCCAGTCCTTGTTCACTTGTCAATACAATACCAATAAAGTAGTGGTGAACTTACTCAAAGGAGGCGAAGCGTTAAAATGCCACTTGACAGTGAACGACGTTATACTCGGAAAATACGACCTTCTTTCTGCAACGTCGATACAAAAAGCATACAAGCAGTTTTCCCTTTCGTTCACTCAACATAAGGAAAAATTCAAAGACCAAAACGAATTTGTGGACTTGATGTTGCATGTTGGTCAGAAAATCCGCGACCAAGAATTTGAGCGTGAGCAAACAATCATACAAAGACAACTTACCAAAGAAGCAAAAGAATTTTTATCTGCGCCTGATCTAATCGATAGGATGGATAATATCGAACGACGAACGACAAAAGACCCACTCATCTATTGCGAGGAAGATTTATTGCTTTTCAATCTTGTTATTGTATCTTGCAAGACACCAAAACCAATAACTTACGAACATACTGGACCCACATCTTCAGGTAAAACTTTCCCCGCTGAACATGCGGTCAATGGATTTCCAAAAGAGATGATATTTGACCCCGCAGGCGTATCAGCAAAAGCCAACAAATACGATTATGATTATCAAGACCCAGAAACTGGTGAATTCGTCAATAAGACTGGTGAAAAATGCATTTATTTCCGTGAAAAGGAAGATTCAATCGAAGCGGTGAAATTTTTTAAGCCAATGATGTCGCATGACAAAGATCGATTGATGTATAAAGTCACTGGGAAAAATCAATCGACGGGCACAATGGAAACCATAACCTATGTTTTGGATGGTATCGCTTCTTTCATTTTACTTTCCGTTAAGCATATGGAGGACGAAGAAATGTCCTCCAGAACTATGAAAGGGTCGCCCACAATATCCAGAGAAAAAACCAACCTCGTTATAACATCGACGTTTGAAAGTGATGCAAAGAGGCAATTATGGAAATTACCAGCAGAATTACCAGTAATGCATGACGCAATGTTTTCCCTAAAAAAGCATGAAGCGATAAACATTTTTGGACCAATATTGGGCAAAATATTCCCAAAAGATGAGATGCGCCGTGCAAGAGACATGAATCGTTTGCGTGGGTTAATCCAAGCCTGTACCGTCTTGCATCAATACCAAAGATGTTATGAAATTATGGAAGACCAGCAGGTTTATTATTCATCACTCGAAGATAATATAATTTCTTTGTTGCTTCTTGACAAGTTGCTCGAATCGACAATGCTCGGAATTCCAGCCACGACAATGAAGATTTATGAACTTATGAAAGATTTAGAGACACGAGATATACCTTTGACGTTGAATAATATCCACGAAAATTCAGACGCAATAGGTTACCATCAAACGATGGATACTTTAAAGGATGTGCATCTTGATACTCTTGAAAATCACCGATTGATAAAGATAAAAGTAAAAGCGACCCGATCAAAGGAAAGGTCGTATGCGATTAATCAACGCTTCGAAGACATCACAAAGGTTCCAAAATTGACGCCGTTGTTTATCGAAGAGTTGCAACTATGCTATAAAAAAATAATCGAAGAACAAAAGGAGGCATTTTCGGTAATGAAGTTGCCTGAAGTATCTTTGCCTAAGAACACTATACAACATAAGACGAACGACGAACACATAAAGGACGTTATCAAGCATATGTTTGGCTTTAATTACTTCGATGCATCGACAGAAGGAAACGTCTTGTGGAAGATATGCTTAAAAGAAATGCGGGACTTGATGTTTTCGCGGCACGTCTTAGATCAACCCGCAATCGATACAACCGAAGAGAAAGAAATCATCGAACGAAAAGATAAAGCGATAAATGAAATCAAGACTGGACAATCCGCAAGAGAATGGCATCGTGAAATAACCCCAGTTGACGAAGCGTTATACCAAGAATACGTGCAACAACAAAAAGAAAAACGCAAGATTTTGGAATCAGGTGGTGATGACGACGATAAATTCTCTGGTTCATGATTTGTGTCCGAAATGTGGAAGAAAAAGGCACCACGGATTTGAACAATGTGGCGATCTATTTTTCGACGTTGAAATACCTATAAAATTACCATTTATTTTACGTTGTGCAAGTTGCAATATCAAGATACATATTACCAAGTTTAAAGACAACGGTCTATTATCAAAAATATAAATACTCTTATAATGATTAATCTTTGAAATGACATTAAAAATTTCCGTGGTGAAAATATGCCTGGCGAACTAATAGCAATCAACAAAGTCCACGAATTGGGCGGCTCCTTAGCAGTCACTTTGCCCAATATTTGGGTAGAGGAAAACGGCGTCAAGAAGGGCGACCAACTTAAAATTTATAAGCGCAACAATGCGCTCATAATAGAAAAGGCATAAAGAAAAACAGAAGGTGTAAATTTGGTAAAAGCAGCGACGACACAACAGGCGGGAATTCGGGGCGCAAAGCTGCACCCCGATGCAGAAAAACTTCTCAAGCGCCATATAGAATACGTTGAGAAGTCTGGGCTTTGCACAAAGGAAGACTTGATGGAAATGTTCTATCAAGTATGGGAGGCTGGCGATAATTTCGCTGAGCAACTCATAAAGCGCGGATACAACGATGTCAAGGCACAAATGTATGCCATCGATTCGGTGAAAGCGCAACTTGGACGGAAGATCATACGACCAAAGTATAACGTCGTTTTCCGCCCGACGAATGTCCGCCACGAGACGCAAAAGGACGAGAAGATACCCACAAAGACGAAACATTCCGTTTTTGCGTTCGGGCAAGGCTTCGTCATCAACCCGAAGAACAACAACCGCACCGATGAGAAGTTCATCGAAGTATCGGCATGGGACGCCGATGCACAAAAGTTGGACGACATTTCACTCGGAAATACCTACGAGTTCGAAGCGTCAACATCGAACATAACCGCCCCAATCATCAACATGACCGTGGACGATAGATGCAAAGGAGCGGCACTTTCGGAACAGGTATTGAGCGACATCGAAAAGCTCATGACCAAGAATTACGACATCACCCCAATCAGCGAGGCTGGTAACAACAAGTCAAACGGCAGGAACGATTACCGGCTGGTTGAAGGCAGGATAAACTTCATAACATTCCCAAAGGGCAAGAATTACGCCAAGCTCGAACTTACGGATACCTCCGTGGGTCTTGACGATCTGGAAAAGAAGAAAAACCAGGCGAACTTGGCTTGCCTGTGCAACAAGGAAACCGTATCACACATCGGCAAGGATTCGGTCGTTCGCATACTCGGAAACATCAACGTCAAGGAAGATGAGACATACGGCACGCAAGTCACTCTTTTCTTCCCACCCATGATTTATCCGATGTTGCTTACGCCTCCCGAGGTCGTGGACGAGAAGCCTGCAAGCGACGATACCGAGGACGCATCGGACTATTTCTCGAAGAAGGCGGCGAAGGAAAAGGAAGATTCAAACAAGTATTTCAAAGAAGAAAAGACCGACGAACCTCCTGCAAAGGTCGAAGCGCCAGAGGAAACGCCTGAAGTTGTCGAAGAGGCTCCTGCCGAGGTCGAAGAGGAAGCAACGGACCCAGATGAAACGGTCGACCTTGCAAAACCCGAACCCGTCAAGAAGACACCGACAAAGGCTGGAAAGTCTGCGCCTGCGAAGAAAGACGACATCGATGCCGACATAAAAAACCACCCGTGCTTCAAATCGGGAGATTTCGGTCACCCGAACGTCAAGGATACCGGGTGCATCGAGTGCTCAAAAAGCGAACCGAAGATATACGCGGCTTGCACCAAAAAGAAGTAGGTGAGGAAAAATGCCCAAGGCAAGTCCATCAAACAACAAGAGTGTTTCCGCTCGACAGCGGATAAACCAAGGAACTATGGTCGCCGCAATGTTGCGTGGTGATCGTGGCACAGGAAAAACCAGGTTTATTTTGGACTTGCATATGTCGAACGTGCAAGACGCATACAAAAAAATATACAACGAAGAACTAAACTGGGAAACAAGCGATAAAGACCAAATCAAAGACGCCGCCGAACATTGCTTAATGTGTGTGGTAGACTTTGATATGGAAGGTCAAGAACAATTAATAATGCGTTCATCGATAATGCCCGACGAAATAACCGACTCGTGGCACAAATGGCCGGTAACTGGTAGTCCTGAAGATTCACCAGAAGACCAGTATGAGCACCGCTTCGATGAAGGCAAGCGCGCCCTTTCGTATTATCTGCAGATGTTAAAAGAACATCACGAAAAATATCCAGACTTTTCCCAACAAAGGGTATTAATCGTGGAAGACTTGGGCGAAGTTTATGACGCTGTTCTTGACCATTTTTTCTTTATCACAACAAGAGGCAAGATAAAAACTTTTAAAGATCAATTCGTCAAGCAAACGACCTTAAAACAAGTTCTTGGAAGAGACGAAAAGGGGAAAGGTCCTGCAGAAGCGGCACTATTTCCTATGGGTCAACGTGAAACATTTGGGATGGTAAATCTTGAATACAAAGATTTTATCCGCGAGTGTGTAAAATACAAACGTGATATGGGATATAATTTCTATTGCACGGCGAGAATCGGTGTTACCAAGGATAAAGAAACCGAAAAGACAGAAGAATATACACTCGGGCGGACTTACCTCATTGAAGGCTTTCTCGATTTAATTATTTCATTCAAGAAGCCCTTAAAAGAATCGGTGATCACTGAAGGAAAGTTTAAGGGTAAAAAAGTTTACGAATCGATGTATGTTCTCGATACCGTAGAAGGCGCAAAAAATAGGATGTCACCAGACTTTTGGATGGAAAATACTGGTGCTGGTGATTTCTTCAGGCGTCTTAATGAAGAACGAGACAAAGACGAACGAAGACAACTTAACAAGCGCAATAAAAAACAGGAGGAATCTAATGCCGAAAGCACAGGATAAAAAAGAAAAGGTCGATAAGTCGGAAGGGTTGGTACCGGATATACCAATCTTTAAGAACCCGTCGAACGCACCAGAGTTGGAAATACCGCCAGAAAAGTTGCAATCGATTCTGGAATATTTCTGCGTCGGTGACGAATTCGCTGTGGTAGCCATTGAATGCGAAGACGAAATCCAGGTATGCACCAGGAATGCCACAAACAACGTATCTGGACATTTCATCGGGCTGCCTGCAGACACCAAGGTAAAAAAGCCGGGATATTTCATCGTTGAACCAAAGAAGTTAACATCCTTGCTCGGCACGAAGTATAAGGGTAGCAACATGATAACGTTAACGTGGAAGCCCAACGAGAAAATCCACATCGAAGACGAAAAAGGAAATCCAACGAACATAACACCCAAGTCATTGGGCAACCTCATAATACCCCCGCTCGATAGGCGTTTCACGTTCAAGGAAAAGAAGTTGCAATTTAACATCAAGAAAGGAAAGGAAACTGTCCTTGACGAAGCGACGGGAAAGCCTGCAACAGAAAACGCCAAGACCTCATTGAACATCGATCAGGCGGAACTTCTCAAAGGCGCCAACGATATGTCGGTAAGTGATGTCGATTACATTATTTACCACATCGACGAAGAGAACGGGTATTGCATATCAGGCATTTGGAATCCCAAAGGCGACGATTCAAGAACTGATGGTTTGGTCTTTGAAGATTTCGAAGGCGAAAAGATAGAAAAGGCGATGCCAAAAATCTTCGTCGACCTTGTCAAGCGCATGAGCGGCAAGATAAACATCCAAAGCACACAGGAAAAACCCGTCTTCGCATTGTCGCAATGGGTAGAGGATGGAGAAATTCACTATACGGTAGTTGAAAGCAAACAAAAGAAGGACTAAAAATGCCCCAAAGCCTCGACCACGGAAAAGTCAAAAATCTTGGTGCGCTTGCATCGAAGATGGGATATTCCAGTGGTGATCTGGCACTTCAAAAGGTCGAGGCTTTGCTTTTTATTTTAGACTTTAATATAATAGATATGGATAAGGTAAAGAAAGTGGTTAACAACGTTGCTGGCGAAGACGTTTATAACCCAGAAAATCTCCGAGAAGCCATTGATTGCATTGTTCATATGAAGATTGTTACCGACATAGACAACGCAAGAAAAACGGCAATGGAATCACTCGAAGATTGAACTTTTTTGTGTTAGAATTTTGTTATAATAAAGTTTATATACCGATAATGCATTTACTACCTCACACCTTATGGAGGTGTTTTAATGGAAAGCGCAAAGACAAACGACAACAACAAGAACAAGGTCGCCTTTGTGATTGAATGCACAAAGGGACATAAGAGCCAGTATTTCCCGAAGAACGGTGTCCCAGCAAAGGACATAAAGTGCCCACATCTCGTCGCCAACATACCCTGCAAGGCACGCTGCAAAGTCATCGACACACCCGCAGTACCTCCCGTCGATGTGACCAAGGAAGAACCAAAGAAGACGACGAAGCCCGAAAAGGCGAAAGATGCAAGCACAACCGAACCCAAGGAAAAGCCGATATACAAAACGGAAGAACTTGTCGATGGCGTCGCTGATGACGTTAAGGCAATGTTCGCAAAGATCGAAAGCGCCGCAAAGTCCTCGGGCTTGACATCGAAGCCCACCAAGTTGTATGTTCTTTTCAAGAAAGACAAGGACGCAAGGTTCAAGATAGAGATACATGACAAGTTCCTAAACGTCTTCGTCAAGACGGAAAAGGCAATAACCGACTTGAAGGACAAGACGGCTGCCCGTGATGCAAAGGGCGATAACTTCACCCATAAGATAAGCAAAGTCCTGCCTGCGGACGAATCTTCGCTTATGAAGATATTAAAGATCGTGATGTCGTAGGCAAACAACGTTTCCGTATGCGGTGGTCGACGGGGTTCCTATCGACCACCCATATATTTTTTTTTATAGTTGTATTTTCATTGTGTGATTATCACGTTTCTATCCAAAAAGAAGGAATGCTTATGGAACCAGCGAAAAGAATCCTATACTATTACAACATGTCGAACAGCGCAAGACCTGAAACAGATAGTGGTCCTTTGACGCATTATCAAGTTATCAAGCGTTTGTTAAAAATGCACCCGACGTGGCACTTTTACATAGTATGTCCAGTAGGTTGCATCTTGCCGAAGTCTTCAAGAGTTACCCCGATTTTTATCCCGTTCGACACTTACAACATGAACAGCAGGATGGGGTTCGATCTATACAACTTGAAAGATGCAATCAAGATATCCGATTATGATTACGATATGATTTATAACAATCAACCCGAGATATCGCCTGCGCTTTTCATAATGCTAAATAACCATCCACGTATCACATATTCCATACCGATAATCAATCACGTCCACTGGTTCGTTTCGCCCGATAATTATATGGGCAATGCGGGCGAAAATATGCAAACGTGCAACGAACCGGTAACGCATCAAGCAATAGTTGGACTATTATGCGGTGCCGCCACGGGCGTGAATTCGCAATGGGCAAAAGATTTCATAATCAAAGAATCAGAACGTTTCATCACACCAGAAAAAACAGAATATTTGCGTCAAAGAATTATACCAACAACTTCTGGAATAGATACGGTAGAAATCGACAAATACAAAACAGAAGAACGCTTCGATAAATTCACAATTCTTTGGAATAGCCGATTGACCGCATACACGGGCGCAACCTACTTTTTTGAATTTTTGGATAAAATGTGGGAGGAAGGTTATCATAATTTCCAGGTCATTTGTACCAATGTCGTCTATATGGTTTTTGCTGATAAAAGAATATCAAAATACCCATATGTCAAAGTTATGGACCATATGGCGACGCCCGATTATCTGAACCTGATCTGGAAAGTTGATTGCGGAGTTTTCATGCATATCGGGTGGGGGGCGTGGTCACTTGCAACGCTTGAACTAATGACCTGCGGAAAACCAATTCTTGCAATCGATGGACGTTCTGCGCCCGAACTTTTGGGAAAAGATTACCCATTATTTTTCGCCAAGGCGACCGAAGACAAAGACGCATACAAAGGCTTCCGAAGAAAACTTTTATCGATGATAAACGATAAAGAAATGTGCAAGAAAGTTGGTGAGAAAAACCGCGAAAGAGTAAAATCGATGTTCGATTGGGAAAAGACCATATTTGAGTGGGATGATCTTATATTGAAGCATTGCGATTTTGATTTATCGAACGACGACTCGGAAGGTAAATTGAAGTTGCTTGAATACGTCAAGAAGAAAGGCTCCGCTTCGAAACGTGATATATTAAATCAATTCGGGGGCGCCATTTCTTATACAAGATACAGGAAATACCTCCTGACGCATGGGATATACGACGATTACACGAAAGCGGAGGTTGAATACACATCAACGATGCCAA
>Ga0265297_10000827_pt1 | contig 83811 bp, 62 predicted proteins | sample Munlanlwell13791_FD_192502 | JGI IMG/M metagenome (GOLD analysis project Ga0265297, IMG submission 192502) | Leachate microbial communities from a municipal landfill in Southern Ontario, Canada - Leachate well 137-91 | ecosystem: Engineered > Solid waste > Landfill > Unclassified | place...
GGGCTGGCGCAACTGGGTGGCGGTGTCGTTGTGCCGGTCCCGACTACGATTTCGGACGCTTTAGGGGGTATGCACTTTTCAGGTTTAAATTCACCAAAAACTATGCACTTTTGAAAAACTCCTGGCATTGTTACGCGGGGCCCTTGACAACTTTCGCGCGCGTTCCAACCTATATGTAGTCAGGTAGGTAATGGCCATGGCGGCCACGCCCGCGAAGAAGCCCCCCCCCTCGGGTCCGCTGCACAAGCTCGGAACCAAGCCCAAGACCGAGAAGAAGCCTGTCGCCGGCCCCATGTGGAGCACCCTAGACTCCGCGCCGCCGTTGCCCGTGTTCGGCAGGAGCCGGTTGCCGACGAGATGGGCGTTCCTCGCGCCACTGCGCGGATTTAAGTCAAAGGACCTCATCCTGGTCCTGGCCGGCTTGGCCATGCTCGTCATGGCGCCAGTCGCCCAACTCGTCATCTCCTCGTCCGAGGAGGACATCGCGAGCCTGCAGCAGGGCTTCGACAGGAAGGGCGCGTTCCCAAGCGCCGGAAGCCCGTTCGACGAAGGCGGGTCGATCGTCTCGCCCGGCGGCACGACTGCTATCACGCCCATGCGCGGCCGGGACCCGACCTCCCTCATCATCCCCGAGGCAAAGGACGCGCTGACGCAGACGCCGCGCGCCACGCCGGAGCCCACGCCCTTGCCGGCCAAAAGGGACGGATGGAAGAACGCCATCCGCGCGGCCAAAAGGGGGGTGAGCCGCGCCGCGACGCGCGTCTCTTTGCCCAAGCCGCCGGGCAAGCTCGCGAGCAGGCTGAGCGGGTTGTCCTCGTTCTCAGGCGGCTCGGGCAGCCGCGCCACGGCTGCGGTCATGTCCCTTCCCGCGCTGTCGTCGAAGGGCCTCTTCCCGAAGCCCCGGGTGGAGACAAACCTGAGCCGGGTGCAGGCGGCGCCGGACTACCGGTTCGAGGAGAAGAGGAGCGGAACCGCAGGCACGGGCGGCCGCCCAGGCGCGTATTTGGACCCCAGGAGGGTCCTCGCGGACTCCGGCGGAGCCGGCGGGACCGGAAGCTCGGCCTTCGAGCCCATGCCTTCCGGCTGGGCGACCGCCGGGCCCGGAGCCGGCTACGGGGGCTCATCCGCTGACATCGCGATCAAGGGCCCTGGGACCAGCTCGACGCAGGACACCAGGAACATCCAGATCAAGGAGAAAAAAGAGAGCCTGGCCCACATGGCGAAGAAGATGAACATGGAGGAGGCCATCAAGCTCAAGTGGGACAAGAAGCGCTACGACCAGATCGAGCGCAAGAAGATGAAGGAACAGATCGCGATGCAGACCGCGTCCCAAGCCCTGCTCAAAGTGCTCGACAAGGCGCTCGAGGCCCTGGTGAATGCGGCCAAGGGCGGGGAAGAAGGGGGAGGGGGCGGAGGAGGGGGCGGCGGTGGAGGAGGCGGAGGCGAAGGAAGCGGGGGCGGCAACGGCATGGAGGACGCGGCCAAGAGCGTGGGGATGGATGCGGCCGAGGTGGGCGACTTGGCGGGGCAGACATCCGACGTGATGACCGATCAGCGAGATAAATTAAAGACGGCCGAGGAGCGGTTCGAGCAACAGGAGGCCGAGGGGATACCGTCATGAAAGGGCTGATTCTTTTCTGGGCGCTGGCGTCCGCCTGGGCCGGCAAAGCCGCAGTCCCGCCGGTCGGAGACGGTCACGCCGTGTACGAGGACCCGTATGTGAAGGAATACCGCGAGACCATGGCTTCGGTCAAGTCCGAGATGGCCGGCATCAAAGCTTCCATCGCCGCGATCCCGCAGCCCACCAGCCTGGCCGGCGCCATCGCGTCCCAGGCCCAGCTCGCGTCCATGTACGCTCCCATGGCCGACCTCATGGGGAAGGCCGAGGCCGCGCATATCAAGATGCTCAAGCACCTCATGGGCGCTGACGCGTCCACGGACTCGGAGTTCCATGTCAGGATCGGTCTGCCCCGGTTCGACGCGTCAAGCGGCGAGAAACCGCAGGCCGAACAACCCCGGGCCCAGCAGACGGAGGCGAAGCAAAAGCCCGCCCTGATCGCCGCCCGTCCGGAGTTCCTCGGCCCAGGGGCGGGCGTGGCACTCGTTCCGGAGGAGCCGCTCCGGGACGCCGTGCAATCCAAGCCGGAACGAGGTCAGGCCAGGCTTCCCGCGGACGATGTCATGGACGGAATTCGCGAGCGCATGAAGGAGCGGCAGAGGGCTGTCGAGCGTCTCCTGGCCAATAGGCAATAAGTCGGCCGATGTGCCTTGCCACGAAACCCGAGGAGTTGCATACTTACGTGGATGCTCCGCCTCTTCTTCTTTGCCCCCCTTCTCTGGGCGCAGGACCCGTTCCCCGGAGGCATGCCGGCTACGTCAACGGAAGAATTGCCGGCCTTGGAGCGCACTCTCAAGGACGGCGAGTGGAACGCGCGCATCCACGCGGTCCACGGGCTCGGCGCCATGGGGGAGTCCGCCATCCCTTCACTGCGCCTAGCCCTGCAGGACGCGGATTGGCAGGTGCGCTTCACCGCGACCCATTGGCTCGGCCGCATCGGCCCCGGGGCCGTTCCCGCTCTCCGGGAGGTGCTGCGCGAGGAGCCCTGCCGCATCATACGCATCACCGCGGTCCACTGGCTGGGCAGCCTCGGGGATATCATGGACCCCGCGGCCTCGGACAACAGCCCTACGGTGCGCATGAGCCGCTGGTACTGGCTTCGCAAGCAAGGGGCCCTGCCCAAAGACGAGCAGCCGCCGGACGCGTCCTATGAGGACACCAACCTCTGCCTGGACTCTCCTTACTCCGGGATCCCGGATGTCCGGCCGCAGACCCGGACGCAGCCGCAGAAGGACTCCGCGGAGAGGATGCGGGAGCTCGATCGTCTGCTCGAGCCGGAGCGGCTGGAGAGACCCTCCGGCGTCCCCCAGCGCGAGACCCTTGAAGTCCGAGCGCCCGCGGAACTCCTGCAAGGCCGCGGCACGCCGCTGCCCGAAGAACGCAAGCAGCCGCTGGAAGGCCCTCCGGAGCCGCGCCTGCCAAGGCCGGAAGGCCCCGGACCCAGGACGGACGAGCCGGTGCTCGCCGATGCCGGGCTGGCCGAGGACCACGGCCAAAAGCCCTCTCACGACCCCATGCCCGAGCTCCTGAAGGCCCTGAGGCAAGGCGCGGAGAAGCTCCGCTGCCGCGCGGCGGACGAGCTCGGCAAGATGGGCCCGTCCGCGGCCGAGGCCGTGCCGGAACTCCTGCTCGCGGCCGAGGACCGCAGCGCCCGCCTGCGCGCGAACGCGGCGCTCGCGCTGGGGAACATCGGCAAGCCGGCGGAGAAAGCCGTGCCGGCGCTGATCCGGCTGCTCAAGGACCCCGACGCCGATGTCCGATACAGCGCGGCCCATGCCCTGGCCCGGATCGGCACACCCAAGGCGAAGAAGGCCTTCGACCGCTATCTGAAACGCGAGCTCCGGCGGTCCGTGCGGTAGTCCCTCAGCGCCTCTGCGCCAGGAGGCGCTCGACAGCCCTCTGCCGCTCCTTCATGCGCTCGCGGATCCCGTCCACGACATCGTCCGTAGACTGCTTGGCGGGTGCCTCGCGCTGGGGCCCCACAGCGTCCTGGAGCGGCTCCCCCGGAGCGAGGACCACTCCGGCCCCGGGGCCGAGGAACTCCGGACGCGCGGCGATGAGGGCAGGCTTCTCCTCCTCCGGCTGCCGGGGCGCGGCTTCGTCCGGGGCCGCAGCGTCGAATTGAGGCAGACCGATCATGACGTGGAACTCCGCGTCCGTGGCCGCGTCGGCTCCCATGAGATGCTTGAGCATCTTGGTGTGGGCGGTCTCGGCCTTTGCCATGAGCCCGGCCATGGGAGCGTACATGGACGCGAGCTTAGCCTGGGATGCGATCGCGCCCGCCGAGCTGGTGGGATCCGGGATATCGGCCATGGAAGCCCTGATGCTCGCCATCTCGGACTTGACCGAAGCCATGGTCTCGCGGTACTCCTTCACGTACTGATCCTCGTATACCGCGCGCCCATCTCCGACGGAGGGAACGGTGGGCTTGCCGGCCCAGGCCGATGCGACTGTCAGCAAGAGGATGAGCCCTTTCATATCTGCAATCCCTGCTCTTTCTTTTCCAGCTCCTGCTTCTGCTCGTCGAGCTTCTCGCCCTTCTCCTTCTTCTCATCCTTGGTCTTCTTCTCTTCAGCCAGCATGCCGTCCATATCATTCCCCACGCCCTCAGCCGCGCCCTGCATCCCGTTCCCGCCGCCTCCGCCGCTCTCGCCGCCGCCCTCGCCCCCTCCCCCGCCCTCCAAAAGCTTGTCGAGGACCTTCAAGAGCGCCTGCGACGCGGTCTGCATAGCGATCTGCTCCGCCATCTTCTTGCGCTCGATCTGGTTGTAGCGCTTCTTGTCCCACTTGAGCTGGATCGCCTGCTGCATGTTCATCTTCTTGGCCATCTCGGCGAGGCTCTCCTTCTCCTTCACCGAGATGTTGCGGTTGTCCTGGGCCGTGCTGGGTCCCGGAGCGCTCACGGACCCTTCGGGGCCCCCGCGGCCCGAGCTCATCCCGCCCGAGCTGCCGGCGCCGGCCGAGCCGGATCCCGCGGACACGGAGTCGTGTCCCGGGAGGGACGCGGACCCGCCGCTGGCGAGAGTCCTCTTCGGGTCCAGGTAGTTCCCGGGCCTCCCGCCGGCAGAGGCCGCGCTGCTCCGCATCTCCATCCCCCGGTAGTCCGAGGTCGGGCTGATGCGCGAGAGATGGGTCTCACGAGGAGCCCGCGCGACCAATCCCCTGGAACTCAGCGGAGCCAGGCTCGCGGAGGAGCCCTTGGCTTCGGTGAAGGAGGACAGTCCGCGGAGCCGGGCGGCGAGCTTCACTGTCGGAGAGGGAAGGCGGGCCCTTTTCACGGCCGTGGCGACGCCCCGCTTGGCTGCTGAAGAGACAGCCTCTCTCCATCCGCTCGCCGCCCGGGCGGGCAGTTCCTCCCTTGCCCCCTGCGGGATCGGTTCAGCCTCCTCCTTAAAATCCGGCCTCTGGATAAGCTCGAGGGGGTCTCCCGCGTTCAGGGGAGTGATGAGCGCGGGGTCCACTCCCGGCAGATTCCCGGGCGCGAGGCTCCGGACTCCGTCCTCGAAGGGAGAGCCGGCCTCCAGGCCGGCGAGCGCCTTCGGACCGAAGCCCTGCCGCGGGTTCTCCGGGCTCTCCCCGAGCGAGCAGAAGAACGCAGCGCAGGGAGCGAGCAGGAAAACGGCCAGGCCCGCGCCGATGAACGCCAGATCCCGGTGGCCGACGCGCAGCACCTTCGCGATCTGCTGCGCCGCGTCAAATCGAGAGTCCCTGAACCTCGGCAGCGCGGGGATCGTGGGGGTCTGCGATTCCCAGACCCCCTGCCCCCGCGCGATGCTCTTGTCCTCGGGCCGCTTCACCGGCTTCAATCCCGGAGTCCCCCGCGTCATGATATGAGCGTACCCCCTCCCGCGCGCTGGAGCCAAATGAACCCACGCTGAAGAGAATAACGCCGCGAAACACGGCGAAAATCAGGCGCCCCCCCGCTGCTTCAGACTATATTCAGCCGCGGCGCCGGGCGCCCTCCTGAGTCAGGCGACAGGTAATTGCTACCATCTCCCTGAATGGTCCCGGCACGTAGACGTTTCTGGAAGCGCGTACTCCTGTTCGTCTGGTGCCTGCTCATCGGGCTCTTCTTCTACGCCGTATACCACGCCCACATCCCGTTCAAGGAGCTCCCGGATTTCCTCAGGAGCAGCATCGAACGCCACGGCAACCTGGGTCCGCTCCTCTACATCCTTGCCTATACCCTGCGGCCCTTGACGCTATTTCCCCCGTTCATCTTCAACGCCGCGGCCGGCCTGCTCTGGGGGCCTTTCTACGGCGTCCTCTACACCCTCATCGGCGAGAACCTGAGCGCGAGCTTCGCGTTCTGGCTCGCGAGGAGCTTCGGCCAGGACTGGTTCTCCTGGGCCGAGAGCCATCTCTGGGAGAGGCTCGAGCGCCACTTGGAGAGGCACGGCTTCATCACCGTGCTCATCCTGCGCCTGATGTACATGCCTTTCGACGCGGTCAATTTCGGCTGCGGCCTCACCCGCGTCCGCTACAAGGACTACCTGTATGCCACGGCCCTGGGCACCGTGCCCAGCGTCATGACCTTCGTGTACTTCGGGGACGGCTGGTTCCATCCCCGCAACCTCCTGATCTCCGCCGGGATATTCGTAGGGAGCCTCGGCTTGGCCCGGCTCATCAAGACGAGCCGGACGGCCCAGGACATCTTCACGGACGTGGGCAAGGTGTAGAGGATGAAGCGCCTCCGCCTCGAAGTCACGGGGACCGTGCAGGGAGTGGGATTCAGGCCCACGGTCTACCGCTACGCCCGGGAGCGCGCCTTGGGCGGCTGGGTCTCCAACACCTCGGCCGGGGTCGTCATCGAGGTGGAGGGCCCCGCGGACCGGGTGGACGACTTCGTCGCCGCGCTCCGCCAAAGCCCGCCGCCCAGGGCCAGCATCACGGGGATGGGCCTGCGCGAGCTCCCGCTGGGCCACGACAGGGAATTCCTCATCAAGGCGAGCGCGCCGGAGGACGAGCCTCGGACCGAGGTCTCGCCGGATCTCGCGACATGCGCGGACTGCCTGAGCGAGCTCGCGGACCCGCGGGACAGGCGCCGCTCCTATCCCTTCATCAACTGCACCAACTGCGGCCCCCGCTTCACGATCGTGGAAGGCATCCCGTACGACCGCGGCCGGACGGTCATGCGCAAGTTCCGCATGTGCCCGGAATGCCAGCGCGAGTACTCCGACCCCATGGACCGGCGCTTCCACGCGCAGCCCAACGCTTGTCCTGCCTGCGGGCCCAAAGTCTGGCTCGCATCCAAGGACGGCGCCGCCCTGTCCCGAGGCCCATCCGCCGAGGTCCTGTCGCAAGCCGTGTCCCTCCTGGCGAAGGGGCGCATCCTGGCGATCAAGGGGTTGGGGGGCTTCCATCTCGCCTGCGACGCCCAGCAGGAAGCCGCAGTCTGGGCCCTGCGCTCCAGGAAGTTCCGGGAGGACAAACCGTTCGCGGTCATGGTCCCGGACCTGGACACGGCCCGCGTCTTCTGTGAGACGCTCCCGGAGGAGGAGGAGCTCCTCTCGTCCGTGCGCCGGCCCATCGTCCTGCTCCGCAGGCGCCTCGCGTGCCCCATCGCGGGCTCGGTGGCCCCGCGGCAGAAGAGCCTCGGCCTCATTCTGCCCTATACCCCCCTTCATGCGCTCCTGTTCGCCGCGGATGGACCTCGCGCATTGGTCATGACGAGCGGCAATCTGTCGGACGAGCCGATCGCTCACGAGAACGAGGACGCTCTCAAACGCCTGGCCGAGATCGCGGACGCCTTTCTGCTCCACGACCGCGACATCCACGTCCGGTGCGACGACACCGTGACCCGATTCTTCGACGGGGAGGAAAGGGTCCTGCGCCGCTCTCGCGGGTACGTGCCCGCCTCGCTGAGCCTGCCGGTCGCGTCCCGCCGTCCATTGCTGGCCTGCGGAGCGCACCTTAAGAACACCTTCTGCCTCGCGCGCGACGGCCGGGCCTTCCTCTCGCACCATATCGGAGACCTGGACAATCTCCAGACCCTCTCCTCGTTCGAGGCCGGGGTCCGGCATTTCCAGTCCATCCATCGTCTGCAGCCGAGCGTCCTGGCCTGCGACCTGCATCCGGATTACCTGTCGACGAAGTATGCCGAGGATGCGGCAGCCTCGCGCCCCGGGACGCGCCTGGTCCGCGTGCAGCACCACCACGCCCACATCGCCTCCTGCCTGGCTGAGAACGGCACGGCGGAACGCGCCATCGGCGTGGCTTTCGACGGGACCGGGTACGGCGAGGACGGGGCGGTCTGGGGCGGCGAATTCCTCCTGGCCGACCTCAAGGGCTTCGTCAGGTTCCGCCACCTTCCCTATGTCCGCATGCCGGGCGGCGAGGCGGCCGTCCGCGAACCCTGGCGCATGGCCGCGAGCTGGCTCCACAGCGTCTACGGCGACGATTTCCTGGACCTGCCCATCGCCTTCACGAGGAAGCTCGACCGGGCCAGCTGGGAGACCCTTCGAAGGATGATGGCCGCCGGAGTGAACAGCCCCTTGACCTCCAGCATGGGGAGGCTTTTCGACGCGGTCTCCGCGCTCCTGGAGATAAGGCGCGACGTCCATTACGAAGGCCAAGCGGCCATCGAGCTCGAGATGGCCGCCGCGGACCCGGACGAAGGGCTATCTCCCTATCCCGGAGGGCTCGACATCGCAAGGATGCTCCGCGCGTTGGTCGACGACTTGGCGGCCGGAACAGACCCCGGGCTGATCGCGCACAGGTTCCACCTCTCGGTCGCGCAACTCACCACTGAAGCCTGCCTCGCGGCCCGCGAGGAGACCAAGCTCGACACCGTGGCATTGAGCGGCGGCGTGTTCCAGAACATGCTGCTTCTGGGGCTGATCTCACGCAGCCTCAAGAAGGAGGGTTTCCGCGTGCTCACCCACAGCCGGGTGCCCCCGAACGACGGGGGCATCTGCCTGGGCCAGGCCGCGGTGGCGGGAGCGGGGGCATGATATGTGCTTAGCCATACCGATGGAGCTCAAGGAAGTCCGGGACGAGACGGGCGTGGTGGAGGTCGGTGGCGTCCGGCGGGAGATCCAACTGACGCTCATGGAGGACCCGAAGGTCGGCGACTATCTCATCGTGCACGCCGGCTTCGCCATCCAGAAGCTCGACAAGGACCAGGCCCTGAAGGACCTGGAGCTCTTCGCCGAGATCGAGCGCAGAGCGGGGCAGCCATGAAGTACTTGGACGAGTTCCGCGCTCCCGAGAAGGTGCAGTCCTGCCTGGCAGAGATCGCCAGGCTGCTCAAGGGTCGAGAGGCCCGGATCATGGAGGTCTGCGGCACGCACACGGTCGCCCTGTTCCGGAGCGGGCTCAAGAAGCTCCTTCCCAAGGGCCTCAAGCTCCTCTCCGGACCGGGTTGTCCCGTGTGCGTGACCCCGAACAGCTACCTCGACCGGGCCATCGCGCTGAGCCGCCTTCCCGGCGTGACCGTGACGACCTTCGGCGACATGTTCCGCGTCCCAGGCTCGAGCTCGAGCCTGGAGCGGGAAAAGGCCTCCGGCGCGGACATCCGCATGGTCTATTCGCCCGCGGACGCGGTGGAACTCGCGCGGCAGGACCCCTCGAGGAAGTTCGTGTTCCTCGGGGTGGGATTCGAGACCACCATCCCCGGCGTCGCGTCCTCGGTCCTGCACGCGCGGTCCCTGGGACTGCGGAACTTCCATGTCCTCTGCGGACACAAGCTCGTTCCCCCCGCCTTGCGCGCCCTGGCCCAGGACAAGGAGACCGCGGTGCAGGGGCTGCTCCTGCCCGGCCATGTGTGCACCGTGATCGGCTCCACGCCCTGCCGGTTCCTGGCCGAGGAATTCCATATCCCCTCCGTGGTCACGGGATTCGAACCGCTGGATCTGGCCAAGGGCATCGCCATGCTCGCGCGGCAGATCGCGGAAGGCTCGGCGCACATCGAGATCCAGTACGGCAGGAGCGTGAAGCCGGAAGGCAACCCCAAGGCGGTGTCCGTCATGGATTCGGTGTTCCGGCCGTGCGCCTCGGTCTGGCGGGGGATAGGCGGGATCCCCGGCAGCGGGCTCGAGTTCCGGCCCGAGTTCTCCGCCTTCGACGCGGCCCGCATCCCCGCGGAGGTCGAGCCCGAGCGCTCGAACCCGGGCTGCCTCTGCGGCTCCGTCCTCAAAGGGACACGGACCCCCGCGGACTGCCCCCTCTTCGGCGCGGCATGCACCCCCGAGGACCCGGTCGGCGCCTGCATGGTCTCGAGCGAGGGCACCTGCGCGGCCCACTACAGATATGGCAGAGAAAGCTGACAGGATACTCCTGGCGCACGGAAGCGGCGGCAGGCTCTCGCACGAGCTGGTCGGCTCGGTCGTATTGCCCGAGCTGTCTAATCCCGTCCTGCTCGAACTCGGGGACAGCGCGGTGGTCGAATCCCCCGCTCCCAGGCTGGCGTTCACCACGGATTCCCACACGGTCAAGCCGCTGTTCTTCCCCGGGGGGGATATCGGCAGACTCTCGGTGTGCGGCACGGTCAACGACCTGGCGGCGGCCGGCGCCAAGCCCCTCTATCTGTCCTTGGCGCTCATCATCGAGGAGGGGCTGGAGCTCTCCGTGCTCTCCAAGGTCATGCGCTCCATCCGCGCCGCGGCGGAGGAAGCCGGCGTGAGCGTGGTGGCGGGAGACACGAAGGTCGTGGAGAAGGGAAGCGGGGACGGGCTCTTCACCAACACCTCCGGCATCGGAGCCGTGCGAGAAGGCGTCACGCTCTCCCCTTCGCGGATCGAGCCGGGGGATAAGGTCCTGGTGACCGGCACCATCGGCGACCACGGCGCGGCCGTGCTCTCGGAGCGGCAGAACCTGGGCTTCTCCTCGCTCCGCTCCGACTGCGCCCCGCTCTGGGGGCTCGTGGCGGGCCTGCTCGACGCGGGCGTCGGAGTGAAGTTCATGCGCGACCCGACCCGCGGAGGCCTGGCCACGGTGCTCAACGAAGCGGTCCACGGGCGCGCCTTCGGCATCCGCGTCCTGGAGCCCGATGTCCCCGTGCGCGAAGAGGTCCGGGCGTTCTGCGAGGTCCTGGGCCTGGACCCGCTCTATATCGCCAACGAAGGCAAGATGGTCGTGGTGGTCGCGGCCAAGGACGCGGAACGCGCTCTAGGCGTCGTCCGCTCGCAGCCCCTCGGCCGCGAAGCCGCCATCATCGGCGACGTCGTCGCCGAGCCCAAGGGCAGGGTCTATCTCTCGACCCGCATCAAGGGGACGCGGGTGCTCGATATGCTGGTGGGGGAGCAGTTTCCCAGGATTTGCTAGGGACCTGTCCGAGGGCAAGGGACTGTGGTCGCCCACAGTCGTTCGTCTAGGGGATGTTTCTTAAGGGAACTCCCTAATGAGTGATATTCGTCGCCGTGGCCGTTGGGGTACTTCGGCCCAGCTTCGCTGGGCCGAAGTACGGCGCACGCAGCGCCGAGGAGAATCTCTCCTCAGGCGTAGTGATAGTCGCCGTACCGGTCCTGCCAGATGAGCTTGCCGTCCTCGCGCAGAGTGTAGGTGCTGATCCCGCCCGCGACGCGGGTCGCATTCTTGTAGAGGTTCTGCCAGGAATCCAGCCAAGCCACGTCACCGGTCCGGTCCGCGATGTCGAACCGGCTCGCGCGGCCGAGCTTCTGCCGGTTCTTATGGAGGTCGCCGTAGTTGTCGAGCCAGACCACGTCCCCGGTCCGGTCCGCGACCAGATAGCGCTGGGCCTTGCCGAGCTCGACCTCGTTCTTGTGGAGGGCCCCGAAGTTGTCGGTCCAGAGCACGTCTCCCGTGTACGCGGACATCCGGTAGCTCTGCGCGCGGCCCAGCTCCTGCCGGTTCTTGTGGACGACGCCGAGGTTATCCTGCCACGCCACATCTCCCGTCACCTTGGAGAGGCTGAACTGGGAGGAGCGGCCGAGCTCCTCGCGGTCCTTGTACAGCGTGCCGCTGGTATCGGTCCAGGCCACCACGCCGCTGCAGGAGGTCTGGTAGGCCTGGGCGCGGTATCCGAGCTCCTTGCCGTTCTTATAGAGGGTTCCGTTCTTTACGTAAACGACAGGGAGGTCGTCGCAGGGGTAGGGGAGCTCCTCGGGGCGGCCCACATGGTGCACCACGGGCCGCTTGCCGATGTCCTGCGTGGCCTTGCGCATACCTCGGGTCAGCTCACCCAGGTCCTGCTGGAACGAGACGCCCAGGTCCGCGCGCAGGCCTTCCGGGGTCAGGAGAGACTGGGCCATGCAAAGGGACGGGCCCAGGGACAGGACGAGACACAGTACTGCTGAGGGGGCTTTCAGCATGAGGATATGATACCTAAAGTCTGCCCCCTACGACTAGGCCTAGGTCGATCCCCGCAGCCTCCGGTAGGCCTTCACCCCGTCCACGATGATGAAATCCTGCTCCGACGGGACGTCGGGAGGGAGCTCCCTGCGGCTCATGTGCTCGCCCCCCTGCAGAGCGCCCTGGATGCGGCGGCTCATCTCCACCGGGCTGGCGGTCCCGCTGAAGTTGCGCACGTACTGGAACAGCTGCGTCACGGTGCCCGCCGTGGCCGGGGCGGCCATGGAAGTCCCCGAGTAGCGCGCGAAGCTGTTCTCCTTGGTCCCCGTGCCGGTGGTGGAGTTGATGTTCTGGCCAGGAGCCATGAACACGTTCTTGATGGCGAAGCTCATGGTGGTCGGGTCCCAGATGTCGCCGTAGGAGCTGTAGGTGCTCATACGGCCGTTGACGTCGAGCGACCCGACGGTGATGGCGTCCTTGGCGATGGACGGAGTGCTCACGCCGCGGTTCGCGCTGTTGCCCGCGGAGACCACGAAGACGACCCCCTTCTCAGCGTACTCCTGGATCTTCGCCGCCAAGGGACCGCTGGGGACGCCCCCGCCTCCCAGGCTCATGTTGATGACATGGTTCCCGTCCGCGACCGCCTTGTCCACCGCGTCCATGATCCGTTTATCCACGACGCCGCCGTCGCGCACAGCCATCTTGTCGCCGAACGAGCCCTCTTCAAGGGCCTGGTACGAATTGATCCTGGCCTCGGGGGCCAGGGCATGGATGATGCCCGCCACGTGCGTGGCGTGGCTCCCCACGGCGCCCCCGCCTTGCTGCAGGGTGAACGTCTCGCGGGAGTCGACGACGCCCTTGAGCTCCGGGGCATACCCGACCCCGGTGTCGATGACCCCGACCTTCACGTCCTTGCCGGTCAGTCCCTCTTTCCAGAGCTCCTGAGCCCCCATGCGCCAGACCGTCTCGCCCATGGGGAAGGACTTGATGAAAGCCTCCTGCTGCTCCGCGCTCATGGGCTTGCCGTTGAGCTTGTCGAACATCTTGAGCAGGCCAGGCAAAGCGCGCTGCACCGGCGCCGGAGCGGGCTCGTCCTTCCCGAGCAAGGACAAGGGCTTGCCCGGGCCGCCTCCGCTCGTCGGCTTCGGGATCGTATCGGCGAGGTCCAAGTACTTGTGGTAGCGCGTCTTCTCCATCTCGTTGAGCGCGGCGATGTACTGGGCCATCTCAGCCTTGCTCTTGGGGTCCTTGGCGGCCGCTGCCTCGAGCTTGCCCTTGTAAGTCCGGAACTGCTCGCCTACATCCGAGTAGGGCTTGAGCTTGAGCACGGTCTCCCCGGGCTTGGCCTTGTCCCAGGAAAGGAGTTCCTGCGCGCGTTTGAGGTGGGCCTGAGCCGCGTCCGGTCTGCTGTTTCCGAAGCCGAATGCCGTACTATGGGCATCATTGAACAAGCTCAGGGAAGTGGAGAGCCTCTCCCCGCTCAGCTTGTTGAGCCGCTCCGGGTCCTTGTATACGCTGTCGTAGAGCATGAGGCCGAAGTACGTGGCCGTGCCGTCCGGGTTGAGCAGGTGGATGCCGTCGTGCGAGGGCGGGACTCCCCAGGACTGCAGCTTCTTGCCGATGTCCGCGGGAGAGTATTGCGCCACGCGCGCGAAGTCGAGCAGGCCCTTGAGCGCCGGGGCCACGTGCTCGTCCTTGACCGGCTCGCCCGTCTTCTGGTAGACGAGCTTGCCGTCCTTGTCGAAGTCCAGCCCGGCCTTCTTGAGCATCTCCCGGTGGACCTTGACCCCGGATTCCTTGTGCGTGAACACGCCGGTCTCGTCCAAGGTGAAGCCGTTGGACTCCACGAGCTTCTTGAGCTCGTCATTGACCTTGATCTTCTTGTCCAGCTCCGGGGGCACGAGCGGAGCGGGAGCTATGGGAGCGATCCCGCTCCCGGGAGGAGCCGGAGCCTCTGCGGGCGGAGGCGGGTCTTTCTTCTTGTCAGGATCGTCCGCCGCGAGAGCGGGGACGATGAGCGGCAGGGACGACAATAACAGCGCGAACAGAGGGGTTAGCGCGCGCATGGGATCGCCTCCCAATGGACCGTTATATCGTTAGGTTAACCCCTGAAGCCCGGATTTGCAAGGGGGGCCCACCTCCCGCTAGGTCATATGACAGCCCTGGATTGGGCCGATGGCCTCATCCTTCGAGGCCGCGCGTACAGTACACTGATCCCACCATGAGGATCTCCAGGATTTCCCTTTCCTTGTCGCTGTTCCTGCCCGCCGCGCTCTGGTCCCAGACCCAGCTCCCTGTCCTGAATGTCCCGGTAAACGCTCCGGTCTCAGGCCTCGGTGCCGTCGGCGCTCAGACAGCCCAGCCCCTGCCGCAGCAGAACCTCGGATCCTCCCCCCTCCCGGATTTCTCCCTCACCGTCCACCAGATGGCCCAGACCTACCGGGCCGCGGAAGCGAAGCTCACTGCCGCAGCGGACGCGGTCGCGGCCATCCCGGCGGACCAGCGGACCTTCGCGAACTCCATCAAGCCCCTGCATGACGCCGAGGCGGCTTACGCCGACGCGCTCAGGCCCATGACGTTCATGGCCAACGTCTCGCCGGACCCGAAGGTGCGGCGCATGGCCGATGCCATCAAGGAGAAGTCGAACCGCTACTCCCTGGGCTACGCGGACCGGGACGATATCTACCAGGTCTACAAGGATGTGGCCGTCAAAGGCGAGCCCCTGACCGGCGAGGATGCCAAGCTCCTGAGGGACTCCCTGGACGCGTACAAACGCAGCGGCATGGACCTGCCCATGACCGAACGGGTCAATCTCAAGGCCATCCGCCGCCGCCTCTCCGAGCTCTCCCAAGCCTTCGGCAAGAACCTGGCTGAATTCGACGACGGGCTCGACCTGACCCCGGAACAGCTCGAAGGACTGCCCGAGGACTACATCAAGAGCCTGCCGCAGAACAAGGACGGCAAGCTGCGCGTGGGCTTGGACTACCCGACCTACTTCCCGTTCCTGCGGCAGGCCAAGGACCCTGAGCTGCGACGGCAGCTCTACTTCAAGTACAACAACCGGGCCACGGACAAAAACCTCCCCTTGCTGGAGGAATCCATCACCCTGCGCGAGAAGCTGGCCAAGATGCTCGGCCACCGGGATTACGCCCACCTCTCCATCTCCGAGAACATGGCCAAGACCCCGGAGAAGGTGATGGCTTTCCTGAACCGGCTCAAGGACATGCTCGTGGGGCCTGCCCGGGCCGAGGAAGCCGCCCTTCTCGCGCTCAAGCGCCAAGACTTTCCTCAGGCGAAAAGACTCGAGGAATGGGACTACGGCTACTACGCCTACAAGCTCCGGAAGCAGCGCTACGATTTCGACCCTGAAGAGGTGCGGCAGTACTTCCCGGTGGACACCGTCGTCAAAGGGACCCTGGACGTATACCAGGAACTCCTGGGCCTGAAGTTCCAGGAGCTCCCTGCCCAGGCCTGGCACCCGGACATCCGCCTCTTCGAGATCAAGGACGCGAAGGACGGCAGGAGCATCGCCTATTTCTACCTCGACCTGCACCCCAGGCCCCACAAATACGGCCACGCGGCCGCGTTCACCATCCTCCAGGGCCGCGGATCGCCCGACGGGAGCTACCGCAAGCCGGTCTCGGCCATGGTGGCGAACTTCACCAAGCCCACGCCGGACAAGCCGTCTCTCCTGACGCACGCCGAGGTGGAGACCTTCTTCCACGAGTTCGGCCACATCATGCACCAGACCCTGACCCAGGCGAGGTACACGAACTACTCCGGCACGAACGTGGCCCTGGATTTCGTGGAGGCGCCCTCGCAGATGATGGAGAACTTCGTGTGGAGGCCCGAGGTGCTCGAGCGCCTATCCGGCCACTACAAGGACTCCTCCAAGAAGCTGCCGCGTGAGCTGCTGAACAAGATGCTGGCTGCCAAGAACTTCAACGGCGCCACCAACGCCCTGCACCAGGCCGTGCTCGCGGCTATGGACCAGGCCTTCCACACCCTGCCCGCGCCGGTGGACACCACCGCGGTCATGGCAAAGGTCTACCGGGAGTTCGGCCTGCCGGCGCCGCCCGCCGGGACCCATCACCAAGCCGGCTTCGGCCACCTCATGCACGGATATCAGGCCGGGTACTACAGCTACCTGTGGTCCCTGGTCTTCGCCCAGGACATCTTCTCCAGGTTCGCGGAGGCGGGAGTCCTCTCCCCCGAGGTGGGCATGGAGTACCGTCGGAAGATCCTCGAGCGCGGCTCGAGCGTGGATGAGATGCAGTCCATGCGCGACTTCCTCGGCCGCGAGCCGGATGAGAAGGCCTTCCTCGAGGACCTGGGGCTGGAGCCTGAGAAGCCTTCCCCGGCCCTGGTCGACGAGGGCATCGAGCCCGCCGTGGCCAAGGACATCAAGGCGGTGCTCACCGCGCACAAGGACGCTCTCTTGCCCCTGGCCGGCAAGGTGCAGATCCGCTTCGCGAAGCACCGCCATCCCCGCAACCCGGTGGTCCTCATCTCGGGGCCGAACGGGTTCAGGACGATCTTCTACCTGTTCGAGGCGCAGGAGAGGCTCTGGAAGGCCCGGTTCAGCTGGCGCAAGCCCTGGACCTGGCTCCCGCCGCGGCCGGTCCACCCCGGGGACATGGACATAGCCATCCAGACCTGGGTCGTGGTGCAGTACGCGGAGCTGACAGCAAAACGGTAGTTTCGAAAAAGTATTTATCCACAGCGCCGCCGATGTGGCGGTGCAATCCCGCCTGCCGTTGACATACCCGCCCCCAGGTATTATCCTCCTGGCATGGAGGCGGCCATGAGATATCACCTTCCTCTCTTCCTGGCGTTCGCCCTGCTCTCCCTCGCCCGTCCGACCGCAGCGTCGGAAAAGAACCCATCATGGGTCGACCGGGGAGGAGGCGCGTTCGCGGACGGCGTGGCCGGCGTGGGCGCGCTCTCCATCAGTGACGCGGATGAACTGCTGACCTATGCGGCGGTGGACAGCCGCGCCAGGGCCGACCTTGCCAAGTCCCTCGGCATCATCCACATTTCCGCCCTGCGCAGCTCGATCGCGGGGGGGAAGACGGCGAGCGGACCCGAAGAACAGATGATCGAGAAGATCGCGAAGGCTTTCTCGAACAGAGAACTGCTGCCCGACATCCGCATCGTGGGCCACTGGTACGACCGGGAGAATGGGGCGATTTTCGCATTGGCGTTCATGGACACGGCCACCGTCATCAAGACTCTTCCCGCCCCTGCCGCGGAAAAGCAATGGCAGCAGAAGGTGCTTCGGGCTATCCAGAAGGCGTGCTCAGAGGAATCTGCCGGGAATACCGGGTGTCCCTCCTCCGGAACACCCGCGATCCCGGATATCGACGCCTCGGGAGTCACCGCCGGAAAGACGGCCATAGACGACCTGCCCGTCTATTACGCCGCGGGGATCACTTCCCAGCTCCCGGACAAAGTCATGACCGGGAAGGTCGCGTTCGTCTCGGCGGCCGAGCGCTTAGCCGCCACAATCGGGTCCTCACAGGCCCGGCTGATGAGGAATTATTCCGCGGATGATGCATCTGAGAGCGAGATCGAAAGCGTCATCAATAGCGTGTCCAAATCCCATTGGGGGACTTTCCTCGTCAAGGATTTCGCATCGGTCACGACCAGCAGCGATTCCACCCGAGAGGAGCAGACGGTCTCCTTTGCCGCCTCGATCAAGCCTCCGGTCCCGGGGGCCAAGCTGTTCGCCAAAGCCCATGCTGACGCTGATGGGTTCTCCTACGCCACGCTCGTGACTCCGGTCTCCCCGACCGACGCGGGACGCCTTGCAGAGGCCCTGCGAAGCCGCGGGTTCGCGCCAGTCAACCTGGGACTCATGAAGTACTTCGCGGACTCCTATAATAGGTCCGGCGGACCCGCCCCGGCCCTAAGCAGCGGCACCGTCACATTCCAGGCTGATGGCCGCGCCTGGGACTACGAATTTGGCCGTGGGACCCTCAAGACCCCCCAAGGCGAATCCGTGTTCTGGCGCGACTGGTCCGGCGCCTGGATCCCGGATGAGACGGATCGAAAGTTCGTGGCCAAGCCCGAGGCTGAGCTTAAAGCCACTTCCGGCAAGATCCTGACCAAGCTTAGTCTTGGGACAACGGTCAGGATCGAGAGAAAAGCGGATAAACTGGTCTTCGTGGAGGTCAACAAAAGCCTGCGCGGCTGGCTCCCGGCGGACACTCTCTCCCCGATCCGGCCCGACCTCGACGCTCCCAGGCTCGAGCTCACGCGCAAGGAGTTCCAGGACCCCGAGCTGTTCATCTCAGGCAGGGCTTGCGACGACACCAAGGTCTCGGTCGTGCGCCTCAACTACGACACCTTGCCCCGCTTGGCGGCCGCGGGCGACGCGACCTGCGCCAACGCCTACTCCTTCGAGCTGCGCCGCACCCTGACCCCGGGCGAAGACCTGCGCATCGTGGCCAAGGACGCGACCGGGAAGACGAGCGAGGTGCCCATCCTCCTGGAGCAATCCCAGGCCGACTACACGCCGGACTATGTTTCGCTCCGCGCCGTTCAGGAGGCCTCCGTGCGCAAGGAGCCGGACCCCGCGGCGGAATCCATCGGAAGCATCCGCGCCGGGACACTGCTCTTCGCCCTAGGCCAGAAGGACGGCTGGTACTACCTGCAGAGCGGCGGCTGGGTCCCGCAGGACTCCATGGAGCGGGCCGCCGAAGCCGCTCCCAAGAAGCAGGACGCTGCGGTAAGCATCGAGGCCGAGCCCGAGCTCGTCATGCCCGAGACCGGGCTGCGCAACGCCGATGGGGTGGCCGTGGTCATCGGCATCGGCGAGTACAAGAACGCCCCCAAGGTCGACTTCGCCAAGCGCGACGCCGAGGCCATGAGGGACTTCCTCATCCGCTCGCTGGGCTACAGGCCCGAGAACGTGATCCTCTTGGTGGATGATCCCTCGAAAGGCGATTTCGAGCGGGTGTTCGGCACCGAGGCCAAGCCCAAAGGCCAGCTCGCCCGCCTGGTCAAGCCGAGCGCCTCCGATGTGTTCGTGTACTATTCCGGGCACGGGGCTCCGGACCTCAAGACCAAGGCGAGCTATTTCGTGCCCTACGACGCGGATCCCAACTACATCGAGCTTAACGGCTACGAGAGGGACCTAATGCTGCGCAACCTCTCCTCTTTGCCCGCGCGCAGCGTCACCGTGGTCATGGAGGCGTGTTTCTCAGGAGCTTTCGACCAGGGTTTGCTCATCAAGGAAGCCAGTCCGCTCGTGCTAAAGGCCTCCGAACTCACGGCGGTGCCGAAGGACATTACGCTCATCACCTCGGCTGCTTCAAGCGAGGTCTCATCCTGGCACGCTCCGGCACGGCATTCCTTGTTCACGTACTACTTCCTGAAGGCCTTGGCCGAGGCCGCCGAGGCGCGTAAGCCGGTGAAATACTCGGACATCATGGCCGCAGCCAAGCCGCAGATCAGCTATATGGCCGGCCGCCTGCACAACCGGGAGCAGAACCCCCAGCTGCACAACGACCGGAAGATCGACTGGAGCGGGGCCAAGGCCCGTTAAGGCCGGCGGCAGTCCAGCGCCACGCCGTCCACGACCCCGCCGGGGGTCACGGTGATGGGCCCCGCTTCCGGGCTCGAGCAGAAAGGCCTCTTCCCGTCCCACACCGCCTTGACGCGGTAGACTCCCGGGGTGATCCCGAACAGGTGGAAGGATATCTTCTCGTTGAGCTTCTTTCCCTTAAGATCAGCGTCGATGCGCTGGTCTCCGGGCAGGAGCATGATCCGGAGCCTCCCCTTGCCCGACCTCGCGCCCTTGGGGAATGAGAAGGTCCCGGACACCCTGCTCCCCAAGTAGCGGTAAAGCTCGTACGAGGCCCAGAAATAAGAGTCCCCGTACCCGGGCTCCTTCGTCTTGTCGAACCCGTCCCAGCGCGCGAGCGCGTTGTCCGCTGACCAGCGCCGCAAGGACTTCACCCCGAGCTCGGTCAGGCCTTTGGAGTCCTGGCCCTCGAGCTGCAGGAATGCCGCGTCCTTGAGCATCTCCTCGAAGAGCTTCCTGTCAGCCGGGTCCTTGAGCTTGGCCAGCATGTCGTACGCCTCGATGTCTTGCCCCCCGGCGTCGCGCCGCACCCGCTCCAGGGCCTGCAGCCGCAGAGCCTGGTCCAGCTCCCGCCTGAGCCCGGCGTTCATATCCGCCGGGGAGCCGTCGGAGAGCCTCCAGGCGAGCCATCTGTTGTCCCACGCCAGCCATAGGCAGAAGAACGGCTCTCCAGAGAAGGTCACGAACCGCGGGACGCTGTCCTCGGTCCACCAGCGGGAAGAGACCGAGTGCTTGAACAGACGCGTCATGTCCGTCCCCGGAGGCAAGGCCAGGACCTGCTCCAGGGAGTAGCGGCGGGACTCGCCGCTTTCGCTGTAGAAAGCCACCACGTCGTCCCCATAGCCGAGGCTCGCGTAGTTGTCGAGCTTGACCACGGTCCGCCCGTCATCGCTCACGAAGAGCTTGTGCGGGAATCCGCCGAGGGCTGCCCGCCAGACCAGGACCGGCTTCGCGCCCTCGGTCCGATAGACCTCGACCGTCGGGGCTTCCTGCCCGGGAACGGCGCGCGCCATGAAGCGCTTGTTCTCCGAGAGGTAATCAGTCGCCTTCGGAGGGGCCCAGCTGTCAGCCTGGAGGGGCCCGACCGCGAACAGCGACAACAGCAGTGCCAGGGTCAATCCAGCCAGTCCCGGTCCTTGAGCTTCTTAGGAAGGTACTGCTTCGTCAGGAACTGGAAGTCCTTGTTCGCTAGAGCGTCGAGCTCGAACTTGAGCCCGATGGACAGCATCCGCTTGATCTCCCCCTGCCACTCCTTCTTCTGGAACCAGCGGTAGTTCAGAAGCTCCTTCGCGCGTGAGATGTCCTTGTCGCTGAGCTTGATCCCCACGTTCCTCGGCAGACCGTAGGCCTCCGGGTCCGAGCTCGAGAGGCCGACGAATTTGGCGTCCGGGATGGCCATGCGCTCGCTCTCGAACGCGAGGTTGATGGAGCCCTGCTTGACCACGGAGTAGATGTAGTACCCCCATGGGTCGTTGTCCACGAGCACGTAGACGGGCAGCCTCTTCTCATCGTGCAGGCGGCGCGCCAAGCGGCGCACGCCGCGCGGCGGCTGGCCGTTGCCCGTGAGCAGCACGCAGTTATACTTCTTCCAGAACCGGTCCTCGGCCAGGCGGTTCCACTGCGTCCCCTTCTCGACGAGCAGGACGAAGTCGGCCGTGCACTTCTTGATCTGAACGTCCTCGGGCTCCACGATGGAGGGAACCGAATACCCCCCCTTGCCGAGCCGGGAGCAATCCACGCGGTCGCCGTCGTCGACCACCACCAGAGGGCCGACCACCGTGCCCGCGTTCTCGGCCCGGACGTGGAGCTCCTCGCGCAGGGCCTCGAGCGCGACTTCCAGGTCCTCGATGACCGGGTCGGACTCGTCCTGGGTGTCGAAAGTGTTCTCGTGCGAGCCCTTGATGGTGTGCTTGGTGCGGTAGTAGATCTCCCTGAGCGAGGTCGTAAGCTCGGCGCGCTGGAGCTCGGCCAGGGCGTCGGCCACGAGCAGGGTCTGCATGAACTTCTTGGCCATGCCGACGTTGAAGAAGGAGCGGGCCTGGCGGTTCGGCCCCATCTCGATGATGCCCCTCTTCTCGTTGAACTTCACGTTCGAGAGGGAGCGCACCGGGATCTGGATCGTCGGGTCCCTCTTGCGCTGCGCGGCCTGGATGACGAGGTCCGCGAGCCCGATCAACCGTTTCTCCACGCTGCCGCTCTTACGGGTCTTTATCCTGGCCATGGTATCTACCGTTTCCGATTTTTCCGCGCCTTCTTCACGGGCGCCCGCTTCTTCCTGAGTTTCGGTTTCTTCTTGAGTTTCGGCTTCTTCTCGGGCTCCTGCTCCTTCGGAGGTTCAGGGACGGCCGCCTGCGGCGCCGCCTCCGGAGGGGATGCCACGCCCATCTCCGGCACCTCCCCCTCCGGGCCCTCGGGCGTCACGATGATGGAGTGCGGCAGCCCTTCGGGCTGCCCCTTGTCGAGGATCTCGTCCGTTTCCTCGCCCCCGGTGCGCTTCATGGCGGTCTCGTGCAGCTGCTTGCGCAGCGCCTCGACCGAGATCTTCCCCCCCTTCAGGCGCTTGCAGGCCTGCGCGACCTCCTCGATGTAGAGGTCGAAGATGTTCCGCCGGCGATGCTCGACTTCCGCCCGCTCGCGGCGCCTGAGGAATACGCTCAGCCGCCGGCCGCACTCGCGCAGGGCCAGCGTGATCTCCTTGCGTATCTCGTCGTAGTCCGCGATGGCCTCTTTGGACTCGCTCGTGAACGGCACCCAGACCGACGCCATGTGCACGAAGATCACCATGGGCCCGGCCGGCAGGGCTCCCCGGGATTGGCTCACCCCGTAGTTGCGCCACGTGGTGTCGAGCACGGACTTAAACGTCGCGCACGCCGACTGCTGGTACAGCAGCGGGACCCGATTGGCGTAGCGGATGACCCTCGCGAGCTCCGCCTCCGCCTCCTTATGCTCCCCCTCGGCGAGAGGCATGGCCTTGTGAGCCGAGTCGACGGCCTCGCCTTTCCCGGTCCCGAAGGCCAGGCCGGCCTCGATGACGAACGGGTTCCCCCTATACACCGCCGGCGGCCGGGTCACTGCCGTGTAGAAGTCCCCCTTGATCTGCTTGTAGAGCCCGTGGAGGATGGCCTTCTCGCCGATGGGCGAGATGCAGTTCGTCGGAGGCGCCATGATCTTGGTCGCCTGGATGGCCTTATAGAGCTTCTCCGCGTCCTGTCCCATGATGTTCCGCGGCTTGGCGTGGGTGTTCAGACCCGCGGTCTGGCAGATCTCCCCCGCGACCCGCGGCGACACGCGGCTGAAGTCGGTGGAAAGACAGCCGGAGAGCCAATGGCTCTTCGTGTCGTGGAGCATCTTGAGGAGGACGCCGAACTCAATGCCGTAGGGATGGGGCTTGATCTCCCGCGGCGGCTCGGGGAGCTGATGGAAAGTGCGGGGGTAGACCTTCGTCTCCCCCTCCGGAGTGTGGTACGTCAGCTGGACGTGGGGATTGGCGATGGAGGTGAGCTCGATGTACTCGTCGATGGAGGCCCGTCCCTTCTGGTAGCGGCCCTCGAGCTCGATGGTCACCTGCGTGCCGCGATGCCGCTCCCATTCAATCTCCTTCTTCTCCAGGATGCGGGGCTCGTTCTTCTTGGTGTCGATCTGGACCTCGAAGTAATGGGTCGGAGCGTTCTCCCCGGTCCGAGATGTGATCTGCACCGGCTTGCCCGTGGTGAGCTGGCCGTACATGCCCGCCGCGGAGATGCCGATGCCCTGCTGGCCCCGGCTCATGCGGAGGCGATGGAACTTGGACCCGTAGAGCAGCTTCGCGAAGATGCGCGGGATATGCTGGCGGACGATCCCGGGGCCGTAGTCCACGATCGTGACGCGGAACCGCGTGGCCTGGCTCGCGGGAGGGAGCGGCGGCTCGCCGGCGACCTCCACCCGCACGACCACCTCGGGCAGTATCCCGGCTTCCTCGCAGGCGTCGAGGGCGTTGTCCACGGCCTCCTTCACGCAGGTCAAAAGGGCTTTTCTCGGGCTGTCGAATCCGAGGAGATGACGGTTCTTGGTGAAGAACTCGGAGACGGAGATCTCCCGCTGGCGGTCCCCCATCTCGGCCGCGGTGAGGCCTCTCGGCTTGGCTTGAGGGGTCGGTTTCTCCGGCTTTGTCGGATGCTTGGTCGCTTTCGTTGTCATGGTTCAGGTGTACAATCTACGATTATTCGAAGCGCTGCTCAAATCTGATATACTCACTCCATGAAGAAAACGACTCTTTTCGCGGCCTGCCTGCTCCTGGGAGGCTGCGTCCCCGCGACGAAGCACAAGCAGCTCCAGGGGGAGAAGACCGCTCTGGAGGGCAAGGTCCAGGAGCTGACCACGAAGAGCGACGGGCTCCAGGCCGAGCTCACCGCCCTGAAGGCTCAATTCTCCGACGCGCAGAATAAGGGCTCGGAGCTCAAGGGCCAGCATGAGTTCACGAAGTCCAAGCTGGAGGACACGGCCCAGCAGCTCGACAAGACGCAGAAGGAGCTCGCCGACCTGCGCCAGCAGCTCGAATCCGAGCGCAAAAAGTTCACGGAGATGAATGGGACCTACGAGTTCGCCAAGCAGAAGCTCCAGGACGTCACGAGCCAGCTCGAGAGCGCGCGCAAAGACCTGGGAGCCATGCGCAAGGAGTTCTCAGTCTACAAGCAGCTCAAGGATGCCGAGCGCATGGCCCTGCAGACGGCCCAGGACTTCCTCAAGAAGAACCTCCAGGCCATCGAGGCGCGGATGAAGGAGACCCACTCCCTGCTTTCAGAGGTGAACCAGCAGACCGAGAAGCTCACCGCGGCGCCTCCGCGTCGATCCATCCCGGCCGCCTCCAAAGACGCCTCCACGCTGGACATTGAACCGGTCCCCGCGACGCCGGAGGTCGAGGCCCCGGAGGTCAAACCGGCCGAACCCGCCGAGGCGGCGCCGGTGGAGGCGCCTAAGAAGGAAGAGCCGGCGCCCGCGGCGGCCGGACAATAGAGGGATATTCAGCCGAAAAAGAGCGCCTCGGCGACCCGGCCGAGGCGCTCTTTTTTGCTATCATATGCCTAGTAAGCGTGACGTAGAGCGCCACCGCAGCGTCCAGTCTTAGGCGTCCATCGCAGGCGTCCCCAGTCGAGACGTTGGTCGCGGCCCCGAATCACGACTTACGGACGCAGTCCCGAGGAAGGCCGTAGAGAGGGCCCGCGTTTCAAAACGAGAGGTCGAGAAGAGGAATGAAAGGGACAGTCAAGTGGTTCAATGATCAGAAAGGCTTCGGGTTCATCACCCCCGAGGACGGCTCCAAGGATGTCTTCGTGCACCACTCCGCCATACAGATGAGCGGCTTCAAGACGCTGGCCGAGAACCAGCAGGTGGAATTCGACGTCATCCAGACCGAAAAGGGTCCGAAGGCAGCCAATGTGAAGCCTTTGTGATCGCGGCCACCTAGTCCGAATCACGGCCCCCGCGCGCGGGGGCCGTTCCTTTTTCCCTCAATCCCGCTCTGAGATGCTCGCTATTCAGTAAAGCGATCCTCTCGACCCGGATACCCTTCGGGCAGACCTCCTGGCAGACGCGCTCGCCGGAGCAGCTCCCGAATCCCGCCGCGTCATGCGTCCGGACCATGGCCAGCAGGTTTGCGTCCCTCTCCGCGTGCGCCTCGCCTTCCAGCGGGGCGTTCGCCGCGGCGAACAGCATGGCCGACGCGTTGGGGCAGGCCGCCACGCAGGCCCCGCACCCCGTGCACCGGTCGTCCACACGGCTGGCCGAGAGCAGGATGTTGTCCAATGCCGAGCGGTCCACGATAAGGTCCTTGACCACCGGGAAAGCCCTCGCGCGGAACGGCTCGACCACCACCGTCGCTCCATCCCGGAACCCGCTCATGCGCTGCTGGCAGGCAGCCCCGTAGGGGCGACCGTCCACCACGATGGAGCAGGCGCCGCAGGAGCCTTTGCCGCAGCCGCGCTCGAAAGCCACGGGCTCCTGGCCTTCCCGCATCAGCTTCTCATTGAGCCGATCCAAGACGTCCAGGGTGGACATCTCCGGGGAGATGCCGTCGATCTCATGGGTCTGAAGAGACCCGCGGGAGCCCACGTCTCGCTGGCGCCAGACTCTAAGGGTGAATCTCAAGAGGCTCCCTCCTCTCCCCTCGGTACTGCCATGAACCTCCGCCGGATCCGAGCCCGTCCCGGACCTTCAACTCGCCCAACTCGATGAGGTCCGCCACGCGGCCGGCTTGCTCGAGAGCCTGGTTGAAGCTCTCGCTCGAACCCGGGACCCGGACCTCCTTCCAGAACCTTTCTTTCAGCGCCTGGGCGCCGGCAAGGACCTCCCGGCTGGGCTCCTCGGAAAGCAGACGCTCGAGCTCCCGCTCGAACTCCGCGGCAGGACGGCTGCCGGGGACCGCCAGGAGCTTGCGAAGCCGGGTCGATACGGCCTGCTCGGCCTCCTGGAACTCCACCGCCTCGGTGGAGACCGGGGCGGTCTCTTCTTGGGGCGCCTGTCCCATCCCAAGGATCCCCGCCGCCCCCTCTCGGAACGTGAGAGGCGCCCCCCGCTTGTACGCGCGCAAAAGGGTGGGAGGGTCCGCATCCCCCAACAGCACCGCCGATCCGGCGACGCGCTCAAGCCAGCCTGTCACGAGGTTGCGCGCGATGACCCCGCGCCAGCGGCCGTCCACCTTCACGAAGTCCATCACTTCGCGTCGCGCGAAGAGTTGGGCGGTCCCTCGCCGCACCTCTAGAAGCAGAGCCTGATGTTCCCGCGCGCCGAGTTCCCGGCGTGCGCTGTCCGCGCGGAAAAGCAGGCGCCTCCCGCCCCCCGCGACCACGACGGACGTCACCGGGCTTCCCCCCTCCAGCCGAACGCGTGGAGCGCGCTGGGGACCCCGTGGGACAAATGGACCATCAGGGCCGCGAAGCCGGCCCACCAGATCCGATGATCGCCGTAAAGCAGGAGGACTCCGGCCAGGGCTCCGGTGACGGGCATGGCCGCTGACGCGAAGCGCCTCCCCCCCGCCGGGCCAAGGGCCTCGTACGGCGTCGGCCGGGACCGGCGAGACCTCCAGCGCAGCCACAGGCTCCACGCGGCGTGGACGGCCGCCAAGGGCAAGACGGCGCGGGTCCATGACAGAAGCAGGATGCAGCACGCGATCGATGCGTGGAGCTGTCTGAGACCGACCGAGGAGGCGAGGAGGCGTCTAAGGGAAGTCAATCGTCTGGCCTTCGCGCGCGGCGAAGACGTCCACGCCGGAAGACCTCTCTTGGGCGATCCGCCGGCACTCCGCCACGATCCGGTCGATGGCGTCGTCGTCGCGGGTCGGATCGTGATGGAACAGGGCCAAAGAGCGCGCCCCGCTGGCCAAGCCCAGCTCCAGCGCGTCGCGCCAGCGGTTGTGCCCCCAGCCGCGCTTGTAGGAATATTCCTCGTCGGTGTACTGCGAGTCGCATATGAGCAGGTCGCTCCCGCGGCAGAAGTTCTCGATCTCCAGGTCCTGCCGCCGCGTCAGCTCGTTGTCCCCCGCGAAGGCGCGATGGCCTTCATGATCCGAGAGGTAGGTCACGACGCGGCCGCCGGACTCGAAGCGGAACGCGATATTCACTCCGGGATGGTTGGTGAACGAGGTGCGGATGCGCGTCTCGCCGAGCTGTATGTCCCCGCTGGTGTGCTCGAATTCGATCTGGGCGGCCATGTCGCCGATCTCGACGGGGAAGTAGTTCTGCCCCATCTGCCCCTGGAAGATGTACTCGAAATCCTGGCCCACGGACTTGACGCTGTGTATCTTGAAGCGGTTCTTGGGCACGTACGCCGGCACGAAGAAGGGGAACCCTTGGATGTGGTCCCAATGCGTGTGGCCCACGAGGATGTGCCCCTCCAGGGGCCGACCCTTGAACTCGGACATGAGGCTCATGCCGAGCTCGCGTATCCCCGTTCCGCTGTCGCAGATGAAGAGCTGGTCCCCGCAGCGGATCTCCACGCAGGCCGTGTTCCCCCCGTAGCGCACCGTGGTCGGCCCCGGTACCGGGATGGACCCGCGTACGCCCCAGAAGCGCACCTTCACGCTCACGGTTCGCCCACCAAGTCCTTCACGGCGTTCAGCAGTTGTTCCGGGGAGTACGGCTTGGTCAGGAAGCCATCCGCCCCCATCCGTAGGGCGGCCTTCTTATCCACGGCGTAGCCCTTCGCGGACGATATGAGGATCTTCACGTCTTTCAGGGATTGGTCCTTTTTCAAAGCCTGGCACACATCGAAGCCGTGCATGTCCGGCATGAGCAGATCCAGGACGACGAGGTCGGGCTTGGTGCCGCGGGCCTTCTCGCAGCCCTGCTTCCCGCCGTACGCCGCGTCGACCTCGTACTTGGCGTCGGTGAGACAGGTACGCACGAAGTCGACCATAAGCTGGTCGTCGTCAACGACCAGTATCCGTTTCATAAGCGGCTCCTCGGCCGCATTATGCAATATATTGGGCGGCTTGTGGAAAATCCCTTACCGCCGCCTCAGGACCCGCTCGAGGGCCTCCGCCATGTCGTGCAGGCGCTCGATGCGCATGGTGGTGTCCGGATGGGTGATGAACAGGTTGAAGAAGAAGTCGTCTTCCTTGCCCACCGCCCAGCGCGGAGAGCGGTCCAGGCCCAGGCGGCCGGCCCGCCGCAGCTGCTCCAACGGGTTCACGGTCATCACGTGGGCCTGCGAGGCCAAGAGCGGCAGCAAGCGTGACTCGATGATGGCCCCCGGCCGGGGTCTCCAGCTCGTCAGCAGCCCCAGCCCGAGCGCGAGGGACTCCGGGTCCCCGGAGAGCAGCGCTCCGCCCTCGTCCGCATGCCCTTCCCGGACCCTGGAGGAGCCCATCTGCAGGATAGTCCCCAGGATGGGGGCCCACAGGGCGGCGAATATCTTGGCCAGGCTGATGACCGCGGCGGCTGCCGCCGTGGCCGAGACCGGCTCCACCACCATGGGTTTCACCCGTCCGGAAGCGTCGTCTTCGGCTGCCGGGAACGCAGGAGCAGGCGTCTCCTCTTTCGGGGCCTCCGCCCGGCCGAAGAGCTTCCGCCACAGGGCGTTCAGCAGCCTCTTGGCATGGCCGACCGCCCAGAGCACTCCGTAGGAGGAGAATGCGATGGCGGATGCCATGGAGCCAGCCACGGCCCCCAGGATCATGTCGCGGTGCATCACGTGGCTGAGCTCGTGGCCGATGACCCCGCGCAGAGCGCGCACGCCCAGGGCTTTGATCTCGGCAGCGGGAGCCCGTTGGACCGCGGCGATGACCTCCTCCGGATCGGCGCCCTCCGCGATCCCGGAGATCGAGCCCCGGATGGCCTTGCGGTACACTCGGAAGGACTTGCCCTGCGGCTCGACCTCGGCCAGCATGCGGATGAGCATCTCCCGCGTACGTTCCGGGTTGAGCGTCATGTCCTTCATCTCGTTGGTGACGCCCACCATGGCGTGGAACGGGGTGATGCCGGTGGCGAAGGCGTTCGGCACCGGCATGGGGACGTTCACCATCTCCGGCATCGGGATGGGGGCCTTGCCCTGCTTGGCCCTCTCCGCGTTGATGCGCCCCACGAGTTCGCGCGTCATGCCGAAGACCTCGGGATCCTGCTGCTCATCCATGGGCGTGGCCTGCATCGTCTTCTTGATGATCCATTTGCTGATGAGCAGAGGCAGCGTGGAAAGAGCCGCGGCGATGCCGAAGTTCATCAGGAAGGACTTCACCCCGAACACGGTGAACGCCAGACCCCAGCCGAAGGCCGCGATGCCGCCCAGGAGCAGGCCCGTCTTGAGCCAATGATGGAACTGCGGCCAGCGCTCGGGTTGGTCTTCGTTGTACTTCACCGGCTCGGCCCGCGTGGACGGGGCCGCCGGCCCGGCGCGGAGAAGCAGCCCGAGGAGCTTTTCGGTCCAAGTCGCGGCGCGCTCCGGCGCGAACGCGATGACGAGGAACGAGATGGGGGCGGCGAAGCCCGTCATCGCGGCCCAGCCCAAAGCGCCGAGGTAGAGTCCGTCGAAGTACTTGGACTGCCCGAGGATCATCCACGCGGCGAAGGCCCAGTTGGTCCATACCGGGGTGTACCCGGTGAGCAGGGCGAACACCACGCCGGTCATGACCCAGGTGTAGGCCGGGAAGCGGATCTTCTGCGCCGAGCCGGGCACGGAGAACGGCCGCCCGCTCTCCGCCGAGGCGATGATGCGGCCGAGGAAGAAGGAGATCGTCGTCATGGCCGGAAGAGCCATGAGGCCGAATATCCCGCCCAAGGTCAGCGGGGCTGCGGCCGCAGCCCCGACGAGGGCCGCGGGCAAGTGCAGGGAGGCGAAGGTCAGGATCTTGTCCAGGATGCCGCCCGTGCCCCCGAACTGCCGGCCGAACTGCGCCGCGGCGAAGGAGGTCGCGGCCACCAGCGGGAGTGTCATGACCAGCTTGTCGAAAGCGAGGCCGGAAGCGAACGCAGGAGCGGCCACGGCCATCGCTCCGAGGAATGCGCCCATGGCGAGGTCCAGCGCCAGCTTGACGCCGCGCAGCCTCGGGGAATCGCGCAGGCTCAGGCGGTAGCGCGCGTAGAGCGCGGCCGGCAGCAGCACGATGCCGGAGCTCACGGCCCAGACCGCCGCGATGGGGAGGAAGCCGAACAAAGCCGGGGCCAGAGACGCGGCCAGAGTGTGCAGACCGTAGGCCGCGCCCGCGGCAGCGGCCATGCGGGCCGCGGAGACGACAAACTTGAGAGTCTTGGACAGAACGCTCCTGGGCGCCTGTGCGTCATCGACCGGCGTCAGCCCTAAAGAGGAGTACGCCAGGGACGCCTGCGCGGTCTGGATCTCAGAAGCGGCAGCGCCCATATCCGGGAGGATGACGGAGGCCATGACTCCCTTGGCGGCGCTCTTGGCGGGCCCGGCCTGGATCCTGTTCGCGATGTCCAGGAATCTCGAAAGCTCGGCCTCGGTCAGGCCGGTGGAACGCTTGAGCTGGCTCCACATGAGTTCCGCGATGGACTCGCCGTTCGGGCCGCGAAGGTGCTTCTTGACCCCGTCCTCGGTGACCGTGATCTCGAACGCGGGCTTGTTCCCCTTGCGCAGCTCCTGCCGGAACGCCTGGGCCGCGAGCTCCATGAGGCGCTGCGCCCCGGTGAAGCGCTTCCACCAGCCGCTGTTCTCGCGCACGACCTCGTCGAGGTAGCGGCCGATGGTGTCCTGGGTCTGGGTGTAGAAGAGCACGTCCGCCGGATCCAAGGTCTGGGCCTTGGTTTCCGACAAGGCCGGCATGTCCAGGGCGGCGGCGCGCAGGCCCTGCCTGAGGGCGGGATTGACGGACGACGGCATTGCGACCGCGGCCGCGCCGCTGTCATGGGCCCGCCGCCCCAAGATCAGGTCCATGATGCGCACACCCGCGCCATGCGCCTCGGAAGCGGGCATCTCGGCGATCTGGGCGGCAGGCAGCACGACCTCCTTGCTCTGGGACAGGACCTGCTTGAGAGTCGGGGCGGCGGCGCCCGCGGAAGCGGCGCCGTACTGCGCCGTTCTGGGAGATGCGTGAGGCGCATGTACAGCGGACTGGACACCCACGGCCCGGCCCTGGACCACGGGAGAGAGGGCCGGCGCCTGCATCATCACCGCCGGGGAGGCGGCGACCGGCTGCACCGAAGGCAGGGACTTCAAAGACCCTGTCAGAGAAACCTGGGAAGGCGTGAGATTCAGACCATTGGAACCCTGCAAGGTCCCCAGACCCGCGAGCCCGGCTCCAGCCACTCCGCCCGGCACGGTCTGCACGCCGGCGCCCACCTGCATGCTGATGGTGTTGGCCAGGGCCTCGTAGGTCCCGATGCCCGGGGCCAGGGCGAGGATGAGGGTCGAGAGGATGATCGCGATAGAACTCTTCAGGGTCTTCGAGAAAAGCATGGGTCCCTCCAAAGGATTGAACCCATTATATCGGCCGGTGTCCCGCAGCCGTGCGGGTCGAACGACCCCTCGAGGATTTAGAAATCGACCCCCCGGGCGATGGGCCCTTAGGACTCGGAGCGGCCCAGGTGAGGACCTATCTCAATGCTTATGGAGGGACTCGAACACGCTCTCGAACGCGGAGAGCGCTTCCCCGCCCGTCAATGCAGGTTCCAATTGACCAATAAGGCCTTTTCGGGAAGACCGGGGGGCGGATAGGCCCGCAGGTTGGAGTCGTAGTTCAACGAGACTGAAGAGAAGCCGGAGAGGGTGATCCCTTGCGTGCGCACGCCGTAGAGGAGGAACCGCCTCCCGCTGGAACCGGTGCACTGCATGTTCGTGGTCCCCTGTTCGACGAAATAGACCCCGGCGGCGAGGAGGTTCGCGCCCGTCTTGGAGAAGGTGATGCAGTTCCTGGCCAGAGCAGCGAAGGAAGCCGCGGCAGAAGCCGTGGTGGAACTCGCGCCCGCGTAATAGAGATTGTCGCTGACCGTGATCTTGCCCGTTGCCGACGAGCAGTTGCCGACCGAGCCCGAACCCGCCACCACGGTCACCCGTCCGCTCACGATGCCCTTGAGCGTGAGATTCCTGTTCTCCGCGTAGATGATCGCGCCTTGGGCCGGGATCGCATAGGTGCCGACCCCGACCACGGTGAAGGTCCCGGTCGAGTTGAACACGATGGTCCGATCCACCGTGGTCTTATAGGTATAGTGCGCGTCGTAGTAGCTGAAATCGAGCGTGGGCCAGTTCACTGCAGGGATGTAGTTGAACCTGTTCCCGGTGACCGTGACGCTCCCCGTGCCGGTGCCGCTATAGTAGAGGTCTCCGTCGATGACCACGGACGCCGCCCCGGATAGGTTGCCGCGCACCACGACCGGCCCTCCGTTGAAACGGACGTTGGAGCCGGTCACGGAGAGGTTCCCGTTGGTGTAGAAGCCGCCGTCGTAGGCGACGTTGCTCGCGCTCACGGTGAAAGCGCCGTTGACCATGGTCCCGTACTGCACCAGGTCGGAGCTGAACTGCACCAGGGCCTCGAGCACCTTCGTGGCCTGGGGCTTCTCTAGCGTGCCGTAGACGCCTTGGGCCTTGACGTAGAGGGTCCGATTCACGGAATCCGGGATGAATGTGACCGTCGAGAAACCGTTGGAATAAAAGCTCTCCGGCCGGCTCAGGGTGTCCGTCTCATAGTGGCCGTTGTAGGCGTCCTGGGAGAACTGACGGAAATAGTCGGTCACCGCGCTGTTGGCCATCTGCGTCGCGGTCCTCTGCCGGCGCTCGGCCATGGCGGACTTGAGGATCGTGTGGACATAGGAGCAGAAGTAGACCCCCGTAGGGATGGCCACAAGCAGGATGATGAGGGCCATGACAAGGGCCTGACCCTCAGCCCCGCGACTACCGGCTCTTGAGCGGCAGGAGCGGCGGGTAGACATCCGCCTCCACCGCGAAGTCGTTTCTTCCATCGTGGTCCCTGTCCATCCCGAAATAGGTCCGTATCGTGGCGACATAGCGCCTCTCATTGGCGCTGTCGAGACCTCCGCTGCGGTTCCCCATCCCGGCCGGCGCCTGGACCCAATCCATCTCCCGGACCGTGATGATGCCGTCATTGTCCGAGTCGATGTTCCTGCCCAGGTCATTGGCTTTGTTCCCGAAATAGGTCAGGGTGAAGGTCGACACGTTCGTGGCGATGCGCTGCCTGCGAGAAGTCCAGGAAGACTCGTTGAGGTTGGTGTCGAGCCAGACATCCTTGCCCGACAGGTACAGCCGCCGCGCCACATCGATCATCCCGTCCCCGTCCTCATCGTCGTCCTTGAGATTGAAGCCCACGCGCCACTGGGCCGTGGCCGAGACGAGCAGGTTGGCGTCCCCGTCGCGGTCCCCGTCCTGAGAATTCGGGATGCCGTCCCCGTCGTAGTCCCCGCCCGGGTCGTAGAGCGAGCTCTGGTCGATGTCCGTCGCGAACTCCACGCAGGTAGCGGAGGCCACGCGTATTTCATTGGCGTGGACCAAGACCTCCTCGATCTTCATGAGCGCCTGCCTGGAGTCCTCCAAGGCCTCTCCTTGGACGCGCACCGTGGTCGTGGACTTCATAACGTATTTGAGCATGGAAGAGAACGCCACGCAGACGATGCCCATGATGGCCATGGCCATGACGAGCTCCAAGAGCGTGTATCCGCGCCGGCTTCTCATGGCACGTGGAACTCCCATGCGTCCTCGGACGTGATCTTGTCGGCCGGAAGCGTCGCGAAGTGGCTTGCCTTGATCTGGACCGTGTGCTCGCCGCCGGACGCGAACTCCGCCGGAGGCATGTAGGAGACCGTCCCATCCGACGCATCGTAATGGCCGCCCAGATTCGAGGAGTCGACCACGACCTCGCCGTCGAGGGTCATTCGGATGCTCGACGGGACGACCCCGCTCTGCTCGTCGAACACGCGGACCGAGATCTCCGGCCATTGGGAGCCGGCCATGCCGATGGGGGATCTCTCCGCTATGGAGGGAGCGGAATGGTCCGTATCGCCCACGCTCAGCGTGAAAGTCCAGGACTGCGTCGTCTTGTATCCCGCGTAGTCCCCCCCCTCGGCCAAAACGGAATACGCGCCGTTCGGCAGCACGGGCGCCGTGTTCGTCGTGGAGTCTATCCAGACGACCCGGCCGGTCGTGGAATCATAGGCGTAGGGCACGCTGGAGCCGTTGACCTGCAGGGTGATCACATCGGGGCATATGCCGCTCACCGCCGTCGTGGCGGTCCCCACATCAGCGAGCGTCACGGCCACGTAGGGAGCCAAGGTGTTCATAGTCCCCGCGGGGACATCCCCTGAAAACGACGGAGGAGCCACGTCCAGGAGCACGGCCCGGCGCGTGATCGGAGAGGTGTAGCCGTCCTTGGACGCCTGGACCTCCAGCGTGTTGTGGCCCTCCACGAACTCCGCGGTCACGGCCGAAGGGTTCGCGGTGAACGCCCCGGCGGAATCCGCCGCGGCGGTGTCGAGGACCCCTGATGCGCCGACGTAGAAATTGACCGCGGCCAGCGGGTCCGTCTCGCCGGAAAGGAGCAGCGGACTGGCGGCATCCGCGCGGAACTGCTCAACTTCCGCGGGATACGTCTTGGACAAGGCCAGGGCTCGAGATCCGGCCTGCCCCGGGGTCGTCTCTTGGTACAGGAAGGCGTTGTTCGGCGGGGTGGACAGGAGCAGGCTAAGGACGGATTCGCTCGACGGATTCGGGTCGCCGGTGAACTGCTCTAAAGACACGAACTCGGTCTGAGAGCAGACGAGCCTGCCTCGACGGAAGACATCGAGGGTCACCTTCTTGATGTGCGTATCCGGCTGCTCGGCCACGGTGCGGCCTCCAGAGGTGTAGGTATCGTAAAAGTCCCCGTCCCCGTTCTGGTCGAGGTATCGGACCCCGGAATCGCAGTCGTCGACCCGGTCGCCGTTCGCGTCCGAGAACTCCACGAGGTCCGAGATCATGCCGTTCGCGTTGGAGTCCGCGGTGTCCCGCCGCAGGAACGCGACGGTCACCCGGAAGCGGTCGTATTTCGAGGCGAGCAGGGTGCCCCGGATCCCGTCGAACACCGCCCGGTAGGGGTAGGCGGCCCACAAGCCGTGGTTCGTCGATGACGAGTCGGCGGAGAAGAGCGCGTAGAAATCGATGTTCTTGATCCTAGCCATGCCGGTCTGCGACATGCGGCCGCAGGTCACCTTCTCGCGGGCCTTGAGCACGGCGATCATCTGCTTCTGGACCATGCCGACGAGGGCCACGCCCCCCACGGTCATGATGAAGATGGCCATGACGGTCTCGATCAGGGCCGAGCCGCGGATGCGGCACGGCACCGTGTCCCTCCGGATGGCGTTGGACACGCGTGCGGATCCGGCTTGGCTTCGCAGCATCCTCTTCATGGCCATAGGATGCCGCGGGAAGGCCCGCCAATCAACGAAACTTCCGGTTAAGTCCTGGAAACTTTCGGTTAACTGCCGGGACGGGGCAGCGGGAGGGTCACCGTGATCTCGGTCCCTTTCTTGAGGCCCGCGCTCCACACGCGGATGTCTCCACCGTGCTTCTGCGCGATCCACCGGGCCACGTAAAGCCCGATGCCGTGTCCGCCGGTCCCGGCTTTCGTGGTCTCGAAAGGCTCGAACACGCGCTCCAGCATCTCCGGAGCGATCCCGAGTCCCGTATCCCGGACCACGATATCGATGCGGTCCGCGTGCCGGCGCTCCTCCACGGTAAGGGTGCCGCCGATGAGCATGGCGTCGATGGCGTTGTTCAGGATGTTCAGGAAGACCTGCAGCAGATGCGGCTCGTTGCCAAGCACGATCGTGGACTCGTCGAGGCGGGCATCGAGACGTACGCCAGCATCGTCCAAACGCAACGAGAGCTTCTCCAGGGCCTTCTTGAGGGGCGCCTCCAGGGTCAAGGGCTTGAGCTCAAGGTCCGCGGGCCTGGCGAAGTTCAGGAAGTCCGCGAGCATGGCTCCGGCGCGCTCCGCCTCTTCCTTTATGATATCAAGGCGGCGTACGGCTTCGTCCTTGCCGTCCGGCCTCTCGAGCAGCTCCTGGACGTACTCGGCGCTCATGAGGATGGTCCCCATGGGCGACTTGAGCTCGTGGATGACTCCGGACATGGCCTTGCCCACGGAGGAGAGGCGCTCCATCCATGCCATGCGCTTCTGCCGCACATCCTCAGCCGACTGCTCCGCTCTGCGGACGCTCTCCGATACGAAAGCGCCGAACAGCGAGGTGGACAGCAGCAGGGACAGACGGAGCCAGTGCCCAGGCTCCAGGAGCGTCTCCGCTCCCTGGAAGGTGAGGCCCGCGTACACCACGCATGCCACTCCGCCGATGATGAAGCTGTATAGGAGCCTCTGGAGGAAGCACGCGGCCAGGATGACGAGGAAGTACGCCACGTAGAACTGGGTCGAGGCGCCGGGCAGCCAGAGGAGAGTGGACGCGGCCGCCATGATGTCCAACAGGAAGGAGGCGAGGCTCGCCAGGTCCGTGAGCTTCCGCTTGCGCCCCAGCCAGAACAGGACCGCCGTGGCGGCCCCGTATGAGACCAGGATCAGCCAGGGCCAGCGAAGACCAAGGGCCTCGGGCGCCTCCAAGACCTGCAGGAGCAGTATCTCCAGGAGCGCGGCCCTGAAGAGAAGAGTATAGGTGGACAACATCCGGGTCGTTATATAATATTGCGGCGTGGACCCCAAGATTCTCATCGTCGATGACGATGCCGCGTTCCGCGGCACGGTGGTGAAAGTCCTGTCCATGCACGGATTCCGCGTGGTCGAGGCCGCCACAGGGAAGGCCGGCATCGCGCAGGCGGCGAAAGAAAAGCCGGAGCTCATCATCCTCGACCTCGTCTTGCCCGGGATGCGCGGGCTGGACGTGTGCCAAGCGCTCAAGCAGGACGCGTCCATGGCCGGGACCCCCATCCTCATCCTCACCGGCAACGATGAGGAGGGCCTGGAAATCTCCTGCCTGGACATGGGCGCGGACGACTATCTCACCAAACCCGTGCGCAGCGAGCGCCTCCTGGCCAGGATCCGGGCGCTCTTGCGGCGCCCCGGCAAGACTTCCGGCGGAGGGCAGGCCCTGGAGCTGGGCCCCCTGCGGCTGGATTTCGAGCGGAAGCTCGTGACGCTCGGCGGGAAGCAGTACGGCCACCTGACCCCGAAAGAGTTCGGCCTGCTCTACTGCCTCGCCCAATGCAGCCCGCAGCCTCGCGACCGCGCCAAGCTCTACGAGGAAGTCTGGGGGATGGAGCCCCCCTCGGAAGGAAGCCTTAAGACCGTGGAAGTCCACGTCCGACGTGTCCGGCTCAAGCTCCGATGGACGAGCGAGGACTGGCTCAAGACGGTTTCCGGCAGAGGCTACTGCCTCGTCGCCCCATCATGACGAGCTCTCTTCCCTGATGGCCTCTCCGAAATGCATCTTGAGCCAGGCGTGCTCGTTGGGGGACGGGCACCATACAGCGTCCCCGCCAGCCGCAGCAGTCCTCCAGGAATAGGGGATCGAGCCGAGCCGCTCCCTCAGCGCGTCGGCTTCAGCCAGGCTCATGAACCCTCCGCCGGCGCGAAGAAACAGCGGCGCGGATCGGAGCGCGGGCAGGGCCTGGGCAGCCGCGGCCCTGTGCAGCCAATCCATGCGCCAGGCAGCCTCCAGGACGCGTATGGAGAGCTCTCCGAAGCCGTGCCCCGAAGCGTGGGCGCTCCCCAGCAGCGAGGCGCGGACCTCCTCCCAGCTCCAGGGATAGCGCATGGACGCGGAGAAGGCGGAACGTTCCTTCCATACATCGAGCAGACGCGGCTTGGACAGCAGGCCCGGCAGTTCTCGGACGCAGGCCTCATGCTCGCTCAACGTCCTCTTCACGAGCTCGAGGCAGAGGGTTCCCAGGTAGCGAAGCAGCCTTTCCAGACGGGGGTTTCGGACGACCCCTTGCTGCGAGATGTCGAGGGTCAGACGGTCGTCGTTGAGTATCCCGGTCACGGGAGCCGGGAGGTCGCATTCGAACCGGCAGGCCAGCACCCCGTGCTTGTAGACCAAGAGCGAGCTCTCCAGGCCCCCGACCCCCGCGCGGACGCGGAGCCAGCCCCGCGCAGACCCCTTCTGGAACGCGAGACTCCCGGGAGGGTCCGGGGCTCGCTGCAGCGTCCTCCCGTCGACGCGGACGCGCGCCCGGGCCATGGCGCACGCCGTCTCAGGCTTGAGCCAGGCCCTCCAGTCAGGGACGGGCGCGCCTCCCTCCCATGCCGCCCTCAACACCGTCCCCCGGCTCTTCCCCGCGGATGCGGACTCCTCCCCAAGCTTTGGAACGCTCAGCATCCCATCGCCTGATCGGACCGTGACGCACGCTCGTCCCCTCAGCGCCGCCAGCAGACCGAGAGCAAGCTCACGATTCCTCTCCTGCCTCGGGGAAGGGGACAGGATCGGGGAGTAGACGTCCGAGAGCTCCTTCAGGGTGAACGGCGTGCCGTCGAAACCGACATCGACGCCGCCGTCCGTCCCCGATATCGAGACCTCGCTCGCTCCCGAAGCCTCGGCGCAGCGCAGCCACGCGGCCAGGAACATGGCGGGGTCCGGGAGCTGGTAGTCCCGGAGCACCTCGAGCGCGCGTTCCTTGTCCACCCGGAACGAGCCGGAGCCGACGAATTCGGCCTCGCCTTCCATCGCAGAGAGATTAGGAAATAACGTACACTTCAGACCATGGACATATTCACCGGATGCGCGATGGGATTCGTCGCCTGGTTCCTCATGCGCTACCTGGTCGCCGGCATCTACACCGTGGACCAGAACGAGCGCGCAGTCAAGACCGTGTTCGGCCGCGCTGAAAGGATCGAGGGGCGGACCATCCTCGACGACCCCGTCTCGGACAGCCTGCGGCCCGAGGAGCGGGAGCGCTACTGCTACCCGCAGGTCCGGGTCATCGGGCCGGGCGGGCCCTATTTCAAGTGGCCTTGGGAAAGGATCCACAAAGTCTCCATCGCCACGCAGACCGTGAACATGGCCATGGACCCCGAGGACGCGAGAGCCAACCGGAGCGGCAACGAGCTCGAGGCCGTGACCAAGGACCAGCTCAACACCGGTCTCACCGGCCAGATCCGCTTCCGAGCCTCGGAGCGGAACCTCTACGCCTACCTCTTCGGCGTGAAGAAGCCCTTCGTGCACATCATGGGCTACTTCGTGGCGGTGCTGCGCGAGCGCATCGCGAACTTCGAGGCCCCCAAGACCGAAGCGGCCGTGGCCGCGGCCGCAGCCGGCGTGGCCGGGGTCTCGATCAACGACCTGCGCAAGAACCTGGCCGACCTCAACGATTACATGGAGCGCGAGTGCCGCTCCGCGGAGGCGCGCTACGGCATGGTCCTCGACGCCTCGCTCATCACCGGCATCGACCCGCCGGAGGAGGTCGAGTCCGCGCTCGCGGCGATCAACACCGCGCACAACCAAGTCTCCTCGGACATCAGCCTGGCCCAGGCGTCGGCGGACCAGAAGATCGTGCAGTCCAAGCGCGCGGTCGAGATCGAGACGCTCAAGGCGGAGGCGGAAGCCGAGCCCCTGCGCGCCATGGCGGCTCAGCTCGCGCTGCTCAAGCGGAGCGGGCCCGGCGTGCTCGGGATGTACCTGAGGAACGTCCGGCTCGCGCTCTACAACAAGGCGCGCAACGCCGTATTGGAGATGAAGCGATGAGCGCCCTCATAGCCGCCGCAGCGACGTTCTTCGGATGCCTCATCGGGGTCCCGATCCTCTTCGGGATCACCCGGCTCCTCGGCGTGTACGCCATCGTGGAGGAGCGCCAGTGCCGGGTCTACACGCTCTTCGGCAAGGTCATCGGGATCATCAACGAGCCGGGCATACACTTCCTCTGGTCCCGGATCGGCCCCAAGGCCCTGTTCGTCAACTGGCTCGGCACCTGCCAGATCGTGGACATGCGGCTCGAGCAGCAGTACCTGCGCAGCCGCCCGGTGAACTCCGAGGAAGGCGCTCCCATGGGCATCGGCATCTGGTACGAAATGTTCGTGAGCGACCCCGTGGCGTTCCTCTTCAAGAACGTGGACCCTCGCGGCTCCCTGGAGGCGAACGTTTCGAGCGCCACGGTGCGATGCCTGAGCAACATGCCCTTGAGCCAGATGCTCGAGACTCGCCACCACATGAGCCAGACCGTGCGGGCCGAGGTGTCTCTCAAGTCGCACGAGTGGGGCTACAAGCTCGGCTCGGTCTACATCCGGAAGGTGCACTTTCGGGACAAGGGCATGATCCGGCAGATCGAGGAGAAGGTGGTCAACCGCCTGCGGCAGGTCACCTCCGCCATCAAGCAGGATGGAGCGAATCAGGTGAGCGTCATCACCTCGACCGCGGAGCGGCAGGCCGCCGTAGCCTTTGCTCAAGCGGCGGCCATCAGGCCCTCGGTCACGGGCAAGGCGCTCCAGCTCATCGCCCAGGACCCGGAGATCGCCACCTCCCTCTTCGAGATCCTGGAAGCCCAGCGCCTGATCGAAAGCGGGGCGAACCTGCTCTTGGTCCCGCCGGGGAACGAACTGCTCTGGACCCAGCTCCTAAGGAACTCCAAGGAGCTCGAGGCGCCGATCCCGACGACGGGCTCGAACTAGCGCCTAGCGGCCTTCCTCTCGTCTTCGCTGCGGAGCTGGAGGGACCGGTAGGCCCGGTAGAACGACCGGATGGCCTCCACGTGCGTGCGCGCGACCCCGTCGAGATACTCGGGAGTCCGGAGCTTGGCCTCCTGCTCCGGGAACATCATGTAGGCGGTCCCGGGGAGCACCGCGGGCATCTGCGGCGTGCGGCAGACATAGAGGTCCCCCCACTGCATGGACTCGTCCGCCAGATCCGCCTGCCGCGCCGTGTATTGCCCGTGGAACGCCTCCGCGAGCCTCTGGCTCTGGGGCTGGTAGTAGAAGACCATGTACCCGCGAGGCTTCTCGAAGGGATCCACGGTCACGGGCAGCGCGTTGTTGTGGATGCTGATGAACAGGTCGCCTCGCTGCTCCCAGGCCATGAACGAACGGCTCTGCAGGGAAGGCCCCTCCGTGCTCGTGTGGGTCAGGTAGACGTCCGCCCCTTCGGCCAGGAGCATGTCCTGCAGCCGGGTCGCGAGATCCAAGTTCACGTCGCGCTCCGTCGTCCCGAGCGGGCCGATGGCGCCGGTTTGCGGCCCGTGTCCGGGGTCCAGGATGATCTTCCGGCCGGCCAGGACGTTCTCGGAATGGGTGAGGTCCGGCGGCCGGCGTATCTCGAGCACGAACCGGCCCCCGGCGTCGTAAAAGGCGTCATACCCCCAGCCCCACTGCATGCGGGTGGCCACCGCCACGGAGACGACGCGGGAACTCTCCTGGCGCCAGCGGATATCCTTCACCACGGGGTCATCCGGCGCGTATTTGATGCGGTCGAAACGCTGGTACGCGTTGAAGAAACGGAGTTCGAAGGAGAGCGGCTCCACCTCCTGGCGCACCTCGAAAGGCAGCTGAAGCTCGGTGTCGATATAGACCCGCACCGAATCGCTTCCCACCGCGACCGTCATGGAGCGCCCGACCTGGCCGCGGGGAGGGGGAGTCCCCTCGGGAAGCAAGGCGACGTTGTCCTTGTCGATCCATCCTCCCTCGTGGTCCGATAGGGAGACCCGATGCATCCCCCCCGCTCTGCCGTCGAGCTCCAGCCGCACTCCGGGAGGGAAGAAGAGCGTGTAGCCCCCCGCCGGGCCCGGGAGCACCGAGAGCCTCCCCAAGGTCTGCGCGACCCGCCGCACCCCCGAATCGGCGATGGTCAGCTTCCCGGGAGCGTCGGCCTTCCCCGCCTTCATGGCGCAGGAGATCTTGAGGTCCGCTCCCCGGTCCTTCGGCCGGATCTCGTAGTGCCCCTCGTAGAGCCCTGGAAAGCCGGGGTTCTCGGCCATGGGCAGGTCACCCGAGATGCCGCCGATGTGGAACCTCCCCTTCTGGCCCGACGGTCCTTTGCAACGGACCAAAACGATGTCGCCGACCCGCAGCTCCAGATCCGCCTCGGGCTCTACTGCCACCGGCTCATCCTGGGCCTCGGGATATCCGCCCGGGAGGGCTACCTCGACCACCCTCTGCGTGCTCGCGGTCTGTCCCAGCCACTGCGCCTGGAGTTCCAGCTGGAACGTCCCTGTCGAGAAGGGGACCATGGCAAGGAATCCGCCGCCCGGGTGCAGGTCCACGGGCAGTCCGTTGAGAGTCACGGTGGAGCCGGGCTGGGCGTTCCCGAGCACGAAGGAGCGCTGTACGTAGGGATATTTGTCCCCCTCCTTCGGGTGGATGATCTCGACCCGCGGCATCGCCGGGACCGTGGGTTCGGCCGGCGTCGGCGCGGAACTCAGGAGGACGTCCAGCTCCACGGCCTGTGCATACGCGAACGTCGTCAAAAGAAGAAGCTCGAGCATGCGGAACTCCTGTGGGGATTAGACCAAACTTTACAGGAGGAAGAACAGGGCGGCCAAGGCCCAGGAGCCCGCCATCCCGATGACGGCGATCATGCGGCTGAACCAATGCCCCTGGACCGGCGCCTTCGCCGCGGGCTGGCCGTACTGGGCCTGCGCCCGGTCCAAGAGCTCCGCGGATTCCGCCGCGACCTTGTCCGGGTCCGCCAGGGCCTCGTCAAGCGCCTTGAGCGCGGCCGGCTCGTCGATCAAGCCGGCTCCCACCTCGTGCTCGCCGTGCCCGTCAATCTTATGCGCGGTCGAGCGGATGAGACGCTCCAGATAGAACAGATAGCCGGGGGGTAGTGGCATGGCCTGCGCCATCCGCTCGATGAGCACCGCGAGCTTGCCGGTGCTGTGCGGCGCGGCCATGGAGGTGCCGGACAGGGTGTGATAGAGGAGCTCTCCCTTCCAGAGGATCGCGGTCGGAGCTCCGGCGAATGCGTCCTTGAGCCGGGTGCTCAGCGTCGAGACGATCTCATAGAGGTTCGTCCGGTCCAGGAAGACGGCCCCCCCGAAATCGAGCCACGAGGGCTTCTCCTTCCCGGGGCGCCCCCGCGAGGAGTAATCCGTGAGCTTGCCGTCCTTCCCGACCGCGCCGACCGCGATCGCCAAGGGAGCATTGGCCGGCGAGGAGACCGTCCCTTCCATGGGGCCCGCATTCCCGACGGCCGCGATCACTCCGATGTCCTTCAGGCGCAAGCGAGTCACCAGCCTGCCGATGACGCTGTCCGGGGCTCCGGGCCCGCCGAGGCTCATGTTGATGAGGAGCGGGGTCTTCAGAGGGTCTTCCACCAGGGTCGCCGCCCACTCCAATCCGGCCAGGACGGTGGCCTCGCTGCCTCCGTTGGCTCCCAGCACCTTCCCGATGGCGAAACTCGCGCCGGGGGCCATGCCCTCGTAGGGAGAGCCGTCTACGGACCTCGCTCCCACGATCCCCATCCCGTGCGTGCCGTGGCTCACCCCCTCCTTCTCGACCTCGCTCGGGGCGCCGTCGTCCGTGAAGTTCCGGACCGCCTTGATGCGGTCCTTGGAGATGGCCGGCTGCCCGGTATCCCCGCCCTCGTCCAGGTATGCCACCAGGACATTCTTGCCGTCGAGCCCCCCGTGGGACGCGCGGATCTCCGGCATCCCGGAGGCGAGGCTCGTCTCGTGCAGCAGCCGGTACATGGGCTTGGCGCGGCGCACCTGGACCCCTCGTGATTCCAGCTCTGTGGTCAAGGCCGTGACTTCCGCGTCCGGGACGCTGACCCATAAAGTCTGGCTCACGGGCATCGCCGCTTGGAGCACGGCGCCGTGACGCTCCAAGAGCCCCCCATCCAATCCCAGTTCGGCCAGGACGGGCTCGGCCTGAGCGTTCCGGCCCCGGAAATCCTGGAAGCGCTGGACCGTCCGCGCGCTCCCTGCCGGCAATTCCACGATCAGGTGGACAGGCCCCAGGTTCGGATCCACCCCCGGGACGCCCAGCCCGCCGAGGTCCGGCAGAGGCGAAGGCACCTCCAGAGGGACGTCCAGCACCTTGGCCAGAAGCTGGACCATCTGCCCCAGGGCGCCGGGCCGGCTCGCGGCCTGCTTGTTCTTGTGGATGAAGTCCACGATCTCCGTCCGAAGCGGCTCCTCGCGCATCTTCTCCCGCACGCTCGGGGCTCGGACCGCGGCCTGGAAGAACTTCAGCACGGTGCGGGTCAAAGCGAAATTCTGCGGCCCCGAAACGGCGAGCAGCTTCGAGATCGCGTTCGCCGTGACGGAGTCGGGTTCCGCGACGGCGATGGAGGCGAGGGAGGCCACGGCCACGTGCGTGATGTTGCCCCGCTCCTCGGGGTCGGAGACCCGCGCGGCCAGAGTGTCCGAAGCCTGGGGAGGCGCGCGCTTGCCGAGCTGGCCCAGGAGCCACACCGCCGTCATGCGGACCCTCTTGTCCTCGCTGCCGACCTCCGTCACGATGCGGCGCACGCCGCGGGGATCCCCATGCCTCGCCAGGACGTACGCCGCGTAGGAGCCCACATCCGGCCGGTCGTCGTTGACCGCCTGGCGCAGAGCCTCGTCGACCGCGTAGGTCGGCGTCTCCCCCAGCGCCAGGAACGCGACCTGCCGCACCCGGCCGTCCGGGTCGCGCAGGGCGAGGTCCATGAGCGCGGTGACGGCCTCGGGAGCCTTCAGGTTCAACAAAGCGAACGCCGCGTACATGCGCACCAGCCAGACCGGGTCCTTGAGCGCCGAAAGGAGCTGCGGCAGGACCTCCGTGCGCACCTCGTTGAACCGCTGGTCGAAGGCCTTGCCTCCGGCGTTGCCCAAGGCCTGCTTGATGATAACGGTCAGCTGTTCATCGTCCATCCCGTCCTCGCGGGGGACGCTCGGGACGAGCCTGCCGAGACTCTCCTTGAGGCTCGCGAGTTCCTTCTCCCGAGCGGCGTCCCCCTCCACATAAGGACGGTCCTCGAGTTCCCAGACCCGCCGCGCCCGCTGGATCCACTCGTATGAAGCCGGAGCGGCCGGAGCCGCGGCGTGTCCCGTGACGAAGCTCGCCAGCTTCATCGCCGCCCGATGGGTGAGGCTCTGCACGCTGCCGCCGAAGCTCTGTGCGGCCAGCTCCACGGCCCCTTTCGCGTCTACGAAACCCGACTCCTGGAACACGATCGGGACCCCCATGTCCCGCGACGAGCGCATGAGAAGCATGTTGACCGCGAACGGCAGCTGGTCCATGAAAAACTGATAGGCCGGCGTCCCGGCCGTGAGCACCCGCATCGCCGCTTGCTTGACCAGGAGCGCGACCGCGGCGATCATGGGGTTCGACATGGACGTTCCCGACATCCGCGTGTGCTTGCCGTCCAGCGTATCGGAAGGCGAGGGCGTCATGTCCTTGGATTTGACCGATTCGATGCCGTGCCCATAGACGTCCTGCACGCCCGGCGGGGTGGTCACGTCCCCGCCCAGCGCGGTCAGGCCCATGGGCCGGCGATAACGCTTGCGGCTGAAGCGCTGGTCCATCACGGGGCCGACCGACGAATAGAACGAGACCTCGGGGATCCCGTCGTCGAGGCTCTTGGCCGCGGCCATGACCGAGGTGACGAACTCTCCGACTGAAGGCTGGCTGCGCGTCTCGCTGAACGGGCCGGAGTTCCCGGCCGACCCGGTCACGATGGGATGCTGCCCGTTGGCGTTGGTCTGTTGGGTCAGCTTGGAGAAGAAGAGGGCCAGGGGCGCCTCCACCGCTCCGGGGCTGCCGAGGCTCAGGCTGATGACGTCCGCTCCCCACTTCATGGCGTCGACCGCGGCGGCCATGATGTCCCCGTCCGAGGCGCCCATCCCGTTCTGCGCGAACACCTTGCCCATGCGTCCCAAGGCATGGGGCGCCATCCCCTTGTAGAGCGTCCCGTTCGCGTAGGAGATGCCCGCCTTGTGGCTTCCGTGCCCGATCCAGTCCTCGGGTCCCTCGTCCACAAAATCGACGGACTGCATGGCCCGGTCCGAAAAATCAGGGTGGGAGGCGTCGAGACCGGTATCGATGTCGTAGATGCGTCCGCCGTCGCCTTTCAGGTCCAGCGACCAAGCCCCGTCCACGCGCTGGATGGGACCGCTATTGAGCAGGTGCAGCTGGTAGCCCTTGTAAGACGATGAGAATCGGATGCCCGCGGTCCGGGCGTAACGCTTGAGCGCCTTGGCCTGCGCCTTGCGCACCGTCACGAAGATGCGGTTCTCCCCCACGTCCGCGCCGAACACATGCCGGACCACGAGCCCCGCGGAGCGGAACACGGCGAGGTCCTCGTCCACGAACCCGGCCCGCCGCAGCACGGCCTCCTGCTCGGAAGTCAGCGGAGCCCCGCTCGCGATGTTGGTGAGCGAGTCAGCGAACTTCACACCCTCCTTGGGCGTAAGCCAGAGGTCCACGCGAGGCTCGATCCGGCGCGCCACCAAGACGTGCCCGCCTTCGGGCATATCCACGCGCTGCACCGCGAAACCGCCGGTGTCCGACGCCTGCCAGGTCCGCAGCACGCGCTCGACCACGTCGAGCCCGGGATCGCCCTGCTCGAAGGGGAGCAGGGTCACTCCCCGGAAATGCATCCTCTCATAGAGGCTCTCAAGAGTCTTCCCCAGCCCCGTCTTCGAGAGGATGTTCCGCGAGACTTGGTAGTACATATCGTCTACGATCCGATCTAAATCCTGGAGCTTCACAGCCTTGACGGGACGGGCGGAGACGTCCTCCATGAGCACGCGCAGACGGAGCAGATCCGTGCCGTCGCCCTCTATCCTGGCCGCCTTCAGGCGCGCCAGCCTCTGGGCGAGGATGTAGATCTCCTCGAGCTGGCCGAGCGCCTTGTGCAGCCGCGCGGCCTCGATCGTGGCGGGAGCGGGCAGGGACTTGAAGGCCTTGGAAAAAACGACATACCGGAACCGGCCCGCGTCGGCCTGCTGGAGGTACTCCGAGAGTCCCAGTCCCGTCGGGCTGCCCGCCGTATCGAGCATCCGCACCTGCGCCAGGCCGTCCGAGAGCCGCTCATAGGCGGCCGGCGAGCGGAGCTCCTCGGAGTCGGGGTCCACGATGAGGACCTCATACGGGCTCCCGACCCGCAGGGAGATGCGCGCCTCCTGCAGCACCCGGTCGAGCACCGGGATGCGCATGGACTTCAAAGATGAGCGGCCGCCCCACTCCCGGACGCGAGTCCCCCACTCGGAGATGAAAGAGGACGCCGCGCGTCCCATCATGGACCGCTGCTTCGGCGGGCCTCGGGCGAAGTGGTCCCTCAGGTGGTCGAGCTCGTGTCTGAGCACCTGACGGAAGAGCCAGGGGGTGCGGATGAGTTCCGGCCGGAGATAGATGGCCCCTCCGGCCGTGAAGCCGTAGGTCAGGCTGGAAAACCTGCTCGGAGGCCGGAAGCTCTTGAGCAGGCCTTTGCCCGGTCCGACTCCGAGGAGGGCCTCACGCACGCTCGGATGCAGGTCCCAATGCCGCAACTCTTCCCGGAGGAAGGCATGGAAATCCTGTTCCGGCACATCCTTACGCACCGCTACTCCTAGTGAGAAGAGGATCAGCTCCGAGACCGCATACGCCACGCTCACCGCGGTGCTGGCTCCGAATATGGATGCCGCCTGCTGCAGGAGCATCTGGACCACGTGGACGGTCAGAGAAGCTCCGAGGGGCAGGGAGAGGGGCACGACCCCTGTCATAAGCGCGGAAAGCCCGGCAGTCAGTCCCAACAGGGCCGCGGAGATCCCGGCGAAGGCCAGGGGGAAATAGGCGGTCCTGGAGATGGGCCGGCTCGGCGATGCGACGGCAGGGGTCGGTCGTCCTTGTTCGGCGGAGGCCGGGACCAGACCCTGCTGCGGGGAAAAGACCGGCGACGCGGCCGGAACGGCCGCGCCGCCCTCGGCTTCAGCGCCCGCATGGATGAGGAAATCCCGTTCCGCGGTCCCCTTGGCGGCTTCGGCCCCGGAGGGGACGCCGTTCCGGAACAACGAAGGCAGGCTCAGGGCCTTCAAAAGGGAATGGGCGTTCTCCTTAGAAGCTGCGGCGGGACCATGCGTCAGCCGCGCTTTCCCGGCAGGGGTGTGGAGAACGGCTTGACCTCCGGTGACCGGAGTCGCCACCCGGGTAGGTGAGGCAGGCGTGTCTGCTTGTACCGGCGCAAGCGCGGGAACCGCCCGCAGAAGACTGGGGGCTACCGCGAGCGCCGGGACCGCCGCGTTTACAGCCTGCACGCCTGCCCCGGGACTCTTGAGCGAAGGAAGGACCCCGGACTGACCCAGGCTCAACGGGATGCTGATCTGATTGGGCCCAAGACCGGCCGGACCGAGGGCAACGCCCCCCCGGGTCCCAGCCGGAGCCAGCGGCGCCGCGGTGCCCCCCTGCGCCACCACTTGACCGGCCAGAGCCCAGCCAGCCGCCCCAGGGGAGACGAGCAGGAGGGTCCCGGATAGGAAAACAGCCAGCGCCTTTCTTAGGGAATCAAAGGCTCGCATACGGCTATAAGTAATATTAATGGAAAGGCGCGGATTCCGAATGAGCCCTTGGGGAGCGCTTATTCTGGATTTTGGCCCACGGACTTCTGGGTCGAAGGACCGGTTTGGCTGGAGCGAACCTGAAAACGAAGAACCCAGGCTTCGCCTGGGTTCTTCGTTCTCCGTTTCGTGTCAATGCTGTTTATGTCGTTGAGGACGGCTCCTCGGCCGAGATGATGCCCATCTCGATGCCCTTCACGACCGCCTCGGTGCGGTTGCTCACGTCAAGCTTCTGGAAGATGCTGTTCAGGTGGTTCTTGATCGTTTTCACGCTGCAGCCCAGCACGGCGGCGATTTCCTTATTCGCATTGCCGCGGCCCAGGAGCGAGAGCACCCGGATCTCGGTCTTGGTCAAGGCGACGAGCGTCGCCTCGGCGGTGGCGTTCGACATCTGGCGCAGGCCCTGGATGAGTTTGCCCATGACCGGCTGCGGGATCATCACTCCCTCGTTCGCGAAGGTCTTGAGAGCGTTGACCAGCTCGGAGGCGGGCAGCATCTTCGAAAGATAGCCGTTGGCGCCGGCCTGGATGGATTCCATCACATGCGCCTCGTCCTCGAACGAGGAGAGGATGAGGACGTTGGTGTCCGGGCATTCCTTGCGGATCTGGCGGGTGGCGGAGACCCCGTCCATATGCGGCAGCTTGATGTCCATGAGGATCACGTTGGGCTTGAGCTTCTTGGCGAGCCTGACGGCCTCTTGCCCATCGGCGGCTTCTCCCACGACCTCGATCGTCTTCTCGTTCTCCAGCAGGTCCTTGATGCCTTCCCGGAACAGGGTCTGGTCGTCCGCGATGAGCACCGTCAGCTTCTTCTTTACCGCCATGGGTTGCCGCCTCCCTATCGCCGTCAAGCGGGTTCTCCGCCAGTATCGGCACACTCTACCAAATAACTCCGGATACTGCTACGCCTCCTGCGCCGGAAGCGTGAAATAGAACGTGGCTCCCTTGCCCTTGCCCTCGGATTCCACCCAAATCTTGCCGCCGTGACTCTGGACTATCTCTTTCGAGATCGAGAGGCCCAAGCCCAGCCGTCCACCCCCGGAAGAGCTCTTGGTGCCGGGCTGATAGAAGCTCTCGAATATCTTCTGGGTCTCCGAAGGGTCGATCCCCTCCCCCGTGTCTTTCACGGCGAAACGGATCCCGGCGTCGATGCTCTCGATGTTGACCCGGATCTCGCCGCCCTTGGACGTGTGGCGCATGGCGTTCTCAAGCAAGTTCCCCAACACCTGGGTGAGACGCCGTTTGTCGACCTTGACTTTCGGCAGGTTCGGCGCGACCCGGGTCTCCAGCCGCAGTCCGCGCTGGACCGCTTTCGCCTGGGCCCCTCCGATCATGTCCTCGAGTATCTTCGCCGGCACGTGCGACACTTTTTCGAGCCGGAACTTGCCCTGCTCGATGGACGCCCAATCCACCAGGTCCTCGATGAGCCGCGAAAGCTGCTGGATGCCGTTGGTGATGTAGTGGAGCCGTTTCTTCTGCTCGTCATCCGGCTGCAGGCTCGCCATAAGCATCTCGAAGGAAACCTGCAGCGTCATCAGAGCGTTCGAAAGGTCATGCGACGCCATGGAGAGGAACTTCGACTTCATGTTCGAGAGATACAAAAGCTGCTCGTTCGCGTTGCGCAGATCCTCGATGAGCCGCCTGTTCTCCTGCTGGAGGCGGAGCTTCTCGACGCAGTTGGCGATCCTCCTCTTGAGCTGGTCGAAGTCCACGGGCTTGACCAGGAAGTCGTCCACCGACTCCTGGATGGCCTTAAGAGCCGTGTCGAGGGAGGCGTGCGCGGTGAGCATCAGGATCCGGCTCTCCGTGTTCACCCGGCGGATCTGATGGATGACGTCGATCCCCGTGGCGTCCGGCAGGTTGAAGTCCATCAGGATCACGTCGAAGACGCCGGTGACCGTGGCCCGAAGCGCTTCAGCGCCGGTCCCCGCCTCCACCACGCCGTACCCTTCCAATTCCAGATTGTCGCGGATGCTCTCGCGGAGATTCGCGTCATCGTCTACGATGAGGACTTTTGCGCTCATACGTTATCTATGCCTTACCCGGCGGTGCGCCGCCAGGACCCGTCTGCCCCGGGTTCACGGGACGCACCAATGTCTGCGGGGGCAGCGCGCTGCGCATCGGCGGCGGCTGCACCGGAGGCGCGGCGGCTGGACCCGGGGAGCCCGGCGCGGCGGCCCCTCTCGCGCTCAACGGAAGGTAAATGCTGAAAGTAGTACCCTTCCCGATCTCCGTCCTCACGTCGACCTTGCCGTTATGCCGGTCCACGGCCTTGCGGACCACGGCCAGCCCGAGGCCGGTGCCGCGGGCCTTAGTGGTGTAGAAAGGAGTGAATATCTTCTCCAGGACGTCCGGCGGGATGCCGGGGCCGGTGTCGCCAAGGTCGATGCGGACCCAATTCTGCTCGACGAGCTCGGTCGCGACGCGCACGATCCCGCCGTTGGGCATCACCTCGATGCCGTTCCCGATCAAGTTGCGGATGCACTGGCGCATCTCGTCCGGGTCGATGTGCACCACCGGGTCCCTCGGGTCGAAATCCTTGACCACCTCGATATGGGAGGGGAAGGGATACACCGACAGGAGCTCCTCGAGGAAATGGTTGACCATCAGGGTCTCGGGCTTGAGTTCCCTCGACCGGGAGTAGGTGAGGATCTCGTCGATGATGCCGTTCGCCTGCTTGACCTCCGACTGGATGATGGAGATGTGCCGCTCGATCTTCTGGTCCAAGAGATTGTCCTTGGTCAACTTGGTCTTGATGTAGAAGATGGAGTTGTTGATGACCGCGAGGGGATTGCGGATCTCGTGACCCACCACGGAGGCCATCTGCCCGATGGCGGCGAGCCGCTCCTTCTTGATGAGCTCGTCCTGCGCGGCCTTGAGCTCCCGGGTCCGGGCCTCGACGCGCTTCTCCAGGAACTTGGTGAACTTCTCGAGCTCCTCCTTGGCATGGACCAGCTCCCCCGTCTTTTCCTTAAGAGACTCGCTCATCTGAAGGAACGACTGGGCCAGATCGCCGATCTCGTCGTTCGTCAGGGTCATCTCGGGGAGGTCCTCGAACTGACCGGCTTTCAAGCGGTCCACCGCCTTCCGCAAGGCCCGGATGGGCTGGGTGATGTGGCCCGCGACGGCCAGCGAGAGCAGCAGGGTGATGACCACCACCCATAAGAAGACCTTGGCGATCTGCCGGCGCATCTGGGTCGCCGCGAGGTAGGCCGTCTCGATGGGCTGCTGCACGTAGACGATCCAGCCCACGTCCTTCACTTCCGCGAAAGCCCCGAGCACGCTCTTGCCGTCGGCCAGCTCGATCTTGCCGCCGCCCTTCTTCTGGCTCTGCGTCATGATGACCTTCAGGATCTCCTCCGCGATTGAGGCGTTCCTCCGGTAGGCCTCGTTCGGGTTCGAATGCGCGACCAGGAAGCTGTCCTTGACGTCGCCCGCGACCACCGCGGCCTCGCTGCGGCCCTTCTCCGGGAACTCCTGATGCAGCATCTGCGAGAGCCCGTTGAGGCTCACCTTGCCCAGAAGCACGCCCTTGCGCACATGGGCTTGCGTGGGAGCCGTCTCCACGATGGGGAGGGCGATGGTCAGCGTCGGATAGAGGCCCTGGAGCCGCTGCAGGCCGCCGATGTACTCTCCCTTCTGCATGGCGACCTGGAAGGGCGTTTCGTCCGCGAAATTCCTAAGGGGCGGCGTGTCTCCCAGGTACCTCCCCAAACGGACGGTCTCGCGGCCCGAGTTCTCGAACACCGACAACTCGAGCACCGCGGCGTGCATCTGCATCACGCGCGTGAGATGCCGCTCCTGCTTCATGGAGTCCATGGACGCGAACCCCTCGAGGCGGGAAGCCACCGCGAGGACGTTCTGGAACGTGGTGATGTAGTTGTAGACCGTTTCGGCGAAGCCGACCGCCAAGGATTCCTGGTTGCGCAGCGATTCTTCCTTGAGGACGTTCTGGGAGATATTGACCAAGTGCCAGCCCAGCACCCCCATGGGAGCCAGGGAGACGAGCAGGAACCAGAGGACGAACTTGTAGGCGAGCTTCCCTCGCCTGGGCACGTTGTGCGAGATCATGGCCGCAGTGACGCTCCGTCCGACGACGGCCTACATCAGCAGACGCCCGTTCAGCCCCGGCTCCTCGACAACAGCTGCCGGATGCGCACGGAAAGCTCCTGCAAATCGAAGGGTTTGATCAGATACTCGTCGGCCCCGAGCTCGAACCCCTGCGTCTTCTCCTCAGCGGAGAGGAAGCGGCCCGTCATCATGATCAGGATCGCTTCCCGCGAGTGCCTGCGCAGTTCCTGGCAGATCTGGAATCCGCTGGAGTCCGGGAGCTGGATGTCCATGATGACGACCCTGGGGTTGTTCTTCTTCGCGGCTTCGATGCCGTCCTTCGCGGTCCCGGCCACGAGGCACTCGAAACCGTCGAGCTCGAGCACCTCCGCCAGGCTCTCCGAGAGGTGCGCGTCGTCGTCTATGATCAAGAGCCTGATCGGCTTGGTTTCTGCCATGAAAGCCCCCTTACATCAGCGACCCGGGCGGGATCAGCTTGTACCCCACGCAAGGCACCGTCGTTATGAAATGAGCCGCCTTGCCCAGCTTCTCGCGCAGCCGGCGCACATGGACATCCACCGTCCTCGGCGAGCCGAAGTAGTTGTAGCCCCACACGCGTTCGATGAGATAGGGCCGGCTCAACACCCGGTTCGGCGAACTCAAGAAGACATAGAGGAGATCGAGCTCCTTGGAGGTCAGCGGGACGTTCTTGCCGTTGACCTGCAGGGTGTAGCTCGTGAGATTGAGCTCGATCGGCCCCATCCGCAGGATCTCTTCCTGGGGTTTGGACATCGTGCGATGCAGGACCGCCTTGATGCGGGCGACGCACTCGGCCACATCCTGATCCAGCCCCAGGCATTCGTCGGCGCCGGCCTGGAAGAACTGCAGACGCAGCGACATTTTCCCGCCGCCCGCCTGCGCCTGCAGGAACGGAGCCTGCCGGACCTGCCCCGAGGCCGGACCGAACCCCGCGAAAGGCCGCTTGGACGGCAAGCCGGCCTCGCTGGATCCCGGCGGCGGCGTCGGGTCCAGCATCGCCACGATCGCCAGCTGCCGCGACGGGCCGCGCTGTCTCAAGGACTGCACCAGATTCAGCCCGTCCCCGTCGGCCAAGTGCTGACCCACCATCAGCAGGTCGCAGCTCCTCTGCGCCAGGAGATTCTGGAGTTCCTTGGCCCTGTGCACGATGTTCGTAGTGAACCCGTTGCGCGAAAGGGCCTCCAGCAGGACCCCCGCGCGATTGGGATCGCGCATGATGCAGAAGATGTTTATTCTCATCGTCCGTCCGCGCGCTACGCGCCGGTCACGCTTCGCCTTCGCCGGCCTCGGTGGCTTCCTCGATCTCCAGGTTGATGCCGCCCATCTTCAAGGCGCCCCCGAAGAAGTTGTAGAGCGCGGCCACCAGCAGGATCAACGCGTCCATGAGCCCCATGTAGAGGAGGGCGAAGAACACGGTCGAGACCAGCTTCCAGACGACCGGCGTCTCCGACAGCTGCGGGTTGGGGAAGAGGACGAAGGTGAACAACCCTCCGAAGACCCCCAGGCTTCCAAGGACGCCGGAGACGACGGGCCGGGTCGCCACCAGGACGCCGATCAGCATGGCGCCGCCGCCGACGAAGAGAAGGACGTTGTTGCCCTTCTGGTACCCGAAAAGACCGAGAATCAAGCCGATGAAGATCACCGCGATCACGGCCGGGTGGGCGATCCAGAACGGGTCAATCCTGCGGATGCGATAGCTCATGCTCCCCCCAATGTACTCGTTTATTCCTTAATTGCGCCAGTCTGCTGTCTAACCTAGCAATAATATGTGATTTTCGCAAGTATTACCTGCGCTCCGCGCAGGCGCTCGGCAAACAGCCCGATTCCTGACGCAACCTCCGATATCCGCACAGGACCAGGCCGCTACCGCGGCCTAGCGCGGACCCGCGAGGCTCTTCTTCGGCTCGAAAAGGATCAGCGTCCGCCGGAGTTCCCCTTCTTCCTCTAGATGGACCGCGCGGACGTGGCAGGCTTCCTGCCGGAACATGGTATCGGTCTCCACCATCTGGTTCGGCCGGTCCAACGCCACGCCGACGAGACGCAGGACGTCCTGCTGCTGGCTGTCGATGACGTCGAGCAGGTGCAGCCGCGCGTTGGGGTCCGTCTGCGCCGCCAGCGGGAAATTCGTATAGAGCACCGAGTTGTCTTCATCGACCACGATGGCGCGATGCTCTTTGGAGACGATCGTCATCAGGATGGACTGCCACCAGCGCTGTTCAGCCACCCCGCGCTGCTTCTCTTTGACCATCACGTTCGCCCGCTCGGCCTTGACCTTCTGCAGGAACACGCTCAAGACCGAGGCGACGTCGCCGATCTCGTCCTTGCGCGGAGGGAACTTGAGGTCGAGGTTCTTGAAGGAAATGGCCTCGATGGAATCCCTCAGATGCAGCATCGGGTTGATGACGAAGTGGTGCAGGAAGAAATAGAGCGGGATGCCGAGCAGGAACAGCACGCCCAAGGCGCCCAGCACGTATTTGTTCATGGCCTGGGCGATGACGGCGCGCACGCCTTGGCGGGAGATCTGCATGTCCACGATCCCGACCACCTCGCCGCGCACGGCCAGGGGGATGGCGATCTCGTAGAGAGGCTGATTGGGGACCGCCCTGACCTTCGGAGTCTTGGTGATGTACGCCTGCTCGATCGAGTCCGTAGGCATCGGGATGATCTTTGTGAACTCGTCGAAAGACTGCCCGATGAGCCCGGGATCCTTGAACCAGCGCACCTCGCCGTAGCGGTTCAGGTAGAGGAGCGAGGCCACGCGCTCGTCCTTGGCCAAATCGTTGTTGATGATATCGAACTCGTCCATGGTGATGGAGTTCTGCCGCTTGGTCAATCCCTTGATGAGCGTGAAGGCGTGGGTCTTCACCCGGTCGATGCACTGCTGCTTGAGCTTCTCGTCGAAAGTCCACTTGAACAGGTTGTAGTAGAAGATCCCGCCCAGGAAAAGGACGTAGACCCCGATGCCCAGGTACCACAGGAACCACTTGGTCGCCAGCTTCATGGTTAGGGTCCGCCCAGCGTGCTGTCGATGCGCGTGAGCCCAGCCTGACAATCCACGTTCTTCGGGTCGAACTGCCCGCAAAGGAGCCACTCGTCGCGCGCCTTGTCATACTCGCCGGCCTGGAAATAGATGATCCCGCTGTGCCAGTGCTTGACCGCCTGGCGCCGGGACTCCTCCGAGTCCGCGCTCTTTTTCGCCGGGACGGGCTTGCGGTCGGTCGCGAGCCTAAGCACGGTGCGGGCCAAGACGTCGCTCGGGTCCATCACCAAGGCCCGTTGCGCCTCGCGCCTCGCGCCCTCGTAATCCCCCTTCTCGTAGAGCTGCTGAGCCAGCGCCGAGGGGGAAGCCGCGGCGGGATTCGGTTGAGCCGAGGATGAGCCGTCGATGCGCTGCAGCCCTGTCCGGCAATCCATGTTCTTCGGGTCGAATTGGCTGCAGAGGAGCCACTCATCGCGCGCCTTGGCGAAATCGCTTTTTTGGAAATAGATGATCCCCATATTCCAGTGCTTGGTCGCCTGGCGTTTCTGATCCTCGTTGGACGGCTCGGGCTCGGGTTCGGAGCCCAAGAGCTTCAAGCCGGCCTGGCAGTCCAGGCTCTTCGGGTCCAGCTCCAGGCAGGCCTTCCACTCTTTCCTGGCTTCCTCGGGCCTATCCGCGAGCACGTGCGCGACCCCCGCATCCCAATGGCGGAAAGCCAGGCGCGCGGACGCCGCCTGGTCCTGCGCCGCCTGAGGCTCGGCGTAAGGCGCACGGGCCGCCCGCGTATCGCTCGCGAAGGCGGGTGCCGACAGGATTGCGAGCGTCGCGAGCAGCGTCATCACGGACCCCCGAAGCTGCTGTCGATGCGCTGGAGTCCGGAGAGGCAGTCCGCGTTCGTCGCGTCGAACTGTTTGCAGAGGAGCCACTCATCGCGCGCCTTGGCGTAATCTCCCTTCTGGAAATAGATGATCCCGGTGTGCCAATGCTTGATCGCTTGGCGCTTCTGATCCTCGCTGGACGGCTCGGGCTTGACATCCTCGGCGGGCGGAGGCGTGGCGTCCACCATCGCCTGCTGGGCCTGCTTCTGCTTCTCCGCCTCCTCCTCCGCCTTCCGCCGCGCCTCCTCTTCCGCCTGGCGCTGCGCTTCCTCCTCGCGGCGCCTGGCCTCCTCCGCCTTGCGGCGCCTCTCCTCCGCCTCGACCCGTATCTGGTTCCGGGCGCGCGCGATCAGGACGTTGGCGCGCCGGGGGTCGTAGCCGAATTCCACGGCCTTGTTCCACTCCGTGATGGCCTGGGTGTACTGCCGCTGCTTGTAGAGCGTGCGCCCCTGCGCCACGTGCTGTGTGGCGATCTCCAGGCGGATCTCGGCGATGAGCTTCTGGGCCTTCTCCTCGCCCGGCTCGATCCTCAGGACCTCATCCAGGAGCTTGAGGGCCTGCTTCGTATCTCCCTGGCCGTAGAGGTTGAGGGCCTGCTGCAGCTTCTCATTGGCCTCCTCGCGCCGGAGCTCCATCTCCGCCTTGGAGATGACATTGACCAGGCGCGGGTACTTGGGGTCCAGGACCAGCGCGGCGTACCACTGGTCCAGCGAGTCCCGTAGACGGTGCTGCCGATACGCCTTCTGTCCCCGGCGGAAGTGCTCGTCCGCGAGTTCGCCGCGGACCTTCTTGAGCCAGTAGCGCGCCTTGAGGTTCCCGGGAGAGAGCTGCACGGACTGCTCCCACTTCTTGGACGCCTCCATCAGGCGCCCTGAGCGATACAGCGCCATCCCCTCCTCGAACCGGTCCTCCACGAGCTGCTTCCCGGACAGGAACGGCTTGGAGGTGCCCTTGAGCTCCGCGGAGGCCTGGTGCAGGACCGCGGCGTCCTGGAAAGAGGGGTCCATGTGCAGTATCTTGCCGCTCAGCTCGCGCGCCCCGTCGTAGTCTCCCTGCCGGTAGAGTTCGTAGGCGTTGTCGTAAACGGCCTTGAGCAGCTTGTGGGTCAAGCGGGATTTCTCCAGCTGGATGGTATAAAGATACTTCCGCTTGGAGTCCGTGGTGGAGAGCGGCCCGAGCTCGGTCTTGGAATAGTCGAGGAACAGGCTCTCCATGGTGACCGCTTTCTCCTGACCGGCCGTTCCCCCGTCCGGAGTCTTCTCCTGTTCGGCCGCGCTCGCGATGAGCGGGCCGAACGCGAAGCAGAACGCCAGCAATGCGACCCTCATGGTCCTAGAACCCCAGCCCTCCGGACTTGAAGACGCTCTTCACCATGGGCGAAAGCATCAGGATGAAGACCGTCGGGAAGATGAAGAAGAAGATCGGCACGAGCATCTTGGTCGACGCCTGGGCCGCAGCCTTCTCCGCATTGTTGAGCCTTCGGAAGCGCATGTCGGCCGAGAAGTTCCTCAAGAGGTCCACGAGGCTGGTGCCCAGCTCGTCGGATTGGATGATGAGGCCGACGAAGGACCGGATGTCCTGCAGCCCCGTGCGCCGGGCCAGGCGCCGCAGCGCTTCCCGCCGCGCGTAGCCGAGCGATATCTCCCGGATCATGGCCTCCATCTCTTTCTCGAGCTCGCTGCGCTTGGTCGCGGCCTGGATGATGCGCTCGAAGGCGGTCATGTAGTCCAAGCCCGATTCGATGGTGAGCGCGGCCAAGTCCACCAGGGCCGGGAAGTTCCGGATGATGTCCCTCTGCCGCTCCTGGATCCGCCCGCTGTAGAAGAAGTCCGGGAGGAAAAAGGCGATGGGCGCGAGGATGAGCGCCAACTGCCACTTCTCCGACATGAAGTAGGCGAAGCCGGCGACCAGCGCGGCCACGATCTCCTTCTGGTGGAGGATATTGATCGGGCCCAGCTTCTCGGGCTTGCCGAGCAGCATGTGCAGGGTCTCGATCCTCTCGCCGAGCTTGAAGTTGTAGACCAGGAAGATGTCGAGGCGTTCGATGAGACCTCCCTGGGGGTTCAAGGACTCCCAGGGCGAGATGTCGCCCGGGCCCCGCGGCGCCAGGCGCGCCAGGGAACTCGAGTCCTCCTGCGGCGGCGAGACCAGCCGCTGCACGAAGGTGAAGACCGCCATCGAGCCCAGGAGCCCGATCGCGTAAAGGAATATCTGAGACGCTTGTGTTCCCATGGTTACACCTGTATGTCCGCCAGTTTGCGGACGATCCCCATCCCGATGGTCATCCACACCGCGCAGAAGGCGACGGTCATGACCCCCAACGGGGTGAAATAGTAATCCGCCATGATGTCAGGCTGGAAGATCCACATCATCACGAGCATGCCCCACGGCATGATGCCCACGACCACCGATTGTATGCGCTGCTGGGCCGTCAACGCCTGGGCCTTCTCCTCCAGCTTGCCTTCCTCGCGGATGTTGTCCACGATGCGGTCGAATATCTTGGTCAGGTTGCCGCCGACGCTGCGCTGGATCACGATCGCCTTGATCATATAGGAAAGCAGGCGCGAGGCGATGCGGTCCTCCATGCCCGCCAGCGCCTTCTCGAACGGAGTGCCCAAAGAGTAGTTCTTGAGCACCAGCCCGAACTCCTCGGAGATGGGCGGGACGAGGTCGCGCTGCACCAGCTCGAAGCCCTGGACGATGTCGAGCCCCGACTTGAGCGCGTTGGACATGAGGATCATCGCGTCCATGAGTTGGGCCTCGACCCCCTTGCCGCGTCTGTAGCGGACATAGCGCAGCAGCCACTCGGGGCCGCGCAGGCCCACGTAGACGCCGCCGATGGACGTGAGGATGAAGCCCCAGATATTGAAGGTCAGGATGCCGAGCACCAGACCGACCGCGATGGGCGTGAAGATGAGGTACTGGACCTTGACCGTCACGAACTGCCGGTTGAACTCGCGCGCCCATCTCCGGCTCTTTTCCACGTTCTCATCGAACTTGCCGGCGATCCAATTCTGATTGAGGTTGCCCCAGCTCCAGGCCATGACGAAGATGAGCGCGACCCCGATGATCTTCAAGAACAGCGGGGCGGCGCGCGTGGAGGATTCCTGCGGCGGCATCGGCGGCTCATAGCCGCGCGGAGCCCGATGGAGGATCGAATGGGCCTCGTGGGTGAGATAAGAGATGTTCATCACCGCGTCCACGTAGCGGTTGGGGTCCTGACTCGTCAGAGCGTCGAGGACCGAGTCCATCTCCTTTAGGATGAGGTCGAAGGTCGCGATGACGGCTCGGCCGCGGCCGCCGAGCGAATCTCCGAGCCGGGCGCGGTAGAGCCGGTCCAGCGCCATCTGGAACCGGACGCGGCTGTCCTCGTAATCCTTGATGAGCGTGTAGGGGGGCCGCATCTCCCCGCTGAACTCCTTTGGGAATGTCTTGCGCGTATGCTCGAAGAACTCGTAGAGGACGGAGACCGGGGCCTGCCAGAGCTGGGCCTCGTTGAGCACACCCTCCTCCGGGTCCTGCCACACGGGGCGGCTGAGCATGGCGCCCAGCACCTCGTCCACCCACGGCGGCGGCTTGAGGCTGTCGTCTCGCTCCTTCTTGAAATAGTGGTAGAAGTACTGGGCGCGCGCCTCCGCGCCGTTCTGCGGGTCGATGATGTCGTGGATCTGCGCTCGCGTGAAGCCCTGCCCCGCCGCTCCGGGAGCGCGCACGGCGGCCGCGCCCCAGGCCAAAAGCCCGACGACGACCCATTTCGTCCAGTGTTTCATTTTCCCGTCCCGTGGAGGTATTGATCCGCGTCCGGCCTCTTCGCGAAGAGGGAGAGCGGAAGCTCGATACCCGCCAGCTTGAACTCGTGATAGAACTTCGGCGGCTTGCCGCAGCCCGTGGAAAAGCCCTGGGACTTCCCGCTCTCGTCCACGCCCGTCTGGCAGTAGCGGAAAAGGTCCTGGGTCAGGATCGTATTGCCGTCGCGGCCGGTCAGTTCGGTGACCCAGGTGACGCGGCGCACGCCGTCCGGGAACCGGGTCAGCTGCACGATCATGTGTATGGCCGAGGAGATCATCTCGCGCATCGCCCAGACCGGAAGCTCGGCCGAGGCCATCATGCACATGGCCTCCAGGCGGGTCAGCGCGTCGCGAGGAGTATTGGCGTGGATCGTCGAGAGCGAGCCCTCATGGCCCGTGTTCATGGCCTGAAGCATGTCCAGGGCCTCGGAGCCGCGGCACTCGCCGACCACGATCCGGTCCGGGCGCATACGCAGGCAGTTCTTCACGAGGTCGCGGATCGTCACCTCGCCCTTGCCTTCGACGTTGGGCGGCCGGCTCTCCAGGCGCACCCAATGCTCCTGCTCGAGCTTGAGCTCGGCCGTATCCTCGACCGTGATGATGCGCTCATGGACCGGGATGAAGCTCGAAAGCAGGTTCAGGAACGTGGTCTTCCCGGTACCGGTGCCTCCGGAGATGATGATGGACTTGCGTATCTTCACGCAGGAGGCCATGAAGTCCAGGAGCTCCGGGGTCGTCGAGCCCATGCGGACGAGCTGCTCGCCCGTGAAAGGCTTCTTGGCGAAGCGCCGGATGGTCAGGGTCGGCCCGCTCACGGCCAACGGCGGGATGATCGCGTTGACGCGCGAGCCGTCCTTCAGGCGGGCGTCCACCAAGGGGACGGACTCGTCGATGCGGCGGCCGATGGGGGCCACGATGCGCTTGATGACCTGCACGATCTGGTCGTCGTCGCGGAAGCGCATCTTCGTGAGGACGAGCTTGCCGGCGCGCTCGATGTACACCCGGTCAGGCGCGTTGACCATGATCTCGTTGACGGTCGGGTCGCGCATGAGCTCCTCGATGGGGCCCAGACCCAGGATCTCGTCGATGAGCTCCTGGACGAAGCGGGCGCGCTGGTCGCGGGTCAAAGGAAGGTTGGTCTCCTTCTGAAGGAGGTTCTCGATGATGCTCGCGACCTTGTCCCGGACCTCCTTGTTGCGCGTCGCGTTGTCCGAGACGCGGATGCGCTCCGTCTCCATCGAGGTGACGACGTTCTTGTGCATCTTGCCCTTGAGCTCGTCCCAGAAAGCCGGCACATCGGTCCGCCGGGAGATGATCTTGGCGCCCGAATCGCCTCCGTCGACCTCCGCGGGAGTCATGGCGGATCCGCCCCCCCCGCCGAGGTTCCCCATGAACACCATCTCCCCCCCGCCCGCGAGCTGCATGAGGTTCTGGGAACTCCAATCCTTATGCACGGGCCGGGTCTCCATCACGCGGCCCAAGAGGGGCCGCAGGGCCTTGACCCAGTCCGAGTGGTACTGCTCGACCACCAGGATGCGCGCGGTATTGGCGAACTCGGGGAGCAGGTCCTCCCAGGGCATGTAGGAGAGGATCCTCTTGTTCAGGGCCTGCATGAAGAAATTCTCGACCTCTTTGGGAGCCAGCGCGCCGGGGAGGTTCGCCTGGTTCACCACGATGTCGAAGCGCTCCAGGGCGAAGTGCAGGGACTTCAAATCCTGGAAGATGCCGTAGGTGGCCTCGAAGTGAGCCCGCTGGGGCAGACACGTCCAGAAGATGGCGTCCGCGATGTCGAACGCGAATATCTGGAGCGGGAAGAAGGGATCCACGTCGATGAAGAGGTCGTAGGATTGGCTGAGGCTCTCGAGCACGGGGATGACCAGCTGGAGCGAAACCCCGGCGATCTCCGTGCGCTTGCCCCCGAGCGGAAGCACCCCGACCCCCCATTGCGAGATGGGGATGCGTCCCTTGAGCAGCTTGCTCAGGACCGCGACATCCTTCCCCACGAGCTGCGAGAGGCTCGCGAGCGTCGGCGGCTGGAGCCCCAGCATGAACGGGAGCTCGTTGCGGCAGAGCGGGTCGAGCTGCACGACGATCACGTTCCGGCTCTGCGTCCCGGCCCAGGCCAGGGCGAGATTGAGCGCCACCGTCGTCTTGCCGACGCCCTCCTTCGGACCGGAGAAGACGATGATGCGCCCATCCGGGGGCTTGCCCCCCGAACCGCTGCGCCGGGTCGCGGGGAGCTGGTCCGGGATCGCCGCCGGAGGCATGGCCGCCGGGCCAGGCCCCGGAGCGTCCGGAGGGCCGACGCCCGGGATGGCCAAGGGACCCGCGGGGAACGGAGGCTGCTGCGCCGGGCTGGGACCGGCGGGGCCGGACGGCGGGGGCGCAGGGGTGCTCGGCACCGGCCAGGCCGGCAACGGCGCCGGGCCTGACGGCCCGGGACCCGGCTTCGGCGCCAGGCCCGGCGGGATGAAGATCCCCGGGATCGGTTTCTGTTCAGCCATCCGACGGCACCGCCTACTGCACGATCTCAAAAGTCACGAATAGGAACAGCGACTTCTGCTCCTCGATGACGTTCGTCATCGTGAAAAGCGCTCCGAGGATCGGGATGCGGCCGATGAACGGGATGCGGGTCTTGGTCACGTTCTTGGAGCTCGATTTGAGCCCGCCGATCACGATGGTCTCGCCGCTCTTGATCTCCACCTCGGTCTGTATCTGCCGGGTGACGATGGACGGGACCGACGTGTTGCCCACCGTTACCGGCTTCGAGAAGTCGGGATTGGACACCTCCAACTGCATCTGCGCGTCGATATAGTCCTTCTTGTTGGGATTGACCACCGGCAGGATGTTCAGGATGACTCCGAACTTCTTGAACTCCACGCCGACGCCCTGGTTGTTCGTCACCGGATAGGGCTGGTCTCCCCCCACCACGAAGTTGGCCTGCGTGGCGTTCTTCGTGATGACTTTCGGGTTGGAAAGCAGCTGAGCCTTGCCCTCCGTCTCCAGCATCTTCAGCGAGGTCTGCAGCTGCGTGAGGCGCTCGAAGTCCGCCACCTTGATGATGCCGGGGATGGGCGCTTTCTCCGCGAAGTTGATCCCGGTCGTGAACGGAGCCCAGCTGAAGCCCACGTCCCTGGAAATGGAGCCGCTGATCTCAACGACATCCGCGCTGACCGCGATCATCACCTCCTGCTGATCCGGTGCGCCTTCCGCGCCAGGCTCCTCCTGCGCCCAGAGCCGGGCGAGCGGGCAGGCGGCTATGGCCGCGGCTAACGCGATCCTATAGAGCCGTTGTAGAGTCATGATGTCTCACCGTTGTCACACGTCCAGAGGCTTTCAAGCCCCTGGTCGGGCCTTCTCGGCGCTAACGGAACAGCTTCCTGAAACTCGCCATCTCCATGGGGTGCATCTCGATGTCGCCCAACCCCCTGAGGATCACCGTGATCTCCCCCTGCTTCATGGCCAAGGCCAGATACTGGGCCTCGTTGGGATTGAGCGCCACGCTCAACACCCCCTTCTCCGCGAACGCCGCGGTCTGGTCGTCCTTCTTCTTGGTCTCGCCGAAGTCGGCGGCCGTCATCCCCTGTCCCAGGTCCGAGCCGACCCCAAGGACCAGCACGTTCTGCAGGATGGTCGCCGTCACCTTCTCCTTGCGGTTGTCCGCCATGAGGGCGTCGAAGGTGACCAGGATGTCGGTCCGGTCCCCGGGCTTGATCAGCTTCAAGAGATCGGTATCCACCGGCACGACCGCGCCGCGATAGCCCGGCGGAATCTTCACGCTCAGGCCCGAGGTGGGCGAGAGCGAGGTCAGCGCGGATTTCGAGACCTGGTTGCCTTTCGGGACCCGGACACGGGTGACCAGGTTCGAGATCAGCTTGATGTCCGACGGAGCCTTGATCTCGAAGGCGTCCTGCTCGATGAACTTCCTGGGGATCGCCTTGGTGGCGACCAGGTCCTCCTTCAGGAGCGTGCGCTCCGGGATGTCGACCCGGGCGATGAGGACCGTCGCGTTCTCATAGGAACGAGACAGCTGCTTCTCTCGGCTCGTCAGCACCATGAGGTACACGACGGCCGCGCCGATGGCGAGGACCAGAGGGATCAATACACCCTTTTTTTCCATGATGCGAGCTCCTTAGTACCGCACACTCCACCCTTGTCAAAACTAATAACTCTTCGCTCCGAACAGCGGACGCTCGATCGGCATCGCCACCGAAGCGATCAGCCGACGCCCCCGCCGACGGTTCACATTCCCCAGGATCATCCCGGTCATCGGGAAAATCATGGGCACGTCGTCCGTCATCGTCACCACGAGGTCCCAGTTCATGCAGCCGTCCTGCGGGTCCTTCTGGCCGTGCCTCGGAGGCCTCTTCTCGAAGCGAAGCGTGGCCCTCGGCAATATCGACTTCTGCACCTTCGACATGGCTGAACTGTTCGGGCTCGGCGCCGTGCAGGTCGGCAGCGCCGCCACGGGATACGAAGTGAGCGAACCCACCCTCGCCACCTCATAGGCGGCGTGGTGAAGGAGGATGGTGCGGAAGGCGAGATGCCCGATCTCCATGACGGTGAACACCAGCAACAGGAAGATCGGGAGCATGAGCAGGACCTCGACGAGCACCTGCCCTCTCGCGCTCCCGCGCGGGCACACCAGTCCCTTCCTCCGGACCACAAAGTCCTCCCGCCCGCGGCGGAGGTATCCGCCTTAGGGCGAAGTCTTAGTTCGCCGTCCCGACAGTCGACGCAGCCCCTGAGATCATGCCCATGATCTGATTGAAGATGCCGCTGATCTGGGGCTTGAACATCTTCCCGATGACCAGGATGACGCCGACGATGACCGCGAGCATCATAAGATACTCGACGGTGTTTTGGCCCTTCCGGCTGCGGATGCGCTCCTGCAGCCCTGCAACCACCCTTCCTACGAGTTCACACATGAACATACGGCCACCCTCCTCGGTTAGTAGTACGCCTTCAAAATGGCCATGCCCGCCCTTGCGAACAGCGTCTTCAACTGCCCCTGGAGCACCCGATAGAGCCCGGTGAACAGGAACAGGAGCATCAGGGTCATGAGCATGTATTCGACCAATGCCTGCCCTCGGGACGCTCTCCGCCATATGTTATATACAATGTTCTCCATACGGTATTACAGTCTAACAGGTGCTCCCCGTTTCGTCAAGGAACCCCCGGGATACGGAAACCCTTTTATATCCATTAGAATTTCACCTTCAACGTCATCATGTCCGCCATGCCCAAAGCCCCGAAGGACACCAGCGCGTAGTCGAAGCCCAGTCCATATCCGAAAGCCTGGGTTGTGAAGAGCCCGAGGCCGAAGCTGAGTTTCGGCGAGCCGACCAAAGGATACATGAAGCTCCGGTCCTTCTCCAAGGCCTGCCCCAGATCATCCGTGCTGTGATAGCCGATGCGCAGGTAGATCTGCCCGACCTGCAGGAGTTCCTCCGGCATCAGGAACTCCGCGCCCAAGCCCAGCCGGGTCGGACCGTCCGACGCGTTGGTGATCTCCAGGCTCGGAGTCAGCAGGCCCATCACGCGCATCGACGCGCCGACCCGGGTGATGCGGGCGATGCGCGAGTTGCTGGCCCCCAGGTTCTGAGCCGCGAAGCCGAAGGAAACGTACGAATTGGGCCGGAGCAGACCCCCCAGATCGCCCACGATCACGTCGTGGATGGTCCCGGCGTTGTCCTCGTAGACTCCCTTGAGGCTGGCGCCCAAGAAAACCTTCTCGTACCAAAAAGACCTGGCGATGCTCATCGTCGCAAACCCGTCCTGGACCTTGGCTTCGCTGGCCTCGTTCGGCCGGCCGAACTCATCACGGAGTTCCCCGTCCTCGAACCCCGTGTTCATGTAGGCGATATTGGCGCCCAGGACCGTCCTCCCGAGAGGATGGGAGTACGCCATGTACATCGGCGAGTTGATGCCCTGGATGTAGCGGTAGTAAGAGTAAGACCACTCCCGCTGCTGCGCCAGGGCGAGTCCGGCCGGGTTCCAAGTGATGGCCTCCGTCCCCTCGGCCAAAGAGACATAGGCGCGCCCCAGGGCTAGGGCGCGGGCAGAGCCCAATCCCAGCTTCATGAACGCCGCCCCGCCGGTCCCGGCCGCCGGATCGATGGCCCAGGCCGCGCGAGTCCCGAAGAGCAGGCAGAACAGCGCGCCCGCGACCCGATGGGACATCCGGCCGTTCCTCATTTGACCAGGACCTTCTTCACGGTCTGGAACAACGACATATCGCCTTTCGTCGATTTAGCGCGGACCAAAACGAAATACACGCCTGGCGCGACCGCGCGCCCCGCGTCATTTTCCAAATCCCAATCGCACTCCAAGCCCGAGGTGGAACCGGCGCCGCTTGTCTCCGTAGAGCTGCTTTGCAATCCGAGGTCCCGAGTCCAAACCAGCTCCCCGGCGATGTTGTAAATCTTCACGCTTACGTTCGACTCGAGCGGGACAAAGATGTGGATCTTCGCCGACCCCCCCTCCCCCACCGGATTCGGATACATGTAGGTATACTTCTCGAAGTATTCATCCGGATTCGGGACCGCCCCGAGGACCACCGGGATCTCAGAGATGATCAGATCCTCCGCCAGAGCGGCTCCGGCCTTCACATCTCCCGTGCGGCTATGGATGGCATCGACGTCGGTCGACGCGACGATCTTGAACAAGTAATTGCCGTCCGGGACCGGGGACAGCGCCTCATCCGTCCCGTCCCATATCTCGCTGATCTCGGTCCGGGCGGGACGAACACCCACGATGCGCTTGACCAGGCTCACGGATTCCGGGGGAGTCGGGTTCCCGTTCGGATCGAAGACCGTCTTCGGCTTGTATATCTTCAGCGAGACCTTCATGGTCTCGGACACCTGGTACGCGATGAGGGCGGTCCCGAAATCGGGGCGCAGCGGGGAGATGGCCACGTCGTAGATGCGCAGCGGGTCCACGGAGACCGTCTGCTGGGCGGTGGATCCGGACGACATGACCGAAGCCAGGTCCTCGGCGACGGCGCGCACCGTATAGAACCCCGGCGAGACGAAGTTCCCCGCGTCGTTGCGGGCGTCCCAGAACTCCCGGTTGAGGATGTTGGCGTCGCGCACCTGCCCCGAAATGAGGGTCCGGATGGTCTGCGGGGCGCTGTCGGTGGTCAGGATCGAGATGGTCACCGAGGACTGCCGCGTCAGGGAATAGTCGATCTCATAGGGCGGCAGCGAGATGGTCTGGCTCGAGTTGAACAGGGCCGGGAACGTCGGCGTGATATTGAAGATGGGGAAGATGATCGAGCCCCTCGCCACGGTCAGGTCGCCGACGACCTTGTCCGTCGCGAAGTACTTCGGGGTGGTGGTGGATTCCGCGGTCAAGAGGTACACGTAGCTCCCGTCGGGCACGAAAAGCCCGTTGACGTCCCGCCCATCCCAGAACTCGGTGATGCGCAAGCGGCCCGGGCGCATGCCCTTGATGGTGATCAAGGGACTCACCGGGCCGCCGGACCCGTTCGTGATCTGGGCGCAGCCGGCGGGGGGCTCCAGCGTGCCGCACGGCGGCCAGCCGGCCCCGGAGTTGATGACGGTCCCGGGCGGATAGACGTTCCAAGCGATGCGCATCGGCTGGGAGAGCTGGTAGCTCAGCGTGACCACGTCGGTCGATCCGGTCAGCAGGGGGGTCACGTTGACGTCCGTGATGCGGAACAGGTCCACCGGGAAGAAGGCCGTGGTGGTCGACACCTTCGAGGGCATGAGCGGATCCCGGGCCGTCAGCTGGACCATGTAGGTCCCGGAAGCGATGACGAGCCCGCTGTTGTTCGTGGGCGGGACCCACCGCTCCCGGTTCAGGAAGTTGCCCGGACGCTGCTCTTCGTTGACCAGGGTCCGGATGAGCTGCAGCCCGGTGCTGTCGAGGATCTTCAGGGAGACGATGGCGTCCCGGGAGAGCGAGTAGCTGAAGGTGAACGGATCCAGACCGGCGACCGGAGGCGAGGATCCGATGACGGTCGAGGACGGCCCGATCTGGCTGATGGTCACCATCCCCCGGGTCACGGTCAGGAACCCGGACTTGGCGTTCGTCGCCCAGATGCGCTTATCGTTCGTGTTCCCGTTGAACGGATAGCCGTTCTGCGACGGCAGCGACGCGTATAAGACGAATACGTAGTCTCCGTCTTCCACGACCCTCCCGGCCGAGTTCCGGCCGTCCCAGAAGCTGATGACGGACTTCCGATAGTCCTTCTGCTCCTCGATGTGCCGGACGGGCAGGACCTCGGCCCCGTTGAGCACGGGAACGAAATTCTTCTTGACCCCAGCCAGGGCCAACGCGGTGCCCGGGGCGACATCCGCCATGGTGTTGAGGTTGTTCAGCGTCAGGAATTTGGTCCCGGGGGGATAGATATCGACATAGGCCGTGGCCGGCTCGGTGAGCACGTAGCTCAGCACGGCGAGGGATGTGGCCAGGTCGGTCAGCGGCTGCACCCGGATGTCTGTGATCTCAAGCGTATCCAGGGCGACCTGGCGCGTGACCATGTGGCTGCGGTCCCAGCCGTATTGATCGCGGGAGATCGCCTCCAGTTTGGCCAGATAGACCCCGGGCGTGACCAGGTCTCCGTTGTCGTGCCGGCCGTTCCAGGAATCCCCGTTCTGGAGCGTGCCGCTCGGGACGCCCTCTCCGACGCGCGGCAGGGCGTTGACCACGGCGCGGACGAGGGGGGTCGACATATCCTCGTTCGTCATGTGGATCGACAGGTACATCGTGGCGTCTTTCGATAGACGGTACGTGATGTTGTACGGCTCCGCAGCCACGCCGGTCAGCGTACCCACCACCGTGGGCGTGCTCCGCACCACGTGGACGTCGGTGACGTCCACGGTGATGGGCCGGGTGTCCACCACGTCGTTGTTCACGTCGAGGGCCCAGCCTCCGGGGAAGGCTCGGGTCTGGGTGATGTTGATGTTGCCGCTGGCGCCGGTCTGGTTCGTGGCCACCGTGGCCCTGAACCCGTACTGCCCGTTGGACTTGCCGAACTCTCCCTTGATGTTGATGTTGCCGTCCCACATGACGCACATGGGCGGCAGCGCGCTCCAAAGGTCGGTGTCCGAGTTGGTGTCCGCAGGGATCTGTCCCGGATTGTCGACGTAGAACGTGCGCAGGGGCGGGGTGGACTGCGGATCGAGCGGGTTCGAGCCCTCGCCGTACTTGAACACCTCGAAGGAGATATAGTCCAAAGCGAAAGAGGTGGACCCCGACTGCTTGTTCGAGTGGCCGACCTTGATGCAAAGGAAGACCTGATTATTGCAGACGTTGTAACTGTTGTCCCCGTAGGGCCAGACCGCGGGCGTGGCCTCGCAGTCGGCTTTGCCGGACAGGGGGCTCGGCTGCGAGAACTCGATGTGCGGATCGTTGGAGATGTTGCCGCTCCCGGGACCCAGGGGCTGGACGCCGCTGGTGTCATCGCAGTGGATGTGCTGTTTTGAGTCGGGCGGGTCGCACTGGATCTCCGGGTATTGGACCCACATGCGGGAGACGAACACCTGCTGGGCCGCCGCAAAAGAAGCGGGGCACGCGAGGAGGAAAAACGCGAAAGCCGAACACCGTTGCCGGAATCTCATGGATGCGCCGCTACGGGTGTCGTTAAGATAAGTCTAGGCGCCGACCGTTGCGCATTCATTAATACGGCGTAAAGAAATTGTTGCGCAGACCGGCGCCTTGACGCTGACAACCCATTAAACAAAATTCTAGCCCTTCGCTGACGCGCTTCCCGTATCCGCTCAGCACACGTGTCCAACGTCTTCCCTAGGGACACGGTGCAATACCGCATCCGCGGCGCAGGACAAGCATTGCTCCGCAACCTAGCCTCCCCGGACCCTGAATTTCTTGAGAGTCGGCGGCTCCGACGACGACGCCGGAGCCGCCAGGGCCCAGAGCTCCAGCCGCTGCCGGCCCTCCCGGGCCGCCTTGACCGTCAGGACCATGCCCTGGACTGAGAAGGGGAACGGAGCCGAGCGGAGGAGCTTCAGGCCCCTGCCCTGCACTCCGAAGGCCAGCATCTGTCCGCCCTTGGCGTCGTAGACCCACAACCGGTCTTTATGCCAGCACATCGCGCCGGGCAGGATGTCCATGCCGGCCTGATAGGCCTCGTTCTCGGAGGCCGGTCCCTCGCCGAGATGCCGATAGAAAGCCCGGGAGGCCGCGTCGTAGGACCACAGGTTTCGCCCGTCGTGGGCCAGGGCGACGGGCGCCGGGCCGGGGGTGCCCCATCCCATGGCCACCTTGGCCGGCGATCCGGCGGGGTGCCGCAGGATGCGGCCCTGGGCCGAGTCCAGGGAGAACAGCGAATCCCCCCACAAAGCCGCGGAAACCGGGTGGTAGGCCCCGGCCTCCTCGACCTTCACCGATGAGAGGACGCGCGACGGGTCCTCGGGGTCGAGCGAGACGATCTCGCCGCCCCAGGCCAAGAGCATGAGCACGTCGCCGTCATAGGCCATTCCCGTGGGGCTGTCCACCGCCAGCGCGTGCGATGAGAACAGGGAGAAGCTCAGACGCGTCGCGTAGCGGTAGGCTGGGTATAGTATTGCCAGCAGCGCGGCCGCCGCAAGGGCCCTCCAGACGTTCCGGAGATCGATGCGCGGCCTCGGTTTCGCGGCCATCTGGGCGGCGCGCTCCCGCATCCCGATGATCTCCTGGACCTTCTCCGAGGCGACCCGCACGAGGGACGTCACCTTCTCCCCGGCCTCGGAGGACTTGCGCAGGATATCGGCGAGGCCCTCCGCGTGGCGGGTCTGCCGGCTCTCGACAGCCTGGAGGTTCGCGTGCCAGGTCTCCCGTTCCTTGCGGACCTTGTCCTCCCACGAAGCGAACTCCTGCCTCTGGGTCTCCCAGGTGGAGCGCTCCCGGTCCCAGAGTTCCTGCCACTGTTTGCGCTCCTCCTCCCAGAGGTTCTGGAGATGGCGCACGTGCTCCTCGACCTCCTTCACCCTCGCCAGGGCCTTGTCGCGCTCCTTGTCCGCCGACTCGCGGTCCGAACGCTCCTTCAGGAGCTCCGAAAGCGTGCTCTCGACGGCGTTCTTGGCCGCCTTGAGCTCCTCGCCGGACTGCCGCGTCTGGCCCTCGTGCCGCGCCGCGACCTCCGCCGTCCGCTGCGCGCGGGCCTCCAGCTCGCGGATGTCCAGCAGATACTGCTGCTCGCGCTCGTTCCACGCGCGCTCCAGTTCACGCCACCGTGCGATCTCGGCCGCGAGCTGGGCCCGGGTCCCCTCCGCGACGCCTCGCAGCACCCGTTCCTGCTCGGCGAAACGCTCCTCCTGTCCCTTCAGGGCCTTCTGCGCGTTCTCCAGCTCCACGGAGGTGCCCAGCACCTCCTGGTAGAGGCGCCGCTCGTCCTGCTCCGCGCGGCGGCGCAGCGCCGCGATCTCGCGTTGGGCCGCGGCCAGCCGGTCCGTGAGCTGCCGCAGGCTCTGCTCCTTGAGCTCCAGGAGCTGCTGGAGCCGCGCGAGCTCGGCCCGGTGCTGGTTCTTGATGAGGGCGATGGCCTCGTCGGAGACCTCCCGCGTGATGGACGGCGGGTCCGAGAAGACGTACTCGGCCGGCTCCGGGGCGGGCGCGTCCGCCAGGCCCGCTTCAGGCGGTCCCGCGGTGACGCGCTGCCAGAGCCGGTCGAGCTCTCGCTGTATCTCGTCCGATTCCATTTCCAAGTAAGAGCGGGTCCCCCTTTTTGGAAGGCCCGCTCGGCGCTCCAGACTAAAGTCTAATGGGATTATGCGGAAAAGCTATGACGGAAATATTAACGCCCTTCCTTTGTTACTCCGGACTCACCGCCATCTCAGACAGCAGCCGCGGCAGGTCCCAGCGCCTGCGCATCACGTTGGCGTCGGCCGCGCCCTCGTAGGTATCCACGCTCCCGTCCCCGCGTACGACCCTGCCCGTGGGGTAGACGTGCCATAGGTCCGGCACTCCGGGGTTCGAGGTCTCGTACTCTCCCTTGGGCTGAACCATGTCGGCACGGTACGCGAGGATGCGGTCCAGATCCTGGCCCCAAAGCTTCACGGAGAGCGTGTACACCCGCTTCCTCTTGCCTCGAACCTTGAGGAAGCGGATCTCGTGGTCGAAGCTTACGAACCGCGTCTTCCGGTTCGACAGCAGACGCCGGACCTGCTTGGGGACCTCGCCAGCGTAGATCCAGGCATGCCCCCAGCCTTCGGACACGTACAGACGCGTGCCCCTGCGCTGGATGCGCACGGGCTGGGCTCCCGGGCCGTGGCCCTTCCCGCTCCCGGGCCAAAGGCTCTCCTTGGGGTAGTGCTCCTTGAGCCCTTCGGCGCGCAGGACTTCATGTTCGGACGAACGCGACATAAGGGCCGTCCAATCCGGCTCCTTCCCCAAGAAGTCCGCGCCCAGGGGGAAGCTCTGCTCCGCGTAGTCCGAAGGCCGGAAGCCTTCGGGAAGGCGCGGGTCATCCGCCTGATACCTGTGCCGGGCATGCATGCGCAGGTCGCCGCGGCTGTTCGGCAGGATGATGCCGTTCTTGGCGTCCACGAAAAAGCGATGCAGGATAGGCTCAGGGCTCAGAAAATGGAGCTTGAGTCCGCCCGCCGCGTCCCGTTCAGGCCTGGGAACCCCATCCTCGCCGGTCCGAAGCCGCACGAACGCGTTCCTGGACGTGCGCTCCTCCATGCCCCCGTGCCGGGCGTGGTGCGTGAAACCTAGGAGCGCGACCTCTTCGACCCGGAACCTCCCGGTCTTGGGGTCGCGGCCCCGCATGCGGAAGGACGAGGCCCGGGCGTCCTCCAGCAGGACGCCGGAGGCTGGATCGGACGCCAGGGTCCTTTCGATGAACCGGATCCCGCCCTCTGGCTGGACCTCGAAAAGCAGGGTGTCCGAGTAATAGCCCTCGTTGGCCACCTCGCCGGCCGGGCTCACATGCGTCTTGTACCCTTCCCGTATGGCGCGCACCCAGATGAACTCCCGGCCCTCGACGCGCAGGGCCGTGGCGTTCAGGAAGTCCGTATAGCGCCGGCCGGCGTATTCCTTGCCCGCGAGCGTCTGCCGCATGAGAGGTCCGCTGTCCGGGAGTGTCCAAGCCTGGCTCTCCGGGAGAGAGCTCCGCACGCCCCCCGCCCCGTCGAAAGCTCCCCGAAATGCGGGGCCAGGCTCCTTGCCCGAGGCTTGGTCGACCGCCTTGCCCAATCCATAGAGGACCGCCTTGGCGGAATCAGCGGCTTCGACACGCGGAGCGGGAACGGCCGCCTGGACCTGGATGACGCGGCTGGCGGGAAGTGCTGCCGCCGCCGGCGCGTTCAGGACCGGCGAGAGGACCGGGAGAGCGAGCGGCTGGGCGAGCGGAGCGAGGGAAGGCGACTGCAGCCTGAACGGAGCCACGGAGCACGGCGCCGTCTGCATGGGAAGAGGGGCGTTCGCGAGCTGGGCATGCGCAGGAAGGGCTCCCAGAGCGCAAAGCCAGAGGCAGAGTCCGCAGGACATCCCAATCGGCATCTTTCATCCATTAGTGTAATCGTTAAGCTCGACTTAGACATGCGGCCAAGGTCCCAGGGGGCGGACGGGAATGGTCCTAGGCCGTCAGGGACCTCGAAAGAGCTCCCACCTGCACCGCATACCCCGCGGTGCAGGTGGGAGCATGCGACGTGACTCTGTCAGCGGCCCGCTACTCCTTGATGCTGACGAACCACTTCGCGAACTCGTCCCAGTTGCTCTCCTTGGCCCAGGCGAGGTCCGCGTAGGCGTTGCTGACCGAGTAGCGCGGCAGATACACGGCGAGGCCGCTCGCGTTCTCATAGCCCTTGCCGCTGATCCCGTTCGCCGCGACGATCTTCTCCTGGATGTAGCGCATGAGCGCCTCGCCGGAGCTCTTGACCGCCCCGTTCTGGGAGGCGCTCCCGACGAGCTTGACCAGGTGGAGCAGGTCGATGTTGTCGCTGTAGTAGAAGTCCTGCACCTGAGTCCGGGCGGCCTTGATGACCGTCGTCTCGTTCGCCTGCATGACCGCGTTCGTCCAGCCCGCGATCAACGGCACGAGATTCTTGAGCGTGTCGGCCCGCAGGGAAGACTGCGTGGTCCCCTGGTTCTTGGCCGCATACCAGTCACGATAAGAATCCACGATGGCCTGGCCGGCGGCCTCCGCCCCTCCCCCGGGGTTCGCCACGATCCGCTGGAGCATGCCGGTGTAGTCGTAGCCGTCGCCCGGTTCCGTCTCCTCGGAGCCCACAACCACGCCCGCGGAGTCCTTGAGCTCATAGGCCACTTCCGCCATCTGCATGAGGCAGGCGTCCGAGGCGTAGACGTCCACGCCGCCCATCGCGGAGAGCGCCTGCGCGAGCTGCTGCGTGGTGATGTGGTTGCCGGTCTCGTCATCATAGGAGATGCCGCGGGTGCCGACCTCGGCCCGCTCCTTGTTCCAGCCGCTCCCATGGTTCCACACGACGAGCATGTAGCGCCTCGCGGGATACGCCTTCTTTGCCCAGATCCCGAAGTCCGCGAGATGGCTCCAGGAACCCATGTCCACCTTGCCCAGGTCTTGGACTGGAGCGGAGGTGATCTCTCCGGGCTTGTCGTCCTTGGCGATGAGGTAGCGCTTGGACCCGGCCTTGATGGTGGCCAGCTCCACGGCCACGTTGACCTTCGGGGTGGAGCCGACCGCTTCCATCTCGTTGGTGTCCTTGAGCCCGTAGCTCGCCAGGTTGTTCTTCCCGTTGATGAAGACCATGATGGTCCATTCGGCCAGCGGCTTATCTGCGTCCTCTTTCGCGACGACGGGCGCGGGGGCGACCTCCGGGACGGTATTCGCGCCCTCGGAGCGGACGGTCTGAAGGGTCTCTTTGACGTCGACTCCCTGGTCGAAGTCGAGCTTGGTGCCGGCGAAAACGACGCTGGACTGCCACAGCAAGCCGAACGCGCACAGAACGGCACACGATCTTCTAAGCATGTACGCCACCTCCTCCTCTGGATGCCGAATGGGTTGTCTACCCTGGGCGGGATTGTAGGACCTTTTGACCTAGCGGCAAATAGGCCGGTGGACCTGCTCCGGATTGGGCCGGAGGGCCCAGATTGTTCGCCCTCTCACCCGCCGGCCAAACGGTGCGTAGGTATGTGCGATATGCCGGGTTATCCACAGCACCGCCGAAATGGCGGCGCCGACCTTACTTCAGCAGCAGCCGCTGGAGCTCCTGGTTCGCCTCGCCGAGGTCCACCCCGGTTTCCTGGAAGTCGCGCAGGATGCGCTTGAGGCGGTCGCGCAGCACGATCTCGGAGACGCCCTCGTTCTTGAGCTGAAGGTAGGCGCGCCACTCACGCTGGAACCTGTAATTCTTGTCCTGCTCCTTGAGGCGCTCCTGCTCGGCGGCCATCTCCTTGAGGCGCTTCTCCGCCGCACGCTGCTTCTCCTGGAGCTCGCGCACGCGGATGACGTGCTCGGCGGACTTAAGCTTGTCTTGAGCCTCCCCGGCCTCGATCTCCTTGACCATGGCCTCGCTCCGAAGGTCCTCCATCTCCTTGCGCATGAGCCGGATGTCCTCGGCCAGCTTCCACTGCTTGACCTCGGCCGACTCCAGAGCGCGGGTCAGCTCCTGCCGGTAGCGCATCTCGCCGCGCAGGAGCTTCTCGTACTCGCTCTCCGGGTCCCACGTTCCGAACCGGTAGCTCAGGCTCACGGCGTGTCCCCAGCGCGGTCCGCCGGCGAGAGGGATGCGCATGGCGTAATCCAGGTTCACCCCGAGCAGGGTCCAACCGGCGCCCACGTTCCACGTCCGGACCCGGCGTCCGAGCGCGAGCCCGCTGCGCGCGGTCAGGATCCCGTATCCCGGCGTCCCCCAGGCGTGCTCCATCCCGATGGCGCCCGAATCCGAGGCCTCGTACCTGGAGTACCCGTTGGACGGCTCGCGCTTGGAGTAGTCCAGGCCCACGGTGAAGCGTCTGACCCGCTGGACATAGCCGAAGCGGAAGATGACCGGCGCCACGTCGTCGACCCCGTCCAAATCCGTGTGCGGACTGTTCAGGTTCAGGAGCGACAGGCCGAAGGACTTGTCGTCGCCCCAGCGGTAGAGGGTGCCGAGGTCCACCCCCATCTTCGAGACCTTGCCACCGAGGTTCCGGCCGGAGCGGCGGATGGACTTGCCCGTCAAACCGACGTCGAGCGTGCCGGGCCCGATCTCGCGCCAGGAGCGGGTCGCGTAGGTCAGACCGAGGGTCCTGTCGATGGACCGGGTCTCGATGATATCGTGCGTCCAGCTCAGCCCCAAAGCGCCCCGGAGCGACGGGTTCGTGATCGGGATGCCCACGCCCACGACCATGCCGTTGAGGTCCGTGGGCCCGGCCGGGATGTGGTGGATGTCGCGGATCCCAGCTTCCACCTGGGGGCGCCGCAAGTGCCCGACGGCGGCCGGATTCAGGGTCAGGCCGGAAAGGTCCTCGGAGTCCGCGGTCAGCGCGTCGGCCATGCCCATGGAGCGGGCCCCGAACCCGACCTCCTCGTTGGAGGCGCGGACCGGACCCGGAGAGAGGCACGCCAGGACGGATACGATCGCCACGAGTCGCTTGTGTTTCATGAGTTTGATGGCCTCGCCGGCTCCTGCATCAGCTGCTTGAACGACGCCACTCCGTCGCGGCCGTGCGACTTGACCCAATAGAGGGCCTCGTCAGCCCTTTGCAGCAGGGCCTCCAGCGTCCGGGCGTCCTGGGGATAGACCGCGATGCCGATGGAGGCGGTCACGCCGATCTCCTTGGCCTTGGAGAAGTCCACCGGGACCTTGACCGCGCGGATCTCCGCGAGCAGGCGAGCCATGATGCCGTTCGCCTCCTCGGGTCCGGCCTGGGGGAGGAACACCACGATCTCGTCGCCTCCGTATCTCGCGGGGAAATCGAACTTCCGCAGTTTCTTCATGATGACCCCGCCCACGGTCTTGAGGACCTGGTCGCCGATCTGGTGCCCGTAGGTATCGTTGACCCCCTTGAAGTAGTCCACGTCGATCATCGCCACGGCGAGGGGCTCGCCGGAGCGCTCGACCCGATAGATCTCCTGCTGGATGCGGGTCTCGAAATAGCGCCGCAACGGGAGTCCCGTCAGATGATCATGGAGCGAGAGCGACTCCACCTGCTTGAAGAGCCGGGTGTTGTACACGGCCAACGCGATCTGCCCGGCGAAAGACTCGAGGATGCCGATGTCCTCGGTCTCGACGCCCTGCTGCGAGAGGAGATTGTCCACGATGAGGAGCCCCGTCTTCTGGCCCTGGACGACCAGCCGCAGATACAGCAGCCGCTCCTCGTAGCGCCTCATGTGCGCGTCCAGCGCCTCGCCCCGCAGCACCCGCGCAAAGCGGTGCTCGCCCGAAGCCAGCGGGATCTCGTCCGAGCGCAGGCTCACCACCCGTCCGCGAAAGTCGACGCTCAACTCCCCGCGCAAGACGTCGTCGTGGACCAGATACAGCCGCACCCGGTCGAAACCGAAGTGACGAACGATGCCTTGGAGGATGAGCTTTATCCCGGACTCCATCTGGAGCGAGCTGGCGAAGACCGCCGAGAGCTCGGTGAGCATCTGTAGCCGATGGAGCTGCCTGAGGCTCGCGAGCCCCTGGCGCATCCTGGAGAGGCTGCGCCCGAGCTCCGACGCCAGGCGGGAGGCCAGCGCGCGCTCTGCCGCAGTGAAGGCCTTGCCTTTGACGGGCCGCTCAAAGCGCAGCAGGCCTGAGCCGATCCCGCCGCCGCGGGCCTCGTCCGCTCCGCCCAAAGACAGGTAAAGGAGCCTGCGCGGAGAGCGATAACTGAGATGGCTCATCTCGCCGCGGGAAAGCCGCACGAACGACGCGCCATCCTCGCAGCGCATCTGCTGCTCCATCTCGTACCAGACGCCCCGGTTGAGACAGTAGCGCAGGAGCAGATTCTCCGCAGACGAGTCCGGCAGGAACACGCCGAGACGCTCGACGGGGACGCAGCGCGCCATCCAGCGCAAGCCCACCGACAAGAGAGCCTCCTGGCTCGGGAACGAGCGGCTCAGTTCCTGGTGGAACTCCAAGAGCCGCTTCTCCTGGCGCACGCCGCTCATAGATAAAGTCCCAACACGTAGTCCATCTCGGCGCCGGAATGGACGAGCTCCTGGTGCAGGAGGTCCGGAGCGTAGGCGCCGCGGGAGACTTCCCGCAAAAGCCGGTCCATGGAGCGTTCGAACACCCGCTCGAGCGTCCCCATCACGCGGACCATCGGCAAGGTTCGGGCGAAACCTTGCGAGCGTTCGAACGCGGGGCTCAACTCCGGGAACGCCTCCAGCCCCTGCGCGAGGCCGTCCTCGGTCGGCGCGAAGGCGCCGATCGCCGCGGCATAGGCGGACGCTCTTGCCGGCTCGGTCAAGGAACGCAGAAGGCCGAGGGCTTCCTGCGCCACGTCGCTGCCCCGCAGGACCGCCAGGCTCTGCCCGCTCGCGACCGTGGCGGGCTCGGTCCCTGTGGACGGGAAGGGCACGACGCCGATCTCGCCTGAGGCCGCCCGCTTGGGAGGGAGCCTCCCCGAGAACTGCATGGCCGCCGCGCCTTCGAAGAGATCCCCCGGCGCCAGCCCGTTCGTCCCGGAAAGAGGCATCCATCCCGAGGCGATCAGGTCGAAGTAGTCCGCCACCCCCGCGCGGGCATCCGGCCTCTGCAGCAAGGTCCGGGTGTGGTCCTTCGCGAACAGGTCCGCACCCCTCGACCAGAGACAGGGCGCGACATCGGTCAAGGAGATCCCTCGCCTGGGGTTCGGGTTGGCGATCGGGACGCTCCCGCAGGGACCGCCCGCCTCCGCCAAGGTCCGGCACGCCTCCCGCAGGCCGTCCCAGGCGGAAAGGGCCTCCTCTCGGAGGCCCAGCTTGCGGAACAGGTCCTTCCGGTAGTAGAGCACCCTCATCTCCATCCACCAAGGGACGGCGAACAGCGGTTCCGGACCCGGAAGCCGGCCGTCGAGCTCCCGCAGGTCCTGGAGCAGACCCAGGTGGGCCAGCGACGCGGTCCAGTGGGAGGGGATCTGGAGGATGTCCGGCCGAGGGAGCTCCTTCGGCCTCTTCAGGAATCGGAACAGATGGTCCCAAAGCGCCGTGGTCGTGCCCACGCTGATCGAGACGCGGATGTCGGGGTGGTCTCTGCAGAACAACGCCAGATGCTCCCGCAACAGGGAGAACGTGCCGAATCCCGCATCCGGAAGGGCCCAGAATCGCAGCTCCTTCACGCCCAACTCCGTATGGGCAGCGATGGATCGACCTCCAGCCTGGGGGATAGCCTCCCCCGCGCGAACCTTTGGGCGGCCACGTGCGCCACCATGGCCGCGTTGTCCGTGCACAAGGACAGGGGCGGCAGGACGCAATCGAACCCTTCCTCCGCCGCGCGCCGTGCGAAGCGGGCCCTCAGGGGTCCGTTGGCCGCCACACCCCCGCCCAAGGCGATGCGCCGGACGCCCGCGTGCGCGGCCGCGCGCAGGGTCTTCTCCACCAGGGTATCCACGACGGCCTCCTGAAAGGACGCGCAGAGATCGGCCACGAAGCGCTCCGGAAGCGGCCTGGACGTCGGCGCCGCTGGACGCACCCGCTCCCCGTCGGCATGGCCGGCGTCCCGCACGGCGTAGAGCACCGCGGTCTTGAGCCCGGAGAACGAGAAATCCCACGTGCCCGGCATCGTGGGGCGGGGAAGAGGAACGGCGCGGGGATCCCCGCGCCGCGCGGCCCTCTCGACCGCCGGCCCTCCCGGGTAGCCCAAGCGCAGGAACTTTGCGACCTTGTCGAAGACCTCTCCGGCGGCGTCGTCCCGGGTGCGGCCCAGGACGCGGTAGCGGCCGAGGCGCCGTACCCAAACAAGCTCGGTATGCCCGCCGGAGACCACGAGCGAGAGGAACGGCGCCCGAAGCTCCCGGACGAGCCCGCCGGCCAAGGCGTGGGCCTCCAGATGGTTCACCCCGATGAGGGGAAGCCCGTGGACCTCAGCCAGGGTCTGGGCCGCGACTTTGCCGACCAGCAGGGCCCCGGCGAGTCCCGGCCCCCGCGTGTAGGCGACCGCGTCGACCCGGCTTGCCAGGTCCCGCAGGCGGCCCTTCGGACCGAAAGCCCGCGAGAGCGCCCGGTCCAGCACCGTCGGAAGCCGCTCCAGATGGGCCCGGCTGGCCAGCTCAGGGACGACGCCCGCGAAGGCGGCATGGACGTCCGTCTGGGTCGACACGACGCTCGAGAGGATGCGGCGGCCGCGCAGCACCGCCGCAGCGGTCTCGTCGCAGGAGGTCTCGATGCCTAGGATGACCGCGCCGCGGAGGCGGCGCGGCACCGTGTCCCTCCGGAAGGCTTTGGACACGTGTGCGGCGGTCTTACCCATCGGTAAGATTCAAGGACCCCAGTATCTCTCTCGCGCGGAGGAGCTCGATGGCTCTCTCAAGAGCCAGATCCTTCGCCTTCTCCTCCTCCTTGACGATGGACTTGGCGTCCTTCCCCTGCTCGAAGATCATCTCGCTCTGGGCCTGGAGTTTGGCCTCGACCTCCGGCGTCACGGTGATCTCGATGTCCGGCGCGATCCCGCCCGCCCCAGTCTTCTCATCGCGCTGGATGGAACGGCCGCTGGGCGTATAGTATTTGGCCACCGTCAGCCTCAGCCCGGAGCCGTCGGCGAGAGGGATGACCGACTGGACGCTCGCCTTCCCGAACGTCTTGGCCCCGACCACCACGGCCCGCTTGTGGTCCTGCAGCGCTCCCGCCACGATCTCGCTGCCCGACGCGGAGCCCCCGTTGACGAGCACCACCATCGGGAAGTGCTCGTAGGGAGCCTCCGTGTTCGACCGGAACTCCTGCCGGTTCTCCGGATGGCGGCCCTGGGTGTACACGATGAGCTTGCTCTGGCCGACGAAGAAGGCCGCGACCTCGACCGCGGCCGTGAGCAGGCCGCCCGGGTTGTTGCGCAGGTCGAGGACCAGGGCGTTCGCCCCCCCCTTCTTGAGGCTCTCCATCATCTCGCGCACGTCTTCGGAGGTATGGGCGCTGAACTCGATGACGCGCAGGTAGCCGATCTTGTTGTCGAGCAGGTGTGACTGCACGCTCTCGATCTTGATGACCTCGCGGGTGATGGTGAACTCCTTGGTCGTCCACTCGGTCTTCTCGTCCTCGGACGCGCGCCGGGCGACGGTGATCTTCACCGGCGTCCCTGGCTTGCCGCGGAGCTTCTGCACGGCCTCGACCAGCGTCATCCCCTTGGTGCTGTCCTCCGCGATCTTGATGATGCGGTCCTGGGGGAGGACGCCCATCCGATAGGCGGGAGTGCCGGGAAGAGGGGTGATGACCGTGAGCCACTCCTCGCGCATCCCGATGCGGATGCCGAGACCCCCGAACTGCCCTTCCGTCTCGGTCTTGATGTCCTTATGCAGATCCGGATCCATGAACTGGGAGAAGGGATCCAGGGTCTTGACCATCCCGGTCGCCGCCCCGTAGATGAGGTCCTTGGTCTTGACCTCCTCGACATAGTTCTCCTTGATGTAGTCGAGGATGTCCACCAGAAGCTTGAGCTGTTCGTAAGTCTTGTCCACGGTGGCGTACGCCCGCGGCAGGCACACCGGGGTGACGCCCAAGAGCGCTCCGACCAGCACCGCCTTCAGCCAACGTCCTCTGATGGATTCCATGGTCCACTGCTCCTTAGCTTCGATTCACCTCTTCTCCAACCAGACGATCGGATTGAGCGGCACGCCTCCCTGGCGCAGCTCGAGATAGAGGGCCCCTCGGCCGCCGTTGGGGCCGCCGACCGTGGCCAGCCTCTCGTCCGGCCGGAGGCTATCCCCCTCACGGATCTCGATCCTGTCGAGATACCCGTAGATGCTGTAGAACCCGCTCCCATGCTCCACGATGATCGTGTTCCCATAGGACCGGAACGGCCCCGCGAAGATCACCTTCCCGCGCCCCACCGTCCGCACGACCGTCTCGCCGGAGGCCTTGATCTCGATCCCGTTGCGGATGACCCAGGAGTCGAACTCCGGGACCCGTCTCTTTCCGAAAGTCGAGACGACATCCCCGCGTATCGGCCAAGGCAGGGAGTGCTTCGACACCGGCGGAGTCTTTCCCCCCTGGCCTTTCCCGCCTTTGGCCGAACGCCCCAGACTCTTGAGCAGCTTAGTCAGGGCCTGGGCGGATTCCGTGAGCTCCTGGAGCCGCTTGCGGGTGATCCGGGCGTCCTTCTGGACCTCGCGATAGTCCTTCTCCGCGAGCCGCAGACGCTTCTGCTGGACGCCCAACTCCGAGAGAGCCCGGCGGGCACGCAAGGTCAACTCGCCGTTCCTGCGGACCGCCTGTTCGTGCTCGGCTGCGGCGCGCCCCTGTACCACGCGCAGTTGGGCCAAATAGAGAGTCTTCTCGCGGATCGCGGCGCGGCGGAACGACCCGGACCACAGGTCCTGCGAGCCGTAGAAAGCGAACTGCCCGGCCGAACGGCGGACCAGGGTCCCGAGCTCATCCGCCAGGAGTTCGCGCTGCCCGCCGTGGGTCCGCTCAAGGACGGAGAGCTGGGAGCCCAACCGCTCGCTCTTGCGGTGGGTATCCTCCAGCTCGGACCGCAGGGAGTCCATGGTCTGCTGGGAACGCCGGCGCTTCTTCTGCAGATCGGAAAGGTCGCGCCGCAGATCCTCCTGCCGCTGCTGCAGGAGATCGAATTCCTTGCGTTTGCGGTCCATCTCCTCGTTGATGGCTTTGAGTTCCCTGCGCTTCGCGCTGATGGGAGCGGCTGCGGACCCAGGCCCGGGAATGAGAAGCAGACACAACGCGCCGAACAGGGTGAGCTCGCGTGAGGATGCCGCCGCGCCGGGCTGGACGGTGCGGGAGCTCCTGCGGAGCGGGGGAGTCCCCCAGACGCCCGCCGCGACCGCTCCCGAGAACACGAGCGCCGCCTGCAGCCACGCCGCGGGCCATGCATGGAGCAACGCGCCCGAATTCGCGGGCAAGGCCGCCAACAGCGCCGCCGCGGCTCCCGCGGCAGTCCCCGCCCCCCCGGCCGCCGCGCGCCGGAGCATGTCGCCCCAAGGCCACAGCCCCTGGACCAGAGCCCCCGGACGCAGTCCCGCTCGGGCCAGGAGCCATGCCACAGCAAAACCCCACACGCAGGCAGCCAGGCTCAGCACCAGCGCCATGAAGCGGCGGTAGAACTGCAGCTGCACGATCGCCTCGAACTGCCTCTGCTTGTAGACCACTTCGGCGATCCCGTCGATGCGTTCCGCGTCCTTGAGCCAGCCCTTCAAACCCGGAAGGCGCTCCGGGATCAGCTGCACCTCCAGAGCTCCCGGAAGGGGGTTATCGCCCAGCACCGCCACGGACTGCGAGAGCGTCGGGTCGTCCGATTCCATCTCGGCCAAGCTCTCTTCCGGGGACACGTACCGCAGGGACTCCGTGGCCGGGAGCGCGAGGAGCTCCTCCTCCATCAGCTTGCGGCGGCTCGTGCTCACGCCCGGGGAAACGAAAGCGAGGACGCGGAAATCCTCCAGGAGCAGGAACTCGGCCCGTGCGCAATGCCCCCGCAGGAACAGGAGTCCCTCGGTCATCAGTCCAAGGACGAAGCCCAGCACCATGAGGTGCACGGGCCACCGTTGCGGAGGTCGCATCGGGATCAATGCCATCAGAACGCGCCTGGGCGCGCGTGACGCGCGCAGGTTATATACATAACCGGTTCTCCCGGAATTGTCAATACTATCAATTATCGGTGTCAGTTAAGATTCAAAAGTGGACTGTTTTTTGAGGATTTAAACCTCAAAAGTGGACTCCGAAATTAAGTGTTCCAGGCGGAGCCTCCGACGGAACTAAGCCGTTCT
>Ga0265297_10000828_pt1 | contig 83748 bp, 88 predicted proteins | sample Munlanlwell13791_FD_192502 | JGI IMG/M metagenome (GOLD analysis project Ga0265297, IMG submission 192502) | Leachate microbial communities from a municipal landfill in Southern Ontario, Canada - Leachate well 137-91 | ecosystem: Engineered > Solid waste > Landfill > Unclassified | place...
TAACAGGCGCTGTTGAGCTGCCGGAAGGCGTTGAAATGGTAATGCCTGGCGATAACATTTCAGTAAAAGTAAAGCTGATTTCACCGATCGCTATGGATGATGGTTTGCGTTTTGCAATCCGTGAAGGTGGTCGTACAGTAGGTGCGGGCGTAGTTGCATCAATAATCGAGTAATGTATATGTCTAATCAAACTATCAGAATCCGTTTGAAATCATTTGATCATAAATTAATTGATCAATCGGCTGGTGAGATAGTAGAAACAGCAAGAAGAACGGGAGCCCAAGTTAAAGGCCCCATTCCATTGCCTACTAAAAAAGAACGTTTTACGATTTTAATTTCTCCGCATGTAAACAAAGATGCTAGAGATCAGTATGAATTGAGAACGTATAAACGATTATTAGATATCGTTGAACCAACAGATAAAACCGTAGACGCATTGATGAAGTTGGATCTTGCGGCTGGTGTTGATGTTCAAATAAAATTGAATTAAGAAGCAGGGGAATTGGCAGATGTCAATAGGTCTTATAGGTCGTAAATGTGGTATGACCAGAGTTTTTTGTGAAGATGGTTCGTCAGTACCAGTTACTGTACTCCAGATTGACTCAAATAGAGTTACTCAGGTTAAAGGTATTGAGGTTGATGGCTATCGTTCGATTCAGGTAGCGGCGGGCGATAAAAAATCTTCTCGAGTCAATAAAGCGATGGCTGGTCATTACGCGGCGGCTAATGTGACAGCTGGACGCGGCCTATGGGAGTTTAGGCTTGAAGATGGTGAAGGTGAGAATTTATCTACCGGATCTCAATTATCTTTAGATATATTCTCAGTTGGTCAAGTTGTTGATGTTCAAGGTAAAAGTATAGGTAAAGGCTTTGCAGGTGGTATAAAACGCCATAATTTCAGCATGCAAGACGCTACTCATGGCAACTCGCGCTCACACAGGGTTTTGGGTTCTATTGGTATGTGTCAAACACCTGGTCGTGTATTTAAAGGGAAGAAAATGGAAGGTCATATGGGGGCTGAAAAAGTTACAGTTCAGAATCTAACTATCCATTCAATTGATACGGCAAGAAATTTAATTTTGGTGAAAGGTGCTGTGCCTGGTGCCAAGGGCGGTGATGTAATTATTACGCCCGCTATGAAAATGCGAAATAAAGGTTAAGCCATGAGTATGCAAATACCTGCTTTAAACGAACAAGACTCTTCAGGAAATGTTGGTGTGGCTGAGGCGATATTCGGTCAGCCTTTTAATGAGACATTGGTTCATCAGTTGGTTGTAAAGTATCTGGCTGGCGCTCGTGCTGGAACGAAAGCGCAGAAGACGCGGTCTGATGTCAGTGGCGGCGGATCAAAGCCATGGAGACAAAAAGGTACTGGACGTGCAAGATCTGGAACAACGCGTAGCCCAGTGTGGAGAACCGGTGGTGTCGCTTTTGCTGCTAGACCAAGGTCTTACGATCAAAAATTGAATAAAAAAATGTTTCGGGTCGGCGTCAGGTCAATATTGTCCGAATTGCTTAGGCAAGATCGCTTGGTGGTTAGTAATGATATTTTACCTTCCAGCCCTAAAACAAAAGAGTTGAATTCAAGGATAAAAAATATTGATGCGAAGCGAATTCTTATTGTTGTTGAGAATGTAGATGCAAATTTAGCGTTGGCGTCAAGAAACATACCTTATGTAGAAGTGATTGAGGCGATTAATTTAAGCCCTGTTTTATTGGTTTCAGCCGATAAAGTTATTGCTACACCTGGTGCGTTGAAGCAAATAGAGGAGCGCTTAGCATGAGTTTAAATCAATATCACTTGGCAGGCGTGCTGAAAGCTCCGATTATATCTGAGAAGAGCACTATTGCTGCGGAAAAAGACAATCGATTTGTTTTTAAAGTGCAAAAACAAGCCACTAAAAAACAAGTTAAAAGTGCCGTGGAGCTAATGTTTAGCGTTGAAGTTGATTCTGTTCAAGTTTTAAACGTTAAGGGCAAGCAAAAAAGATTTGGCGGCTCATTGGGGCAGCGATCTGATTGGAAAAAGGCTTATGTAAAACTTAAGCCCGGCCATGATATAGATTTCTCCGCTGCTTAATAATTTAAGTTTTAAAAGATCAATAGGAAACGGTAGAAAGCATGGCTATTGTAAAGTCTAAACCGACGTCACCGGGTTCACGGTTTGTAGTGCGCATCAAAAATGATGAGTTGCATAAAGGAAAACCGTATGCGCCTTTGTTGAGCAAGAATAGCAAAAGTGGCGGGCGTAATAATCAGGGGCGTATAACAACGCGCCATGTTGGTGGTGGGCATAAACAACACTACCGGATAATTGATTTTAGAAGAAATAAAATCGATATTCCTGCCGTTGTTGAGCGTCTGGAATACGATCCAAACAGAACTGCGAATATCGCTTTGATCCTATTTAAGGATGGAGAGCGTAGATATATCATTGCACCTAAAGGAATTGAAGTTGGGCAGGAGGTGGTCTCTTCGGAAACCACGGCTGTCAAGCCTGGTAACTGTATGCCGTTACGAAATATACCAATGGGTACGACGGTTCATTGCGTGGAGTTAAAGCCTGGCAAGGGGGCTCAAATTGCTCGTAGCGCCGGTACATCAGTCCAATTGGTGGCTAAAGACGGAGCTCATGCAACTATCAGATTGCGTTCTGGTGAAATGCGTAAGGTCATGGCTGATTGCCGCGCTGTGATTGGAGAGGTTTCCAATTCAGAACATAATTTAGTATCTCTCGGAAAGGCTGGTGCCTCAAGATGGCGTGGTGTTCGCCCGACTGTTCGAGGTGTTGTAATGAATCCAGTTGATCATCCGCATGGTGGTGGTGAAGGCCGTACATCTGGTGGTAGACATCCTGTATCTCCCTGGGGTATGCCAACTAAGGGCTATAAAACCAGAAATAATAAGCGTACTGATAATATGATTATCAGACGTCGTAAGCTCAAATAGAGAGGAATTAACGTGCCACGTTCAATTAAAAAAGGTCCTTTTATTGATCATCATCTGCTCAAAAAAGTTGAAGATGCGGTAAGTACTAATAATCGGAAACCGATTAAAACATGGTCAAGAAGATCAATGATTATTCCAGATATGTTAGGTTTGACTATCGCAATTCATAATGGACGATTGCATATACCTGTTCTGATTTCTGAGAATATGGTCGGGCATAAATTAGGTGAGTTTTCGCCAACTCGCACATATAAAGGCCACGTGGCTGATAAGAAATCTAGATAGGTTGTATTATGGAAGTTTCAGCAAAATTAAAAAATGCTCCACTATCTGCACAAAAAGCGCGGTTAGTAGGTGATCAGATTCGTGGTATGCCGGTTGAGAAGGCTTTGAATACATTGAAGTTTAGTTCAAAAAAAGCGGCTGCGATTATTAAAAAGATTCTTGAATCTGCTATCGCTAATGCGGAGCATAATGAAAGCGCAGATATTGACGAATTGAAAGTGTCAACCGTTTATGTGAATGAAGGGGCGACTATGAAAAGATTCAAGGCAAGAGCTAAAGGACGTGCAAATCATATCCTTAAAAGAACCTGCCATATTACAGTTAAAGTTGCAGAATACGAGTAGGGGCAGAAAATGGGGCAAAAAGTACATCCAACAGGCATACGTCTCGGTATTGTAAAAGATTGGAATTCGCGATGGTATGCGAATAGTCAGGATTATTCTGTTTTTCTGCACCAAGACTTGACGGTCAGGGACTATATTAAAAAGAAATTAGCTCATGCTTCTGTAAGTCGTATTCAGATTAATCGTCCGCCAAATAACGCGCATATTACGATACATACAGCAAGGCCTGGTATCGTCATCGGTAAAAAAGGCGAAGATATAGAAGCGTTGAGGCAGGGTGTGTCTAAAATAATGGGCATCCCTGTTCAGCTTAATGTTGAAGAGATCAGAAAGCCTGAATTAGACGCCCAGTTGGTTGCTGAGGGTATTGCGCAACAGCTTGAAAAAAGAATCATGTACCGTCGAGCTATGAAGCGTGCTGTAACTAATACAATGAGATTAGGTGCAGAAGGCATAAAGATTAATGTTGGTGGTCGATTAAACGGCGCCGAGATTGCTCGAAGTGAATGGTATAGAGAGGGGCGAGTTCCTTTGCATACATTAAGGGCAGACATCGATTATGCAACAGCTGAAGCACATACTACCTATGGAATTATCGGCATTAAAGTGTGGATATTCAAAGGCGAAGTATTCGATATGGATGCGCATATAGCATCGATTAATTCAGAATCTAAAAAATAGTTGAAGGGATAGAGAACAATGCTTCAACCTAAAAGAACTAAATTCCGTAAGCAACATAAAGGCAGAAATAACGGTACTGCCGTGCGTGGCTCATCAGTAAGTTTTGGTGATTTTGGTCTTAAATCAGTAAGTCGCGGTAGACTTACTGCTCGCCAAATTGAGTCGGCTCGTAGAACTATTACTCGTCATGTTAAACGTGGCGGTAAACTTTGGATTAGAATATTCCCAGATAAGCCAATTACCAAAAAACCATTAGAAGTTCGTATGGGAAAAGGGAAAGGTAGTGTAGAATACTGGGTTGCTCAAGTTAAGCCAGGAACTATGTTGTACGAAATACAAGGTGTTTCTGAAGAGTTGGCTCGAGAAGCATTCGCTCTAGGTGCTGCAAAGTTACCTTTGAAAACACTTTTTACCGCTCGGACAATAATGTAATGAAAGCAAGTGAATTACGCCAAAAATCAAAAGACGAATTAGGGGCAATGTTGCTCGAATTGTCGCGTGAACAATTTAATCTTAAGATGCAAAAGGGAACGGGTCAGCTGTCTAAGCCAGATCAAGTAAAAAAGGTTAGACGTGATGTGGCACGTATCCATACCATATTAAACGAAATGGCGAGCGCATAAAATGAGCGAAAATGTAACTAAGTTGCGGACGATCACTGGTCGGGTTGTTAGTAATAAAATGGATAAAACCATTACGGTTTTAGTTGAGAGGGTTGTAAAACACCCTATCTATGGTAAATACATTAAGCGTTCAACTAAAATGATGGCTCATGATGAACAGAATATTTGCCATGAAGGCGACGTAGTATCCATTACATCATGCAGACCTATGTCCAAGAATAAAACCTTCAAATTGGTTCAAGTCTTGGAAAGTGCCAACAAATAGCATTGCGTAGCTATTTAATAAACAGATAATTAGGAATAAATCATGATTCAGATGCAAACTAACCTTGACGTCGCCGATAATAGCGGTGCAAAAAGGGTCATGTGTATCAAAGTATTAGGGGGGTCTCATAGGCGTTATGCCGGGATTGGTGATATCATCAAAGTAAGCATAAAAGATGCTATACCTCGCGGAAGAGTAAAAAAAGGCGAAGTCTATAACGCATTGGTTGTAAGAACTAGCAAAGGCGTTCGTAGGCCGGATGGGTCTGTTATCCGTTTTGATGGCAATGCTGCGGTTATTCTGAATAACAATCTACAGCCGCTTGGTACGCGTATTTTTGGCCCTGTAACACGTGAGCTAAGAGGTGAAAGATTTATGAAAATCATTTCGCTGGCTCCTGAAGTTTTATAAGGTAGGGTTTAAAATGCAAAGAATTAAGCAAGGCGATGAGGTTATTGTTCGTACCGGTAAGGATAAGGGCAAAAGCGGCAGAGTAAGTAAAGTTTTGAAGGATAATAAGGTTTTGGTTGAAGGGATTAATCAAGTTAAAAAGAACCAAAAACCAAATCCAAACGCTGGGGTTTCGGGCGGAATTGTTGTGAAAGATATGCCGATTAATATTTCTAATATCGGATTATATAATCCTGCAACCAAAAAAGCGGATCGTGTTGGCTTTAAGTTTCTAGAAGACGGGAAAAAAGTCAGGTATTTTAAGTCAACAAATGAAGTTGTTGATGTGTAAGGTGTAGATAAAGATCATGGCTAGACTAGAAACCGTATATAAAGAAAAAATTCTTCCAGCATTGGTTGAGCAGTTTGCTTATGCTTCTGTAATGCAGGCGCCTCGAATTACAAAGATAACCCTGAATATGGGGGTAGGTGGCGCTGTTGCTGATAAAAAAATATTGCAGTCCGCAGTTAGCGACATGGAAAAAATTTCCGGCCAAAAGCCGGTCATTACTTTGGCGAGAAAATCAATTGCGGGTTTTAAAATCCGTGACGACATGCCTATAGGTTGCAAGGTAACCCTGCGTAGCGATAGGATGTATGAGTTTTTAGATCGCTTAATAAGTATTTCTATACCTCGCATCCGCGATTTCAGAGGATTGAGCCCTAAAAGCTTTGATGGGCGTGGTAATTATTCTATGGGCGTTAAAGAACAAATCATTTTTCCTGAAATTGATTATGATAAAATAGATGCTTTGCGCGGCATGGACATAACTATCACAACAACAGCTAGAACGAACGAAGAAGGTTTAGCTTTGTTGAGGCTTTTTAATTTTCCATTTAAGAACTAAAGGGCTCATTAAAATGGCAAAAAAATCGATGATTGCGCGTGAAGATAAGCGTAAAAAATTAGTACAGAAATATGATGTTAAGCGTAAGTCTTTGAAAGAAATCATCAGAGACCCTAATGCTTCATTTGAAGATAAAGAATCTGCTCATTTACAACTTCAGAAATTGCCTAGAGACTCTAGCGGATCGAGAGTTCGTAATCGTTGTAACTTAACCGGACGTCCACACGGTTATTATCGTAAGTTTGGTCTTAGCCGCAATAAATTAAGAGAAGCAACGATGCGTGGCGATGTGCCAGGCTTGGTAAAGGCAAGTTGGTAAGATCTTTTAGATCAAGTTTGGAGAGATTATAAAATGAGTATGACAGACCCAGTCGCAGACATGCTGACCAGAATTAGAAACGGGCAATCTGCGGGTAAAAAGATCGTTAAACTGCCTTCATCAAAATTAAAAGTATCTATAGCGAAGGTATTAAAAGAGGAAGGCTTTATTGGGGGCTATTCTGTAGAAACAATTGGTAGTCATACAGAAATGACTATTGAATTGAAGTATTATAAAGGTGTCCCTGTAATTGAAAACATTAAAAGAATTAGTAAACCTGGTTTGCGTATTTATAAATCTAAGGATGAATTGCCGAAGGTTCTTGGCGGGTTGGGGATTGCTATTGTATCAACATCGAAAGGTGTTATGACCGATAGAGCTGCTCGTTCAAGTGGACATGGCGGTGAAGTCATTTGTACTGTTTGTTAAGGTGTAGGCCGGGTTATGTCAAGAATTGCAAAAGCTCCAGTAAATATTCCAAAGGGTGTGGATATAAAGCTCGAAGGTAATAATATGACTGTAAAAGGAAGTAATGGTCAGTTATCTTATAGTATTAATTCAGCTGTTAGCTTTGATATTACGGATAACGTAATTCAGGTTCAATGGGACAGTAATGATAAAAAAGCTACTGCTCAAGCCGGAACAGCAAGAGCTATAGTAAACAATATGGTAGTTGGAGTATCTTCAGGATTTGAAAGAAAACTGACCCTGATTGGTGTGGGTTATAGAGCTCAAGCTAAAGGTAATATCCTTAATCTTGCACTTGGATTTTCGCATCCAGTTGATTTTGAAGTTCCGGCTGGGGTTTTAGTTGAAACGCCAAGCCAAACTGAGATAGTTGTCAAGGGAAGTGATAAGCAGTTAGTAGGCGAAGTTGCTGCGAAAATCAGAGCTTATCGTCCACCTGAGCCTTATAAAGGTAAAGGTGTCAGATATGCTGACGAGCATGTTGCAAGAAAAGAAGCTAAGAAGAAGTAAGGTAGCGTAATGGATAAGAAACAATCTCGTATGAAGCGCGCATTAAAATTGCGTAGCAAAATTAAAAAATTAAGCACTGTTCGTTTGTCAATTCATAAGACTTCGCAACATATTTATGCGCAAGTAATAAGTGCTGATGGAACGAAGACTTTAGCTAGTGCATCAACTACTCAAGCTGAAATTAAATCGACGTTAAAAAATACTGGAAATATTAGCGCAGCAGCTGAAGTTGGAAAATTTATTGCGCAAAAAGCAATTGCTGCCGGAGTTTCTGAGGTGGCTTTTGATCGTTCAGGATTTAAATATCATGGTCGCGTTAAAGCATTGGCTGACGCTGCTCGTGAAGCCGGTTTGAAATTTTAGGGGAATAAGATGTCTACAGCACCTTCTCAGGTTAGTGCAGATGGGTTACAAGAAAAATTAGTTAATGTAAGACGTGTTGCAAAAGTTGTAAAAGGCGGTAGGGTTTTTGGTTTCACAGCATTAACAGTAGTTGGTGATGGTGAGGGCAGAGTCGGCTACGGTGTGAGTAAAGCTCGCGAGGTACCTATTGCCATACAAAAGTCTTTGGAGCAAGCGCGCAAAAATATGCGTAAGGTTTCTTTGAAAGGCGACACATTGCAATATCCTATTATGAATACTACTGGCGCGGCTAAAGTTTACATGCAGCCCGCTTCTGAAGGTACCGGTATCATTGCTGGTGGAGCAATGAGAGCAGTATTTGAAGTAGTTGGAGTGCATAACGTATTAGCTAAATGTATTGGAACTAGTAATCCTATTAATGTTGTTAGAGCAACTATTAATGGTCTTACAGGTATGCATAGCGCTAACCAAATAGCTGCAAAACGCGGCTTATCAGTTGAACAGATTATTGGGTAGTGGTTATGACTGGCAATAAAATAAGTGTTACGATGACAAAAAGTAGATTTGGGCGTTTACCGCGCCATCAAGCCTGTTTAAAAGGTTTGGGCTTGCGTAAAATCAACCAGACGGTTGTTGTGCTCAATACACCTGAAAACCGAGGTATGATAAATAAAGTATCGTACATGTTAAAATTCGAGGAAGTTTAATGTTTTTAAATACTATCCGTTCAAGTGAAGGGGCTCGAAAGAAATCAAAGAGAGTGGGCAGGGGTATTGGCTGTACGCTAGGTAAAACTTGTGGAAGAGGCCATAAAGGCCAGAAAGCTCGTAGTGGTGGCTTTCATAAAGTTGGCTTTGAAGGTGGGCAAATGCCTTTGCAGCGCCGACTGCCTAAGATTGGCTTTACTTCATTAATAAGCAAGTACTCAGCAGAAGTAAGGTTAAACGAATTGAATAATCTAGCTGCTGAAGTGATAGATCTTAAGGTTCTAGTTGCAGCAAATATAGTTCCAGTATTTACAAAAAAAGCTAAAATCATTAAATCTGGTGAGTTGACCAAACCTGTTGTTGTAAGAGGGATTAATGTAACAGGTGGAGCTAGAAAATCTATTGAAGCAGCTGGCGGAAAAGTAGAGGTTTAAGTGAGTACTTCAAGAGCTCAGGTGGCAGGCAAAGTTGGTGGTTTTTCGGAGCTTAAGGCTAGACTGCTTTTTGTTTTAGGAGCCTTTTTTGTATACAGAGTCGGTGCCCACATTCCTGTTCCTGGAATAGATCCTAAGGCCCTTGCTGTTATGTTTGAACAACAGAGCGGATCAATTCTGGATATGTTCAATATGTTTTCGGGTGGCGCTTTGATGCGTTTGAGCTTATTTGCTCTTGGTATAATGCCCTATATTTCGGCGTCAATTATTATGCAGTTGATGACGGTTGTTATACCAGCAATGGAGCAATTAAAAAAAGAAGGCGAGTCAGGTCGGCGTAAGATTTCGCAATACACTCGATTTGGAACTGTTATTTTGGCGACTTTTCAGGCTATTGGAATTTCTTTGGCGTTGCAGAACCAAACTGCTGGGGGTCTTTCGGTAGTTTTGAGTCCAGGTATTAGCTTTATTGTTATCACAACTGTTACTTTAGTTACCGGTACAGTTTTTTTGATGTGGTTAGGTGAGCAGGTTACTGAGCGTGGTATTGGTAACGGTATATCACTTATCATATTTGCCGGTATCGTTTCTGGTATACCCAAAGCGGTAGGTGGTACATTGGAACTGGCGAGAACAGGTGAAATGAATGGGGCATTTATCATTTTGCTGTTTCTTTTATCAATTTCCGTCACAGCGTTGGTTGTATTCGTAGAGAGAGGACAAAGAAGGATTTTGATTAATTACCCAAAGAGACAGCAAGGTCGTAAAATGTATGCCGGGCAAAGTAGTTTCTTGCCACTAAAACTTAATATGGCGGGTGTAATACCACCTATCTTCGCATCAAGTATAATTTTATTTCCAGCTACGATTGCAGGATGGTTTGGAAATAGTGATGGGTTTTCCTGGCTTCAGGATGTAGCTACAATGCTCTCTCCTGGGCAGCCTGTTTATGTTATTTTTTATGCAACAGCTATTATTTTCTTTTGTTTCTTTTACACGGCTTTAGTGTTTAATTCAAAAGAAACTGCTGATAATTTAAAAAAATCGGGTGCATTTTTGCCTGGAATAAGGCCTGGTCTTCAGACAAGTTCTTATATAGACAAGGTCATGACTCGATTAACATTAATTGGTGCATTTTATATTACACTTGTATGTTTATTGCCTGAGTTTTTGATTGTGTACTGGAATGTTCCGTTTTATTTTGGTGGAACATCTTTGTTGATTATTGTTGTGGTTGTAATGGATTTCATTTCTCAAATGCAAACACATGTTATGTCCCAGCAATATGATGGCTTGATGAAAAAAGCCAATCTAAAGAAATAAATTATTGCAAAAGAGCAATATCTAGGAGTTAGTGAGTGAAAGTTCGAGCCTCTGTAAAAAAAATATGTAGAAAATGTAAGGTTGTAAAAAGAAATGGCGTTGTCAGGGTTATCTGTGAAGACGGAAAACATAAACAACGGCAAGGATAATAATTGTTGCGCCGTTATTAATGTAATGCTATAATTTGGCGCTTAACTTTAGAGTACTACCAAGGGGAGTATCTAGATGGCACGTATTGCCGGGATAAATATACCAGATCATAAGCATGCAGTGATTGCATTGACCGCAATTTATGGCGTTGGACGTCAAACTGCAAGTGAGATTTGCGCTGAAGTGGGTATTGCGCCTTCGATAAAAATAAAAGAACTAACTGAAGAACAGTTGGAGTTAATTCGAAATGTCGTTTCGAAGATGACGGTAGAAGGCGATCTTCGTCGCGAAGTTTCTATGAATATCAAACGTTTGATGGATCTTGGTTGCTATCGCGGGATAAGGCATCGTAGAGGATTGCCTTTAAGAGGGCAGAGAACGAGAACAAATGCTCGTACTCGCAAAGGCCCACGTAAGGCAATTAGAAAATAAGATATTCCTTTAAAGAGGGTTGAGGTAAATGGCGAGTCAAAATCGTTCTAGAAAACGTATTAAAAAAGAAGTTGCTGATGGCATAGTGCATGTGCATGCATCTTTTAATAACACAATTATAACTATCACAGATAGAAAAGGTAATGCTCTTTCCTGGGCAACATCAGGAGGGTCTGGTTTTCGAGGCTCACGAAAAAGCACGCCATTTGCTGCGCAGGTTGCCGCTGAAAAGGCCGGGTCAGTCGCTTTAGAGTTTGGGATGAAGAATCTAGATGTAATGATTAAGGGGCCTGGACCTGGGCGTGAGTCCGCTGTCCGTTCTCTGAATAATTTGGGATTCAAAATAAACAATATTGTTGATGTGACGCCGATTCCACACAATGGTTGTCGGCCTCCAAAAAAACGCCGCGTATAAAAATCTGGAGTAGTTTGTTATGGCAAGATATCTTGGGCCTACCTGTAAATTAAGTCGAAGAGAAGGGACAGATCTGTTTTTGAAAAGCAGAGGAAAGTCTTTAGAAAATAAGTGCAAATTGGATCAGCGTCCTGGTCAGCATGGTACTAAGCGTACAAGAAGTTCTGATTATGCGCTTCAGTTAAGAGCTAAGCAACGCTTACGCAGAATATATGGCATTTTAGAAAAACAGTTCAGAAACTACTATAAGTCGGCGGACTTAAAGAAAGGGGCTACAGGTCAAAACTTGTTGAACCTGCTAGAGTCAAGATTAGACAATGTGGTGTATCGTATGGGCTTTGCTTCTACTCGCGCAGAAGCTCGTCAGTTAGTTAGCCATAAGTCTATCCAGGTAAATAATGTTTTAATCAATGTTCCTTCTTACCAGGTTTCTCCTGGCGATGTTCTTTCTATTAGAGAGAAAGCAAAGAAACAACAAAGAATTGTTGATGCATTGACTGTAACTGAGCAATATGGATTTCCATCTTGGGTTGAGGTTAATTCTAAGGCAATGTCAGGTACATTTAGCGCCTTGCCAGATCGTGTAGATTTGGGCAGTGACATTAACGAGCAATTAGTAGTTGAGCTTTACTCTAAATAATCGCAGTTTTGAGGGATATAAATGCAGAATTCTATTTCTGGCTTGCTGAAGCCCCGCTTAGTTGAGGTAATAAGCAAAACACCTAATCATTCTAAGATTGTTATTGAACCTCTTGAAAGGGGATTTGGTCATTCTATTGGTAATGCTCTGCGGCGAGTGCTGTTGTCTACAATTCCCGGTTGTGCAGTTACGGATGTTGAAATTGAAGGCGTTCTCCATGAATACACTACTATAGAGGGTGTTCAAGAAGATGTAATTGATATTTTGCTTAACCTTAAGAAGTTAGCAGTTGTGCTTCATTCCAAAGATGAGGCTGAGCTTACTCTTTCAAAGCATGGGGCAGGTTGTGTTACGGCTGCGGATATTATAGTTCCACATGATGTGGAAATTATTAACCCAGACTTGGTAATAGCTAACCTAACGCAGGTTGGTGTTTTAAACATGAAGATCAGAGTGCGCCGAGGAAGAGGTTATGAACCTGTCAGTGTTCGTAAGTCAAATTCGGAGCATAGTCTGGTAGTTGGAGCTCTTCAGCTGGATGCTTCATATAGTCCGATTATAAAAGTAGCTTATCAGGTTGAAAGTACGCGTGTTGAACAGCGTACTAATTTAGATAAATTAATAATCGAATTGGAAACAAACGGTACTGTTGATCCAGAAGAAACTATTAAGCTTGCTGCTACCATACTTCACGATCAGTTATCTGTATTCGTTGATTTTGAAAAAGTAAATGATCAACTTGCAGAAGAGGAGGTTGAAATTGAAGAGATATTTGACCCTGTTCTTCTTCGTCCTGTAGATGATCTTGAGTTAACTGTACGTTCAGCTAACTGCTTGAAAGCTGAGAATATATTTTATATTGGAGACTTAATTCAACGTACTGAAGTTGAGTTGTTGAAAACTCCAAATCTTGGCAAAAAGTCCTTAACAGAAATAAAAGACATTCTTGCTTTAAAGGGTTTATCTTTGGGTATGAGGTTGGAAAATTGGCCGCCTGAAAACTTAGCAGATCAAACTCACGCAATAACACACTAACATTAGGTCTTCTTACAATGAGACATCGTAAATCCGGTAGAAAATTCAATATAAATAGCAGTCACCGCAAGGCGCTATTTAGTAATATGGTTAGTTCATTATTTAAACATGAATTAATAAAGACAACTTTACCAAAAGCAAAAGAGTTAAGAAGCTACGCCGAGCCATTAATTACTTTGTCTAAAGAAGACAGTGTCGCTAAAAGACGTCTTGCTTTCGCTAGGTTGCGTGATCGCGATGTTGTGACTAAGCTTTTTAATGAACTAGGCCCCCGTTACAAAAATAGAGCTGGTGGCTATCTGCGTATTATGAAATGTGGATTTAGACCTGGTGATGATGCTCCTATGGCTTATGTCGAGCTGGTTGACAGACCTAGTTCTTCTATAGAAGATTAATGGTTTGTTAATTTAAAAAACAGTTTATAAAATTAAATCGGTCCTTGGAACTAATAATATATATTTTAGTTCCAAGGACTGACAGATAAAATTGAAGTCCATTTACAAAGTCTCATCGTAATTTCATCTAATGGTTCAAATCTAATCTGGCAGTACTAATTTTGATAAGTATCTGTCAAATTAAATTCTCTTTCTTTTCCTGTCATTTTGCTATCGTGTGTTGTCACCGGTGATGTCCCTTACAGCACTTGCCTCTTACAAGACTGATACTTCTATCTAGTCGGCAATTCTCCCTTATTTTTAAGATAAATCCAAACGAATATGCCGGAAGTCACACTTTGTGAGTTCTTTAGATGTTGGATTGGTATTGGCGCTTGCTTAACACTCTAGGTGTTTGGTTAGTTGCTTTACCGCCCTTGTGTATCCATCAATCAAGTCGATTAGATTAGTCCGCTACGGCAAGCTTTATACAATGATCGTCCCTTTCGGTTTTACCCGGCTTGCTCTCCACGATTCAATCACAGCTGATTTCCATCTGCGAAGTTTAGTTCACCGATTTTATATCCATATTCATCCCACATGATAAGTAATCCATCTCTCTTGCCATCTTTGTATTTGGTTTCGACATATCTTTTGCCATTTGAATGGTGCATTTCATGTCTGCCTGAGAAAGGTTTATCTTCATTAGGCAAATAAGCAAGCTCATTTCTAATGTCCAGATCTGCTGAAGTGACTATTTCTTTCGGTTTTGTATCTTTTAAAACAATTTCTTTAGGCTTGACAGTTTTTTTCGTCTTAACTGCTTTCTTCGGTTTCTTGTTTTGGGAAATATTCTGTTTAGCTCTTTGGTGTGCCTGCGCCCTTAATTGCTCTAAAACCCTAATGTCGGCGTTACAGTCAGAGATAAAAAAAATTGTCGTTAATAAAAAGATTATTTTTTTCATAAAATACCTTTAAAGCCTTGTGGGATAGGCTGTTTACGTCTGGCTTGCCGACTATTTCCGTTTAAATCCATGTAGCATCGCCCGGGCCAGATTTTCACGGTGTATATAGCTTTCAACGGCAACGCCTACGACATGCACAATTACCAGAATCAGCGTGAAGTTGGCGAAAAATTCATGTACTTCTTCCCACATTTTTTCGTTAGCGGGGCCGATAGCCGCCAGCGGTCCGGCGGCCTGATCGGCTCCGTACACCGCAAAGCCGGTGATGACCGTCGCTAATAAACTGATCAGCAATAATACGATCATCGCCGCCCCCGCCGGGTTGTGGCCGATGTAACGTTGGGTTTTTAATGCGATCAGGTCTTTAACATAAGCGATCGACTTGGCAGGACCGCATAAAAAATTCGAGAATCGGGCATAGTCGTTGCCGACAAATCCCCAAATCAATCTGAACACCAATAATCCGGTCACCAGATAACCGGCCCAGACGTGTACTGTTAATAAGTCGTCTTCAGTCAGGTAAGCGATAAAAAATCCGGCAACCAGCAGCCAGTGAAAAATTCTAAGCGGAAGATCCCATACTTTAACGAATGCTTGCGATTCCATTTTTGTACTCCTGTTGTATTGATAAGTTATTGGGGTAAAAGGAAAAATGCTCTTGAGCTGACCATTACTGTGAAACCTATTCTAGTTATCGGCAGGCGATCGATTAACATTACCCACAATAGTCTCGGTTTGCCAGCCGCCGCCTAATGATTTGTACAGGGCGACCAGGTTACTGGAAAGCTGGGACTCGCTGGCGACCAGCAAGCTCTGGGCTTGATAAAGCGCCGTTTGGCTGGTCAGTACGTCGATAAATGCGGTCAAGCCCTTTTGATAGCGCTCGTTGGCTAATTGAACCGCCAGTTGGTTTGCTGCAACGGCTTGCGCCAGGGCTTTGTGCCGCTCCTGCTCTTTGCTGTAGGCGATCAGCGCATCTTCCACTTCTTTAAATGCGGATAATACGGTGGATTGATAGCTCAGGAAGGCTTGCTCGAATTGCGCTTTTTTGCTGTTGATATTGGCGTTCAGTTTTCCCCAGTTGAAGATCGGCAGGGTTAATGTCGAGGCTGCCGACCATGATTTTCCGATCGGGGTGAAGTCGGTGACGGTTGTGTTTTGTAAACCGAGGAATGCGGCCAGATTGATTTTTGGATAAAGCTCCGCAGTCGCAACGCCGACCGATGCATTGGCGACGGCCAGTTGCCGTTCGGCGCGGCGAATATCCGGCCTGCGCTGTAATAATTCGGACGGGAGGTTGGCTATTACATTAGCGGCAACGGTTGGGATAACGCCTTGCTGGTCAAGCCGAACGGCCAGCGCACCGGGTTCTTTGCCCAGCAATACGCTGAGTGCATGTATCGATTGCTTGACTAATGCTTCATAGTTCGGCAATTGCGCCTCTGTCGTGGCAGCCAGGGCTTGCGCCTGAGTTTCTTCAAGCATGCTCGCAAGTCCCGCCTGTCGCCGGATTTGAGTCAGCTGTAGGGTTTCCTGTTGTGCATGCAAATTTTCACGGGTGATTGCGATCAGTCGTTGATTGGCGCGCAGCTCGATGTAATTGCGGGCGACATCGCCCAACAGGGTGATCAGGACATCCCGGCTGTTTTCAACTTCGACATCAATCGTTGCATCGGCGGCTTCTACCGCACGCCGGATGCCGCCGAAAAAATCCAGCTCCCATTGTGCGTCAAAACCCATTTGAAAAATATTGATGAACTGATTGCCGATGCCAAAACCGCCGCCCGCAGAGGATGTGCCGGTTTGGGAAGCCGGCGAGGAGGAGTTGTTGAACCGCCTGCTGACGCTGCTTTTGGCGTCCAGGCTGGGCAAGCCCGCTGCAATGGTCGCGGTGCGCAGGGCGCGGGCGTCTTTAACACGCTCCAGCGCAAGCTTTAAATCCAGGTTGGAAGCGATAGCGTCGCCGATCAGTTTGTCGAGTACGGGGTCGTTAAAGGTTTTCCACCATTTGTCCGGTTGGGCTTGTGTGCCGACAGCCGTTTCAGTCCATTGCTCAGGAACCGGGATTTTCGGGCGCTCATAGTCGGGGCCGACAGCGGAGCAGCCGGATAACAGCAGGACAGCAAAAAGCGCAAGCGGGCGACGGATCATAACGGCGAGCCGCCGTTGCCTGCATAATCCTTGGCTTCGATGAATACGTCCATTTGCTGGCCGACATAGACCGGCAGTTGGTTCCGGTCGAAACTGTACAGCGCCTGCAATACACGGGTATCAACCTGTTCGGTGCTGTCGCCGGTCAGCGATTTTTTAGGTACCACGTAGGGCTCCACATAAGCCGGAGTCAGATCGGTTTTAAAGTTTCGATTGCCGCGCAGGTATGCAACCGCCTTGCTGTTTTTGTCAAACCGCCAGGCATCATTTTCGTCGATGTCAACCCGCACATGCAGCCGGTCCATATTGCCCAGCACCAGCAGCGGTGTGTTCAGGGCTCCGGCCTGGGCGAATTCGCCGGGCCGGATATTGACTTGCAGTACCTCGCCGTCTATCGGAGCCTGAACGACGAGCCGGGCCAGCGTGGTTTGTGTCGTTGTCAGTGCGGCTTCGGCCTGCTGTACCAGGGCCTTGGCGCTGTCCAGTTTGGTTTTGCTGATAAGCTCGGCATTATGGCGTCTAAGCAGCTCTTCGGAACTGATGGCGCGCCGGTCGGTCACCGCCTCGGCTAGATCGCTCAGTGATTTGGTGTCTTTGAGCGCAGCTTCCGCTTCGTTAACGTCCGCCCGGGCTTTTGCAAGATCGGCGAGCTTAACGGCCAAGTCGGCGCGGGTCTCGCGGTCGTCGAGATAAAACAGCGGCGTTCCGGCTTTGACTTCGTCGCCAACTTTGACGGCCAAGGTCTTGACGATGCCGGACAAGGGCGTTCCGATGGCGATATTCCGGCTTTCCGATTCGACAATACCCGCTCCGGCAATAAACGATTTAAACGGTGCGGAGGCGGGCGCGGCCACGGGCGGAGCAACCGGTATCGGCTTGTTGCTGCTAACGACCGTATAAGACGCAAAAATGAATCCGGCAACCGCCAGTATCGGCAATGTGTATTTGACTTGCATATCACCTCCTGTAGATAGTTTTAGGGTAACGTCTCATTAATAACCAGTAAATCAACTAAAAAATCATCAGCACGAAGACACAAGGACTCGAAGTTTTATTTTTAAACGATGAAGAACATGAAGGATTTAAGTCTTTATGTCCTTCATGTTCTTAATGGTCATTGTCCACGAAAAGCACAAAAGGCTCGAAAGTTTTGCCGCATAATTTTTAGCCTTTAGCCTTTAGCCTTTAGCCTTGTCCCTTGTTTCTTTAACCTTAACAATATGCCCGTCATCCATTTCGGCAATGCGGTCGGCAAAGTCGAAAATCCGGGCGTCATGGGTCACGATGACCAGCGCCCTGTCTTTGTGCAAAGCCACTTCCTTGAGCAAGGTCATCACATTGCGCCCGGTTTCATGATCCAGCGAACTGGTGGGTTCGTCGCAAACAATCAGTCTCGGGCTATGCACCAGCGCTCTGGCAATGGCGACGCGTTGCTGCTGTCCGCCGGAAAGCTCCGAAGATAAAGCCGTGACCCGCGCGCCCAAGCCCACTTGCTCCAGAACAGCAATGGCCTTGCGTTCGGCCTCGGCGCGCTTCATGCCGTTGATGATCAGCGGTACCGATACGTTTTCCGCCGCGCTGAGTGCCGGCAGCAAGTTAAAGGCCTGAAAAACAAAACCGATGTTGCGCGCCCTGAAATTCAGTTTGTGTTGATTGCTCATGTTCAGCAAATCCTCGCCGAATACTTCGCAATAACCGCTGTCCTGATCCAGAATGCCGGCGATGACTGAAATCAGCGTGGTCTTGCCGCAGCCTGAAGGGCCGACCAGCATCATCAGTTCGCCCAACGCAATATCCAGATTGACGCCGTTCAGCGCGGTCACTTTTTGGTCGCCGGTATCGTAAACTTTGACCACATTCTGGCAGCGTACCGCCAATGATGACGGATTCATGCCTTAGCCTTTAAACACGATAGCCGGTTCCAAACGGATCACTTTAATTATGCTGAGCAGCGCCGCAAAAATACAAATCAGGCTGACTCCGGCGCCGCTAAACAGCAGCAGTTGCCAGGGAAACTTGAACGCCAGTATCGTATGACGCATCGAATAGCCGAACAAAGCGGTCAAACCGACGCCCAGGCCGTAACCGATGACGCCGACTAAAACCGCCTGTAATAAAATCATGCGCAGCAATATCCAGTTGCTGGTTCCCATCGCTTTCAACACGCCGAATTGACGCAGGTTCTCCAGCGTACTGTTGTAGAAGGTCTGGCCGGCAATGGCCGCGCCGACGATAAAGCCCAGCAGCACCGAAATGCCGAAATTTATCGGGATGCCGGTGTTGTGCATAAAATACTCATAAGTCAGTGTTGCAAATTCTTCTCGCGTATAAGCCGCCAAACCGGTTGTTGCACGGATACGGCGCGTCAGCTCGGCAAGGTCTTGTCCTTGTTTGGCTTTAACCAGAATGAAGGACAGCAGCTTGCGCTCTTTGGGTGCGTAGTTCTTGGCGCGGGAATAGGTGGTGTAAACCACGGGTTGGGACTGAAAGGTACGGGTGACCTTGGCGATGCCGACAACAATCGCGCGATGATCGTTTAACTCCAGACTGTCGCCGACTTTAAGCGGAATGGGCTTGCCGCCGGGTATCGGCGAAGGCTTGCCCAGTTTATCCTGGGCGCCGTCTATATCGACGATGACGCCGTCGCTGCGGCGTAAATCTTCAATCGTTCCTTCCAGCATGACCGGCGGTCCGCCGATTAATGTCGCGTCGTCCAGGCCGATAACATTGCAGGTTTGAAAGGTGCCGTCGAGCAGCCGCGCTTTTAGCAACCCCTTGTACATCGGCATGGCCCACTCCACGCCTGAAACGCCGCGTACCCGATAAAGCTCGGTGTCCTGCAAGGGTTTGATGTCATCGACGAACTGCACTTTAGCGTCCATCACCCATATATCGGGCAAGCCTACATCCGATATGAAACTGTAAGAGCGCGACATAATTCCCAAAAAAATGGCCGGTTGTTGGGTCATGATCAACGACGCAAAGGTCAGCCCCATGACGATGCCGAGATATTTGCCCCGATCTCCCATCAGCATTTTTAAGGCAATGTGATTCATGAATTTGAACTCGTTGTTGGTTAAGCTTAATTTTATCATGCAACGCAAATTGACAACGCACAACCGTATTCATAGAATACAAACCATGAACCAAGTACCTATGATCTCATTCCTAAAACAAAACACACGATGGCTGCGAAAAATTATTAGCTTTCGCCGCAGTGCTGTTTTTTTGGTTCATTAAGTCCATTTTAGCTAAGCAACTGCGGGTCTTGTCCCCAGTCACTTAGTTAGTCTTTCCGGCAAGATTCGCAGTTTTCCCAATTATAAGGAGAAGTTTGTGCATCAACCCGAATCCGCTATACCGCAAAACAATCGTCAGGTTATTATCGGTTGCCTGTTTGTTTTACTCGGCGCGTTAGGCTTTTCAGCCAAAGCGGTGCTGATCAAGTTGGCTTATGCTTACAGTCATCAATTGGATGCGATCACTTTGATGGTGCTGCGCATGGCGATTTCATTGCCTTTTTTTCTTGCGGTTGCGTTATGGTCGGCTAACGATTCGACACAAACGAACGATGCGCAACGTTTAAATAGGCTGGACTGGCTGATGATTTTCGGCCTAGGTATATTGGGCTATTACGTTGCCAGCTTGCTTGATTTTGCCGGACTGCAATATATCTCGGCAGGGCTTGAGCGCTTGATTTTATTTCTTTATCCGACTTTTGTCGTTTTGTTCACGGCGGCGATACAACGCCGCACGATTAACCGGCACCAGGCTGTTGCATTAGGTTTGAGTTATGCAGGGATGATTTTGGTGTTTGTCGACAACATGACGGTAATGACATCATCGGGACTCTTGCTGGGGTCGTCATTGATTTTATGCAGCGCGATCGCGTTTGCCTTTTTCCTGATGGGCAGCGGCATGATGGTCAAGCGGATAGGATCGACGCGTTTTACCGCCTATTCGATGACCGTAGCGTGTCTTGCGACCGGCCTGCATTTCGTAATTCAGCATGGCGTTGAGCTGTTGAATTTGCCGGAGAGCGTTTATTGGTTGGCGTTGATCATGGCGATTTTTTCGACCGTGCTCCCGGCATTTTTAATGAATGCAGGGATTCGGCGCATTGGCGCCGGTTCTGCGTCGATCATCAGTTCTATCGGGCCGATAGGCACGTTGGCGTTGGCTTTTTTGTTGTTGGGCGAGACTTTGACGATAGCGCAGCTGGCCGGGACTGCTTTGGTGTTGGTCGGTGTTTATGTGGTTAGTCGGGCCAAGGTATAAAATCGGCTAACTATTAATATCAAACAACTGACTGCAAGCTTTGATAACTGCTTGCTGATCGCTATCAGCCAAAACACCGGCTTTTCTGATAATCAAGCGGTTATCAAGGGTAAATAATTTCATTCGGATAATGGAAGCAGAAGAAAGTCCGGTGCTGTTCAAATCGGAAATATTTACATCGTGCAACCAATTGGAATTTTTGGCGCTGGTAATCATCGCCAAAACTTAATGCCCCACTGAAGCATTAAATGAGGTGCTGGATAACACCAAAGCAGGTCGCCTTTTCGTCGTATCTTGATCTGTGCATGGAAAAGGCACGACCACAACAGAAAATGTTTCAAAGATCAGCATACGCTTCGTCATCCGCAGCAGAATTCCATTCGCTCAATGTGTCGTGCAGCGCTTCAGTAAAGGCTGAGTCGATGGACTTCGCTTTGCGAAGATGGACGCCGGCCTGATCAATTTCAAAGACAATCGCATCGCCTTCATGCAGATTCAGGGCTTCCAGAACAGGTTCAGGAAGGGTGGTCTGGTTGTGGTGTATTAATTGGCTGCTGGTTTGCATACATTAAATCCCAAGTTGAATTGATAAGTCACGTAGCCACATACGCATAACGCCGATGACAGTTTGCCTCATTTCGCCTTAAGTTTCTCTAATAATTGCAGCGTCAAAGCATCTCGCTCGCCGTTAAAATACTTGTCAAGGATTCGGGAAAACACGGAGCATGGAGCCGCCACATAGGCAAACAATGTCATGGACGATTTAAGCTTTAGATCATCAGGGTAACCAAATATTTCTGAAATTGATCGTCCTTCAATGGCAAAAACCGCTTCCGCGCATTCCGACAGTCTTTTTCCAAGAACAGGATGATCTAGGTATTGCCGGGCCTCTTCTATGCTCTTAATGGCATAGTGTTTTGATGTTGTACTGTGTCCCAATCCATCAAGTTGCGGGAATATGTACCACATCCAGTGAGCCCGTTTCCGGCCGCTTTTTAACTCTTCGAGGACACTGTCATAGATGCTTGCTTGCGCAGTCGGGAAACGGCTTAAGTCTATGGCGTCGTTTGCATTTGTCATGCTTGGCTCCTTGTTGTTCTGCTCAACAGGTTATTATCCGGCACATGGGGCGCAATAGAAGCTTTGTCGCGAATGATAATCTTGCAAAGCTTGCGCTTTACCGTGTCATCCTATGTGCTATATAAAAACAAAGAATCCATGACCGGCTATGCAGCAACCACAAGGCAGTTTCGTCCATTTCGTTTAGCTTCATAAAGCGCTTCGTCGGCCAACTTAATTGTGCGGAGAAAGTCAGGGTGACCATCGTGCATAGCGACACCTACGCTGATAGTTACGGTTAAACTGGGTTCCTTTTCAATAACAAATTTCGTGCTCTCAACTTCTAAGCGAATTTTCTCGCCAATTCTTTTTAACACTACTTCATCTATATCACTTAGAACAATTAGAAACTCCTCGCCGCCTAAGCGAAATACAAAATCGCCCGCGCGCACCTGATGTGCCAAGATATTAGCAAGTTGCTCCAGTACTTTGTCGCCGCTGTCATGTCCATAGGTGTCATTAATTTTTTTGAAAAAATCAATATCCAGCGTAACGAGACCAAAAGTTAAATTATTTTTCAGGCTACATTCGGTTTCATGACGTAATACCGTGTCTAAATAGCGTCTATTAAACAATCGCGTCAGTGGGTCGCGTCCACTATCTTGGGCAATAATATCCTTAGCTATATTTTCTAATAGCCACATGGTTTTTGAAACATATTGATCCAATGAATTGAGTTTTTCTTTTCTTTTATCGAGTTGATCAAATTCGGCAGTTAAAGCACACATCGATTCATCCATGTTGTTTAATAACCGCAGTAACATTTCATATTCGGAGTCGGCTAAGAATAATTTGGCTTTGTGTGTAACCCACAGGCCGAAATTGGAATGCCGAATGTTGGGCAAGCTACTTATATTGATTCGTTCCTGCTGAATATTAAGTAATAACTCACGCATCCAATCCGATAGTGACGCGCGTAGCCGTTCACAATCAATGGCTAAATTATGTGTAGAAAACTGTAGTTTAAAAGACTGTACGTCTTTTTCATTGACGACTAAATCACCTTGATAACTTTCATTGATTAGGGCAAGCCCAAGATCCATGATTTGATTGGCCAATATCATCGCTGTTGCCAAGTCATCTCTATTAAATGAAGATTCTTCCAGCAATCGTATGACTTCATCTTTTATAATAAACATACCGTAAACAACAAAACTCATCGGTACGTCAACTCTTCCGTGTATATGGCCTATTGTTATTTGATAATCAATATATTCAGTAATTAGCTTACTGTTATACTTATAAGAAAATGCTAAGTCTATCCATGCCGACAAGCTCGCGCGTAACCGGTCTTTTACAATATCATGGTTAATGAAATATGCCGCTTTGGTATTGCCCAGCATCGTATTATAAAAATGTGTGGCTATCGCATCGCTGTGCGGTTTAATTATCTCTGAAATCTTTATTATTATGTCTTCATTCTTTTTGCAATGAATATTTTCAAATAAATGGTGGTAGTGTTGTTTAGATATTGCCATTTTTTCAATTTTTATTGGGGATTGTTTATATTCTGCTTCACGTTAGTTGCACTTGATAAAATCGATTTTTCTTGATTTTTATTAATGTGACAGCATTCAAAAATACATAAAAACGATTCAGAGCAACCAAACCATTGCCCCGCCAGCAACGAAAAATCAGCCCGTTAGTTCAACCGCGACCTGTTATATAAAGCCAGCACCGTCTTAACGTAATTGCGCGTTTCAGGGTAGGGCGGAATGGAGTTGTTGTACCGGATCACCGCATTTTCACCGGCGTTATAGGCGGCAACGGCCAGATTCAGATTTGAATTAAACATCCTGAGCAAATCTTTTAAATAACGAGTGCCTCCGTCGATATTCTGATCGGGGCTATTCCGGTCAATAACGCCGTAACGCTTTGCGGTATCGGGCATTAACTGCATTAAACCGACGGCTCCTGCGGAGGAAATTGCTTTTGCATCGTAAGCGGATTCCGCCTGAATAACGGCGTGCAGCAGCTTAACATCAACCTGATGCCGGTTGGCCGCCTCGGTAATAATATCGGCGAACTTCTTTTTGTTGACGCCCATATAGGGCAGGGCGGCGGAATAATTTATTGGCCTTGTGCGTATGATGCGTTTGTACAGGCTATGTTTAGGCTTGTCGGTATAGTAGATGCGGCCGTCAGTGTCGACAAATTTATAGATGTCGGCCAGCGCCTCATTTGAGATGAGTAAAGTAGTTAAAATAACGGCACAAATCTGTCTGGAACGGATTTGCATTAACCTGAAGGACGGCAGGCGGGGTAGCCTGACGTAAGTTCTCATCATGTATTGTGCCTACCTGTCGGGTTTAATCACGATCATGCTTGCGGCTTTAACGGCCCGGTTTCTGGCTTCATCGACAGTTTCTGCTGTGGCTAACGCAACGCCCATGCGCCGGCTTACAAAAGCCTCTGGCTTGCCGAACAACCTGACTTCGCTGGTCGGGACGGACAGCGCCTGGTCCAGTCCTTCGTAAATCACGCCTTCGGCATCCACGCCGCCTAATATGACCGCACTGGCTCCGATGCTTTGCATCGCGGTATCGACCGGTAGGCCTAAAATGGCTCTGGCGTGCAATTCAAATTCGTTTTGTTTCTGGGTGGCCATCGTCACCATGCCGGTATCATGCGGCCTGGGGCTGACTTCGCTAAACCAGACGCTATCGCCTTTGATAAACAACTCAACGCCGAACAGGCCGAGTCCGGCGATCTCATTGGTTATTTTGAAAGCGATGTCCTGCGACGCTTTTATCGCGGGGGCACTCATGGCTTGCGGTTGCCAGCTTTCCCGGTAATCGCCGCTTTCCTGCACATGGCCTATCGGAGCGCAAAAGTGAGTCTCGACTTCGCCGTGCTGATTCAGCGTGCGCACCGTCAGTAGGGTGATTTCAAAATCGAAGTCTATTTTCGCTTCGACAATGACCTTGCCGGTATCGACCCGGCCGCTGGATTTGGCGTAATCCCAGGCTGCTTTAAGTTGGTCGGCGCTTTTAACCATCGACTGGCCTTTGCCGGATGAGGACATGGTCGGCTTGATAAAACACGGATAACCGATGCCGCCGTCAACCGCCGCCTGCAATTCGTCGAAACTTTGCGCAAACGCATAGTTCGAGGTGGGGATTTTAAGCTGTTCGGCGGCCAGGGTTCTGATGCCTTCCCGGTTCATCGTCAACTGGATCGCCCTGGCGTTGGGTACCACGGTACACCCGCCTTCGGCCTCAATGTCAATCAGTGCCTGGGTCGCAATCGCTTCGATTTCCGGGATGATAAAATCCGGCTGTTCCAGCGCGATCAGTTTTTTGACTGCCTCGGTGTCGGTCATATCGATCACATGACTGCGATGCGCGACATGCTGCGCCGGTGCATTCGGATAGCGGTCAACGGCAATCACTTCGACGCCGTAGCGTTGCAGTGCAATAGCCAGTTCCTTGCCCAACTCGCCGCTGCCGAGCAGCAGGGCTTTGGTTGCGCCGTTTGATAATGCGGTGCCTATTTTCATTATGAATCCGCCAGATAGTTGTCGATGTCTTCTTTGGAAAAACCGATTTTTTTCGCCACGCGGTCGGCATGGCTGACCCGCGAAATGCCCGGAACCAGTTTGTAAGTCGGCGCGTCGTCGGCAAACTCGACCTGTCTCGGCAAGCCGATGCGTTGAGCGACAAAATGATCGACCAGTTGATGATTGTGGGTGATTAAAATGGTGCTGTTGCCTTTCCGGTAAAAGCCGTTCAGCACATTCGACGACGATTCCATTTTTTCTTCAAAGGTCGTGCCTTCGGATAATTCGTCCAGTACCACCAGGCTTTTCGGGCTTGCGGCCAGGAAAATATCTTTGGTGCGTTTCAATTCGGTGCCGAAGCGGCCTTCGCCGTCATCCAGATGGCTGATGTCGGGGGCCTGATAAAAAATCCGGTCGGCGACGGTCAGCGTTGCCGACTTGGCCGGAACAAAGCAGCCGATTTGCGCCAGCAGCTGGATTTGAGTGACGGTTTTGCAAAAAGCCGTCTTGCCGCCGCTATTGGGGCCTGTGACCAGCACCAGTTTGTCGTCTTCCAGTACGAAGTCGTTGCCGACATAATCCGGATTTTGTTTGCCCAAAACCGGGTTTCTGGCATCTTCAAGGTTTATCCGGTGATGCGGCGCATCGACCAGTTCCGGCAACACCTTGCTGCCGCCGAACGCATCGGCGAATTTGATAAACGACAGCAATTCGTCGAGCCGGCCCAGCGCATCCAAGGTTTCGCCAACAGCAGGGGAACTCTTGAACTCGTTTCTCAGCGGAATAATGCAGCTGTCGCGGTCAAAGCCGCCGACGATCGGGTAATAGACCAGCAAGAAAGGCACAAAGAAAATACTTGCGGTCGGGATCGCCTCAACCGAAACCTGGAACATGTCGGTCGGGAAAAAATGCGCCAGCGCCCAGACGGCTCCGAAAAACAGGCTGATCAGCAGCGGTTTGAACAGCCGGGGCTTGAAAATAACCGCAGGCGAAAACGAACCTTTCCGTTGTTCCTTGCATTGAATATCGTTTTCAGTGATGTAAACAGGTCCCTGCATCAGCGAATAGGGCCGCGACTTTGCGAAGGCTTTGATTTTGTCGAAAAGGCCTTTCAGGTAGTCGCTTTGCGGGGCTTCGGCAGATTGAACCTGATCGACCAGTTCCAGCATAAAACGGACACCCCGTTTATATTGCAGATAGCCGTAGCCCTCGATTTCATGCTCTTCCCTGGCCGTGCCGAACGTACCCAGGAATTCGCCGAACAACAGCAAATAGAAGTTTTTTTCATCGGGTACAGCGTATTGGATGATTTGTTCAAGCCGCTCTTTTAGCGCCGGATTATTGCGCAGTTCTTCAACGGCTTGCTGTTTGGCCTTGATCTGGTCCAGTTCATTCATCGGCTGGGCTAAGGAACGGTATAACACCGCTTGCCCGGCAATCGTCGAGGCGTGATTGACGGCGTCGAACAGTTCATCGACTTCAATGGTGTTGAAGGTTCGCTGGTCGATAACACCGTCACCGGTTTCCAGCGGTTTGCTGGATTTGATGGTCGGCCAGCTGCTGTCTTGCCAGCTTTGTAATAGTGTTTGTTTCATCTGATTAGCCTTTGTCCGCCGTTTGCAACACCAAAAGTGCGTATATTCAATCAATAAATGTCAACAGATTGATTCACCACGAAGACACGAAGGGCACGAAGAAAAAGCCAACATAAAAACTTCGTGTTCTTCGTGCCTTCGTGGTGCAATGTCTAAAATTAAAGCTTCTGTTCAAGCAGATTAACTATAGCATCAACATGAATTTCCGAATCATTCAATGCGGCTATATAGCGATATTCTTCACCGCCGGACTCCATAAAAATAGCCTTGTTCTCCATCGCTATTTCTTCCAGCGTTTCCAGGCAATCCACCGCAAACCCAGGACAAACGACATCCACCTTTTTAATGCCGCGGCCCGGAAGCTCCTTTAAGGTGTCCACGCAATAAGGTTTCAGCCATTCCGCCTTGCCGAAGCGCGATTGGAACACAATCATCCATTCTTTCTCACCAATACCCAATTTTTCGGCAATCAGGGCCGCGGTTTTATGGCATTGGTGAAAATAAGGGTCGCCCCATTTTGTCAGCTGCTCGGGCAAGCCGTGAAAGGACATCAATAACAGCTCGTTTTTGCCGTGTTCCCGCCAGCTCTGCTTGATCGATTCGGCGACTGCGGCGATATAGTGGCTGTGCTGGTGATAATCGCTGATGAAGTGAATGTGGGGCAGATGTTTCCAGGTATTCAGTTCCTTAACCATGTCGTCATAGATGGACGCGGTGGTGGTTGAGGAATACTGCGGATACAGCGGCAGGATGATTAAGTTATCGACGCCCGCCGTTTTGAAGGCTTTTAACTGCTTCGCTATCGAAGGTTCGCCGTAGCGCATTACATGCCGGGTAGTGACGCCTCTGGCCTGCAACCTATCCGCAACCCGTTCGGTCAATTGCAGGGTCAGGAAAATTAACGGAGAGCCTTTCTCATGCCAGATATTGCGGTAGGCTGAGGCCGATTTGCGGGGGCGAAAGGGCAGCACAAAAAAATGCAGTATCACCCACCATAATGGCCGCGGCAGGTTGACGACGCGCGGGTCCCAAAGAAATTCCTTAAGAAACCGCCTGACCGCCGACGTTGTCGGTGCGGTAGGCGAACCCAGATTCGCCAGTAATACACCGGTCTTTTTCGTCGTCATCAGTTCGACCTCGTTCGCCACAGGTCAGACCTATCGGTTGATCAAATTTAAAAATTCCGAGCGGGTGCTGATTTCTTTGCGGAACACGCCGGTCATGACTGACGTGGTCATCACCGAATTTTGCTTTTCGACGCCGCGCATCATCATACACAAATGCTTGGCCTCGATAACCACGGCCACGCCTCGGGCGCCGGTTGCCAATTCAATCGCGTCCGCGATTTGCTTGGTCAGTTTTTCCTGGATTTGCAGGCGGCGTGCGTACATATCGATAACGCGAGCCACTTTGGACAGGCCCATCACTTTGCCTTTCGGCAAATAACCCACATGGCATTTGCCGATAAACGGCAGCAAATGGTGTTCGCATAAGGAATACAGCTCAATATCCTTCACAATAACCATGTCCTCGGTGTCGGCGCTAAAGATGGCGCCGTTAAGCACTTCTTCCAGCGTTTTTTCGTAGCCGTTGTTTAAAAATTTGAAAGCCTTGGCCGCACGTTTTGGCGTATCGAGCAGGCCCTCGCGATTTAAATCTTCACCGACCGCTTCGATAATCTTGGCAAAATGCTGTTCCATTGTTTCAATCTCAGTTATAAAAATAGTCGGTCAGTATACAGTATGGCGTTGTGAATTTTAAAGCTTCCGCTCCCTGCTCACGCTCCTTACCTAGATCCCTGTAGGCAAAGCTCCCGCTCTTTACCTATATCCGAGCAGGTAGTGCTTCCAAAACCACATTGATGCCCGCGCCGGGTTTGCAGACATTTTCGCTAAGATGCCTGCGCCAGCCCCTGGCGCCCGGCTCGCCATGAAAAAGTCCCAAAATATGCCGGGTGATGCTGTTTAGGCGGACGCCGTCGTTAAGATCGAGCTGCTGCTGAATATAGGGGATTAACAGCTCCATAATCATTTCCCGCGACCGCGGTTCTTCGGATTCGCCATAAAAGCGCCTATCGACATCGGCCAATAGATAAGGATTGTGATAAGCCTCCCTGCCGACCATGACGCCGTCAACATGCTGCAAAACAGCTTCGGCCTGATCCAATGTGGTGATGCCGCCGTTCAGGATGATTTCCAGCTGCGGAAAGTCCTGTTTTATTTGATAGACGACATCGTAGCGCAGCGGCGGAACATCGCGGTTTTGTTTCGGCGACAGGCCGCTCAGCCACGCCTTTCTTGCATGGATGATAAAGGTTTCGCAACCGGCGTCGGCAACCGTCGATACAAAATGCACCAATTCTTCATAAGAATCGCGCTCATCGATGCCGATTCTCGACTTGACCGTGACCGGAATTGAAACCGCTTGACCCATTGCGGCAACGCACTCGGCGACCAGCTCGGGCTCCGCCATCAGGCAAGCGCCAAAACGGCCGTTCTGCACCCGGTCGCTGGGACAGCCGACATTCAGGTTGACCTCGTCATAGCCGTGATCTTCGGCCATCTTGGCGCAAACAGCCAATTCCCGGGGATTGCTGCCGCCCAATTGAAACGCAACCGGATTTTCCGCGGCATTAAATTGCAAAAAACGGCGGTGGTCGCCGTGAATCAGCGCGCCGGTAGTCACCATTTCGGTATACAAAAACGCGTGTTGTGAAATCAGCCGATGAAAATAACGGCAGTGCCTGTCGGTCCAGTCGAGCATCGGCGCAATGCAGAATTTTCTGCTGGGATGATGGGCTTTAATTTTGTCAGAGATCAATGTGTTATCGGGGGCTGGTTAAGGGTTAGCGATGGGCGCGAACGTAACGGTTGAGCATTATAACCTATGGACATTTTTATGCAGTTAAGCCCAGATGGATGGGTTCTTTGCAATATCAGATGGAGCCGGCGCAAAATGAGGGCTGATTACAGAAATTGTCATTTATTTTTACCATGAAGACCATGAAGATTGCGCTCCTTATGGTATGAACGGGTAACTTCTCGTCCCTTCATTATCTTCATGCCCTTCATGGTGAAAAAACAAGCCATAAATAGTTATGCCGCATCAACATCAGCGTTTGTCTGTGAAAATCCGCGGCTAAGCAAATAAACAGGAATCAAGGTAAAATAAGCCAAAATTTTAACAAGGAATTTCTGTTGGATACCCCCGCCTTCTGTCGTTGCGGCTCGGGCGTTGCATACGCCCAATGCTGCGGTTTATTTCATTCCGGCGAAAAAAAGCCGCTAACTGCCGAAGCCTTGATGCGCTCGCGCTTTACCGCTTACGCCCTGCATAACGCCGAGTATTTGCTGGAGACTTGGGATGCCACTGTGCGCCCGGAGTCGATCGACTTTTCCAAGGAAAAAGTCGAGTGGCGACGTCTGGAAATCGGCAACACTAAAAAAGGCGGAGCCAAGGATACGAAAGGCGTGGTGGAGTTTAAGGCGTATTATTCGCAGGATGGCGAAGAGTACGTGATGAATGAAATCAGCCAGTTTGTTAAACGGGCGGGCGGCTGGCTTTATCTGGACGGGCTGGTTAAGTCCATCGGCAAGGTCGGATTACAGACCAATCAGGGCAAGAATGCGCCGTGTTCATGCGGTAGCGGCAAGAAATTTAAGCGCTGTTGCGGGGCTGGATGATGTTTATGTCGGCGGCGGCCGGAAAGAGGCCGCCGCCGGTTGCGTTGCCGAACGACAACAGCGTTATTTTGCTTCTTTTGCAGGCTCTATAGTTTCTTCCGATTCCGCAATCAGGACGGCTAAACAGTCCATCAGGCTTTCGGTATAGTTTGAATGAGCGTCTGCGAGTTCTTTTGGCGAGCCGAACTCAGTACGCAGTTCTTCAAGGGTTTTTTTAGGGTCTTGAGACGATGACAGCATCAACATTCTTGTATAGTTGCGGTAAGCGGTCAAGCGCTTGGGGTCCAGAACAAAAATGCCGGGCATGTTTTTTGAAGTTGTCTCAACAACGCATTTAGCCATGCGTTCGGGGGACAGCTTGTAATCCTTAATGTCTTTTTCCAGCTGCATTTGCTCCAGTACAGTCTGTTCGTATTGGGTTTTATCTGCGCAGGCAGGGAGCAATAATGCCGATAGGGAAATGAGCAGTAGTTTTTTCATGTGAGCGTTACCATTATTAAATTGAAATGCAATGTGCGGCATTATACGCATATGTGAAGAGTAAAAGGCGAAAGGCAAAGGGCAAAGGGCAAAAGAGAGCGTTTGCCCTTTGTCTTTCGCCATTGGCCTGCAATTAATCCATCTCCTTAATTGCCTGAGCTATCCAGGCTTCCGCGTCGGCGTTGATGTCGGCGGCTTTGCGTCCCTTAGTCGCTATCAGCGGACCGATTTTTACCTTGATGACGCCGGGATATTTTAAAAAGCTGTAGCGCGGCCAAAAATCGCCGGCGTTATGCGCGAGCGGCATGACCGGAACGCCGGTTTTTTGCGCCAGCATGGCCCCGCCTGCACTGAACTTTCTGACTTCGCCCGCTGCGGTCCGGGTGCCTTCAGGGAAAATAACTATCCATAAACCCTGGCTTAAATAAAGCGCCCCCTTTTCCAGCAAGATGCGCAATGCGGCGCGCTGGTTGTTCCTGTCTATGGCGATGGACTTGACGACGCCGAGCGCCCAGCCCCAAATCGGGAACATCAGCAACGAGCGTTTCAATAAAACGCTTTGCATCGGAAGAATATGCCGTAACGCCAGCGTTTCCCATGCGGATTGATGATTGCTTAACACAATCACAGCTTGTTGCGGATTAATCCGCTCGAGTCCTTCGACTTCATAACGGAGACCGCAAAAAGCCTTGGACATCCATAACACAACCGTACACCAGGCCTTTGAGATGTTGTAGCGGATTACAAACGGAAACGGCGTGGTCAACAGAATCAATAGCCCGGCAATGGTAGCGGTCGAGAAGATTCCGACAAATAACAGCGCCGAGCCTATATAGTTTTTAGGTCTATTGTCTGGTTGTGATGAATTTTGCTGCGTCATATAAGTTCTCAAAAACGGGGATGTTGAGATTAGGGTTTTCGTTCAGGGTTTTGCGGCCCTTGCCGGTTTTGACCGGTATCGGGCTGGCGCCGATTGCAGGTCGCGGAGCGAATCGCCGATAACCGCCATACCGGTTAAGCTGGCATGGTGCTCGGCTGCAAATGCTTCAAGCAATCCCGGCTTGGGTTTGCGGCAGTTGCAGCCGTCGTCCGGCCCGTGCGGGCAGAAATAGATCGCATCGATTTTTCCGCCTTTTTCAGCAGCCATGCGTTGCATTTTTGCATGGATTTTTTCCAGCGTGGCGGTATCGAACAAGCCGCGGGCTACGCCGGACTGGTTAGTGACCACCACGACTTTATAGTTATGCTCGTTGAATAGCGCAATGGCCTCAAGACGGCCTTCAATCGGCAGCCACTCTTCCGGGGATTTTATGAAATCATCGGAGTCGCGGTTAATGACGCCGTCACGATCCAGTAACACGTAGCGGTTTTCGGGCATGATTTATCGTGTGTTCCCGCACCGCTGGAGCGGTAGCATCCGCGTTCCCATGCCGGAGCGCGGGAACGATGAATCATGTGATCTGTTCATTTACGATTGCAATTTGGAAATGTCGGCACAAGTCAAAAACTGCTCGGACAACAGGTTCAGCAATGCCAGCCTGTTGGCGCGCAAGTCGAGATCGTCGGTCATCACCATCACATGATCGAAAAACGCATCGACGTCATTGCGCAAACCGGCCAGGCGGTTAAGCGTGGCTTGGTAATTGCGTTGCGCCAGCAGCGGTTGAATGTCGCTTTCGGATTGCAGTGCGGCTTGCAATAACTGTTTTTCTTGCGCTTCGACCAATGCGCCGACGCTGGCTGCCGGTTGGGTGTCCGACTTTTTCAGGATATTGCGGATGCGTTTATTCGCCGCGGCCAGGCTTTCGGCTTCCGGCAGTTGCCTGAAGGCTTTAACCGCCTGCAAACGCTGCATGAAATCCAAAGGTTCCGCCGGAATCACGGTAAGGACGGCGTCGAATTCATCGGCTGTGTAGCCGTGGTCGAGGCAATAGCCTTTCAAGCGGTCGAAAATGAAATCGATCACCCGGTCGGCCGTTTCGGCTTGATCGCGGGTTTGCCCGGAAACGGTTTTGATCTGGGCGCTGGCGAATTCGGTTAATTCGACAATGTTGATGTTGAGCTTGTTCTCTATGATGGTGCGGAGGATGCCTAATGCGGCGCGGCGCAATGCATAAGGGTCTTTGTCGCCGGTAGGGATCAGGCCGACCGCAAAAATGCCGACCAGGGTGTCTATTTTTTCGGCAATCGCCAGAATTTGCCCGATTGTGCTGCCGGCAGTCGGACTGCCTGATTGTTTGGGGAAATACTGTTCTTCAATCGCCAGCGCGACCGATTTCGGCTCGTGCTCCGCCAGCGCATAGTAGCGCCCCATAATGCCTTGCAGGTTGCCGAATTCGCCGACCATTTCGGTCATCAGGTCGGTTTTTGCCAATAACGCGGCGCGTTCGGCCAGTTCAACATCGGCGCCCAGGTGTCCGGCAATGAATTTCGCGAGGTTTTTAACTCGCATGGTTTTGTCGTAAACCGTGCCCAAATTCTCCTGGAAAATAACGCTGGAAAGGCTTTCCACTCGATCTTCCAGCATCTTTTTCCGGTCCTGGTTCCAGAAAAATTCCGCATCGGAAAGACGCGGGGTCACAACGCGCTCATTACCCTGTTGTATCGACTTGGGGTTGCTGCTTTCGATATTGCTGAAGGTAATAAAGTTCGCCAGCAAACCGCCTTCGGCATTTTTAACCGGAAAATATTTCTGGTTGGTTTGCATCGTAGTAATCAGCACTTCCGGCGGCAGCTCCAGATAGCGCGGGTCGAAAGTCCCGGTAATCGGCACCGGCCATTCGTTTAAAGCTGCAATCTCTTCGAGCAAATCGTCCTCGATGTGCGCAATACCGTTCACTGCGGCGGCGGCTTTCTGCGCCGCGTCGCGGATGATGGTTTTTCTTTGCTCAAAGTCGGCAATGACATGGCCTTGTTTGTATAAGGCATCGACGTAGTCTTCCGGTTTGGTCAGGGTGATTTTTTGCGGCGCATGGAAACGGTGGCCTTGCGTAGCCGCGCCGGTTTTGAGGCCCAGAATTTCGGTGTCGATGACGTTGTCACCGAAAAGCAGAACAGCCCAGTGGACGGGTCTGACAAACTCGGTAGTGAAGCTGCCCCAGCGCATGCGTTTGGCAATCGGTAGCCCGGCGATGCTCTGGCGGATAATGTCCGGGATCAGGCTTTCCGTCGCTTGGCCTTTGACGGCTTGAGTAAAGCTGAGCCATTCGCCTTTGTCGGTTTTCAGGCGTTCCAGTTGGTCGAAAGTAGTGCCGCAGCTGGCCGCGAAGCCCAATGTCGCTTTGCTGGGGGTGCCGTCCGGCGCAAATGCCGCTTGCAGGGCAGGACCGCGTTTTTCTACGGTTTTGTCCGGCTGTGCGCTCGCCAGGTTCTCGATAAAAACGGCCAGGCGTCTGGGCGTGGCGTAAGCCTTGCTGCCGGTAAACGTCAGTTCGGCGGCATTAAGCCCTTGGATGATGTTGTTCAACAAGGCGTTGCTCAGTTTTAACAAAGTCTTGGGCGGCAGTTCCTCGGAACCCAGTTCGAACAGTAAATGTTTACTTGTGCTCATGTTATGCTCCCTGCTCGGTTAACATCGGAAACCCCAGCGATTCACGGCGTTGGTAATAGGCTTCGGCAACGGATTTGGCTAAATTCCTGACTCTTAACAGATAGCGTTGACGCTCGGTAACTGAAATGGCGTGGCGCGCATCCAGCAGGTTGAACGCATGCGAGGCTTTCAGCACCATTTCATAGGCCGGTAGCGGCAAGTTCAATTCGATCAGCTTGGTGCATTCCTGCTCGTAGGTGTTGAAACATTCGAACATGAACTCGACGTTGGCGTGTTCGAAGTTGTAAGCGGACATTTCCACTTCGTTTTGATGAAACACGTCGCCGTAAGTGACGGTGCCGAACGGGCCGTTAGTCCAGACCAGGTCGTAAACGCTTTTAACGCCCTGCAGATACATCGCGATGCGCTCCAGGCCGTAAGTGATTTCGCCGGTGATCGGTCGGCATTCAAGGCCGCCGACTTGCTGGAAGTAGGTGAACTGAGTCACTTCCATGCCGTTCAGCCAGACTTCCCAGCCCAAGCCCCATGCGCCCAAGGTCGGCGATTCCCAATTATCTTCGACGAAGCGCACGTCGTGCTCGAGCAAATCCAGGCCTAAATGGCGTAACGAACCCAGGTACAGTTCCTGGATATTGTCCGGCGACGGTTTTAACACCACCTGGAACTGGTAGTAATGTTGCAGGCGGTTGGGGTTTTCGCCGAAGCGGCCGTCGGTCGGCCTGCGCGAAGGTTGCACATAGGCCGTATTCCAAGGCTCGGGGCCTATGGCGCGTAAAAATGTGGCGGGATGAAACGTCCCCGCGCCCACTTCCTGATCCAGCGGCTGCAATAAAATACAACCTTGATCTGACCAGTATTTCTGTAAGGCCAGGATGAGTCCCTGAAAAGTAGATAAGTCGTTGTTTATGCTGGACACGGTTTAATGCTCTTGGGCAATAAAAATGGGGGATTATAACTGAAAAGGCGGTATCAGGCATACCGTTAGATTGGGGATTTATACCGGCGAATCCTGCAAGCGTTTGTACTAAGTAGTATTGCCGATTTTGCAGGATTGCTTATCTATCCGAAATAGATAGGTTTATACTCGAATATCAAGGATAAGCGGTGTCGTATATCGCTATCAGGGCTTTGATGATTAGGCGGCGTATTTTTTTCAACAAAAGGGGAATCGATATGAACGATCAACAAAAGCAACAGGCTGTAGACATTCTTAATAAAATTATGGAGCTTGAATTGGCGGGGGTTGTTCGCTACACGCATTACTCTCTGATGGTGTACGGCTATAATCGCATTCCGATTGTTTCCTGGCTTAAGGGCAATGCGACTGAGAGCCTCGCTCATGCGCATAAAGCGGGTGAGCTGGTGACCTTGTTGGGCGGGCATCCTTCGCTGAAGATCGGCCCATTATTGGAAACGGCCAAGCACGATATTGGCGATATTCTAAGAGAAAGCCTGGAGCACGAGAAAACGGCGATAGCCGCCTATTTTGAACTGCTGAAAGCGTCCGAGGGCGTTTCAGTGTTGCTGGAGGAATATGCCAGAGACATGATTGTCGGGGAAGAACTGCATCTTGACGAAGTGAATAAAATGCTGCGTAAGCCGGGCGATGTTCAGCCCTTTAACCCTTAAGGCCGATCGGCGGAGAAGTGCGCATCACGTAATTTATCTGCGTACTTCTCTCTATCAAGCAAGCGGAAGCGGATTATCCGAATTGCCGCCGGAAACGCCACACGCCGAAACTGAAGAAGGCAATGCCCAACAGCGTTAAACCCAGCAGCAAATCCTTCAAAATATACATGTCCGCTCCTTTGAGCAAAATGGCATAGCTCATTTCGGTCAAGTAATACAACGGTGAAAAAGTCATGGCCCAGCGCAGACCTTGCGGCATGGCTTCCGGCGGCGTCCATACGCCGGAAAGCAGCAATATCGGCATCATCAGTAAAACCACCAGCATCGTCACCTGGCCCAAGGTACGGCTGGCGGTGGCTATGAACAAGCCTATCCCCGAGGTGGCGAATACATACAAAGCCGTTACCGCAAAGAACAGCGGGATGCTGCCTTTAACCGGCAAATGGAAGGCCGGGATGATAATCAGAAATAAACATACCGCAGTACCCAGAAGAATTACCAGACTCATCGCGATGACTTTGGGCAGCAGAATCTGTAACGGCGTCAGCGGAGACACCGCGAGCTGCTCAATGGTTCCGCGCTCCTTTTCCCGAACCGCAGCGGCAGCGGGCAGCAGCATCGACAGTATCGTGATCACGGTCAGCAACTCCGAGATAGACATAAACCAGCCGTCAATCTGGTTGGGGTTGTACAGCACCCGGTGCCGGTCCTCAATAACGGGCAGGTTATCCGTTTGCCCGGCGGCCGGCCCAAGCTGTTGCATCGCAAAGTCCTGGTCGAAGTCCGCGGTAATTTGCGCGGCATACGAGGTTGCCAGTGTGCCCAGCACCGTATCGCTGGTATCCACCTGCAATTGAACGGCGACTTGCTTTCCCCGCAACAGGTTCCGTTGGAAATGTTCCGGTATATCCAGTACAGCCAGGACTTTTCCTTTATTTAACAAATTTTCGGCTTCTTTCTTGCCGGAAATTTCCCCCTTCAAATCAAAATAAGGCGGGCGAAAACGGTAAATCAATTCACGGGACGCGGCGCTATGATCGTGATCGATGACCATCACCGATGCGTTGTGAAGATTCAGCTTGATGCCCTCGCCTGCGAGATAGACGTCGGCGGTAAAAAAATAAACAATGATCGCAAGCAGGACCGGATCGCGGAAAAGCTGCTTCAGCTCTTTAACGGTCATGGCTATCACGCGGTCCCACCATAACAGGAAACGGTTGCTGTTCATCGCCTCGGCCTTTTGTGGAAATTAAGGTAACCGACAACCCACAGGATAACCGCGTAGAGCATTAGCGCGGCCACCTCGAACCAAAGTTCGGTCCAGCCCAATCCTTTAAGAAAACTGCCCCATGAGATACGGAGATAATAAAGCGTCGGGAACAAATGCGCCTCAAATTGGGTTCCCGGCTCCATTGATTCAATAGGCACCAGCAGACCCGAGTACAGCATAGCCGGAACAAAGGAAATCACCATCGTCAGCGTTATCGCGGCAACCTGGGTTTGAACCAGCAACGATACCAGCAGGCCGACACCGGCCGTACAGATCACATAAACCACCGACGCGGCATAATAAAACAGCGGGTCGCCCTTGAACGGGGTGCCGAACACGTTCATGACTACCCACCAGAGAACAAGAATGTTCAAGCAGGAAATCAGCAGATAAGGCAGGAATTTACCCAGAATAAATTCGCTGCGGCTGATAGTGGAGGCGTAAATATTGTAGATGGAACCGTTTTCCTTTTCCCGCACCACGCCCAGCGCGGTAAGAAACGGCGGAGTCACCATCAACACCAGCATCATCAATCCTGACGCCATAGACCACTGGCTGCGAAGGGCCTGGTTGTACAAATAACGGGGTTCTAGCAACACCGGGGCTACCCGGCTAAGGGCTTGTTCCTGGGAAAGGCCCCGGGCGCCGGTTAAATAAGCGGCCAAAGACTGGCGGTTAAAATTGGCGATAATACCCGATACATAACTTCGGGTTACCTGTCCCCGGTAAGGGAAAACGCCATCGATAAGGCTTTGTACCGATGTCGATTGCCCGGCCAGCAGACGCTCCTGAAATTTGGGCGGGATCACAATCGCAAAGCGTATGTCGCTATGCGCCAGTAGCGCGTCGAATTCGCGTTCGCTGCGGACATCGCCTTTGTAGTTGAAATAACGGGAGTCGATAAACCGGTGCAGAAAGTCCCGGCTCATCGCCGTCCTATCCTGATCGAGTACGGCGAACGGGATCTTTTCCACGTCGAAGGAAATCCCCCAACCCAGCACCAGAAAGATGCATAAAGGCAGCACAAAAGCCATGGTGAAAAACAGCCGGTCGCGCAAAACTTCACGCCATTCTTTATAGGCCACCGCCCAGACCCGGCTTAAGTTCATAACCGCTCCTTATTTTCCAGGGCCAGAACCCGGTAAACAAAAACATCCTCCAGCGTAGGCGTGTGGATCGTTGAATCAATCAGCCGGATAGCCTGCCGATCCAGTAAGGCGCGAATCTGTTTTTCCGCGGCTGCAATATCCAGCGCCAGCAGGTGGATATGTTTGCCGAATAAAGCGGCGCCGTTGAACCCGGTCTGTTTAAGTAAAGCCAGCGTTTCCAGCGGACGGTCGGTGGTGATTTCAAGCAATTGTCCCGCCTCCTGTTGCAAGGACTGGATCATGTTTGTCGGCGACTCATCGCTTATGACCCGGCCCGCATACATCAGCGCCAGATGATCGCAATGTTCGGCCTCGCTCATGTAATGCGTCGTCACCAAAATAGCGACCTGTTCCACGCGGGCAAGATGTACCAGAATATCCCAGAAACGGCGTCGCCCGACAGGATCGACGCCTGAGGTGGGCTCATCCAGAAAAAGCACGCCGGGCTGGTGGACCAACGCGCAACCCAATGCCAGCCGCTGGCGGATGCCCATCGGCAGACCGGCTGTCATCTGTCCGGTGACATCGGTTAACCCGGCAATATCGATGACCCAGGCTATGCGCTGCTTGATGATGTCTCTGTTCACGCCGTAAATGCGGGCATAAAGCCGGATGTTCTCGATCACCGTCAGGTCCAGATAAAGGGAAAACGCCTGCGACATATAACCGATGCGCTCCTTGATGGTCTGCCCGGCATAGCGCATATCGGCGCCCGCAACCTGGCCCTCGCCGCCGGTCGGCGGCAGTATGCCGGTCAGCATTTTAATCGCGGTCGTCTTGCCTGCGCCGTTGGCTCCGAGCAGGCCGAATATCTCGCCCTGCCGAACCGTGAAATCGATTTGATCGACCGCGCGGAACCGGCCGAAATCGCGGGTTAATTGCCGCGCCGCAATAGCGATGCCCTGATTTTCAAGCAAGGGCTTATCGAAGCGGGGAACGGTATGCGAGTTTGTCTTCTGCTCGGACAGCCGCTGCCTGCGCAACAAGGCGATAAAAGCATCTTCCAGCTCGGGTTGGGACGCGCGAATGGCTTTAATATCGACGCCAACCAGCAAACCGGAGACTGTTTTTGCCGCCTGATCCGAAGACTGATTATCGACAAAAACCCGCAACCGGGAACCGATGGCTTCCACCTGCGAATAATGGTTTTTAAGTTGGTCCAGCGCCTGAATCTGGGGTTCGGCCGACAGCTCGACCAGACTTCCTTGCGCTTGCCGGCAAATGAATTCCGGTTCCCCTGCGGCCAGTATGAGTCCGTCATACATCAAGGAAAGCCGATGGAAACGGGCCGCCTCATCCATATACGCGGTAGCAACCAAGGCCGTAACGCCCTGTTCGCGCAGCAGTTCGGCCAGTATGGCCCAGAAATCGCCGCGCGAAACCGGATCGACCCCGGTCGTGGGTTCATCAAGGATGATCAGTTCGGGTTCATGAATCAACGTGCAGACCAGACCGAGTTTTTGCTTCATGCCGCCGGAGAGATTTTTCATCGGTCGGTCGCGGAACTTGTCCAGCCGGGTTATGCCGAGCAATTTCCGTTTGCGCTGGTCAAGTTGGGCGGGCGTTACCTGGCGCAGTTGCGCGAAGAAGTCGATATTTTCCTCTACCGACAAGTCAGCGTAGAGATTGAGCCCCAGCCCCTGGGGCATGAATCCCAACCGGGCCTTTATAAGCTCGGCAGCCGATTCGGAATCAACCTTGATGCCGAATACTTCCAACTCGCCTTGTTCAAAGGACAGCACCCCGGCAATCGCTTTCATCAGGCTGCTCTTGCCGGAGCCGTCCGGCCCGATCAGTCCGTAAATTTCGCCGCGCTCGACGCTCAGGTCGACGCCTTTTACGGCAGGCTGTTTTTTATAGCTTTTGCAAAATCCCTGTACTTTGATGACGGGTTTTTCATTTACCAGCGCGGTTTCGCCCATGGCGCATTCTCCTGCCAGCGTATCACCGCGTCGGCGGGCAGACCGGGAGTCAATCGATGATCCGGGTTTTCATCCAGATAAAGTTTGACGGCATACACCAGCTTGACCCGTTCGTCGGGCGTTTGTACCTCTTTAGGTGTGAATTCCGCCTGGGAAGCGATATAACGCAGCGTCGCCGGGAAAGGCCGGTCAGGAAATGCGTCGGTATAAATTTGGGCGGGCAGTCCCAGGCGAACCTTGCCGATTTCTTTTTCCGGCACATAGACTTTCAGATACAGGCGGTCCAAATCGACAATATCGAACAGCGGACTGCCGGCCGCAACCACTTCGCCGGCATCGACGATACGGGTGGTTATCATGCCGCTTGCAGGGGCTCGGACAACAAGATCGTCCAGCACGCTTTGCGCTTCGGCCAGCGCGGCTTCCGCCTGTGTCACCTGAGCTTCCAGCGCCGCGACTTCATCCTCCTGCGCTTTAACCTGCTCCCAACCCAGACTCGCTTCGGCCAGCAGTTTTTCCGCCTGGGTGACGGCGGTTTGAGTCGTGGTGTGTTGGGCGCGCGCCACCTTCCAGCTTAGCTCGGCCTGTTCGCTGCGATGTTGTTCCACCGTCTGTCTTTTTAACAGTTCGCGAAAGCGCTCGGCATCCTTGCGCTGCTGTTCTTCAGTGGCATCGGCGGAAACCCGGCTTGCATTGGCATGGGTAAGCCCCGCTTTAGCCGTTTCTATCTTTAACGGGACATTTTTCTTGAACACCGACAGCGAGGTCCGGGCGGCCGTGAGTTTTGCTTTAATCGCATCCACGCCCGATTTGGCCTGATCCACGCGGGCGCGGGTCTGGACATCATCCAGCTTGACCAGAGCCTGGCCTTTTTCGACCTGATCGCCTTCCCGGGCCAGCAATTCGGTGACGCGCCCGGACCATTTGTCGGCTGCGGTGTAATGATCGCCCTCGACGCGGCCATTGGCCTGAACCAGTCCCTCGGGGAAAGGCGGCTCGCGCCATGCCAGCCACCAGACGGCCGACGCGATCAGCAACACGCCGGTCAGCAGCGCAATGACAACGGATGTTCGGTTTTTATTTTCCATATTCGATGTGCCTGCCGCCTGATTTCAAGAACCCCGGTGTTACAAAATACCTAACGCGCGCCGCAAATGCAGCGCCGCTAGTGTCGCATCATAATTGGCATTATTGAAATTGCCATGACTGGTGGTGCGCAAATCTTCCGCCTTGAGCACGTCGGTATTGGTGGACAAGCCCTGCTGGTAGCGGTCGGCGGTGACTTTCATGTTTTCATCGGCTTGTGCTATGGCCTGCTGAGCCACGGCTATGCGCTTTTGCGTTTCCTGAATATCCAGCCAGGCCTGTCTTACCTGCAAGCCGATCATGCTGGATAAGTCGTCGCGTTGTTCTTTTAACGAAATCGCCTGCCGGGTAAGCGCATCGCTGCGATGGCCGGAACTGCCGTCAAAGATTTTCCAATCCATTCCGACATTGGCCGTCCACATGCCTTCAAAGGCCTGATAGCGGTTTTCCTGGTATTGGTAACCGCCATTGACCGCGACCTGCGGCAACAGCGCGGCTTTTACACTCTGCGCCTGTTGCTCCAGCGACTCTATTTGCTGGGCCAGCGTGACCAGTTCGGGACGCTGTTTTAATGCGTTGCCGCTCAGCTCGTTTAAGGTTCCCTGAGGCGTTTCAGGGAATTGATGGGCCAGCTTAACCTCGTCGGCAAGATTCCGGTCCAGCAACTGGTTATAGCGGGCCTTGGCAATGTCCAGTTGATTGCTCGCCTGCACGACCAGCTGCCGGGCGTTGGCCAATTCCACATTGACGGTCAATACGTCGTTGCGCGCGACCATGCCTTGATCGAACAGATTGTTCACATCCTTCATGTGCAGCTCCAGCGCATCGACATGGCTAAGGGCTACCTGCAAGGCGCTTTCCATGCGCAATACCGCGATATAGGCTTCCGCCACCTGCATTTTGATGTTTAATACCGAGGTGGTCTCGTTGGATTGAACCGCCTGTAATGAGGCTTCGGCGGCATTAATGTTGTGACTGATGCGTCCGCTGGTAAAAATCGGCACCGAGGCCATCGCCTGGGCCTTGACGCTGCCGGGCTGGGACATGTTGAACGTCGTCGTTTGCCCGCTGATCTGTGTTTTGGCTGCCGGCGTTTCGCTGAGCTGGGTATAGCTGCTGCTGACGTTGAGGTCGGGCAAGCGCTGGCCCTCCGCCGAATGCAGCTGCTGTTCGGAGGCGCTGGTGTCGGCTTTCGCCGCTTTGATCTGGTGGTTGTTGTTAATGGCGCTGCTCCAGGCGTCTTCCAGCGTTTCCGCGTCGGCTCCCGCGGCCGCAAGAAGCAGTAACGCGCCGATTACATAATGGTTATGGCTTGGCATGGAGTATTCCCCGCATATAAAAAGCAATGACCTGTGAGATCAGGCGTTTTTTTTCGTCGGCGGAAGGCCGCAGCGTTTTCGACAACAGGCAACGCAAATGCAGGTCGCCTTTCAGCATGCTGAAAAATGCGTCTGCCGCAAATACAGGATCAATAATGCTGAAATCTCCGGTGGCATTCAAGCGCCGAAAATAATTTTCCAGCTGCGTCAGTCCGGCTTGCGGCCCGCTTTGATAAAACAGTTGGCCCAGTTCCGGGAAATCCGGGCTTTCCGCCACCACCAGCCGGTAAATAGCCAGGGCGTCTTCGGAGAAAATCAAGTCCACGGCGGATGTCGCGATTTGGGTCAGGTTGTTTTCGACATCATCCGGTTCGATAGTGACCTGGGTCATGGTTTGCAGTAAAGATTTGCAACGGTCGGAAATGACCGCCGAGAGCAGGGCGCTTTTACTGTCGAAATGGTTGTACAGCGTCGCCTTGGAAACCGGTGCGGCCTGGGCGATTTTTTCCATGCTCGCGTTGCGGTAGCCGTGCGCCAGAAACATGCGGGTCGCGCCATCAAGAATGGCTTGCCGCTTAGGATCGATGGGTTCTGAAGTCATTGTTTTATTTTTGCGTAATGCCAAATGATAAGTTAGACTAAACTAAACCGTTTAGTTTATCAAGGTCGTTTATGCGCAGTTTCCGTTCTGTTTTACTGATTTTATTGATAGCCCTTCCTTTGGTCGCAGGAACAGGCTACTGGTTGCTGGATCGCCGGCAATACGAAACCACCGATGACGCCTATTTGCAAAGCAACATCGTACTGATCAGTCCCAGGGTGCAGGGTTATGTGACGCAGATAGCCGTCAACGACAATCAGGCGGTCAAGCAAAACGACGTACTGGTGATGATTGACGACCGAGATTATCAGGCCAGAGTCATTCAGGCCGAGGCCAATGTCAGCGCGGAAATAGCGCATATCCAGCGTTTGCGGGCGATGAAAGCCTCCCAGCGGGCGCATGTCGAAACCGCGGGCGCCAACATAGCGGCGGTGCAGGCCAGGCGGGAGCATATTCAGAAAGATCTGGAACGCTTTCAGAACCTGATTGACAGGGGATCGGCGGCCAGGCAATCCCTGGATAAGGTTGAATCGGAGTCCAAACAGGCCGCAGCCGAACTCAGAGGCTCGCAATCCGCAGCCAACGCGGAACATACCCAACTAGCGACGCTCGATATTGAAATCACCGAAACCGAAGCGCGGCTGGAAAACGCCAAGGCGCAATTGAGCCTGGCGAAAATCGACCTGGAACATACCCAGATCAAAGCGCCGGTAGACGGCATCATCGGCAATCGCGGCGTGCAGCTTGGGCAGTTGGTCCGCCCCGGCGTTGCGTTGGCCTCTCTGGTGCAAAACAGCAAAATTTGGGTGGAGGCGAATTTTAAGGAGACGCAACTCGAACACATGCGCTTGGGGCAGCCGGTCACGATTAAAGTGGACGCCTATCCCGACCTTGAATTGACCGGTAAAGTGGACAGTTTTTCACCGGCCAGCGGTTCCGAATTCAGCATCCTGCCCGAGGAAAACGCCACCGGCAACTTCACCAAGATTGTGCGCCGGGTGCCGGTCAAGATAGTCTTCGACGCGTCCGAGAACATCCAGTTGTTAAGGCCGGGCTTGTCGGCCGAAGTTAAAGTCAAAGTGCATTAATCCCGTGATGAAGGCGGAGCAGCAGGATGCCGAAGCGCCATTGACCCTGGGTCATTGGATCGGTTTTTTCAGCATGGCGATTGGCGTGTTCATGGCGGTGCTGGACATCCAGATCGTCGCCAGTTCCTTGCAGAAAATCCAGGCCGGGCTGTCCGCGACCAAGGATGAAATCGCCTGGGTGCAGACTTCTTACCTGATTGCCGAAGTCATCGTTATTCCACTGTCCGGCTGGCTGGGCCGGGTGTTTTCGACCCGCTATTTATTCGTCATCTCGGCGGGCGGATTCACGCTGGCCAGCCTGTTTTGCGCATTCGCCTGGAACCTGCCGTCGATGATTGCGTTCCGCTGTTTGCAGGGCTTTGTCGGCGGCGCGATGATCCCGATGACCTTTACCGTGATCTTCATATTATTCCCCCCGCGATTGCAACCGAGCATGAGCATCGTGCTCGGCTTGATTGTGACGATGGCCCCGACCGTCGGCCCGGTGCTGGGCGGTTATCTTACCGAAACCTACAACTGGGAATTGCTGTTTTTGATCAACGTCATCCCCGGCATCATCGTTTGCGTCCTGGTGTGGAAGTACCTCGATATTGACCGGCCGGACTGGGCGCTGTTGCAGAAAATCGATTTTGTCGGCATAGCCCTGATTGCCGTGTTCCTGGGCAGCATGCAGTTTGTGCTCGAAGAAGGCGCAAGCGAGCAGTGGTTTGAAGATCATCTGATTGTCGCGTTGACCCTTGTCGCGGTCGTCAGCGGCATCGGCATGCTGGTGTGGGAGTTAAAAACGCCTCACCCGATCATCGACCTTTACGCATTCCGCAATATCAATTTTGCGATAGGCTGCGGTTACAGTTTTGTACTGGGCGTGGGGCTTTATACGATCATTTATCTGACGCCGATTTATCTGTCCAGCGTTAAAGGCCTTAACAGTCTGCAAATCGGCCACTATTTGATGGTTGTCGGCATATTCCAGTTACTCTCCGCGTTTATCGCGGGGCCATTGGAGAAAAAAATGGATTTGCGCTGGATGCTGTGCCTGGGACTTGGCTTGTTTGCGCTGGGTTCGTGGTTGAATGGCAATTTAACCGTCGAATCCGGCTATTGGGAGTTTTTCTGGCCGCAGGCTATCCGGGGCAGCGCCTTGATGCTGTGCTTCCTGCCGATCAACACGCTGGCCTTAGGCCGGTTGCCAGTCGAAGAAGTTAAAAACGCCAGCGGGCTTTATAACCTGATGCGTAATTTGGGCGGTGCGATCGGGCTCGCGGTCGCCAATACGCAAATGATTTATTTAACCAAAGCGCATTATGCCGTGTTGCGCGACTCGGTTACCGCAACCAGCTACCAGGCGCAGCAAATACTGGAAGGATTAACCGAGTCGATGGGGCAAATGAATTTACCCGATCCCGATCTGGCCGCGTTAAAGCAAATCACCGGGCTTGCGATGAGGGAAGCGGAAGTGATGACCTTTAATAACCTGTTCCAGGTTATCGCCGTTATGTTCGCGGCTTCGCTGGTTGTTGCGCCTTTTTTACAGAAGGTGGAAAAAGGAAATGCGGTAATTCACGAGTGAAGTCAGGAAGTGCAAGCTTCGCCTAACGCGCCTACTTTGGGTGCCTGCACTCCGGTTGTTAGTAGCAACGATAAAGATCGACCCGTTGTCGTCGATAGCGCAAAACCTTGCATGGCGTGACCATGTGGTGTATTTAATGACAGATTATTTTCATTTGATCAGCCTTGATTATTAATTTAATGCAACCCGGAGGAAAAAATCATGAAACTTTATTACAGCAAAGGGGCCTGTTCATTATCGCCCCATATCATAGCCTGCGAAGCGGAACTGCCGATTGAACTCATTGAAGTCGATTTGGCGACTAAGCGTACCAAATCTGGGGAGGATTTCCTGTCGATAAACCCTAACGGTTACGTGCCGGTGCTGGTACTGGACGACGGCAACCGGCTGACAGAAGGTCCGGCGATTGTTCAGTATCTTGCCGATCAGGCGCCGGGTAAGCACTTAGTCCCCTCAGCAGGCACGTTCGAGCGTTATCAGTTGCAGCAATGGCTGAATTTTATTGCAACCGAAATTCATAAAGGCGGATTCGGGCCGTTGTTTAACCCCGCCACGCCTGAAGCCGCTAAAAAAATGGCGATTGCGTCACTGACTTCGCGTCTGGGAACTGTTGCAGAGCAGCTTGCGAACCGGGCATTTTTGCTAGGCGAGCATTTTACCGTGGCAGATGCCTATTTGTTCGTCACGCTGGGTTGGGGCGCGTATGTCGATGTCGATATTTCCCGCTGGCCGGTGTTGGTGGACTATGTCGCTAAAATTTCCGCGCGTCCGGCGGTGCAAAAAGCGATGACGGAAGAAGGGCTTATTTGAATCGAACGTGGTTTCCTTAAGCCGTTCGTGGTGAGCCCTTCGGCTACGCTCAGGAGGGCCTTGTCGAACCATGAATGACTTAAGGATGTATTCGTTTGTACGCCATGTCCTGTTGTCTTATACTCGATCCCATCAAAACAGTCAGGCCGTCAGGAAATTAATTTATGAATACCGGCAACATGAGCAGCAAGGAAATTATCAAAGATTTGCTTTTGCGGCTGCCGGATGAAGTTTCTTTACACCAGATTGCGCAAGAAATTGAGTTTATTGCTGCTGTACGGCAAGGAGTGGCTGAGCTTGATCGCGGAGAAAGCGTTACAGTTGAGCAGCTGGAAAAAGAACTGCCCTCATGGATTATGAGGTAACGCTGTCATTGTCAGCCTGCCGCGATCTTGAAGATGTCGTGCGATATATCTCAGTTTTGCTTCTAGTTTAGAAATTCGGTTTTGGAGGCTGCTGCTTCCAGTTTCGCGAAGCTAGAGCTTAGGCCTTCGAGATTCCCTAATTATGCAAATCCCATAAAGGCTAGTGACTGCATTAACCTAATTCGAGATGCTCCTATGAACAGAAGATCCTTTCTTAAATCAGCGCTATCCTGCGGCGCACTTGCTTTTGCCGGGAGTTATCCGATATTGATCGAGCGAAACATCGTGCAGGTGAATCGGTATAAAATTCCTGTCGATAATCTGCCGCTTTCGTTCCACGGCTTTACGCTGGCGCACCTGACGGACATACATTTGGGTTTTCTGGTTTCACCGTCGTTTGTTGAAGAAATAGTTCACCGGACAAACAGCTTAAACACGGATGCGATCGTATGTACCGGCGATTATGTCCATAATCGGAACACGATTGAAGAAATCGATACGGTATGGCCTATTTTGTCCAAGCTAAGTGCAAGGTACGGCGTCTATTCGGTATTGGGTAATCATGATCATTGGGGCGATTCCAACAGATCCCTGTATTGGCTGGAACGATCGGGACAGAATATTCGGCATCAATGCAAGCCGATTTACAAAGGGCGCGACCGAATTTTGATCGGCGGGGCAGGGGACTTTTGGGGCGACGAACTAATGATCGACAGGGTATTTTCCAGTTCGGATCAAGGAGATTGTAGGATACTGTTGTCGCATAACCCGGATTCGGTCGATACGGGGTTTGAAACGCCGTTGTCTTTGGTGCTGAGCGGTCATACCCACGGCGGGCAGGTCGTAATACCTTTTTTGGGCGCGCCCAGATTGCCGGTAAAAAACAAAGACTATTCCAGCGGCCTTATCGCCACGCCAAGAACCCCGCTTTTTATAAGCCGAGGGATCGGTTGGGCAATTTTGCCGGTGAGGTTTAATTGCTACCCGGAAATCGCGGTGTTGGAACTGGTAAACCCAAGACTGGTGGCATAATAATTTGAGCTTGGGTATCAGCGAATAAAATTAAGGTTAATGAGGAATGAAGTAATGAGCAACCGGAACACATGCTTAATCTTTGCCCACCGCGGCGCTAGCAGGGAAGCCGCCGACGACATGGATGCAGGAGGTGGAGCAATTGCCGAAAACACCCGAGCCGCCTTCAACAAAGCCCTGCAATACCCGATTGACGGCATTGAAACGGATGTACAGCTGAGTCTGGACGAGGTGCCTGTGCTCTGGCATGACTGGGAGCTGGATAAATTGGGCCATCCGGGAAAATGCATCGACGATTTTAATTTCGCGCAGCTTGAACAAATGGATTTTGCCGGATACAGCTCGCCCGATGCGTTGCCTGAAGGCGCGTTGAGCCTTCAGGAGTTTATCGATAGTTTCCGGGGACGTTGCCGCCTGGATATTGAGCTTAAACGCCGCGACGGGGAATCGCGGCAACGGTTGGAAACTAAAATTCTGAAAATGCTGGCGATCATCGGCACATCCGCCGCCGATGACGTGTTTATTTCCTCATTCAGCCTGCCCGGCCTGATTTTTGCCCATCAACACGCGCCGGATTTACCGCTTTACTATCTGCTGTCCGGTCATCACACCCAGGCCGACATTGAGCAATTTATGGTAGAACACGGCTTCCTTGCCGGTTTTTGCCTGCCGATCGACATCCATAACGATTCTATTGCCAAGCTTTTGCGCGACAACGGCAAAGGCGTCGGGGTTTATACCTGCAACAGCGTCGAGGAGATTCAAAAGGCGCTGGCTCTGAAGGTCAATATCCTGATTACCGACGACCCGCAACTGGCATTGCAGATGCGCGATTCGTGAAACGGGACTTTACGCAACTGGCCGACCGGCATTTTGATGTGCTGGTTTGCGGCGGCGGCATTTATGGTGCATGGACTGCGTATGATGCCGCTTTGCGCGGATTTAAGGTTGCCATTGTCGATCAGGGCGACTGGGCCTCGGGAACCTCGTCCGCTTCCAGCAAGCTGATACACGGCGGCCTGCGCTATCTGGAATCGCTGGACTTCAAGCTGGTTAAAAAAGCCTTGCGCGAACGCGAGATGTTGAAGAAAGCCGCTCCGCACCGCGTCTGGCCGCTGCGTTTCGGCATCCCGGTTTTTAAGGGCAGCCGGCTAAACGGCATTCGCCTGAAACTCGGATTGATGCTTTATGATTTTTTGGCCGGGACGCTTTACTCCGGGCAAGTTCATCGTCATTTCAGCCGGGCCGCATTCGCGGAGCGTTTTCCCCGTCTCAATTCCTCATTATTAACCGGCGGCTTTACTTATGCCGACGCACAGACCGACGATGCCCGCCTGGTTTTGGAATTGATTGACGGCGCGTTATCGGCCGGGGCGGTATGCGTGAATTACTGCAAAGTGACCGACTTTATCGAAGATAAGGGGCAAGTCTGCGGGGCCAAAGTTCAAGACCGGGTCAACGGCAAAACAGCAATCGTCTACGCCCGGCAAATCGTTAATGCCACCGGGCAATGGACGATTGAAAGCGGTTGCCGGTTGACCAAAGGCGTGCATCTGATCTTGCCCAAGGTGTTGGGCAATGAAGCGCTGTTGCTGACCGCGAAATCGGACGGGCGGGTGTTTTTTATGATTCCGTGGTACGGGTTGACGCTGTTGGGCACCACGGATACCGATTATACCGGCGATGTCGATCGGGTCTGTGTTGAAGCGGATGAAGTCGATTACCTGCTGACCGAAGCCAATCAAGTGCTTGATGTGAACTGGACTGAGGCCGACATTATCGGGCGTTACGCGGGATTGCGCGTTTTAAAACAGAGTTTAAAAACAGCGCCGTCTACGGTCAGTCGCGACTGGGAACTGAAAGTCGCCAAGAACGGCCTGTTGACTTCCATCGGCGGAAAAATCACGTCGGCGCGTGAGGACGCGGCTCAAATCGTCAATACGCTTTGTGAAAATTTAGGCCGCAATGAGCCTTGCCGTACCAACGGCAGGCCGTTTCCGTGGCTGCCGGATCAGGATTACCGGCTGTGGGAGGAGCAAGCTTTGGCCGAAGCCGTAACGCTGGGCATCGACGGCGAAAGCGCCCAATGGCTGGTACGGCGACACGCAAAACGCGTGTCGGCGATTTTTCAATTAATCGAGCGGGATGCTGAGTTGGCAAAGCGGATAACGCCCACGCTGCCTTTTATCTTCGCCGATTTGGTGTTCTGTGCCGAAAATGAAATGGTCGTGCATTTGGATGATTTGCTCAGACGGCGAATTCCGTTGCTAATCTTGGCCAAAATGACTGAGGCAGAACTGCGTTATCTCGCCGAAATGACGGCAAAAACGCGGGGTTGGGATGAGGCTACTTTAAATAACGAACTCGGCAATTGCAGCAGACAAAATATCTGATCAGGCAGTCGTCGAAATGTGCGTCAAAAAATATGAACGGGCGATAATCGGGTTCAATGCTTTTTGCGGCGGTATTTTTAAGGTGGCTATATGGAGTCCTGATTATAGCTTGGTCAATGGTCCTATTTTTTATGATAGCCAAGAAGTTTGTATATTAAATCCTGTCTGCGATAATGTTGTCTCTAACTTGTACAATTTGTCGGCAGGTTGTTTTTCTTTTTGGGCCATTCAAGCCATTAATTCCATATGTCTTAATGGATCTTATAATTGGCTCTATGGTTATTTAACTATTAACAATGTATTAAGGAAAGTTTAATGTTGGTTCTGGGCTTAAGTGGTGGCTGCGACGCAGTGTTTGATAAATATTTTAAATTATTTGAAGACGCCCACCATGATACTGCGGCGGTGTTAATGCAAGATGGTCATGTCATCGCTGGAATTGAAGAAGAACGATTAATTCGCATTAAACATACCGGTAAAATATGGAGATTTGCCGTGTTGTTTTGTTTGGAACAAGCAAATAAGACATTGGAGGATATAGATTATTTTGCTATCTACTCTAATGAAGATGTTTTAAATAAAGTATTAAAACAATATCAGATAAGCAATCCCTTACTCGCTGAAATTGGAGATGCACGTCAACTTTATCGGTATTTGTTTCAGAATGAGTTTGATTTTTGCTTAAAAGATAATCAGCTTGTATTTGTTGATCACCATATTACCCATGCGGCAACAGCCTATTATATGTCCGGGTTTAGTGACAGTCTGGTGTTGACCATTGATGCGCTTGGCGACACTTTATCGACCAATGTGATTGATGTGCGCAATGGTCGCTTTGATAATTTGTTGAGCAAGTCGGAATCCGACTCTTTAGGGATTTTATATTTGGATGTAATACGTTTTCTTGGCTATCGTATTTATGACGAATATAAAGTCATGGGGCTGGCGCCTTATGGTCGTAGTCATGTATATAGAGAGCAATTGCAGCGATTCTATACCTTGCTGCCAAACGGCGATTATGCGGTGCATCGAGAACGCAGGTTTGAATTGTTCAACATAACCAGTCCTCGGAAAAAAGATGCGCCGATTACCCAAGTTCACATGGACATTGCTGCGGCGTTACAAGAAGCGATAGAGACTATCGTTTTGCATATCCTGCGTCATTTTCAGCAAGTGACGGGACACGCTCGCTTAGTAATTAGCGGCGGTGTCGGACAGAGCAGCAGTATGAATGGCAAGATTCTTTATTCAGGCTTGTTTGAAGATGTTTTTGTGCCTTCTTTCGCTGGCGATTCGGGGTGTGCATATGGTGCGGCGGCTTATACGACTCATCAAATGCAACCGGAATTACCTTTGGCTCGAGTGACTCACGCCTATTGGGGAACGCCGATTCATGATGACGAAATCAGCGACACTTTAGAGGCTTGGCGCACCTTTCTGCATACCGAGAAAATGGATAACCGGTCGGAGCAGGTGTCCGATCTGATTATTGACGGTGCGGTGATAGGTTGGGTGCAAGGGCGTTCTGAATTCGGCCCTAGGGCTTTGGGCAACCGCAGTATTCTGGCCGATCCGCGTGTCGCTACTCATAAGGAAACGATCAATGCAATGATCAAAATGCGCGAAAGTTACCGCCCGTTTGCCCCATCGGTCGTGGAAGAACGGGTCCGGGATTTCTTTGAAGTGCCGGGAGAAAATTCCGATTTTCCTTTCATGTCTTTTGTGTTGAATGTCAAGCCGGAATGGCGCACACAACTACCCGCTATTACTCATGTAGATGGCAGTGCCCGGCTGCAAACTGTAAGCAGGGTGAGCAATCCGCGCTATTGGGAGTTAATTGACACATTCGGCAGAAAAACCGGCATTCCGATTTTGTTGAATACCTCGTTCAATAACAATGCGGAGCCAATTGTCGACAGTATAGACGACGCCGTCGTGTGCTATTTGACGTCCGGGTTGGACTATCTGGTCGTAGGCGATTATTTGGCTCGCAAAAAAGCTTGGCAACCTAAGGACATGGAGAACTTAATCATTAGCTTACCGAAAGCGGCTCGATTGCTAAGAGAGGATTGCTATATCAGTCATAGTGAACGAGGTTTCACTTACTCGTTGGTTTGGAATTACGATTCCGCCCGCGATTTTGATTTCGATCCTACACAACAGCCTCGTGCATTGTCTGAAGTATCGTACAAGGTTTTGCAAGCGGCGGATGGGGAGCACTCTGTAAGTCAGCTTATGTTTGCGTTGGGGTTTTCAAAGGAACAGCAATCGCAGGTTTTGGATGAATTGCCGGGGCTATGGTCCGAGCGATTGCTGGTGTTGCGGCCAGAATCCAAACGACGTTAATTTTGCCGGGTTATTGGGGTGTTAACCGTTATAGGCGTAGCGTGTCAGTATTATTGCCCCTTAATTAGGCAAGAATGGGCAAAATTTAACCCTTGTGCGAACAACACATGGCATTCGGCAGGGTAACAATGTTTTTGCCTTTGAGTACCTTTGTAGTGCGTTAAAGCACGATTCAGGCGTATTTTAACGGTGCTTTATTTCTCTTTAAAGGCTATTATTGCGATTTTACTAATTTAAAAAATATGCAATGACCAACCCAAAGACTTCTTTCTTGGTATTAATGTTCGGTCTTAACCAAAGATACTAGAAATGAAACGCATCTTGTCTGTCTTTTTTATATTTTTTGTATTTATTACAGGAGGTTACTGGTCTGCCTATTCAAATGTAGGATCGATTATTTATTTCTATAATCCAGAAACGAATATCAATAATTTTGCTACGTTAAAAACCGCTTTTGATACTTATTTGGTGAATCATGGCGGCTATTATTTCCAGCCTTTTGATGACAGAGAAAATTTTGAAGCGGTCATTCAGGAAAAAAAAGGCGATATCTATTTGTTATCCAGTTGGCATTTAAAGGCATTGCAGCAGAAGAAAGTGCCGCTGGAAATCGCTTTGGTCGGCACGTCAAAAGGTAACACTATGCAAAGGAAGGTCTTGAGCACGAAAAAAGACATTGCCAATGTCTCTATGCTTAAGAATACCGTGGTTGCAGGTGCGGGCAGTGAAGAATACATCCACAGCGTATTGAAGCAAATACTCGGCAAGGGGCAGGAAGCACTGCTTAAAGACATCAAGATACTGATCGTTCCGAAAGACATAGATGCGTTGATGGCGGTCGGTTTTGGCATGGCGACCGCCGCGATTTCCGCTGAGAGCAGTTTGGATAAGCTGGCGATGTTTAATCCCAATCAGTTTCGGGAATTGCATAGTCTCGGTTTTAGCGAAAAGGATTATTTGTTAATTGCGGCGACATTGAAGAAACCGGAGCCACAAGAGGTGGAATTGCTTGAGGTGTTACGCAAAATGTCGGAGGCGGATGCGGGTGGAGAAAATTTAAAGTTACTGGGCATAGATGGCTGGAGGACGTTGCAATGAAAAAATTCAATCGTCGCGGCGCATCCTGCAATGAATACAGGAGCCAACTATGAAAATGATAAATTTTTGTAAGCTCTTAGTCCTGTTGGCCGCCTTTTTTGCGACCCCCGGTTTCGCCGAGTCGAGTAAAGTGCTGATCGTTAATAGCGATAATACGGTTTACCGGTATGAAACAATTGCGACAGAATTTAAAAAGGTCTTACAGCAAAACGCCTATCAATGGACTGAATTTAACCTGGATCGCCATGCCAATGCCGAAGAGGAACTGAAGCGGCTTATCCAGCAAGAAAATCCTGAGCTGATTTACAGCATAGGAACCAAAGCCTATTCGTTAGCGCGTATCCATGCTCATAACAAAAAAATGTTATTTTCAGCAGTGATTAATTGGCGAAGGTTGGATATCGATGCAGGGACTTACGGGGTCGCTAATGAGTTATCTTCGGCACAAGAAATCTCGTTGTTACGTTATTTCTTTCCAACGATTAAAAAAATCGGTTTGCTCTACAACGATAAGTTCAGCCGTGAATATGTAGAAACCATCAAAAAAGATGCCTCAGCCTTAGGCATAAATATCGTTACCCAGTCCGTTAACGATGCGCAGGAGATTGGCGAGGCGCTCGATCAATTGCTGCCGAAAATAGATATGTTCTGGATTATTTCCGATCCGATTGTCTTAAGCGGTAAAGATTCGGTGCGGCAAATTTTTCAGGCGGCGGAACAACAAAAGAAACCCGTGTACGCTTACAGCGATGTGTTTATAGAACATGGCGCTGTTTTGGCTATTTCTGCGGATATTGCGACGATTGGGCGGCAATCGGCAAACTTAGCCATGATGATGGATAAGGATAAAGTGCCCGGCGGTACCGTGCAGGTCCCTGCCGGATCAACGATTACTTTAAACAAGTGCGTTCTCGACGCATTGCAGCTCAAGTTCAACCAAGACGCCCTGGATTCGGTCAATAAAATTGTGGGGTGCGCTAAGAATGATTAACTATTTACGCACCCTGCTGGTTGGCGCCTTAGTCTTAAATTCGAGCGCGTTTGCAAAATCATTGGAACCGAATGACGACCTGGAAAGGGAATTGGCTTATCTCGCCGCAGAAAGACAAGTCGTGGTCACCGCGTCGAAAATGGAAGAGCATGTGGACAAGACTATCGCCACAACTACAGTCATTACCCAAGACGATATTGCGCATATCGGCGCGCGCAATTTGATCGATGTGTTGCGATTGGTTCCGGGTATTGGTATTACGCAAACTCAGTTTGGCTGGCGTGAAATTGAGGTTCGCGGCGTTAAAACAGTGCTGTCTGAAAAAGTTCAGATTATGTTGAACGGTCATCCGCTGGATCATAACCTGCAAAATGCCGGCAGTGCCTGGGTTTACGATGATTTACCGGTTGATACGATCAAACGTGTGGAAGTGGTGCGCGGTCCCGGCTCGGCTTTATACGGCGCTAATGCTTTTCTTGCCGTTATCAACATAATCACCCTAAATGCCAAGGATTTAAATGGGGTGCAAACTTCAGCGGGTTGGGGGAGTTTCGATACCCAGCAATATCGCGCATCCTGGGGCAAGCAATTTGATAATAGCGCTGAAGCGGCGGTGCATTTTAATTTTACCGATACCGACGGCATCAATTCGCCAATTCCTGCCGACAGCTTGAGCGCAAAAGGTCTCAATTCTTCGGCTCCCGGTAAGAGTCAGCTCACCGAAGGTCGCTACGATCTGGAATGGCAGTTAGGTTATCAGGACTTTAAGCTGGACGGGCGTTATATCAATAAAAAAGCCGGCGCATTTTTTGGAGCGGCAACTGTTCTTAGTGATGACAGGACTCAACAGGATTACAACGATTATTTCCTGCGCTTGAGTCGGGCCTGGAAGATTAACGATAATTTCACGGTAGATACGCAGGTATTTCACGATTTTTTTAGCTATGACAATATATGGCAAACTGCATCGAGCCAGTTTATTCGGACCGGCCTCCAGGACACACGCACCGGTGGTGAGATTCAAGCTAACTACCATGTCAGCGATGCCCAAACTCTGATCAGCGGATTTTCTTATGCAAAAGAGCAACAGAGTAACCTTATTGATCAAGCGGGTCCCGACCCTGCTCACTTGACAGCGGCGCTGCCTTCTACCGAAGAAAGAAGGCGTGAACGCTGGGGGGTTTATGTGGAAGATGTCTGGGATCCGTTAAAAAACTTACGCTTGAGCTTGGGGGCTCGCTATGACCGATACAACGACTTTGGCGGCACATTCAATCCCAGAATGGGCTTTAATTGGGAGTTTATTAAGAATTATTCATTGAAGTTTTCTTACGGTACCGCTTATCGAGCGCCTGCTTTCGGTGAGTTCGGGCTGGTCAATAATCCTGTGTTATTGGGTAATCCAACTCTTAAGCCTGAGGAAGTTAAAACCTTTGAAACAGGCGTTATCGCCCATCCTGTGTCAGGCTTGACGACTCAGGCCACCTATTATCATTCGGCAATCAATCAAATCATTTCACAAGTTCACGTTCAAGCAGCGATTTCGCAATACGACAATAGCGGCAGTGTGATCGCCGAGGGCGTTGAATTGGAAATGCGTTATGACTTTGACGGCAATCTGCAAGGCTCCTATGTGAGCGCGAACCATGTCTTACAACATAGCATTCAGCTTGGGCGCCAATTAGCGGATGTGCCGCGACAGCGTACCAACCTGACAGCCAATTGGGCTTTCGATAATACCTGGAGCAGCTTCGCTCATGTCCTTATCAAAGGCGACACATTACGCGATTTGGGTGACACGCGCGACAGTGTACCTGGATACGCCTTATTAGATTTGGGATTGCTGGGGAAAAATATGTTCGGTAAGAAAGTTGACGTCAGTTTTAATGTCTACAACTTATTTGATAAACGGTATTACGATCCTGCTCCGGCCAGTTTGAATTTTGTGGGCGATTATCAAATGGCCGGAAGGGCGTTTTTTGGACATGTCAGTTTGAAATTCTAATTAATGAGCCTCTTATTATTCTAGGTGCTACGTTTAAACGATATGTTGGTTATTAAGTTAGTGTAGAGGAGGTGGATTGCCTGTCGGCGAATCCACCTTTCGAGCTAGTTTTTTTTACCAGTACATCTTATCTCTCCTTTGAAAAGTGTTAATGTGAAAACTTATCGCGCAGTGCGAATGAGCGCCGGTTTGCCTCAGATTAAAAGCACAATCAGGCAGAGGCCTTCCTGATTGTAAAAACAAGTTACTATGTAAATCGGTACAATTTATATACTAGACGGGATAAGAATAACGTATTGTTCGTGAAGATGGTTGTATTAATCGGTTTCACTGTATTTATAGCGTCCTACACGCTGTGTAACCGTTAGGTGTAGAAATGCCAAATAGTCCTATCCGGTGTAATCCGGCATTAAATCCGACAGCGGGACATACCTCTCGGGAATAGGGACATGATCTTCAGGGAATGCTGTCAAGATTTCTTGAATGTTTGATAAAAATAAGCTCACAAGGACTGCATTTTTCAATTTTTCATAAGCACACAGTCCGATGATACCAATTTCTGTTCCTAACGATATGTTTTTATTGTTTTTTTCTGGGTCGCTATTTATATCGGTATTGGAGAATGGTTGGGCGTCTTTCTTGGCAAGAAAATTTATTGAGTCAGGTCCCATAGCCACATAGCATTTTCTTGTTATGTTCCATGCTAACAAGCTTTCATTTTTATAATAGATAAAAAGTGTTTCATCTCCATTTGATACAGTGATTTTTCCAACGTTAAAACCGCCTATTTCTCTCTCTTGTTTATCGGTGATGGTGCCTTCAAATAATGTATAACTGAAGAGTGGAAAACTGTCCAGGAACTCCATGAACTCATTATAATTTTTGGATTCAACCATGTTGCGGCCCAGATTCCATGCAAATCCTACTGTCCATTGAATAAATTTAGCTTGGTTATTGTCAGATAACCTTGAACAATTTAAATCGGCACCCTGCATCGGATAACAAGCCATGCCAGCTGTGCTGTTATGTGACTTAGCAAATCGCCGTGCTTGGTTTTCCGCATCATCCGCATCTTTTACTTGTACAATTATTTTTTGATACTGCCCCGAGTCGTCGGTATCGGAAGTTAAGATAACAGGATTTATGGGTAACTTATTAGTATTGAACAGATTCATGCCCATTTCCGGTGCAGCTCTGCCGCAGGGATCGCCGTTAATTACTGCAATTCCCTTCCGTGCTGAAATTATGAAAGGGATTAGGGTATTCATCGCCCCCATTTCAACGGGTATCAAATACCCTACCGGTTCTTGGCCGGATTGGGTTAGATAATTATCCATTTCCAGAAAAGCATTTAATGAAACCGTTTGCCCGAAACCTTCAAATATTTTGTCGGGTGCTCCCAAACCCGCTACAAAAGCTATGTTTTTAGTTGCTTCAAGATCATCAGGATTAACATAATACATAACATCGGCATCGTTAATCATTTTGTCCATAAAAAGCAAGGCTAATCCAATTGGGCCGCCGCCGCCGGAGGCTAAAAAGCATGCCCCATAGATAATGTAGCTAATATCTTTTTTCGTTAACCGATAATTGCCGGGGCCAAAATATTTTATTGAATGCTCATTTTGAGCGGTTTCTTTTACCGGCGTGTCTTCATTCAATGATGATTTTTTTATTGAAATATTATTAAAATCATTAAGCATAAAAACTCTTCCTTAAAATTAAATGAACTCTGTCTGTTTCAGTTGCAGCTTATCTTCGCTAAACACAGAAGTTTTTATTACGATAACCTTGATTAGCAAGGTGAGGTGATATTGTAAGCTATAACGCCAATAATGTGTGGCAAAAGCTGACATAAATTACCGTTGCCATTTTTAGAGGCTGTATACCGTTGTTCCCCGTTCGTCGGATCGGTAGAAAGCCTTTGCCGCATTGATTCCAGCGCTGCTGTATCAATCTTGCAATCAGGGACGGCTGTCATGGTTTTCAATAGATGTACAGTCACGATCCAATATGGCTAACATTACCGATAAGGGGTATTATCAGGTTCGCCCGCAGAGCGGGACATACTGACAGTGTAAATTTTGCACAATGATGTTTTTTTGGATTTCTACCTTAAGACATACAGCGGACATGAATAACACACCATACCCTGATGATTGGCCCGATATAAGCACCAAGCTCTACAACAGGTCGGTCAAGCTGTTTAACGCCGTCAAAAACATGTTGAGCGTCAGGTTGGATTTGCATGCCGACCCGCAGTTTTTGGAAGGCGACATCTTCTTATTCAATCATTTTTCCCGGTTCGAAACATTCATACCGCAATTTCTTATTTACGAGAAAACAGGGGCTTACAGTTGCGCTATTGCTTCCGGGGAATTTTTTAACGAAGACAACGTGCTGTCGCGGTATTTAAAGCATGTCGGCGTTTTTCCCCACGATCATGACCGTCTGTTTCCACTGCTGGCCGGACAGATTTTGCGCGGCCGCAAAGTCATTATTTTTCCTGAAGGCGGCATGGTAAAAGATCGCCGGGTTATCGACAAACGCGGTCATTACAGTATTTACTCCCGGGTTACCGGCAACCGGCGCAAGCTGCACACAGGGCCGGCTGTTTTGGGGCAGGGCGTGGAAACCTTTAAGGCGGCTATCCGGCACGCCTATAGTCAAAACAATGTGACGCTGCTTCGGCAATGGCAAGATGCTTTGCAAATCGACAGCATTGATCAGCTGATAGCGGTAGCGAATAAACCGACGCTGATGGTGCCGGCCAATATTACTTTTTATCCGATTCGTTCTTCTGAAAACTTGTTGTTTAAAGGCGTTGAGCTGTTTTCTGACAGCCTGAGTTTGCGCCAATCCGAGGAATTGCTGATTGAGGGCAATATCATGCTGAAGAATACCGATATGGATATACGCATGGGTACGCCGGTCGATCCTTGCTGTATCTGGGATTGGCGCACCCGTTATCTGATGGATACGGTCGTTCCTGACATCAGTACGATAGACGATGTTTTTACGCTGAGTTCCAGGCCTAAAAACTGGCGGCAACGTTTACTGGGTTCGTATTTTATAAAAAATGCCCAATGTTCCCGCGATCGATATATGGAAGGCATTTATGCCAATGTCACGATCAATTTAAGCCATCTGGCGGCAACGCTGATCATGCATTACATCGGCGAAGGCCAGACGCACATTGAGAAAAATCAGTTCTACAGTATTCTTTATATCGCCATCAAGCATCTGCAAAACAATACCGCGATCCATCTGCACCGGAGCCTGCTTAATCCCGATGATTACAGTGATCTGCTTAAATTAACGAACAAGCGCTTTGATTATTTTATCTGTGCCGCCAAAGAAGCAGGTTTGATCCAGGACCGGGCGAATAGTTACCAATTCTTGCCCAAACTTTTGGCCGAGTATGACTTTGACAGCATCCGTTTGGAGAATCCGATTGCGGTTTATAATAACGAAGCAGCGCCTCTGCGCACGGTTCGCGATACTCTAGTCGCGGCTATCAGCGAATTCGCCGGCATCGATACTAACAAACTGGCAGCCTGGCATTTTGAAGATGAATGCCGCGCTCTGGCATGGGAAAAACAAGTTTATTCAAGCTCCCTCTTTGCCGAGATCAATCAAATGGAAGATACGGTCGCCGACCCGTCGCCGTTTTTTCTTCAACCGCCTGTCCTGAGTTCTGTCGAAGGAGAGCAAGTCAACGGCATCGGTATATTGCTGATACACGGTTTGCTGGCCAGCCCGGCTGAATTGAAGGATTATGGCGAATACCTGGTTAAACAGGGCTACACGGTATTGGCTATCCGACTGAAAGGCCACGGTACGTCACCGCATGCGTTACGCGACCAAAGCTGGGAAGACTGGTTCGGCTGCGTACAAAGAGGTTTCAGCATCCTCAAAGCGCATTGCCGACGCATAGCCGTCGCCGGATTTTCTACCGGCGGCGCATTGGCGTTGAAACTGGCCGCCGAGCAACACCATGAAATAATCGGCGTTATTGCGGTTTCCGTGCCGCTAAAATTCGTCAATTCCGCTTTCATGCTGGTGCCGTTACTGCACGGAACCAATAAATTGGTCGGCTGGGTTTCGGCCTTTGAAGGCGTAAAGCCCTTTATCGAGAATGCCACTGAACACCCTCATATCAATTACCGCAATGTGCCGGTCAGGGCTCTATATGAATTGAGACTGCTGATAGCGCACATCGATGAATTATTGCCGCGTATCAGCACGCCGACCCTGATTATTTACGCCGATCAGGACCCGGTTGTCTCGGCTAAAAGCGCACCGGCTATCTTCGATAAACTGGGTTCAAAAAACAAAAAACTCCAGGTCATTACATCTAATCGCCACGGTATTTTGATGGAAAATATCGGCGGCGTCTGGCGCGCCATTGATGATTTTTTAAATGAGTTGCGCACCGCCAATAGAGTCGATCGCAGTCTTGAAGAGATGTACGATTGCATACCCTTAGCGGAACAAGGAGTAAAGCAGGGAAAAGTCAGCAAAAAACACCTTTAAATCCCGTTATGTCCCGTTGAACGTATTTAATCAGTGGAAATGCATAACATAAGGAGACAGCATCATGAAAAATGTAGTTATCGCAGGGTATTGCAGATCGCCCTTTACACCCGCGCAAAAAGGCCAGTTGGCTAAAGTACGGCCGGATGAGCTCGCCGCACAGGTCATCAAAGGCTTAGTCAATGATACCGGCGTTGCCCCCGAGGATATTGAGGATTTGATTTTAGGCTGCGCTTTTCCTGAAGGGGAGCAGGGCATGAACCTGGCGCGGTTAATCGTTCATCTTGCCGGGCTGCCTGTTACCGTCTCCGGTACCACCATTAACCGCTTCTGCGGTTCCTCAATGCAGGCGATACATAATGCGGCGGGCGCGATTCAAATGAATGCCGGTCGGGCGATTATCTGCGCCGGTGTCGAATCGATGAGCCGCGTGCCGATGGGCGGTTTCAATTACCTGCCCCATCCGGGCCTTTATAAAAGCTATCCCCAAGCCTATATCGGCATGGGCGAGACGGCGGAAAACCTGGCCCTGCAATATCATATCGACCGTCTGGCGCAGGAGGCTTTCGCCTTGGCGAGCCAGCAAAAAGCGGGAGCCGCCCAGAAAAACGGTTTGTTCGCCGGCGAAATCATTCCGATTAAACGCGCCGACGGCGAAACCGTCCAGCATGACGGCTGCATCAGGGCTGGCACCACGTTACAGGCGCTTGCCGATCTGCAACCCGCCTTCCTTAAAAACGGCAGCGTGACTGCCGGAACCTCGTCGCCGTTAACCGACGGCGCGGCCGCGGTGCTGGTATGCAGCGAGGACTACGCAGACGCCCACGGCTTGGAAAAACTTGCCCGCATCAGGTCCATCGCAGTATCCGCTTGTGCGCCGGAAATCATGGGCATAGGCCCGGTCAGCGCGACCCATAAGGCCTTGCAGCGCGCCGGTCTGACTTTGCAGGACATCGACATCGTCGAACTGAATGAGGCCTTTGCCGCGCAATCTTTGGCGGTACTAAAAGACCTCCCAATACCGTTCGAAAAGTTGAATCTGGATGGCGGCGCGATTGCCTTGGGTCATCCGCTGGGCGCGTCAGGCGCCAGAATTACCGGCAAAGCCGCCAGCCTGCTGAAACGGGAAAACAAGCAGTTTGCGCTTGCCACCCAATGCATCGGCGGCGGCCAGGGCATTGCGACTATTTTGGAGGCGATCTGATGAGCATCCAAAAAGTTGCAGTGATCGGCGCCGGGGTCATGGGCGCGGGTATTGCCGCCCATATCGCCAATGCCGGTATTCCTGTCTGTTTACTGGATATAGTTCCTGAAAATGTCGAAAACCGGAACAGCGTTGCCGAATCGGCGGTTGCCAAGATGTTCAAAGCCGAACCTGCGCCGTTCATGCATAAAAATAACGCCCGATTGGTCACGCCCGGCAATATTGAAGACCATCTTGAATGGCTGAAAGACGTGGACTGGGTGATTGAAGCGGTGATTGAAAATCCGGCCGTCAAGCGGGAACTTTACCGGAAACTTGAGAACATTTGCCGCCCCGATACCCTGATTTCATCGAACACCTCGACATTGCCGCTGAAGCTGCTGGCCCGCGATATGCCGGACAGCTTCAAACAGCGCTTCATGATTACCCATTTTTTTAATCCGCCACGCTATATGCGTTTACTGGAACTGGTTTCAGGCCCTCAAACCCGGCCGGAACTGGTTGCTGCCGTCAGCCGTTTTGCCGACACCCATCTGGGTAAGGAGAGCGTAAGCTGCAAGGATACGCCGGGATTTATCGGCAACCGCATCGGTATTTACTGGCTGCAATGCGGATTGCTGGAAGCGATCAAGCTGGGTTTGACCGTCGAGCAGGCCGATGCGGCGATGACGGTTTTCGGCATACCCAAAACCGGTGTTTTCGGCCTGCTGGATTTGGTCGGGCTGGATCTGATCCCGCATATTCTGGGCAGCATGGAACGAGCCTTAGCCAAGGAAGATGCGTTTCATCAAGTCAATATCTTGCCCGAACTGGTTCAGACCATGATAGCCGACGGTTACACCGGCAGAAAAGGCAAGGGCGGGTTTTATCGTCTACAGGAAACAGGCGGAAAGCGCGTCAAGGAATCGATTAGCCTGCAAACCGGCGCTTATCGTGTTAGCGAAAAATTCGCCTTGCCGAGTTTGCCTAAGACGCAGGACGAGATCAGGGCTTTTTTGTTGGGCGAAGACGCAATCAGTCGTTTTTCCTGGCAGGTGTTGTCCAATACTCTGGCTTATAGCGCGAGCCTGATTCTCGAGATTGCCGATGACATCACCGCCGTCGATACTGCGATGCGACTGGGTTACAACTGGAAATACGGGGCGTTCGAGCTGCTGGATCGGATCGGCGTAGATTGGTTCGTTGACCGCTTGCTTGCCGATAACCGCGAGGTGCCGTCGCTGCTGGCAAATCGTCACGACCTATACAAGGTCGATTCAGGCAAATGCTTGTATGCCGATTTATCCGGCAATTACCATCCTGTGCATCGCCCGGACGGTATGCTGCTGTTGGCGGATATTAAATTACAGGCTCCGGCGGTATTGGAAAACCCGTCGGCCAGTCTGTGGGATATTGGCGACGGCGTTGCCTGCCTGGAATTCCACAGCAAAATGAATACGCTGGACATGGATAGTCTGGCATTGCTCCGGCAAAGCGTCGAAAAGGTCAAAACCGACTTTTCCGCATTGGTTATCCACAACGATGCCGACAATTTCTCCGCCGGGGCTAATTTAACTTTGCTGGTGCAAGCCATCCAAGCCCAAGACTGGCTGGCGGTCGAGCAGTTGATAAAACAGGGGCAACAGTCTTACATGGCTTTGAAGTATGCGCCGTTCCCGGTGGTCGGCGCGCCTTCCGGCTTGGCTTTGGGCGGCGGCTGCGAAATCCTGCTGCATTGCGATGCGATTCAGGCCCATGCCGAACTGTATATCGGTCTGGTCGAAGTGGGCGTGGGACTGGTGCCGGGTTGGGGCGGCTGCAAGGAATATCTGCGCCGCCGGCTGGAATTTGCAAGACGTCCCGGCGGCCCGATGCCCGCCATTGCGCAGGCTTTCGAAACGATCGGCATGGCCAAGGTGTCAAAATCGGCGGCGGAAGCCAAGGAACTGCTGTTTTTGTCCACCACCGACGGCATTACCATGAATAAAGACCGCTTATTGGCCGATGCGAAGGCTAAAGCGTTGCTGTTGGTATTGGGTTATACGCCGCCTGAGCCGGTCAGTTTCAGTTTGCCCGGCGCCAGCGCCAGAGCGGCAATGGATATTGCGATCAATAACTTAAAACTGGCCGGCAAAATAACGGACTATGATGTGGAAATCTCACGGCAACTGGCAGACGTGCTCAGCGGCGGCCAGTGCGACATCACCGAGCCGCTGACCGAAGACGATTTGTTAAATCTGGAGCTGACCGCGTTTTTACATTTAGTCCAACAACCGGGCACTCTGGCCAGGCTGGAACACCTTTTTAAAACAGGTAAGCCGTTACGCAATTGATGTTACGCAATGATTAAGAAATTTTCACCACGAAGGTACGAAGAACACGAAGGATTGAATAATAAGGGACGGCATGAAATAACTTGAGCAAGTTTTATTTTTCATTTTTTAACCATGAAGGACATGAAGCGGCATGAAAGGTTTAAGTCTTCATGTCCTTCATGGTAATTGCCTAAATTAATTTATGCATGATCCTAAGTTTAAAAAAATAGTTGGATTTGAAATGCGTAGGGGTGTCTATCATTTTTCAATGGCTGAATATTACTGCTAAATAACTTTGTGTTCTTCGTGCCTTCGCGGTGTCTTTATTTTGTTTGTGTAACATCAGTAATTAACTTAAGGACCACCCCATGATCTGGTTAATCGCATCACTCATTATCGTCGGCGTCCTGGCTTATGGCCGGGTACCTCTACGCAGGGCCACGTTGGTTTTGGCCGGATGGTTGGGGCTTTATTCGCTGGCGCAGGGCGGCAATTTAGTATTCCTGCTCTGGGTCGTTTTCGATGCGATTTTTATCCCGCTGAATGTTCCGGCTATCCGCAAACGGCTATTCAGTAGCGTAGTTTTCAAGGTCATGAAACAGATGTTGCCGCCAATGTCGCAAACCGAACGCGAAGCGCTGGAAGCGGGCAATACCTGGTGGGATGCCGAGCTGTTTTCCGGTCATCCCGACTGGAAAATATTGCTCGATTTGCCCGCCCCGAAATTGACTGCCGAAGAACTGGCCTTTATCGACGGCCCGGTAGAGACCTTGTGCGGCATGCTGGATGACTGGGACATTACCCACAATCGCCGGGATTTGCCTGTCGAAGTCTGGGACTATATCAAACAGCACAAATTCTGCGGCATGATTATACCTAAGCGCTACGGCGGCCTGGAGTTTAGCGAGTACGCGCATTCCGAAGTGGTTATGAAGATTTCCAGCCGCAGCACCACCGCAGCCGTCACGGTCATGGTGCCCAACTCCTTGGGTCCGGCCAAATTATTGCTGGCTTACGGTGCCGAGCAGCAGAAAAATCATTATCTGCCGCGCTTGGCAAAAGGCGAGGAAATTCCCGCGTTTGCGCTGACCGGCCCCCTTGCAGGCAGCGATGCCGGTGCCATGCCCGATACCGGCGTGGTCTGTTACGGCTGGTTCCCAAGCTCGAGCTTGGGAACCAGTGGCAAGGACAAGGTGCTGGGCATACGGCTCAACTGGGAAAAACGCTATATTACCTTGGGCCCGGTCGCCACGGTGCTGGGTCTGGCGTTCAAGCTTTATGACCCGGAGCACCTGATCGGCGATCAGGAAAACATCGGCATTACCGTTGCGCTGATTCCGACCGATACTGCTGGCGTTTCGATCGGCAGGCGTCATTTTCCGCTGGACTCGGCGTTCCAGAACGGCCCGAACTGGGGCAAAGACGTGTTTATCCCGATGGACTGGATTATCGGAGGCAAAGAGCAAGTCGGCAACGGCTGGAAGATGCTGATGCAATGCCTCGCGACCGGTCGCGCGGTGTCCTTGCCCGCACTCAGCACCCGCGAGTCGAACATGGTCAGCCGTAATTCCGGCGCTTACGCGCGCATCCGCAAGCAGTTCAATCTGCCGATAGGCGAGTTTGAAGGCATCGAAGAGCCGCTGTCGCGCATAGCCGGTGAGACTTATATTATCGATGCCGCGCGCAAGGTGACCGCCGCAGCGCTGGACGACGGGCAAAAACCGTCGGTTATTTCAGCGATCATCAAATACGAGTTGACCGAAAGAATGCGCCGCGTGGTTAACGACGGCATGGATATACAGGGCGGTTCCGGTATTTGCATGGGGCCTAGGAACTATCTTGGCGGGATGTACCAAGTGATTCCGGTCAGCATTACCGTCGAGGGCGCCAATATCCTGACCCGCACGATGATGATTTTCGGACAGGGCGCGGTGCGTTGTCATCCGTACATCCAGCGGGAAATGGAAGCTTTAGGTCATGATAATCTTGATCGGTTTGATCAAGTGCTGTTCGAGCATATCGGTTCCGTGCTGCATAATCTGGCCGCGGGTTTTTGGCTGGGATTGACCGGGGGCCGATTTGTCGAGGTGCCGGGCGATCAACATACCCGGCGATATTTCCGCCAGATTGCCCGGCTTAGCGTCGGCTTTGCGTTGGTCGCAGATTTTGCGCTGCTGACGCTGGGTGGCTCGCTTAAACGCAAGGAACGCATCTCCGGGCGCTTTGCCGACGTCTTGAGCAACCTGTATCTATGTTCCTGTGTGCTGAAAAACTTTCAGGATCAGGGCAGTCCCGAAGATGATTTGCCGTTGTTGGATTGGGCCTGCCAGCAAACCCTGCACCGGGCCCAGCAATCGCTGCTGGCTATTTTTCATGCCTTGCCGATGCGGATCCCTGCTTATCTGTTAAGAGCCGTATTGTTCCCCGGCGGCAAACCGTATTCGCCGCCCGCCGATCATTTGATCCACCAGACTGCGGCGCTGCTGCTGAAAAATTCACCGGTTCGCGACAGTTTAACCCACGGTATTTACATTAACTATAAGCCCGATGACGTGACCGGCAGGATTGAAGTCGCCTTCCAGGCGGTGCTGGCCGCAGCGCCTGTGGAAGCCAAGATCCATGCCGCACAAAAGCAGAAAAAGTTGCCGAAAGGCTCGATTGTCGATGTGCTGGATGCGGCGATAAGCAATTCAATTATCAGTAAAAAAGAAGCCGAGTTGATAGTGGCCGCTGAAAAGGCCCGCTTTGCAGCGATCGGCGTCGATGATTTTAGTCCTGAACAATTAAGCAACACCGGCAAAATATAAAACAGCCGAATCAGGGGCATCAAGGGGCGGCTTAGGCCGCCTTTTGTTTCATTGAGCAGGAGAAAGCGGTTGATCTTCTAAACGCGTCATCAACTTTATGTCGTTTTAAAAGACTCATCAATTTAAGGACGGATAAAGGCTTGACTGGGTGAGATGCCAAGGTTGTACGAATAGAGGTCATCTGTCACAATAACCTTATATTGTGACTAACAAAAGGATAGCTCCATGGCTGAGATAACTGAAGTACCCAGCCCTTTTTGCGGTATCGGCACGGACGACCTGTGCATTCAGGTTGACGGCGTATCGCTTAAGGTGGTTGAAAACGGCTGCGCGGTTAATACGCCCGCTTTTGAACAGGCTATTACCGATACCCGTCCAAGAGTTGATGGCAAGGACGTCAGTCTGGATGAGGCTGTAGCCAGGGCGGCGGCGTTGTTAAAAAACACCAATCAACCGGTTATCGGCGGCTGTGCAACCGATGTTAACGGCATGCGGGCGTTGTTGGCGTTGGCGGATCGTAGCGGCGCTGTGGTCGATAATATGAATTTTACCGGCGCGCGGAACAATTTTCTGGCCTTACAGGATTCCGGCTGGATGAATACGACGCTGGCGGAAGTCAAAAACCGCTGCGATTTATTGCTGGTAGTCGGCGTCGATCTGGAAAGCTTTTCGCCGCGCTTTTTCGAGCGTTACCTGTGGAATGAAGAATCCATGTTCCTGGACGATACCGGCAAGCGCGAGGTTATCTATTTGGGCAAAACGCCTTCCGGTAACGCGTCCACATCGCCTAGCGGCCAAAAAGCGCAGGTTTTCGAATGCGCCAATGAAGATTTGCCTGATGTTGTCGCGGTATTGCGGGCATTGGTTAAAGGCAATCCGATTCGGGTCGATTCGGTCGGCGGCATTGCGGTAGTTGATTTGCAGGGTATTGCCGATAAATTAAAAGCGGCAAGCTACAGCGTAGTGACTTGGGCGGCCGGTGCGTTGGCCTATAGTCAGGCCGAATTGACGGTGCAGGCCATTTCAGAAATGGTAAAGGATATTAACAACCAAAATACCCGTAGCTCCGGCTTGCCGTTAGGCGGTAAAGAAGGAGACCAGACGGCCAATCAGGTTTGCGGATGGACGACAGGTTATCCGGCACGCACCCGTTTTTCCAGCGGCTATCCCGAATACGATCCCTATTTGAACGATACGAATGCCTTGCTGGCTAATGGCGAGGCAGATGCTTTGGTCTGGGTGCAGGCGTTTAATGCTAAAGCCGTCCCACCGGTGACAACCTTGCCGACAATCGTGGTGGGCCGTTCCGGGATGACGTTTGCCAAAGAACCGGATGTGTTTATTCCTGTCGGGACGCCGGGCATCGATCATGCCGGCCATGCTTACCGTATGGATAACGTGGTCGCGATCCGGTTGAAGAAATTACGCGAATCCGCTTTGCCTAGTACGTTTGACGTACTTAATGCCATTGAACAAGCTCTGTAGGAAAATAGTATGTTGATAAAGTTAACAGGTGGAGCGGTCTACGATCCTGCCAGCGGGATTGATGGCGCGAAACAGGATATTTACATTCAGGACGGACGCATCGTCAATAAGCCCGTCGGCGATTTTAAGGTCGATAGAGAATATGATTTAACCGGCAAGGTGGTGATGTCCGGCGCTATTGATATGCACACACATATCGGCGGCGGCAAGGGCAATATCGCCAGAACCTTGTTGCCTGAAGATCATCGTCAGGACCCCGTTCACCGTACCGACATTTGCCGTTCCGGTTGCGGCCATGCGATGCCCAGTACCTTTGTGACCGGCTATCGTTACGCGGAAATGGGTTATACCGCCGGCTTTGAACCCGCCGTATTGCCGATTAATGCGCGCCAGGCACACATGGAAATGGCCGACATTCCGATCCTGGATAAAGGCGGTTATGTGTTGATGGGCAGCGATGATTATTTGCTGCGCATGCTGACGGCCAAAAAAGACCAAAAAGCGATTAACGATTATGTCGCTTTTACCATGCAAGCCGCCAAAGCGATCGGCGTTAAAGTCGTTAATCCGGGCGGCATCAGTGCATTTAAATTTAATCAGCGCAAACTGGACCTGGACGAGCAAAACAGCCATTACGGCGTAACCCCGCGCGAGATTCTGCGCGTATTGGCAACGGCCGTTAAAGAGCTGGGCATTACGCATCCGCTGCATGTGCATGGTTGTAACTTGGGCGTGCCCGGCAACATGAATACTACGCTGGATACCATTCAGGGCGTAGGCGGCTTGCCGATGCATTTGACCCATATTCAGTTCCATAGTTATGGTACGGAAGGGGATTTCAAGTTTTCGTCCGGTGCGGCCCAGATTGCCGAAGCGGTTAACCTTAACAAGAACATCACGATTGATGTCGGGCAGATCCTGTTCGGTCAAACCGTAACAGCATCCGGCGACAACATGCGCCAACACGCCAATCATAAGCATGCCAGCCCGAATAAATGGGTGACGATGGATATTGAATGCGATGCGGGCTGCGGCGTTGTACCGTTCAAATACAAGGACCAGAACTTCGTTAACGCGCTGCAATGGGCGATTGGCCTGGAAACCTTCCTGCTGGTTGATGACCCGTGGCGTATTTTCCTGACCACGGACCATCCGAATGGCGCACCATTCACCAGCTATCCGCATTTGATCCGCTTGCTGATGGATAGAAGTTTCCGTAACGATGTGCTGGCTACGATTCATCCCGAAGCGCAAAAGATGACCACCTTGGCATCGATTGAGCGTGAATACAGTTTGCAGGAAATTGCGATTATGACCCGCGCCGGTGCGGCCAGACTGATCGGTCTGCAAGATCGCGGCGCTTTAAGCGCCGGTAACTGGGCGGATATTACCGTTTATACCGACAACGCCGACCGGCAGCTTATGTTCGAAAAACCGGATTATGTGTTTAAAGACGGTGAGCTGGTGGTGGTAGACGGCAAGGTTGTTCACACCAAATGGGGTACGACCCATGTCGTTAAGCCTGATTTTGATGCGTCGGTAGAAAAGGATTTGCAGAAATATTTTGACCGGTTCCTGACCATGAAACTGGGCAACTTTAAAATCAGCGATGACGAGATTACCGAAGATGGGCGCGGCAGTTTGACGGTGCATCCGCTTAAAGGGACTGTGGCATGATTGTTACGGGTTTAGAAAAATAACTGCGTTAACCTTGTCAGCTACCAAGCAGGATGTTAGAGAGGTTGAATTAAAGCTGGAGTTGAAAATTGCCGAATTTAAAGACGAATTGATATGCTGGATTGTTGGAGTTGGATTTTTACAAACGATTTTGACTGCGGCATTGTTAATTAAGTTCAGTGTTGGAATGTAGTGGAAAACAAAGTGCTGCATGTGAATGTGCTCTTCCCGCCAGTCTGTGACTCGATTAAGATTCTATGAATAATAATGACATCAATTCGGCATGGGCTGCTGTTGCTCCGATACTTAGAAAATTTGATTTCTATGATATTAAGGATATTGTGGGGCTTGCTGGATTTGATTTAGAAATTCTCAAGGGACTAGGTTTTGATGCTAATAATTGGGGGAATCCAAATACGAGCCAGCTTGTGTCAGAAATAGGAGATTGTTTTCTGAGTTTTGCTGATGAAACGAAGCTTCGCTTTTTGAACACCGTCATAGAAGAAATATTCAGTGATCGATATAGGGTATTTTCATATGGCAATGAGATAGAGGAACCTGAAGGAAGAAAAGAAAGATTGCAATACTGCCTTGACAGATTAGGTTGGCAACTCATTGATAATAAGATATTGCCGATTGAAGTTTTAGATAGGTCAGATTTGGAAGAACTAGAGCCGTCTGCACGGGAAGAATTGATTAAAGCCGCAACAAAATTTCGCGACGGTGATTTAAATGAAGCAATCTTATCTGCGTATGCCGCTGTTGAAAGCGTAATTGCGCGAGTATATCGAGATAAGAGTCTTGGCGAGGTAGATTACAGTAAATCCTTTCAGCATCGATGTAAAAAAGCACTAGAGGCAACTGGTGTATATACTGCTATTGATGGTCAATTAACTGACATTGAATGGAAGGAAGGCGATATCAAAGTATTTAGGGCAAACCTTGAAGGGTCGCTCAAACAAGCTGCTTATGTGCTGCAATTGTTAAGAAATAATATGTCAAACGCCCACGGCTCAAAGCCGGTAATAAAACCTTTGGTTTTTGATAGCATCAAATGGTCGCAAATAATTGTTCGATTACTAAGTGAAAAATATGATGCTTAGTGCACTAGGCTTCAATAGCAGGATTTAGTCATGCAACAAACCATTACCATAAACGACACCTTGTTGAAAAATGCCTCGCAATGTGTGGGCGTTGATGATTTTAATGAAATAATTAATATTGCTCTGCGCGAGTTAATCAAAAATCATCAAGCCGTTGATAAACGCCGCCAGCCGCCCGCATCTATCGCCGGTAAAGGCAAGATAATCGGCGATTTAATAGAGCCCAGTGTGACGAGTGAGGATTTTGAGTGTCTCAAATAGTCGTATTGGATACGCATATTTGGGTATGGTGGCTAAATGATAAGTTTAGTTACTTATCAGCGCAGCAAATTGACTGCATAGAACAAACCGAGCGGGTAGCTGTTTCGGTTATTTCGTGTTTTGAAATAGCGCAATTGGTAAAAGGTGGTCGTTTGGTTTTGCCTTTACCGGTTAGTGAATGGTTGCAAGAGGCTTTAGCTCCGGCCGGTATTGAGCTATTGCCGTTGTCACCCGCTATTACTTGCTGTGCTGTTGATTTAACCGATATTCATAAGGATCCGTTTGATCGGATGATTATCGGCACAGCTTTAAACTATCATGCTAAGTTAATGAGCGTCGATGGTCATTTTAAAAATTATCCCGAATTGCAAGGGCATTTGCTTGATATTTAGGTTAGAGATTTACCAATCAAGCTACGATACTGAAAAATAGTTCAATAATGAGTTTAACAATATGATTATTAACGGTGTAACCATAGACGCTACGTTTGCCGAAGCGTTTCCGATGAAAGCCACTCGCGCCATCATCACCGCACAAAATGAAAAGTGGGCGATGATCTCGGCCCAAGCCATGACCGGTTTTGCAACGTCGGTGATTGCCTGCGGTTGCGAGGCGGGAATTGAGCGGGTTCTTGATCCTTCCGAAACGCCTGACGGCCGCCCCGGCGTGTCGATCATGATTTTTGCGATGGGCGGCAAAGGTTTGGCCAAGCAGCTTGAAACACGCGCGGGTCAGTGCGTATTGACGTCGCCGACCTCAGCCTTGTTTGCCGGTATTGATGGCGGCACACGCATAGCCTTGGGTAAAAACCTGCGTTATTTCGGCGACGGTTTTCAAGTGGCTAAATTAATCGACGGCAAGCGTTACTGGCGTATTCCGGTCATGGACGGCGAGTTTTTGGCCGAAGCAACTACCGGGCAGGTTGATGCAGTCGGCGGCGGCAATTTCTTGGTGTTGGCCGAATCGCAACCGCAAGCTTTGGCGGCCTGTGAGGCGGCGATTGAAGAAATGCGCAAGATCCCGAATGTGATTATGCCGTTCCCCGGCGGCGTAGTGCGCTCCGGTTCCAAGGTGGGTTCAAAATATGCGGCTTTGGGCGCGTCAACCAATGATGCTTTCTGCCCGACTTTAAAGGGGATGACCAAAACCGACCTGTCGCCGGAAATCGAATCGGTCATGGAAATCGTTATCGACGGTTTAACCAAAGAAGACATTGATAAAGCCATGCGTGTGGGCATTCAGGCGGTCTGCGATTTAGGCGCTACGAACGGCATCAAACGCATTAGTGCGGGTAATTACGGTGGCAAGTTAGGGCCGTTCCACTTTCACTTACAGGAGATTATGGCATGAGCGCTTTAACCTTTACGCTGAAACTTAAGCCTGATCAGCGCGTGGATATGTCACCGCTGGTTTGCCATAAACTGGATGGTATGCAGGCGGCTGAAATTGCCGCTCTTACGTTACAGAATGGCAAGCGCAAGATTCGTGTCGACGAGTTATTCGATATTGCAGGTTCCGACGCGCAAAACATCGTCATAAAAAACAGTTTCGGTAAGCTTGATTTTATCGGCAAAGAACTGGATGGCGGACGCATAACGGTTGAAGGCGATGCGGGCGCTTATCTCGGTTTAGGCATGAAATCTGGCGAGATTGAAGTGTCCGGTGATGTAGGGATTTATGCGGCCTGCGAAATGAAGAAAGGCTTCCTAACGATTAACGGTAATGCCGGCGATTTTTTGGGCGCGGCTCTGCCCGGCAATAAAATGGGCATGAAAGGCGGAACCGTTCTGGTTAAAGGCAATGTCGGCGAGCGCGCCGGCGATCACATGCGGCGCGGCAACATTCTGATCGAGGGCAATGCCGGCGATTATTGCGGTTCCAGAATGACGGCGGGCACTATTGCGGTCATGGGGCAGACCGGAAAATATCTAGGGTTTGCGATGCGCCGGGGCACGTTATTGTTATGGAATCAGCCGCAGGCGTCGGCAAGATTCAATGATTGCGGTGCGCACACCTTGGCGTTTTTGCCGATACTGTTTGCCTCATTTAAGAAATTTAATTCCAAATTTGCAGACGGCTCTGCGGCTTTTAACCGGGTGCAGCGTTATGCTGGCGATATGTCGGAAATGGGGCGTGGCGAAGTATTGGTTAAAATAGGGTAGCGTACTTACATCATTCGACTTGCTTGTGGCTACAAAAAAGCCCCGTTTATCGGGGCTTTTTTGTATGGACTTTAAATCTTTCCGTCCAGGCCCATCTGGAAATATTTGTGGGTGATTTTATCCTGATTTTCCAGCAGCCAGTCGATATCCGGTGTGTTGGTCATGGCTTTGTGGATCGCTTGCGTCATGGCTTTACGGTGTATATCGAACAGGATTTGATGATCCAGATTGTCGTCCGTCGCAACACTCGGATTTAACCAGACTGAACAGATAATGCCTAAATCATTGGCTTTTTCCTTGGGAATGTCGCCGGCGCGCACTGCGTCAAGCACGCCGTTGGCAATGGCCGCTTGTACGGTACCCATCAGGATATTGGTGTAGCGGCTGTTTTTTACCGTTACCTTGCTAACCATCAGCGTTACCGGACGCACTTGAATGTCGGTGTTTAAAATGGCAAAGACTTTGGAATGGCCTTTAGACTGATTGCCGGTCAGTGTTGCGAGAGCAATGCCGACCGGGCCGTCCAGTTCTCCGATAATGATTTCAGGTTCTGCCGCGGTACCCGGCGGACCGCCTGCAACCAGCGCTTCGCCGGTGCGCAATATAATTCTTTCGCTCATGACTTAAAAACTCCAAATTAAAAATAGAGAAGATCGTAGAATAGCATGATTTGGATTATTTCTGAGTAGGGTCATGGCTTCGACATTAACAGTAAACAATCATAATCGGGATGTTGCCGGGTTGAAATATGTGTATCCGGTGTTTTCCAGGCGGGCGGGCGGCTTGTCGATCGGCATCAATTTTAATCCTAACAATGCCTGTAACTGGCGTTGCATTTATTGCCAGGTTCCCAATCTTAAAGTGGGCGCGGCGCCGGATATGGATTTTCAATTGCTGGGGCAAGAGTTGAGATTTTTTCTTGATGATGTTCTCAACGGCAATTTTTATCAGCGTTTCCAGGTCGATGAAGATAAACGGGTAATTAAGGATGTTGCTATTTCCGGCAATGGCGAACCGACCAGTCTAAAGGATTTCGATAAGGCCGTAGCTTTGATTGGCGAGGTGGCAGCAGAGGCCGGGATTTTGCCGCAGTGTAATTTTGTGCTGATTACCAATGGCAGTTTGGTGCATCGGCCCTGCGTCCAGGCGGGCCTGAAAAAGTTAAAGGAATATGGCGGCGAAGTATGGTTCAAGTTGGATAGCGCCACGGAAGAGGGCCGGGCTTTAATCAATAATACCGGACAGAGCTGTCAGGCGAGCGTGGAAAATCTGTTGCTTTCGGCAAGGCTTTGTCCGACCAAGCTGCAAACCTGTTTACTCGATTACGATAAACAAGGCTTGTCCTTAAAGGAAAAAAACGCATACCTGGATTTGCTTAAGGAGATTAAAGCAAAGGGTTGTGTGCTGAAGGGGGTGATGTTGTATACGATAGCAAGGCCGTCTCTCCAGCCTGAATCCAGTCGGCTGGAGAAGTTGTCGGTAGCGGTGTTGAATGCTTTTGCTGATGAAATCAGGCTTTTTGGTTTTGAGGTCTTAGTGTCTGGCTGAGCGATGTGTTAACTTTTGATATCCAGTAGGGATCCAAGTGTTTTTTTATCGGCTTCGAGTAATTTAACTGCGGCGGAGGTTTCCAGTTCGGCTTCTTTTAAGCTGAGTACCGGTTTGATAATATCGCCGGAATTGAACTCTGGACTGCCGACTTCATCGTTTTGTATGGGCAATTTAGCGATTACTTGGGCGGCATCCGCTGATTTATGCTGGGCTGTGTTGAGTAGATTCATTGCGCTGGTCGTTGGTGTAATGTTCATGTCGTACCCCCTAATACATTGAATTGGCATCAGGCTAATACTACATCTATATGGGGAATATGCAACGATAGAATCGTAATTTTAGGATGGAACTGTGAGAAATGGGGTATTTCTTTGAGCGACGAACGGTTATGTAGAATAAATGCTTTAATTTATAGCTTGTCGTCTTCGGATGATTCCAGGTACAATTACAAGTTCATTTAAAGTGCGAATGTGGCGGAACTGGTAGACGCGCTGGATTTAGGTTCCAGTAGGTTATCCTGTGAGAGTTCGAGTCTCTCCATTCGCACCACCCAATTCATAAGAGTCAGCCCTCATCGCTAACTTTTCAGTTCTTTTAAGCCGTCTACCGGTATTCTATAAAAAATCTTATTTTAAATTTAATTGAGGTAAAGAAATGCAAGTTTCTGTCGAAAAGACATCAGAATTAAGCAGAAAAATGACTGTTAGCGTGCCTGAGGAAGTTGTTCAGGAAAAAATGGCGGCACGTTTAAAATCGTTAGCGCGCGAAGTTAAAATTGATGGCTTTCGGCCGGGTAAAGCGCCCCAGCATGTTATCAAGAAAATGTATGGAGACCGGGTTCGTGGTGAAATAGCTGGAGATCTGGTTGAGACTACTTATTTTGAAGCATTAAAGGAACAGGATTTAAGACCTGCAGGTTATCCGCATATTCAGTCATCAGATGAATCTGATGGTTTCAAATATACTGCCGAGTTTGAAGTTTACCCTGAAATCTCACTGGAAGGCATTGATCAAATTGAAGTGGTGCGTCCTGTTGCGACCGTTCAAGATGTCGATGTGGACGGCATGATTGAGAAACTAAGAGCGCAAAAGAAAAGCTGGGCTACGGTCGAGCGCGCATCCCAGGAACCTGATCGCGTGACGATTAGTTTTTCCGGCGTTTCCGAGGGTGAGAACTTTACCGATGGAAAGGTAGAAAATTATTCAGTTGAAATCGGCGCGAAACAAATGATTCCGGGGTTTGAAGAAAATCTGGTTGGTCTCAGCGTTGGTGAGAAGAAAACCTTTGAGGTGTCTTTTCCTGAAGAATATGGCAATGAAAAATTGGCCGGTAAAGTGGCTGAGTTTGAAGTTGAAGTGATTAGTGTTGAAGAGCCTGTGCTGCCTGAAATCGATGATGCTTTTATTAAAGCGTATGGTATTGATGGTTCAGTGGATGCTTTCCGTGAAGATATCAAAAGCAATCTGGAAAATGAGCTTGAGCAGGCGTTGCGCAACAAGCTGAAAAACGCAGTGATGAATGCGTTAGCTGAAAAGATTCAGATCAGTGTTCCAAATACACTGGTTGACCAGGAAGTCGAAAGTATGATGAAGCCATACATCGAAACCGCCAAAAGACAGAAAATGAAGCTGGAAGATTTGAAGTTGCCCAGAGATGCTTTTGAAGAACAGGCAAAACGTCGTGTTGCGTTGGGTTTGATCTTAAGTGAAATTATTCATGAAAATGGTATTAAGGTGGACGACAATAAGGTACGCTCTACTATTGAAGACATGGCGAAAAGCTATGAGCGTCCCAAAGACGTGGTTGAATGGTATTATTCCGATGAAAACCGCTTGAACGATGTGCGGCAGATGGTTTTGGAAAATCAGACCATTGACTGGCTGGTTGCTCAAGCAAAAGTGACTGACGAGACTATAAGTTTTAGCGATGCTATGAACAAGCAAGGGTAAGGGGTTTAAATGTATAACCAGTACATAAGAAATCAAATGATGGCTCCAGAGGCAGCGGGTGGCTTGGTTCCTATCGTTATCGAGCAAACTGCTCGGGGCGAGCGTTCTTTCGATATTTATTCGAGATTATTAAAAGAGCGGGTGATCTTTCTGGTAGGGCAGGTTGAAGATTACATGGCTAATCTGGTTGTTGCCCAGTTGCTTTTTCTGGAATCGGAAAACCCCGATAAGGATATTCATTTATATATTAATTCGCCAGGCGGTTCGGTGACGGCGGGTATGTCGATCTATGACACCATGCAGTTCATTAAGCCCGATGTCAGCACCATGTGTATCGGCCAAGCCGCAAGTATGGGGGCCTTGCTGTTGACTGGCGGAGCCAAAGGCAAACGTTATTGCTTGCCTCACTCCAGAATGATGATTCATCAGCCATTGGGTGGCTTTCAGGGCCAAGCTTCGGATATTGATATTCATGCCAGAGAAATCCTGTCGATCAGGGAAAAGCTGAATAAAATTCTTTCTGATCATACTGGGCAACCGATAGAAAAGGTTCAGCAAGATACTGACAGAGACAACTTCTTGAGTGCAAACGATGCGGTTAGTTACGGTCTGATTGATCAAGTATTGTCGAGCCGAGCAGCGATTGCGAATAAATAATGGTTGGAATTTTTTTGTATTTCGATCTATTCTTCGCCCTATCGAAAATAAAAACATCATCTCCGGATGTTTGCGGGAGCCTAATTTATGAGTAATGACAAAAACAGCAAAGACGACGATAAACTGCTTTATTGTTCTTTTTGCGGTAAAAGTCAGCATGAGGTCAGAAAGCTTATTGCAGGGCCGTCAGTTTATGTCTGTGATGAATGTGTGGATCTTTGTAATGATATTATCAAAGACGAATTACAGGATGATTCATCTTCTTTTAGCGGCGGTGAATTGCCCAAGCCGAAAGAGATAAAAGAAGAACTTGATAATTACGTTATCGGTCAGGAAAATGCGAAAAAGATTTTGGCGGTGGCTGTTTATAATCATTATAAGCGGCTGCGCAGTAAGTCTAAAAAAGATGCGGTTGAATTAGCAAAAAGTAATATTTTGTTGATTGGGCCTACCGGTTCAGGGAAAACCTTGCTGGCTGAGACCTTGGCGCGTTTACTGGACGTGCCGTTTACTATCGCCGATGCAACTACGTTGACAGAAGCCGGTTATGTAGGTGAGGACGTAGAAAACATTATTCAGAAGATTCTACAGAAATGTGATTATGATGTAGAAAAAGCGGAAACCGGCATCGTTTATATCGATGAGATCGATAAGATTTCCAGAAAATCCGATAATCCGTCGATTACCCGCGATGTTTCAGGCGAGGGTGTGCAGCAGGCTTTGTTGAAGCTGATTGAAGGCACCATCGCTTCGGTTCCGCCTCAAGGTGGACGCAAGCACCCGCAACAGGAGTTTTTGCAAGTTAATACGGCTAATATCCTGTTTATAGTCGGAGGCGCTTTTGCCGGTTTGGATCGGGTTATTAAGGATCGTTCCGAGAAAGGCGGGATTGGTTTCGCAGCCGAAATAAAGACCAAAGACGAGTCTAAAAATATTGGTCAGCTGTTTGCCGAAGTCGAAGCTGAGGATCTGATTAAATATGGTTTGATTCCTGAATTCGTTGGCCGTCTGCCGGTTGTTGCTACATTAGAGGAACTGGACGAGAAAGCTTTAGTGCAGATACTAACTGAGCCCAAAAATGCACTAATCAAACAATACAAGCACTTATTTGAGATGGAAGGCGCCGAGCTGGAGTTTCGCGATGATTCCTTGGTTGCAATCGCCCGTAAAGCCATGGAAAGAAAAACCGGCGCGAGAGGATTAAGGACGATTGTTGAAAATGTCCTGTTGAACACCATGTATGAGTTGCCGTCTGCGGATAATATTTGCAAGGTTGTTGTCGATGGCAGTGTCATTTTAGGTGAATCGGAACCTATTCTGGTTTATGAAGCCGAAAAGAAAAAAGCTTCTGCCGAATCTTAAAAGAAATTTTTGCCGGTTGATAAAAAGGGAGTCTTTATTTTAAAGCTCCCTTTTTTTATGCAGTAGATAGTTTAAAAAATACTATTTTGAGCCGGCAAGCTTGCTATTTAAATTAACATCCCCATAATTTCTCTTTCTAAGAAAAATTGGTAAGGTTCCATTTATGGAAACGCACAAAATGACAGAGTTACAACAAATAAATGTACTGATTCCGGTTTTGCCGCTCAGAGATGTGGTCGTTTATCCGCATATGGTCATTCCCTTGTTTGTCGGTAGGGAAAGGTCGATTGATGCTTTAGATGCCGCCATGAAAGACAATAAACAGATTTTATTGGTCGCGCAAAAAGAGGCTGAAGTCGATGAGCCGGATATTGCTGATCTTTATGAGATCGGCACCCTGGCTAATATCTTACAGATGCTGAAATTACCTGATGGAACTGTCAAGGTTTTGGTTGAAGGGATTCAGCGCAGCAAAGTGTTGCGTTACAAAGAAACGGGGGATTATTTTTCTGCCGAGGTGACGGAAATTCACGATATTTTAAAACTCACTGAGCAAGAGCAGGATGTGTTACAGCGGACGGTGATTAATTCGTTCGATCAATACGTTAAGCTGAATAATAAGATTCCGCCGGAAGTCTTGAATTCATTGTCCGGTATTGACGATCCAAGCCGTCTTGCCGATACGATGGCGGCTCATATGACTTTAAAGGTTAATGAAAAGCAGGCTATTCTTGAAACAGCAGACATTGAAAAGCGGTTGGAAGATTTAATGACCTTAATGGAAGGGGAGGTTGACCTTCTGGAGATGGAGAAAAGAATCCGGGTGCGCGTTAAGCAGCAAATGGAGAAGAACCAAAGGGAATACTATCTGAATGAACAGATGAAGGCGATTCAAAAAGAATTGGGGGACATGGATGATGTACCCAATGAAATTGAAGAGCTGGCGAAGAAAATTGAGGGCGCCGGTATGTCTAAAGAAGCCCGGGCAAAAGCGGATGCAGAGCTTAACAAGCTTAAGCAGATGTCGCCTATGTCAGCCGAGGCAACCGTGGTGCGCAATTATATTGACTGGATGGTCAATGTACCCTGGAAGAAAAAAACCAAAGTACGTCATGATTTAAAGCTTGCCGAGCAGGTTTTGGAGGCCGAGCATTACGGGTTGGAGAAGGTTAAAGAGCGTATTCTTGAATATCTTGCCGTTCAGCAACGGGTGAGGCAGCTCAAAGGGCCTATTTTGTGTTTGGTGGGACCTCCGGGTGTAGGTAAAACCTCGTTGGGTGAGTCCATTGCCAGGGCAACCAATCGCAAATATGTGCGTATGGCTCTGGGCGGCGTGCGCGATGAGGCTGAAATCCGCGGGCATCGTCGAACTTATATAGGTTCTATGCCGGGTAAAATTTTGCAGAATCTGGCCAAAGTGAAAACGCGGAACCCTATGTTTTTGCTCGATGAAATCGATAAAATGGCGGCCGATTTTCGGGGAGATCCGGCGTCGGCTTTATTAGAGGTGCTGGATCCCGAGCAGAATCACACTTTTTCAGATCATTATCTGGAAGTGGATTTCGATTTGTCGGATGTGATGTTTGTTGCGACTGCCAATACTATGAATATACCTCCGGCGCTGCTGGACAGAATGGAAGTTATACGCATTGCCGGTTATACGGAAGACGAAAAAATCAATATCGCAATCCGGTATTTGATCCCGAAGCAAGTTAATAATAACGGTCTTAAGGATCGGGACATTCAGATCACGGAAGAGGCTGTCAGGGATATGATCCGTTATTACTCTCGGGAAGCGGGGGTGCGGAGTCTTGAGCGTGAAATCTCGAAAATTTGCCGTAAAGTGGTTAAGGATTTGCTGTTAAAGCCAAGAAAAAGCAAAGTCGTGGTTAATTCGGGAAATTTGGATAAATATCTAGGGGTTAGGCGTTTTCATTACGGTTTGGCTGAAGAGAAAGATCAGATTGGACAAGTGACCGGTTTGGCCTGGACCGAAGTAGGGGGCGAATTGCTGACTATTGAGACAGCGGTAATTCCGGGAAAAGGCAAGCATTCGGCAACCGGTAAGCTCGGTGATGTCATGAAGGAGTCAATTGAAGCCGCGATGACGGTGGTCAGGAGCCGGTCGGAAATCCTGGGTATTGATAATGAGCTGTTTCAGAAAAATGATATACATATCCATGTGCCGGAAGGCGCGACTCCCAAAGATGGTCCGAGTGCCGGGGTGGGTATGTGTACCGCTATCATCTCAGCTTTGACCAAAATACCTGTTCGCGCCTGTGTAGCTATGACAGGTGAAATTACCTTGCGAGGAGAGGTGTTGCCTATCGGGGGATTGAAAGAAAAACTCCTGGCGGCTCACCGCGGAGGGATAACAACAGTTTTGATTCCAGCTGAGAATGAAAAAGATTTGGCAGAGATACCGGAAAATATCAAGCAAAATCTTAAGATCAAACCCGTCCATTGGATTGACGAGGTATTGGAAGTCGCTTTGCAATATATGCCCATGCCTGTTGAAAAGATAGAAGCGGAAGAGCAAGGAAAAAATGAAGCTGACGCAGTTAAAATAATAAAACAGGGTTTAACAGCACATTGACTAATGCTAAGTTTTGTTAAGGAATTGGCAAAACCGCAAAAATCAGGGCTTCCGGGGTGGTAATGCTTGACACTGCGCAAGCCCAGTTGTTATAAATACCGGTGTTTTTTGTGCTGCCGAGGATGGGGCATCAAGAATTATCACGCTGAGCTTTTAGAATATAACTTTAAAAAATGACTTCCTAAGGGGGAATAATGAATAAATCGGAACTTATTGACGCTATAGCAGAATCTGCTGAATTAACTAAAGCGGATGCGGGTCGTGCATTAGATGGCTTTATTGGTGCAGTTACAAAAGCCTTAAGCAACGGTGATTCAGTTGCTTTAGTTGGATTTGGAACATACGCTGTAAAAGAAAGAGCGGAGCGCAAAGGACGTAATCCACAGACTGGGGCTGAGATTACTATTAAGGCTGCAAAAATTCCTTCATTTAAAGCTGGTAAATCTTTAAAAGATGCTGTAAACTAGGATTTCTTTAGTCGGGTGCTTAGCTCAG
>Ga0265297_10000829_pt1 | contig 83695 bp, 85 predicted proteins | sample Munlanlwell13791_FD_192502 | JGI IMG/M metagenome (GOLD analysis project Ga0265297, IMG submission 192502) | Leachate microbial communities from a municipal landfill in Southern Ontario, Canada - Leachate well 137-91 | ecosystem: Engineered > Solid waste > Landfill > Unclassified | place...
TTATGACGCATTGAACTACAAATATGCACCCTTCCTCCGAAAAAAATCTGTAGTGCCCAAGCCTCCTCCTCAAAAAAATCAATCCCTTGATAACATCCATTTTATTCCTGGATAGCTGCAAAATGGGTTAATATCCAAATTTTATTCCCTGTGCCAATGGAAGTTCCTGCCCATAGTTGATGGTATTGGTTTGTCGGCGCATGTACAGTTTCCACGAGTCGGAACCTGATTCGCGTCCGCCACCGGTTTCTTTTTCACCGCCAAAAGCGCCGCCTATTTCGGCACCGGAAGTTCCGATGTTGACGTTGGCAATTCCGCAGTCGGAACCTGCATCCGAAAGGAATTTTTCCGATTCAATAAGGTTTTGGGTGAAGATTGACGATGATAATCCCTGAGGAACATCGTTATTTATTGCGATTGCTTCCTCTATTGTGCGATATTTTATAAGATAAAGGATGGGTGCAAAGGTTTCTTTCTGCACCGTTTTATAATGGTTTTTTACTTCCACCAGTGCGGGGACTACATAATTGCCCGAAATATATTTTTCATCTCCGAGAACTTGTCCGCCAAACAATATTTTTCCGCCTTCCTTCTTCACACTGTTAAGTGCATCAGAAAATTGTTTTACGGCATTATTATCAATCAGGGGACCTACAAGAATGTTATCTTCCAGCGGATTGCCTATGTGTTCCGAAACACTTTGATAAGCAGTAAGCAGGTTTTCTTTTACATTTTCATAGATATTTTCATGGATAATCAGCCTCCGGGTGGTTGTACAACGCTGTCCACAGGTTCCCACCGCCCCAAAGACAACAGATTTAATTGCCATTTCGAGGTTGGCACTCTCAGAAATAATTACTGCATTATTTCCCCCAAGTTCAAGAATATTTCTCCCAAGCCGTTCACCAACAATCTTCGAAACCCGCTTGCCTACAGCAGTGGAACCGGTTACTGAAAATAATGGAATCCGCTTGTCGGCGGCAAAATTATCGCCAAGTACATTACTTTTGGCAATCACAAGGTTAAAAATACCTTCGGGAAGTTCGTTCCGGCGTAATACTTCGCCTATGATATGATGTACCGCAATGGCACACAATGGTGTTTTTGAACTGGGTTTCCAAATTACCACATCACCGGCAATAGCTGCAATCATCGAATTCCATGCCCACACTGCCACCGGGAAATTAAATGCTGTAATCAATCCGAGAATTCCAAGCGGATGGTACTGGTCGTAAATGCGGTGTTCGTTTCTTTCAGAATGCATCGTAAAACCGTTGAGCAAACGCGACTGCCCCACGGCAAAGTCGCAGATGTCAATCATCTCCTGTACTTCACCTTTTCCTTCCTCGTAAATTTTTCCCATCTCAAGAGAAACAAGGTAGCCAAGGTCGTCCTTGTAAGCGCGCAAAGCTTCACCTATCTGCCTTACGATTTCGCCGCGGTGGGGGGCGGGTGTTGTTTTCCAGGTTTTAAATGCTTCCTGCGCCTGCGTTACGATATGTTCATAATCTTCAATTGTAGCATTTTTAATCTTTGCAATCACCTTGCCATCAATGGGCGATATTGAAGTGGATATTTCTCCTTGCGTTTTAATCCAGTCGGCACCGGTTGAGGCACCGTCGTTAATGATATTGATTCCAAGTCGTAATAAAACTGATTCCATTTGTATTTTTATTTAGGGTAAAATATTATAAATTGTTGATTATTCAGACATATATGGATAACGGTATTCCGTTGCCGGAATAAAAGTTTCCTTGATAGTACGCGGGCTTACCCATCTTATCAGGTTAAATTCTCCGCCTGCCTTATCATTGGTTCCGGAAGCGCGAGAACCGCCAAAAGGTTGCAAACCGACAATGGCACCGGTAGGCTTGTCGTTTATATAGAAATTGCCTGTTGCATATCTAAGTTTTTCGCAAATATGTGCAACCGCAATGCGGTCTCTTGCAAAAACAGCTCCGGTAAGTCCATATGGGGAAGTGATATCGCACAGTTCAATAGCCTGCTCCATTTTATTATCTTTATACACAAACACTGTAAGCACAGGTCCAAAAATTTCTTCTTCCATTGTTTTAAACTTCGGATTTGTTGTTTCGATTATTGTTGGGCGAATAAAATACCCTTCCGACTTATCACAAGTGCCACCGGCGATAATTTTTGCCTCTGGTGAACTCTTGGCAAAATCAATATAGGATACGATGGTATCAAAGGCATTTTCATCAATAACCGCATTCATAAAATTGGCGGGATTGGTTACATCCCCTATTTTAATATCGTTTGCCATTTCCACCATTAACTTTTTGATAACAGCCCACAACGATTCCGGAACATACATCCGCGAAGCAGCAGAGCATTTCTGCCCCTGGTACTCAAATGCACCACGAATGGCATTTACAGCCACTTCCAAGGGGTCAGCCGAAGGATGCACAAAAATGAAATCCTTACCTCCGGTTTCGCCAACCAATCGCGGGTACGATTTGTAAACCGGAAGATTAGCAGCTACAAGCGACCACAACTGGTTGAAAGTTCGGTTAGAACCGGTAAAATGTATCCCTGCCAGGTCCCTTGATTCTAACACTGTGTTACCGATAAGTGAACCTTTTCCCGGAAGGAAATTAATAACACCTTCGGGTACTCCTGCTTCCATAAATACTTTCATCAGGTAATAGTTGGAAAGCAAAGCCGAAGTCGCCGGTTTCCAAACGGTGGTATTGCCCATCATCACCGGAGCCATGTTCAGATTGGATGCAATGGAAGTAAAGTTAAACGGGGTAACCGAAAAAATGAAACCTTCCAGTGCCCGGAATTCCATTCGGTTTAACTGGTTATAAGCCGAACGGGGCTGTGTTTCATAAATTTTACCTGCAAAATAAGCATTATACTTCAAAAAGTCAATGGTTTCACATACGCCATCAATTTCTGCCTGGTAAAAGTTTTTACTTTGTCCCAGCATATTGGAGGCATTGATAAGTGCGCGGTATTTGGTAGAAATCAGTTCGGCAGCTTTCAGCAAAATAGATGCACGTATTGTCCACGTTAGGTTAGCCCATATTTTATGGGCATCCAGCGCCGCATCAATGGCAAGTTTTATCTCTTTTTTACCGGCTTTGTGATAAGTAGCCAAAACATGCGAGTGGCGGTGGGGCATACAAACATTGCCGGTATCTCCGGTACGAATTTCCTTTCCACCAATGATCAACGGAATTTCTATTTCCCGGTTCATTTGCGTTTGTAATTCCTTTTCAAGCGCAATGCGTTCAGGGCTTTCTTTTAAATAGTCCAAAACCATTTCATTTTGCGGCAACGGGAAATTATAAATTGCATTATTCATATCTATGAATTTGAAATTTAATTCGATATGCAATATAATACATATAGCTTGCAAAATTATTAAAATAAATGAGCCTATAAAACATTTTATCAAACTGAAAAGTTTAGAAATAAAAATTTGATACTAATTTATCTGAATATTTCCGGGGAAGGAAACCGAAAGCCTGCTAAGAATTATGAATAATAATTTGTTTTATATTAAGTGCTTAGCATCTGAAGGAATTCCTGTTCGCTGATTACCGGAATTCCCAGATCATTGGACTTTTTACGTTTTTCCGGTCCCATGTTTTCGCCGGCAATAACAAAGGTAGTCTTTGAATTGACACTTCCGGCGTTTTTGCCACCATGTTGTTCTATCAACAATTCTATTTTTTTTCTGCGTGCCGGAGTACCGAAATTGCCGCTTACCACGATAGATTGCCCTTTCAATTTGTCTGAAAGAAGCGTTTGTATTTCTTTCATTTCCATTTGAACGCCTGCTTTCCGCAGATTTTCAATTATCAGCAGGTTATTTCGGGACGAAAACCACTGCAAAATGCTTTGTGCAATCTTTTCCCCGATTTCGTCCACCAACACCAATTCTTCAAAAGTTGCATTTTTGAGTTTATCCACCGAACGGTAATGTATAGATAGTTTTTTTGCCACAGTTTCACCCACATAACGTATTCCTAACGCATACAGCACTCTGCTGAATGGCACGTTTTGCGAGTTTTGTATTCCTTTCAGAATATTTTCAACCGTTTTTTCGCGGAAAGAAATCTTCTTTTCCTTTTTCTCCCCTACGCTTTTGTATATTTTTTCCAATCCCAGTAACTTATCATGGGTAAGGGCATACAGGTCGGCAGGATTTTTTACAAGTTCCTTGTCGTAAAGCAGTTCTATCTTTCCTTCTCCCAAGCTATCAATGTTCATTGCCTTACGGCTAATAAAATGTTCGAGCTTACCTTTGATTTGCTGCGGACAGCCATCCTCGTTCGGACAATAATGATTGGCTTCTCCTTCGAAACGGATAAGTTTTGTTCCACAATCGGGGCAATGTGTAACGTATATTATGGGTTTTGAATCTTTTGTACGGAAGTTGGTGTCCACACCAACGATTTTGGGAATAATTTCTCCACCTTTTTCCACAAAAACCATATCGTCTTCACAAATATCGAGGGCTGCAATGATGTCGGCATTGTGCAGCGAAGCCCGTTTTACTACTGTTCCGGCAAGCAATACCGGTTCAAGGTTGGCTACCGGAGTAATGGAGCCCGTACGACCAACCTGATAGCTAATGGAAAGCAATCGGGTAGCTACTCTTTCGGCTTTAAATTTATAAGCAATAGCCCAGCGAGGCGATTTGGCAGTGTAGCCCAACATCCGTTGTTGACGAAGGTCGTTTACTTTTATCACCACCCCGTCAATGTCGAAGGGGAGTTCTTCCCGCCCTTTATCCCAATCACGGATAAAAGTTAATACTCCATCTATGTTGCTACAACGTGCTATGTTACTTGAAATTTTTAAGCCCCATTGACGGGCTTTCATCAGGTTTTCGTAGTGGGTTGGTAAAGGAAGATTTTCGCCCGGAAGGTAATAAGAGTAGCAATCCAACTGACGTGAAGCAGTTTCGGAAGAATCCTGCAATTTTAAGGAACCGGATGTTGCATTGCGCGGATTTGCAAACGGACTTTCGCCTATTTCGATGCGCTCGGCATTCAGCATCTCAAAACTTTTGTGCGGCATAAAAATTTCTCCCCGTATTTCCAAATCATCCGGATAATCACTACCACTAAGCCGCAAGGGGATACTTTTGATGGTTTTTACATTAACGGTAATATCATCTCCCTGCACTCCATCCCCACGTGTAACGGCACGAATCAGCAAACCGTTTTCATATGTAAGACTAATAGAGACACCGTCGTATTTTAGTTCACAGATGTATTCTACGGGTTCGTTTAGTAGCTTTTGTATGCGGTTATCAAAATCCCTTAATTCTTCTTCCGAGTAAGTATTTCCCAGCGAAAGCATTGGATAGCGATGTATAACCTGCTGGAATTCCCTGGTGATTTCTCCGCCTACTCTTTGGGTTGGAGTATCCGGAAGAACAAATTCCGGGTATTGTTTTTCGAGCCGAATAAGTTCCTCCAGCAACATATCGAAGTCAAAATCGCTAATGGTAGGGCTATCCAATACATAATAATTGTAATTATGTCTGTTTATCTGAGCACTAAGTTCTTCTATCCGTTTTTTTGCCTGCTCCGGACTCATAACTGTTCTGTTTTTTTACCCATGCGATCAATATTTCTGTAAATAAAAATTGTCTGGTTGGAATTGATGGGGTTAAGCCGGTACATCAGATCATCCATAAAACTTGGATGGATGGTTGCTTCAAATTCCAGGTTCGGGCAAATGGTTTTAATAGAATCAATACGGGTGTTCAGATTTTTATCACCGAAAAACAGGATAAAATCGGGGCGTTCTGTACTGTCGGGATATATTTTTTTCAAAGGATGGTAACGTTTGTCTTTCGAAAATTCGTGAAGGGTAACCCACTGTGTCAGATAGAAACGGGGTGCCCGTTTGGCACGTCCGTGGTTAGTATCTTCAAGCAAAATATCTTTCATGCCTTTGTACTGCGACAGGTAAACCATAGATTCCACCCGTGAGCGTTTGGAATACATGGTACTTACTACAGGCAACAAGACAAGGTTGACTATCCAGAAAAGAGTCCAGCATCTGCGTAGCAACAGTTGCCTCTTCTGCCAAAAAGCAGCACTTTTTACCCATCCATTCAGTCCAACCATACCAAGAATAAAGAAATACGGGAGGATAGGCAGGATGAAACGTTCCTGCTTGTTGGGAAAATAAGAGTGAAAAACAATAAAAAGCAAAGTTGGTAGGAATAACAATAAATGTTTTTTCCAGGTGCGGAAAAATCCAATAAACAATAAAATGCTTATTGGTGGAATTAAAACTAATAAAATTAATAACAGATACATATACCATCCGGCGGTCATGTAGTTATAAGCATTGTCCATGTTGTAACGGATATATTCCTTCACTTCCGCAAATGGATAGCCCCAAAAATATATGTCCGTAACACATTGTACCAGAGATGCCAAAAACAAGTATGCCAGCCCAAAAAGAATGCCTTCCTTCCATTTTTTTTGAAAAAGTAACGCCAGCCCTACTCCTAATGAAAATATAATGGTTTGAAAACGGATAGAAAAAGCCAGTCCGAAAATCATTCCTGCCCATACATACCACAACATACGGTTTTGCCTGTCTTCAGCTTTTAGTAAAATATAACTTCCGGTAAGCAAAAACGGAATACAAACCACTTCCACCAGGTTTCTTACGCTCAGCCAGGGCATAATCCAGAAAACAGCAAATAACAAACCCACTTTACGGGCTATTTCTTTACCGTCAATTTTTTCTGTGATGCGATAGCCCATGTAAACGCTAAGTAACGATAACAAAGCGTGCAAAAAGCGCACGATGAACATCTTGGTTTGCGGATCGGTGATGCCTATAATTTTTAAAAACAGGAAGAGAAGGAAGTGCAGGCTGGTGTAGAAAAAGCTGTGTCCCGAAGGTACCGCACCTTGCGAACCGGGAAGCCAATTGTTAAAATTAGTGCCATCCACCCACGATTGCGACACTTCTATGATGAGAAAATGGTCATCATGCATTCCAAATCCTTTGGAAAAGATTACGGAAATCATTCTCAGAATAATTGCTAACCAAAGAATTGAAGGTAGAGGGTGTTCCTGCCAGTACTTTTTTATCCGGAGCATAAATCAGTTTAAAATTTACCGATAAAAGTACTAAGAACGTTAAAAAATCCAAAAAAATCCTGATACAATAAAATGAATATGTATTTTTGCGAGCATTCCAACTGGAATTCAATAGCTGTACTACCCAAATTTATTACAATGTTTCCTTCTCCGACAGATTATTGCCCTGATTATAAAATCCTGCTTCTGCTGTTTGTATTTATGACAATCACCGGCTATGCCTTTTCGCAGCAAATCATTTTTGACACTACCGAATTTTTTAACGAGAACACCAATTTTTTTAAGGCTGAGGAAAATGATAATTCAGCGGCTGCCTATCCTATTTTTTTAATGTCCGATTCAACACATAACCACAAAATCAGCAATAAGTTGTTCGACAATACACGATTTGTTAACCGTAAACTCACAGAATCACCTACTCCCGATACCATCCAGAATAATTTTGTACCCAACGATATCATTTTTATCCCCGCCGATTACCTTTACAATCACAAATGGGATACTCAGCATGTTAGAGTAAGCCGAACCGCATTTTCCGAATCAGATACTACCTATTTACCAATATTTACTGATGAAGACAGCATGTACGTCTTTCCCAACAAAAATGTGCTGATTTCTCCTTTTGGATACAGAGGACGACATTTTCATGCCGGTGTGGACATTCGTTGCAAACTTCACGACTCTATTTTTTGTGCCTTTAACGGGGTAGTAAGAATGGCAAGACGTTACGGAGGATACGGAAATATGGTTGTTGTTAGGCATAGCAATGGGATTGAAACACTTTACGGACATCTGTCAAAGATTTTAGTTCAGCCTAACCAGGTGATTAAAGCCGGAGAAATAATTGGGCTTGGGGGACGAACTGGTCATGCTACCGCTACCCATTTACACTTCGAAACCAGGTATCTTGGCGAACCTTTTAATCCCACCCAGATTTTCGACCTGAACGATTTTTCGCTTTCCACCGATACCCTGATGATTACGAAGAAAACTTTCGGGAAATCGAAAACAAAGAAAAACGTACAATCCTATTCAAGAAGAAGTGGAAGTAAATATTATAAGGTAAGAAGTGGTGACACCTTGAGTGCCATTGCACGTAAATCAGGAAAGACTGTAAAGCAGCTATGCGACCTTAACGGAATCCGTGCCAATAAAACTCTCAATATCGGTACCCGTGTTCGGATAAGATAATCCGTACTTACTATCGGAATTGTTACTTTTGCAGTTTTGCAAGCCGACCCTAATGAAGATACTTCTTATCAACCCTCCCCGTTCGCCCGAAAATAGAATTTTAGAATACGCACCTTCTGAAGCAAAACATTTTATCCATAAAAAACTCATAGGACCTCCTTTAGGCTTGCTTACCGTAGCTGCTGCCGTTGCCGATCATGATATTACTTTTATTGACCTGAAAGGAGAATACGACCTAGTTCCGGAAACTCCTCCTCTTGCGCAAGTAGTTACCAACCTGATGGAATCCGTAAAACCTGACGTTGTGGCAGTAACTTTTATCGCCTCGGAGTTTTATTTTGGTTTGGAAATTTTCCGCACAGCGAAACAGTGCAACCTGGAAGTACTCACCGTTGCCGGAGGGCTCCATGCCACTCTCTGCCCGATGGATTTTGATTTTCCCTACGTTGATATACTTTGTACCGGACAGGCTGCTGGAATTTTTCGACAAGTTATTCAGGCAAAAGAATTTCAGAAAAATTTTAATTCTATCGGTGGAATCTGGCTGCACACTGAAAATGGCTGGCAACCTTCCACTGCACCACCTGCAGCTTGGAACGCAGCTACCGAAAATTTTCTTTTCCCTGACCGTAACTTGCTGAAAAGGTGGATTTCAACCTATGTAGTAGGTGGCAGCCCGTTTGCAAGCACTTATCTTTTTACATCGCTTGGCTGTCCCTACAAATGTACTTTTTGTTCTATCTGGGTACAATTCAAAGGTTGTTTTTTTCAGCGTAAAGTGGAAAGCATTATCACTGAATTGAAGAGTATAGAAGATTATGGTGTAGTGCGTTTTGCCGATGCAAACACTATCGTTAACCCAGGTTTTATCAATCATCTTGTGGACAGGATTCTGGAAGAAGGTATCCAGAAAACATATATTATGGACATACGTTTTGATACGGCTGTTCATTATCCGTACCTTATCGAAAAATTAGCAAAAGCAGGTTTGAAAGTAGTGATTTGCGGGTTTGAATCCTTCAGGCAGGAAGAACTAAAAAAATACAACAAAAACGCTGATGCCCGTCTGATTGAGCAAGCCATTTCCATTTTCCATGCCAATGGCATCATGCTCAGGGGTAACTATGTGATTCCGCCCGATTACACACCCGACGATTTTGCCGCTCTTGCCGAATACGCATCCCACCATCAGGTGGTGTATGCAGGATATACCATTCTTTCGCCTATGCCAGGAACCGTTTATTACGAAGAAGTTAAAGATAAAATCATTGATTTCGATTTAAGTAGGTACAACTTCTTTAACAGTGTAATGAAAACCACCCTTCCACCCGAAAAGTTTTACGAAAATGTTGGTAGCTTATGGCTGATTAAGAAAGGTAAAGATGTAATTTAAAGTTAAAATGCAAAATTTTAATGTTTAAATAATAAACAAAATCAGGATGAAAAAAGTTTTATTGGTAAATGCCAATACGGAAAAAATGCCTTATCCCGTAGCCCCTTTGGGGTTATGTTTGCTCGCATCGCAACTAGAAAATAAATACACGGTAAAAATTTATGATGGTGTTTTTGATGAAGGTTTGCATTTAACTGACGAAATACTTGCCTTTAAGCCCGACTACATCGGGGTAAGCATCCGGAATATTGATAATATGTACCTTGAATCCCCTTCGGATTATACCGTGATTTTAATGCAAAAATTTATCCTGCCTATAGAGCAATGTAGCCCGGATACTCCCTTAATATTGGGTGGAAGTGGGTTCAGCATCTACCCTCAAGAATTGATGCAACTTACAAGGGCTGATTACGGAATAAGCGGTGAAGGTGAATTTGCCTTACCGGCTTTATTACAATGTCTCGACGAAAGATCGGAAGTTAGCGGTATCCCGGGAATTTATAGTAAAAATGGCACTGTCGGCTCCCACCTTGCCATATGTTACCCGTTTTCTCTAAAAAATTTACTATTTAGCAAAATAGACAAGCATATTGATTTTGAACCTTACAGGCAACGTGGTGCTTACCCCATTCAAAGTAAACGCGGGTGCTATCACAATTGTATTTATTGTGCCTATCCGGTCATCGAAGGAAGGAATTATCGACTCCGCCTTCCGGAAGAAATCGTTAATGAAATTGAAGAGGTAATCCAGCGTCTGGGGACTTTAACTTTTGAATTTGTGGATTCTACTTTTAACGACCCTCCAGGGCATGCCGAAGCTATTTGTTATGAAATTATTAAACGAAATATTGGTGCAAAATTCCGGACTATGGGTATTAACCCCATGCACACAAGTTCCGAGTTGTTTCACCTGATGAAAGAAGCCGGATTTACACAAATTGACTGTACCCCCGATTCTGCTTCCCCTACAATGATACAAAAACTGCAGAAAAATTTCACCCTTGTACACCTGAAACAAATTGCAAGGCTTATCAGAGAAGCAGATTTACCCACCATGTGGTTTTTCCTGTTGGGCGGACCTGGCGAAAATGAAACCACAGTGGAAGAAACCTTTTCATTTATTGATCGGTGGATTTACCCGCTCGACCTTGTACATTTTACCGTAGGATTACGGATTTACCCGCAAACCCCACTTTATACCATTGCAGTACAGGAAGGCAAAATAAAAGAAGGAGATTCGCTTTTTGCCCCCGAATTTTATCTGTCGTCGGAATTGGGAAAAGAAAAACTATACCGTTTGGTCAACGAGGCGGCAGCCAAACGGCCGAACTGCATACCTGCATGGGAATCAAATCCTACGCCCGAAATGGTGAAAGAAGCCTTTGCCCTTCAGCAAAAAGAATCATACCGGGAACCGCTTTTCCGAACTTTGCTAAGGATACGTTACCGGAATTTCAAAATGGAAATACCTAAGCAGTAAGGTTTACAAATATCTTGGGAGCCAATGTATTTGTCATTGTCCAGGTTGTTGCCACGCAATGGGTAACTCTGAAAAGCCCCATAGGTTCGTAACCAGTTTTGGCAATCCAGGGTTTCATAAAATCACGGGCAGCAACTATTTCCTTTTTTAATTCAATGTCTTCATCAATTTCTTCGGCAATACCGGTTACCCTGATCTGAAGATGTTGCTCGTGAAAACACAATTCTACTTTAGGATTGGTTATTAATTGTTTATATACATCTCTGTATTTAGCCGTCGTGAAAACCAATCCTTTTTCATCGGCTTTGTGTAACATTATACCCCTTACCCTTGCCTGGTCGCCATCGGCAGTTGCTAGGTAAAATATGGGATGTGAATTAAGAAATTCAAATATTTCCTGGGTCGTCATTTTAATAAATTTTCTAAAAACAATTGCAAATTTAGCTTTTTATCAGCTTATACAAACTTTTAAATGTAAATATTTTAAAATTACCCTCAATAAATTTTCCAATCTTGTAAAGGGTTTCCCCAGTTCCGCATTCAACAAAAGTAGTTATGCCCTTTTCAAGCATTACCTGCATAGTAGCCATCCAGTTAATTTTTGAACATAGATTTTGCTGTAACTCAAGTAATATTTCTTCACGGGAAGAAAATACGCGCTGATTGATAATAGAAATCAGCCCGGTATTAGCCGCTTTAATATTCATTGCCGGAAGCATTTTTCCAAAGTTGGCAGCAGCTTCTTTGAGATGGTACGAATGATAAGCTACACTCACTGGTATAATCCGGGTGTGAATGGCACCCTCGTAGCGACAAAGTTTCACCGTTTCGGCAATATCGGCTGCATTTCCCGATATTACGAACGAATGAAATCCATTATTGTTGATAATTTCCACATTCAGGAGGCAGGTACTAATAATGTGTTCTATGTCTTTCTTTTCGAGTCCGATTATGCTTGCCATTCCACAACGGGGTCCCTGGCAACTTAGCCGGATATGATTGTAAGCCTGTACAATGAGATTAAGACCAGTGGAAAAATCCACAGAGCCCGTATGGTAAAGCGCAGCATAAATACCCATACTGTATCCGGCTGCGAGGCAGGCTTCCATAGAATGGTTTTTCAGTATTTCCGACAGGGCACAACTAAAAACATACGATTGCAACTGCGAATAGAGTTCGACGTCGGTATTTTCTTTGTTAACAGCATTATTATTTCGAAAATTAAAGCCTGAAACAGTTTCTGCCTGTTTGTAAAAGTCGGTTAATTCTCCCGTTAGCGTTTCAATTAACTGCTTCTCTTCATTTGGGAAGCCCAACACAAATGCCGGAAACAGGAAGGCGGTATTCTTTTTCTCTAACACGGGTATAATTATGCCTGTTCAAGAATTGAATTTTCAAATTCAATAATCAGCAAAGTCATATCAATGATATCGCCTATGGTTTCGGCAGGATGCTTAATTACGTATTTACCAATAGTTTTTAGTTCTATATCAAGGTTATATTTCTTTTTAAAGATTTCAAGCAACTCCAGAAACATCAGTGAATCGCCTTCAATGTCTTTAATCACGTTGGTTTTTTCATTCAGTTGATTTATGTCAACTTCGCATTCTTCACTAAAAAAATTGAAAACAATTTCAGCTACTTCCTGCCGTGTATTCGCGTTTATCTTTCCCATTTTGATATTGTTTTGTTTTCCTATTGAATTGTAAATATAAAAAAAAAGTAATTAGAGTGTATGATTTTTAAAAACGAGGGTGGCATTATGTCCGCCAAAAGCAAAGGAATTGGAAAGAGCATACCGTATGCGATGGGCACGAGCAGCATGGGGTACATAATCCAGATTAAGCTCGGGATCGGGAATGTCCAAATTGATAGTAGGTGTTACTAATTGATTTTTAACGCTCAGCATGGTAATAATTCCCTCTATGGCTCCGGCAGCTCCTATGGTGTGCCCTATCATGGATTTGGAGGAAGATACTGGAATGGTACGGGCTCTTTCGCCAAAAACTTTCTCTATTGCCATGGTTTCATATTTATCATTAAGAAGAGTGGAGGTGCCATGGGCGTTTATATAATCCACATCTTCCGGTGAAATTCCTGCATTTTGCAGGGCAATCTGTATGGTGTGGGCAATCCCTTCGCCGTCTTTCATCGGAGCCATAATATTGTAGGCTTCACTACTGATACCGTACCCGGCAATCTCGCCATAGATTTCGGCATTTCTTGCCAAAGCCGATGCTTCTGATTCCAAAACCAAAATGCCGGCTCCTTCTCCAATAACAAAACCATCACGATTGGCACTGAATGGTTTACTAGCTTTTTCAGGAGGGGTGTTTTCTACCGATAAGGCAAATAATTCATTAAAACCTTCTATTTCCTCGGGATTAACTATGGAATCGGCGCCTCCGGCAATTACCACGTCTGCCATCCCATTTTTTATCATGTCATATGCTATTCCGATGGCATATGCTGAGGAAGCACAGGCTGCACTTACGGTAAAATTGGGACCCATTAGTTTATATTCCAGTGAAATCCAAGCCGACATAGCGTTATTCATGTTTTTAAGCACCCTATTTTTCGAAGTAGTATCTTTTTCCACACTGGTATTTCCAGTACTTACAACACCTAAAATTACGGCGCAACGGGTTCTGTCGAAATTATCGAAATCTATCCCGCTTAAGGTAATTGCATCTTTTGCACACACATAACACATACGGGTTACACGGGTCATTTGCCCTGAAACTCTTCGGGTAATAAAATTTTTTGCGTAGGCATCAAATTCGGGGGGAACCTGCGCAGCAATCTGCGTTTGCAATGCCGCTGTATTGAAAGTAGAAATCTGTCGAACCCCGCTTTCTCCACTGACAAGATTTTGCCAGGTTGTTTCCCAATTCAGTCCTAATGAAGAAATTATATTACATCCGGTAATAACAACTTTTCTTTTCGGATTCGTCATATTTGCTATTAATGTGCGATTGCTTTTTTCGTCAAAAATACAAGAAAAAAACAAAATTACAAACAGGGTTTGGGATACACAGCCCGGTTAAGGGGTTACATCTTTCTCTGATTTAGTCCAACTGCAGATCTTCTGTATATCACTTCCGGATAATTTCAAACCCGGATTTTTACTAATAAAACCGGCAGGCGGCATTTTCCCCCTACTGATTTCATCGCAAATTGCATCTAACTTTTTGGCTTTCTTATTTGGTTTAAGAGCAGAAAACTTTTCAAAGTTGAGTAAACTTGCCGACAGTCCGCTGGCTTTGTTCGAATGGCAAGGGTAACAACTTTTTTCGACAATTAAAGCAACAGAATCAGGCATTGTAGTAATTTGAATTGCAGCATCGTATTTAGGAGAGATGAAGGTTTCCGGAAATTTCCAGCTCATCAAAACGACCACAATTACAAAAAACAATACAATTTTTAAATAATTTTTCATAACCATTTTATTTAAATTATATAAATTATTTTAGCAATTTTTTAAATATTGCCAAAACAGGAATTCATTAATAATACCTATAGCTTTTAACCTGCCCGATGTGTTTGGCAAGGCGAATTACCTGGCTTGTATAGCCAAATTCGTTGTCGTACCATAAATATAGAACAATATTTCTTTTATCGTCAGAAACCAGTGTGGCAGGGCTGTCGTACACACAGGCACAGGAATCACCAATGCAATCGGACGAAACTAATTCGTTGGAAGTAGAATAGCGTATCTGTTCGATAAGGGTACCCTGCAGGGAAGCATTTCGCATAATTTCGTTCACTTCCTCTATGGAAGTTTGGCGGGCTACACTTAATGCAAGGATGGCTAAGGATACGTTGGGTGTAGGTACGCGTACCGAGTTGGCTGTAAGTTTTCCCTTCAAGCTGGGGAGTGCTTTTGCAGCAGCCATACCGGCACCAGTTTCTGTAATAACCATATTCATAGGCGCCGAGCGTCCTCTCCTGGATTTTTTGTGGTAATTGTCGAGCAGGTTTTGGTCGTTGGTATAGGAGTGGATGGTTTCTAAATGCCCTCTTACTATCCCCAATTCTCTTTCAATAACACTTAAAGGAGGCACTACCGCATTGGTTGTACAGGATGCTGCCGAAAAAATGGTTTCGTTTTCTAAATCAATAGATTCCTGATTCACTCCGTACACTACGTTAGGTATATCACCTTTTCCGGGAGCAGTAAGCAGTACTTTGCTGACGCCTTTTGCTTTTAAATGCCTGCTGAGATTTGCCCTGTCGCGAAAAATGCCGGTATTGTCAATCAATAAGGCATCTTTTATTCCATACGATTCGTAATCAACGTCGTCAGGGCTATTTGCAGCTATCATCCTAATTACATGCCCATTAATAAATATTGCCTTATTTTCAAAGTCTTCCACTGCTATTCCTTCAAAATTCCCGTGTACCGAATCTTTGCGGAACAGGGAAGCGCGTTTGCGTATATCGTCATCGCTGTTTGAACGTGTTACAATGGCTCTTAGCCTAAGCTGCGAGCCATTGCCGGAAGCATTTATCAACTGCCGGGCTGCGAGACGGCCAATCCGCCCGAAACCATATAAAATCACGTCCTGTGTTTTCTGGCTACGAGGCTGCGCATCTACTATATAATTCAGTTTTGTCTTCAGAAATGCTTCAACAGAAAAATAATTTTTACCTTCAACAAGCCACTCTCTGTTTAAGCGACCAATATCTATGCGTGCAGGCGCAAGATTCAGGTTTAGCATGGCTTGGGCAAGAAGCAATGAGTCTTGAATTTTTAAGGGGTTATTAATGATATTTGTAGCATAAGAATGTTTGTGCAGAATATTGCTTGCGCTTCTGTCGAGTAGCTGCCGGCGGAAGATAATGAGTTCAATACTTTTGTCGAACCAGAGTTTACCAATTACATCTATAAATGCATTAGCTGCTTTTTCATCATTTATCCAATGGCACAATGTTTCCTGATAATGATTATTACTCTCATTACCCTTGTTACCGCAATTTTCCATAAAAAGAATGTTTGAGTTAGTGATTGTATGTTTTACTGGCTCAAATGTATTAAAAAAAGTTTGAATCCTACTTTGCGCAAAGAAAAATTAATCAACAATGTTTCGCTATAGAAAAGTGGAGTTTATCTTTTGTTGGGGAAAAAAGAGAGGCAGTCCTAATGGGTCAGCCTCCGGAAAAGCAATAGTGTTTATAAAACACCAAAAACCGGTTAAATCACACCATTACATTTTTAAAACAGTCCATTACATGAAATGGTTGCATGGAAAAAATAGAAGAGGCTATCCTTAATCTTTAGGATAACCTCTTCACCTAAAAAATAAAAAATACTACTATCCAAGGTATGCTTTCAGAAGTTTGCTCCTGGATGTATGTTTCAGTCTGCGGATGGCTTTTTCCTTTATTTGCCGGACACGCTCCCTTGTCAGGTCGAATTTGGCACCTATTTCATCAAGGGTAAGTCCATGAGGAATACCTATTCCGTAGTATAAATTAATAACATCGCGTTCCTTTTCAGTAAGTGTTGATAAGGAGCGTTGTATTTCAAGAGACAAAGATTCCTTCATCAATTCGAAATCGGTAACGGGTGTATCTTCGCTAATAAAAACGTCAATCAGTTTGGTTTCTTCATCGGTAGCTATCGGGGCATCCATTGAAACATAGCGTGTTGTAATTTTCAATGCTGCATCAATTTTTTGCTCAGGAACATCAAGAGCCGCTGCAATTTCGTTGGGTGAAGGAGGGCGTTCATATTTTTGTTCAAGGCGGGAGGCTTCTTTTGAAATTTTACTCAACGAGCCCACCTGGTTGAGAGGTAATCGTACAATACGCGCCTGTTCAGCAAGTGCCTGAAGTATAGATTGTCGTATCCACCAAACAGCATAGGAGATAAATTTAAAGCCCCTGGTTTCGTCGAAACGTTGAGCTGCTTTTATCAATCCTACATTCCCTTCATTAATTAAATCAGGAAGGCTAAGTCCCTGGTTTTGGTACTGTTTTGCAACAGAAACAACAAAACGGAGATTTGCTTTCACTAATTTTTCCAACGCTTTCTGGTCGCCTACTTTAATTTTTTGGGCAAGTTGCACTTCATCGTCAGCCGTAATCATTTCTTCTTTACCAATATCCTGCAGATATTTGTCTAAAGACGCTGTTTCACGATTGGTTATTGATTTGGAAATTTTTAGCTGTCTCATTATGCTTTACTCCTTGCTTTAGTATTCACAATATATATGAACACTTTTTTTTCTAAAAAGTTTTACTGCCCCTCGTAATTTTTAGCATTTTACATGCCAAAGCCATACCATGCTCTTTTTCTGTTTGGATAAATACCTTCGATGAGTACACCCCCTTCGCGATCTTTTAATGCAGTGTAAATATCATCGGCGGTTCGTATGGGTTTTTTATCCACTGCAATAATAATAAATCCTTCCCGAATACCTACTTCACTTAGCTTTCCTTTTCCGATTTTAATAATTTTCAAACCATTTTTTATTCCTAATCTGTTGGCTTCATCTTTTGAAATACTTTCAAATTCTGCACCTAGCACAGAAATAACATCTTTCGATTCTGTTTTTACTAACTCAGTATTTCCTTCTTTATTTTTCAAGGTGAGTGACAGATGTAGTGTTTTTCCGCTTCTGATTATCTGTACATCTACTTTTGCCCCTGGGCTATATTGTGCTACACGTTCGAGCAATTCTGCCGTAGAGTTAGTTTCTACATTATCAATAGAAATAATAACATCTCCGGTTTTAACTCCCGCATCTTTAGCGGCTCCGTTTTCGGTAACATCATTAACATATACACCACGTAAACCGTCTAATCCTTCCTTTTCGGCAAAATTACCATCAATTTCACGAATAGAAACTCCAATGTAAGCCCTTTGTACTTCTCCGTATTTCATTAAATCATCTGTGATTTTTTTGGCAATATTGGAAGGTATTGCAAATGAATATCCTGCATACGAACCTGTATTTGAGGCGATAGCTGCATTTACGCCTATTAATTCCCCATTACCATTTACAAGAGCGCCCCCACTGTTACCTTTGTTTACAGCAGCATCGGTCTGGATATAGGATTCAATTGCACCTTCTATACCTAAAATATTAATATTCCGCGCTTTTGCACTTACTATACCCGCAGTAACGGTGGAAGTAAGGTTAAAAGGGTTTCCCACTGCAAGCACCCATTCGCCTACTCTTACATTATCGGAATTACCAAATTGTAAATAGGGAAGATTTTTGGCTTCTACTTTTATAAGTGCTAAATCAGAAGTTGGGTCGGTACCTATTATTTCGGCAGTAAAAGTGCGTTTGTCATTAAGCGTAACAGAAATTTTTTCGGCTTCCTGCACCACATGGTTATTGGTAACGATATAGCCGTCCTGCGAAATAATTACCCCGGAGCCAAACGCTTCAATAGGCTGAACCCTGTTCTGAAATTGTCCTCCAAAAGGGTCCATATTAAAAAAGTCATTGAAAAAATTATCATATACGCTGCTTTTCCGTTCGTACTCAGTTTTGATATGTACAACTGCATGTACTGTCATATTTGCAGCATTCGTAAAATCCGGACCAGTAACTGCAGTACCCGGTACATAATTTGCCATTTGTACCTGTGGTTGATCTACATACAAAGGTCGTGATGTTTGTTCCTTATTAATCAGTGAATAAGCGCCCAGCGATATCATTCCGCCAGCTACTGCCATTAAAATTGCTAAAACATACTTTTTCATAGGTTTAAGATTAAATTTTTCATTTTTCTACACAAATTTCATTCCTTTTTCTCTTTTCGTATATTAGATAAATTTTATCTTTTGGTAAGTGAAACGCTTTCAGAACTTCTAAAGTATAGAAGGTTATGTTAAAAAAAGTTAAACCCTGTTTCCCATAAAATATCTGGTTAATAATAGTAATTTTGCATTCGGTTGCGACAGCAGTTTCTGACATTTTAACATTGTATATGCTTACTGAATTTTTTAAATACCAGGGGACAGGAAATGATTTTATCATGATAGACAACAGAACTCATCATTTTGTTGCATCTCAGCATATTATTCGTACAATGTGCGACCGCAGGTGGGGAATTGGGGCGGATGGACTTATCCTTCTGGAAGAAGATTCAAAATATCCGTTCAGAATGGTATATTTTAATTCTGACGGAAGTGAAGCTACCATGTGTGGAAACGGCGGCAGATGCATCATTGCTTTTGCCTGCAAATTAAATATTATTGAAGATCAGACATATTTTTTAGCATCCGATGGTGAACATTTTGCCAAAGTGGTTGCCGAAGCACCTGCATCTGTTATTGTTTCCCTTAAAATGCAAGATGTATTAACCCCGCAACAACAGAATGAAGACTGGATTTTAAATACGGGAACCCCTCATTTTGTCCGGTTTGTAAGTGAAATTGACCACCTTAACGTTTATGATGAAGGGAAAAAGATTCGTTATAGCGAACCATTTGCAAATTATGGAATTAACGTAAACTTTGTTAAAATCACTGATAACAACCTGACAATCCGGACTTACGAAAAAGGAGTTGAAAACGAAACTCTTTCCTGCGGAACCGGTGCCACGGCATCGGCAATTGCCGCTTCATACAAGGTTAACAGTTCGGAATTTAATGTAACAACGAGAGGAGGCAAGCTCAATGTTCGCTTTACAAAAATTGAAAGTGGATTTTCAGATGTGTGGCTCGAAGGAGCTGCTACCTTTGTTTTCAAAGGGGAGTACCCATTGTAATTTTGTTGCACCTTATGAAACTGACTTTTCAAATGTGCGGGATAAAAACGTATGAAAATTATTGCAAATCAATATTTCTCAACCTTATTGTAACCAATAATTTACGAATGAAATACCTGCTTCTAATCTTACTAATTCCCTACATAAACCTGGGGCAACACAGTCCATCGCCACAATCCGGGAATTTATCGGTAATCAGGCACCACGATTTTTCATTCCATAAAACTTCTCAACCGGAAAATGAAGAATTACGCATTGAAAACCACATTTTTAACCCACACGATTCCCTGATTACTCCTTTGGTAAAAATTGCAACAAAAAACAGAGAAATAAAACTCAAATATCATATTATTAACGATTTATTTTATCCTTCACAAGCACAATTTCTTAGACAGGGCGATTCCGTTCAGCTCTGGGTTTCCACCGATAAACAAACGTACCATTTACTGGATATTATTGACAGGAATACTTTGAAAACGACGGGCAAAAACTATGTTTTATTGAAAAATATTTTTGTGTATAACGATAATCCTTTTGCGTTTCTTTACTGATGCAGTATCACTATAAGGATGGGTTTTATATTTTTGTTGCAATTTTTTTCAAATGATAAAAGGAAACAACATTTCATTGCGCGCCCCAGAACCGGAGGATATTCAAAAACTATTTGAATGGGAAAACGACAGGTCGCTCTGGCATTTAAGCAATACGGTCGCCCCGTTTTCGCGCTATATGCTCGAACAATACATTCTCAGCGCTTCAAATGATATTTTCAGTCAGAAACAATTGCGGCTGATGATTGACCTGCTTGATAATTCGGAGAAAACTGGCTGTATTGGCATTGTTGACCTGTTTGATTTTGAGCCTATACATAAAAGAGCGGGAATTGGTATTCTCCTGCATTCGGACTACCGGGAAAAAGGATTTGCCTCCCAAACCCTCGATTTACTCATGGCTTATGCAAAAGAAACCTTGTTGCTGCACCAATTATATTGCAACATAGAAACAAATAATACCGTAAGTATCAGACTTTTTCAAAAAAAAGGTTTTATTGTTTCCGGTACGAAGTTACAATGGAATTTTCATGGCAACCAATGGCATGATGAATTATTTTTGCAATGTTTATTATAATGTAAAAACAATATGACAACTGCGGGAAATCCATTTTTTACCTCGAAAAAGCAAAGAAACATAATAATTGTCGCACTTATCTCTGTTTTTTTATTGCTCGGCACTGCCGGATTTTTCTTTTACCGTATTTTCTTTGCCGGAAATGTACAATTAGCAAATAAAGAAACTGATTATCTGTATATTCCTACACATTCTTCCTTTAACAATGTTACCACAATTCTTAAAGAAAAAGGGATAATAAAAAATATGCGACTCTTTGTTTGGGTTGCAAAGCAAAAAGGATACCTTTCAAAAGTGAAGCCGGGCAAGTACAAAATTTTCAATGGGATGAGTACCAATAGCCTTGTCAACCTGTTACGTTCCGGAAAGCAGGAGCCCGTCAGAGTTATATTCAATTCTATACGGACTAAAGCCGATATGGCTTCCCGTATCTCAAAACAAATTGAGGCAGATTCGGCTTCGCTAATACAACAATTAAATAATGCCGGACTTGCAAAAAAATTTGGGCTAACCACTGAAAATATCTTAGTACTTTTTATCCCCAATACTTATGAATTTTGGTGGAATACGGATGCCGCTACTTTTATTGGTAAAATGTACCGGTATTATGCTGATTTCTGGAATGAGGAACGCCGAAATCAAGCAGCGGCAATCGGACTACAACCAGCCGAAGTAAGTATTCTTGCCTCTATCGTTGAAAAAGAAACCAATAAAGACGATGAAAAGCCAATGATTGCAGGAGTGTATCTTAACCGGCTTGCCCGAGGCTGGCACCTGGAAGCCGATCCAACCTTAGTTTTTGCTGCAAATGATTATACAATCCACAGAGTGCTAAATTGCCATAAAAATATTGATTCACCGTATAATACATATAAATATCCTGGGTTACCTCCTGGTCCCATTTGCATACCTTCCATTGCTTCTATACAATCCGTATTGCATTTTACCCGCCATCAATACTTGTTTTTTTGTGCAAAAGAGGACATGACAGGTTACCATAATTTTGCAGCCAATATTACACAGCACCGTGTTAATGCTGTACGCTACCAACAAGAACTTGATAAACGCAAAATAAAAAAATAAGATGGGTGCATTTAAAGCATACGATATCAGGGGTATATATAATAAAGATTTTAACCGGAACGACGTATATGCCATCGGATTTTTTCTTCCCGAACTATTGCATACCGACAAAGTGTTGGTAGGGAGGGATGCCCGTACATCTTCCGACGAAATTTTTGAAGCTTTAACCCGTGGTATTATTGATGCCGGTGCCGATGTTTACGATTTAGGTCTCGCTACCACGCCCCTTGTGTATTATGCCACTGCCTGTTTCGGTTTTGATGCTTCGGTACAAATAACTGCTTCACATAATCCTAAAGAGTATAATGGTTTAAAAATTTCTAAAACCGATTGTTTACCTGTAGGTTACGATACAGGGTTGGGTCAGTTGGAAAGCTGGCTAATCAACAATAAAGAAATAAAAACCTCTGACCGGAAAGGAAAAACCATTCCATTTGATGCCAAGACATCTTATGTTGCATTTTTAAAAAAATACCTGCCCAATATTTCTTCCTTAAACATGGCTATTGATTGTTCCAATGGAATGGTCTCACTTTTTGCAAGAGAAATTTTCGGAAATACGCCTCATTACCTTTTTGAAAATATTGACTGTAGTTTTCCCAACCACGAACCCAATCCGCTTGAGACCGAAAATACCGAGCCATTGCGCTACTTTGTAAAACAAAACCAATGCGATATCGGTTTAATTTTCGATGGAGATGCTGACAGGGTGATGTTTGTTGACGAAGCAGGAAACTTCATCTCGCCCGACCTCATGATTGCAATTGCAGGAATGTATTTTTCAAAAAAAATGGCAGTCGGGAGCAAATGTTTTGCGGATTGCGGCTGCGATTCAATGCAACCCCATAAGGCATTAATTGACATAAGAACTTCAAAATCTGTAAAAAATTACCTAAAAAAAACAGGGTATCAGGTAGAAATGTGGCGGGTAGGCAGGGCTTATGCAGCTATTAAACTCCGAGAAATTAATGGCTTATTTGGAGGAGAACTTGCAGGACACTATTATTTTCGCGATTTCTATTATTCTGATTCGGGTTTGCTTGCAGCGCTCATTTTGCTCGATGTTATTGCCGGCGAAAAAGCAAAAGGTAACAGTGTTTCGAAAATCCTGCAAAACGTTTCCCATGGGTATTTCAATTCGGGGGAAATCAATTTCCGTATCGGACAAAAAGAACAGGCTATGGAAGCTTTACGAAGCCATTTTTGTACTCTCGAAAATCCGGTGGCTTTTTACGATTTTGATGGATACCGCATCGAGTTTAACGACTGGTGGTTTAATGTACGCCCATCAAACACCGAACCTTACCTGCGTTTTATTGCCGAGGCTACCGATGCATCATTGTTAAAAACAAAGATTGAAGAGGTTAAAAAAATTATTCAGCAATTTTCCTGATTATCCGATTTTAGTTTTTTTATTCCATATCGGAGTTAAATTAATATTAAGATAGAATTATGGATTTTTTCAGCCTTTGTTTTTTAATTTCTTAAAAGCATTATCGTCTATAATAATTAGAATTGCTTTTTGCAGCTCGTTATCCAACGGGCTTACTATTTGGTAATATGATCCTACATCAAAAAGACTTCTGGCTATTAAACCTTTAATAACTAACGAAATATATTTTTCGGAAATAACAAAATCAGAATCTAATTTTTTCACGCCTTCTTTTTCGGCGTAATCTGTAAATTGTTTCAGGAAGTTTTCATCAGTAACAAAATTTACGGAAAAGTTGTTCAAATCGGGATAAGCCGCTTTCAAATCGGTGCGGTGGTCTTCTATATATTGCATAACAAACTGATTAATAATCCCTTTGCGAAATATTTCGCTGTAATATTTTGTAATAAAGGATGAATCCCAAGGGATAAAAATATCGGGCATAATGCCTCCGCCACCATAAACGGTACGTCCGTTGTTTGTACTGTATTTCAGAGAGTCAGGGAATTTGATACTGTCGGCATTCACCAGTTCGCCATGTTTGTATCGTTTGTAAAGGTCTAAATAATAATCTTCAAGACTTTCTTCATAAGGCCTTTGAATGCATCTGCCTGAAGGTGTGTGGTAACGTCCGGTAGTAAGGCGAATTTGTGTGCTGTCGGGTAGCTGGAACGGATGCTGAACCAATCCTTTTCCAAACGATCTTCTGCCGATAACTAACCCTCTGTCCCAGTCCTGTACAGCTCCTGCAACAATTTCGCTTGCCGAAGCGGAACCTTCATTTATCATCACTATCAGTTTTCCTTTTTCAAAACCACCTTTCTGGGTAGAATAAAAATCCTGACGTGGGCTTTTAAGTCCTTCGGTATAAACTTCCAGTTTACCTTTTTCAAGAAATTCGTCGGCAAGTTCAATTGCTATGTTCATATAGCCTCCCGTATTGTTTCTTAAATCGAGAATAAGGCTTTTCATTCCTGCTTTTTTTAAAGTATTAAGACTCAAAGTAAACTCATCCATCGAAGTTTGCGAAAATCTATCCAGTTTAATGTACCCGATATCGGAAGTAGCCATATAAGTGGCGTCAATGCTGTTCAAAGGAATTTTATCGCGGGTAATGGTATAAGATGTCAAGCCCTTAATCCCTTTGCGGAAAATGCTCACCACAACTTTGGTCCCCTTTTTACCACGCAGGCGATCCATCACATATTTTGTGTTCACTTTTTTCCCGAAAGCATTTTCTCCGTTTATTTTCACGATTTTATCACCAGCCATAATTCCAACTTTTTCTGAAGGTCCGCCAGAGATAGCTGCAACCACAAGGATAGTATCTTTGAACACCTGAAATTGAACGCCAATTCCATCAAATTTTCCCTCAAGGGGTTCATTGGCTTCACGAAGTTCTTCCTTTGAAATGTACACCGAATGTGGATCAAGTTCTTTCAGCATTTCGGTAATAGCGGTTTCGGTAAGTTTAGCCTCGTTTACACTGTCAACATAGGCAAACCGGATTATCTGCATTGCAGTTGCAAATTTTTGTACCGTTTGCCGCGAATCGTAACTTTGGGCTAAACCATTCCTGGTATTGGTAAACAATCCGATAACAAGAATAAGTACCAAATATTTGCTAAAAAAGAAAAAACGATTATTCATGATGCATAAATTTTATCAACTGACAAAAAGTCAACTAAGGATTAAAAATTCAAAAATACAAGAAAATGGTATAGGAAAGCAATGCAATGAAGCAATTATGAAAAATTAACAGATACATGGCTCGATTGTTGTTTACTTGCGACAAAACATTAATCATGTCAGACGAACGGGAAAAACTACTCCGTAGCATGCTGTTTCCCTTCTTTTTTATTGTTTTGCTTTGGTGCATTCAACTTTGCAAACAATTCTTTAATGCCGACCTGATATTTTTAGGCATTCTTCCTTTACGTGCAGAAGGTCTTCCTGGAATTATTACTGCCCCACTCATTCATGCTGACTATGCACATTTGGGTTCCAACTCTTTACCACTTTTCATGTTGGGTTCTGCCTTATTTTACTTTTACAGGGAGATTGCATTTAAAGTAATCGGGCTTTCATGGTTAATGACCGGAATCTGGGTTTGGCTTTTTGCAAGAGGGAACTCTTTTCATATAGGTGCAAGCGGGGTGGTTTATGCTTTGGCTGCCTTCCATTTTTTCAGTGGGTTTATCCGGCGCGAATCTAAGCTCATGGCATTTTCCTTGTTGGTTGTTTTTTTATACGGAAGTATGATATGGGGAGTTTTTCCTGAGTTTTTTCCACACAAAAATATCTCCTGGGAATCGCATCTTATGGGTTCCATAGCAGGTTTTATTCTTTCGGTATATTTTCGTAACGATGGGATACAACGTAAAGTTTACCAATGGAACGAAGAAGAAGAAGAGGAAGATGATGATGAAAATAGCCCATGGAAACAAACCGAGGAGACCCCGCCTTCACCCTCCGAAGAACAGAAAGATGACAGCAACAAACCGTTTCTGTCTGTCCATTATGAAATTAAAAAATAAGGTTTTGCCCTTAATTTACCGGAATTAATCCCGCCCATGCATCATCGTTAGTAACTTGCGTGCAATAAAAAATACTATAATAGCAAGTACAAGCATAAAAATGGCAATGGAAGCAAAAATGGTTCCTGCACCCAACTCTTTAACATATCCTACAAGAAAACCGCTTATCAAGTTTGCCAAAAAATTGGAACAAAACCAAACTCCCATAAAAAGTGAAGCTAATTTCATCGGAGCCAGTTTGGTTACCATTGAAAGACCTATCGGAGAGAGACACAATTCGCCTATTGTATGAAAGAAATAGGTAGCTATCAGCCAAAAAAGACCTGCCTTAACGTTTACATCTGATACATCACCCCCGCGTTGTGCTATGGCACCCAGAATAAACATAAAACCAATTGCAAGAAAAACCATCCCAATTCCCATTTTTACAGGTGTTGAAGGATTTTTCCCTTTTCTTGATAACGCCATCCATAACCAGGAAAAAAACGGAGACAGGATTACAACAAACAAAGGATTAACACTCTGAAACCATTCGGTAGGTATAGTCCAACCGGCTACCGTTCGATTAATAAATCTTTCGGTGTACAAATTGAAAGATGAACCGGCTTGTTCGTAGCCAGCCCAGAAAAAAGTAACGATAAACAGCAAAACCACAATTACGGCAATTCTATCTTTTTCTTCTTTTGTCAATGGCGTTTTTTCAATTTGTATAGCTTTATTTTGTTGATGTTTTGGCACTTTGCCCAAATTGCCCAAATATCGGGGAGCCGTTATAACATAAGCAATTAATCCTAAAGCCATACCTGTTCCGGCAGTAATAAAGCCGTAACGATAGCCATAAGTTTGGCTGAAATACCCACAAAGGATGGGTGCCAGAAATACTCCGGCATTGAACAACATATAATATATGGTAAAAGCACTGTCGCGACGTTTATCGCCCTGCTGGTATAAATCGCCAACCATGGTTACAACCGTAGGTTTAAAAAAACCATTGCCCAATATCAGCAAGGTAAGCCCGCCAATAAAAGGCAACAAACTGTCATCAATAGCACAGGTAAAATGCCCCAGCATAATAAGTACCCCGCCAATGAAAACAGAACGACGTTCACCCAAATAACGGTCGGCTAACCAACCTCCCAACAAGGGAAATAAATAACATAGTCCCGTAAAAATTCCATAAATTTTTCCGGCAAAGCCATCATCCCAGCCCATGCCACCCAAATGCCCGGAGGAAGGACTCAGTGCACTATTAACCATGTACAAAATAAGAAAAGCCCGCATTCCGTAATAGCTGAAACGTTCCCAAGATGCTGTTAACGCAAGCATATACAATGCAGATGGTTGTTTCATAGTAGCCTGTTTTTCCATTTTTTTATAGATTTGAGGAGCTAAAATATTAAAATATTACATATCCCATTCATGAATTTTACTAATTTTGACCTCCTATGCCACTTATTACCCTGCTGGGACCTACTGCTACCGGGAAAACGAGGCTGGCAGCTCTTTTGGCTGCAGCCTGTAATGGCGAAATTATAAGCGCCGACAGCCGCCAGGTTTACCGAAAAATGAATCTTGGAACCGGAAAAGATTATAATGACTATATTGTTAATGGTAAGCAAATTACTTATTATTTGATTGATATTGCCGATCCTGGCTACGAATACAGTGTTCATGAATTCCAGCGTGATTTTCACTTAGTATTCCAGGATATCCTCTCTCGCATAAAACAACCCATTCTTTGTGGAGGTACTGGTTTATACTTGGAAGCAATTCTGAAAGGTTACCGGCTACCGGCTATACCGGAAGATACATCTTTGCGAAATTCGCTCAATCTGCTTAGTGATGAAGAGCTTTGTACAAAGCTTTCAAGATTAAAATCACTTCATGCCACTACAGATACCGTAAACCGAAACCGGCTATTGAGAGCCATCGAGATAGAAACCTGGCTTCAGAAAAATCCGGATATCAAGTCTTTTCAGCCAGTTCCATCAATTATTTTCGGTATTAACTTTCCCCGCGAAATCATAAGGCAACATATTACACATCGTCTGCAACAACGTTTGGAAAACGGAATGATAGAGGAAATTCAGCAAATACTCAACTCGGGAGTCCGTCCCGAAACATTAAAAGCTTATGGGCTTGAGTACAAATATATTACCCAATACATAATCAAAGAACTTACCTATAACGAAATGTTTACTTTGCTCAACACAGCCATACACCAATTTGCAAAACGGCAGATGACCTGGTTTCGTCGTATGGAACGCAACGGTTTGCCTATCCGATGGATTGATGGTAACTTGCCAGATAAAGAAAAAGTGAACCGTATTCTTGAGGTAATATCATTAAAGAAATAAGCAAAATATAGCAGCGGTTTCTGTTTTTATTTTTGTGTAAGTTCCTGAAAAATCTTTTCGAGATTTCTTTCCGGTTTATGTAACGATAGAATAAACAAATCATTATCTTTTGCAAAATGATTAATAGTATTTCTGATATCAATATCCGATACGGATTCCATTTCCCAGAAATTACCATTCATTTTTTTTACCCTCTTAACGCCCGGTATTCCTAAAAGTGTTTTCTCGGCAATTTCCTTGTTAAATTCCACAATGATAATTTCATTTTTAATGGAAGATTCTGAGAGATGCTGCATTTGGTCATCGGCAATAATTTTTCCTCTGTCAATTATGATAGCCCTACTGCAAATAGCCTCAACCTCCTGCATTATATGCGTAGAAAGCATCACCGTTTTTTCCTTGCCAATATTTTTAATAAGATTTCTAATTTCAACGATCTGATTGGGATCAAGCCCGGTGGTGGGTTCATCTAAAATAAGAACGTCAGGATCATGAATCAACGCCTGAGCCAACCCAACACGTTGTCGGTATCCCCTGCTCAAAGTGCTTATTTTTTTCTTTTGTTCCAGTTCTAATCCGGTTATTGCTATCATTTCCTGTACCCTTGCAGAAATATTAAAATCAGGTTTGTAAATACCGGCAACAAACTCGAGATATTCCTTAATATACATTTCAGTGTATAACGGGTTGTTTTCGGGTAGGTATCCTACTTTTTTACGAACTTCTACAGATTGCTCAACAATATCATAACCATATACCCTTACATTGCCTGCTGTGGGAGGTATAAAACAGGTTATTATTTTCATCATCGTAGTTTTTCCAGCTCCGTTAGGACCCAAAAATCCAATAATCTCACCGGGTTTTATGGTAAATGAAACATCATCAAGCGCTTTTTGTCCGCTATATATTTTTGTAATATTCTGAACTTCAATTGACATTTCGAATTTCTTTTAGCCTACAAAATTATAAAATACCCGGACTTTTATGTTGTCCGGGAACTGTTTAAAAAATATTTTATGCTTATTTTTTACAATTATGATGATTATTAAATTATAAATAGCTGAATACTACTATTTTTTTAAAATTGTTTTATAATTTTTATTTTTTTTGCAAAAAATATTTTTCAGAGATGTATAACAAATTCATTTTTTTTTGATAAAGGATGTATAGTTTAAAATTAGAACAAATTCATTATAATCAATGCACTTAAAATTATGAAAAACAAGTTTTTTATTCTGATGTTTATCTGTATGCTTAATATACAGCCACTTATGTCATTTGCACAAAAAACCAGCATTCATGGATCAGTAAATTATCATAACGACCCCAGTAGCCCCATGCAGGGTGTTACTCTTTATCTTAAAACATTAACAAATACAATATTAGATAGTACAACAAGTAACCCAAACGGAGTTTACACATTTCATAATATTGCAAACGGTTCTTATATTGTTAGCGCTACCTACAACCAGCCTCCGCTTGGAGTAGGAATTGAAGATGCACAACTTGTAATGTTATATCTGAATAATCAGATTACTTTTGATGTATTACAAAAACTGGCAGCTGATGTTACAGGCGATGACACAATTACAATAGCTGATTATGATACAATTATGAATCATTGGCTGCTTACGGGATTACCTTTCCCTGCAGGAAACTGGGTATTTACCGATGACACGATAGATGTTTCAAAAGGAAAAGACAACCCTCCTACTACCGGTGGCTCAAGTTCCGGAGATGTTGGAGGCGTTTTTCTTCCTGGACAAAAACCCAAACCCATGATTTACCCGAATTGCGAAGAGACCGTAACAGCACAAACAAAGAATAGTTTTGCTATTCCTTATACTATTTCCTCCCATATGAATATTGGAGGTATGGGATTTGTTATTAACTATCCATCTGATTTAATGACTATTAATAATATCAAGTCCCCATTTGGCGAGATTGATTACAAAGTAATAAACGACAAAATCTACATTTCCTACTTAAGCCCTTGTATGCTTCCCCATGAAGTATTTACCGGGGATGTTATTTTTACCATTGAAGGTACAACAACCGATGCTTTCATCCAAGATAAAGAAATTGCACTCGTTATTGACCCGTTTTTTAGTCAGTTAAATGATAAAAAAGGTAAAATTTTTGCTGGCGAAAGCGTTACCTTCCCAAAAGTGGTGTGGGAAGCCAGTCCGTTAGGGTCTGCAGGAGTATATCCTAATCCGGCATCTGAAACTGTTAATTTTGTTTTTTCTATTGAAAAAGAAGGGTATGTACATTTAAAAGTATATAATGCAACAGGTGAAATAGTTAAGCAGTATTCAAGAGTATATCAGCAGGGAATGCAAAATATTAATTTAAATACTGACGATTTACAAAGCGGAATATACTTTTATAGTATTCTTTCTCCCGAAAACAGGCTGATGGAAAAAGGAAAACTAATGATAAACAATTAGTTTTTTATTGCTAACATATGGTTTATAGAGAGGTTATTGCCTCTCTTTTTTTTTCATCCTAAAAAAAATTTCTCACTAGTTCTATTTATTTTTAAATTACAAAGAATTGTTTAATACATTTACGGGCATTAAAAAACAGCCTTTGCATAAGGGAGATGTGCAAAGGTCTGCTAACAGATGTAGTGGAGAATAATGAAGAAAGACAGGGTATTACTATTTGCCATTAGTGTATATTTATGCTTAGGGGTCATTGGCGTTTATTATTTGAAAAAAGATTCTCTATCCTTTTCTAAGTTCGTACCCACCGAAAAAAAAACCAATGCAAATACGTTTCTATCTGCTGAAGATTTTTACAAAAAAAAGGACTACGAAACTGCCCTTGCCCTGTACCAAACTGTACTGAAAACTGCTCTTAAGAAAAAAGACACTCTCTTGCTAATTCAATGCCAGATTAAAATGGCAAATTGCTACAGGTTTGAAAACAAATTTGATAATGCTTTAACTATCATTGATTCTGCTGAAAGTCTTTTTATGTCAGGGCAATTCTCCAATAACCTTTTGCAAGCAGAAATTTTTCTTGCAAAAGGTTCTGTTTTAATGAATACGGGGAAAAATCAGCTTTCAATTCAACTTTTAAACCAGTCAGTTTCATTATTTGTTAAAATATTAGGTAAAAACAATTCTATCCTATCATTACCCTATAATAACATAGGAACTAATTATTTATATTTAGGCGACTTTAAAAAATCAATAGAGTATTATACGAAAGCTTTAAGCATAGCACAAAAAAATGCGATTATAGATAAGGCAGATATTGCTATGTATCACCAGAATCTGGGAATAGCATTCGCCAGGACAGGCGATTATGATAGAGCTTTAATGGAAATGAATACTAATTTACAGATAAATCAAAATATTTTAAAACAAAATGACCCAGCGTTAGGAAATATTTATCTTAACTTCGGACAATTAAATTACCTTTTCAGTCAATATAAAAAAGCTGAAAATTATTTAAATAAAGCGGAGCAGATTTTTAAAAAAAATAAAAAAAATAAAAATTACGAATTAAGTTTAACTTTATTAAATAAAGGAAATATTTTTAATGCAATTGCAGATTATGACAAGGCTCTTGAATATTACTTGGAATCCATATCTATTTTAAAATCTGTATATAATGAAAGTCATCCATATTATAGCCTTTTATATTCAAATATTGGTTATGTATATATGCAAAAAGGCATGTATTCCAAGGCTCTCAGTTATTTATTCAAAAGCCTGCAAACCTATCATAATACATCGGATAAAATCAGGATTTACCGTAACCTTGCAAAATGTTATCAACAAATTAACGATAAAAACAATGCAACCTTATATTTTGAAAAATCTATTGAAATAGCCGAAAGCATCAATGGGATTAGCCATGTAGAAACCGCCCAGTCATATCTCGAGTATGCCAAATACTTATCCCAAACAGGAAACTATAAAAAAAGCATAGATTATTTTAATATCTCACTATCAATATATAAAAATAAATTTGGTGAAAAAAACAGAGATGTAGCAAATTGTTATACACACATAGGTATCCTATATTACAACAAACATGATTATAACACTTCCACCTATTATTTTCATAAGGCTTTGGTATCACAAAGCCCTGTTTTTAACAATGGTAATTTATTAACCAACCCCGATGTTAATGCTTTACCCACCGATTATTATGCATTGAATGCTCTTACATATAAAGCCAATGCTCTGCTAAACAATTACATTCAAACTACAAAAAAAAGAATTACTTACTTAAAAGCAAGTTTTGAGACTTATAGCCTTGCCTTGGCACTTACCGAACGGATAAGGATGTCGTATCTGGCTGAGGATAGTAAATATCTTATTAATAGTGAGCAAAAAAATATGGTTAACGCCGGACTTTATACAGCTTTACAACTGTATAAAGTAACCGGTGAGGAAAAATATCTTGAAAAATCATTTGAATTTTCTGAAAAAGGCAAATATGCAATTTTGCTCTCAGGCATTAAAGAATTGGAAGCTACTCAAATTGGCAATGTACCTCGCAATCTTTTAGAAAAAGAACGAGAAATTAAACACAGACTATCGGTATACGAAAACTATCTGTACACCGAAAAATCACTTGAACAATCCAATTCGGAGAAAATAGTGTTATGGGAAAAAAAGATTTTTAACCTGAATCAACAACACGACAGTTTGGAAAAAACTTTAGAAACATCCTATTCTGATTATTACAAGTTGAAATATAGCACACAAACTATTGGGGCAAGGCAAGTTCAGGAAAAAGTACATCCTGATCAGGCGTGTATTTCTTATGTCCTTTCCGATTCGCTTCTTTTTACATTTTGTATCACAAAAACGGAAATTATTGCATATCAAACACCCGTTAACCAGGAATTTGGGAAAAACCTCACCAAAATGCGGTCTCTGTTGACCCAGTACGATGCATTGAACTATACAAGGCTGGAATACGATTCTTTTATTCAGACATCGAGAAATTTGTACAAAATATTGATTGAACCCATCGCTGATAAAATAAAAGGGAAATCTCTAAAAATAATACCTGACGACAAACTGGGTTATCTTCCTTTTGAAGTTCTGCTTACCTGCGAGCCCCGGAGGGGAAGAATGAACTTTAAAACCCTTCCTTATCTGTTTTTACAAAACGACATCAGCTATTCCTATAGCACTACAATCAATTTCAGCAAAAATAAGAAACACAATTTCAGCAATGTGAAAGTACTTGCGTTTGCCCCCGATTACCAAGCTTATGGCAATAAAAACCCGATTTTCAACCTTCCATCTCTGCCCGCTGCACAAGACGAAATAAAGTGTGTAAAAGATATTGTCGGAGGAAAAATTTTCACAGGAAAAGATGCAACAGAAGCTAATTTTAAAAAGAAAGCTGGGAAATATAGTATTTTACACTTGGCAATGCATACACAGATAAATGATGAAAATCCTATATATTCGAGATTAATATTTTCACCATCTCCGGATTCTCTCAACGAAGGATTGCTTTATGCCTACGAACTCTTCAATATGAAACTTAATGCACAATTAGCCATGCTCAGTGCCTGCAATACAGGAAGTGGTAAACTCAGCAAGGGCGAAGGGATCATGAGCATGGCACGGGGCTTTATCTATGCAGGGGTTCCCAGTATTATTCTTACCCTTTGGTCGGTAAACGATGCCTCCAGTGCCGATCTTGTAAAAAGTTTTTACCAATACCTTTCCAAGGGACTAAACAAAGATCAGGCACTACAACTGGCAAAAAAGGATTACCTACTTCATACCGATCCACTTAAATCACACCCTTTTTTCTGGGCAGCTTATGTTGAAATTGGAGACACAAATCCCATTAACAAAGGTATTAATTATTTGTGGTGGATAATTGCCGGGCTTGTTATCACTACAACCATAATTACAGGAGCTGTTATCATTGCCCGAAGAATTTATAGTACATAAATCCCATTACATTCTTAATGGGCATTTCTATTCCCGGTAAAGTAATAAATATACCTTTGCAGTAAAAAATTAACAGTGGTCTATCCTGGAAACTTTGAGCAGAAAACAGGTTTTGATTCCATCAGGCAGATGATTGTCAATGCCTGCCTAAGTACATTGGGAAAATATTTTGCAAAAAAAATGCACTTTTCTTCCCAAATTGAAATCATTGGCAAATTACTTGACCAAACGGAAGAATTTAGACAATTGTATTTATTCGACGATCCGTTTCCTTCCCAAGATTATTTTGATCTCACCAGCGAATTCGACAGATTAAAAGCCGAAGGAACCTACATTCCACCCGAACAATTGCTGGAACTGAAGCTTTCTCTCAGAACATTATTAGATGTCATTTACTATCTTACAAAACGAAATAAAAAATATCCGGCTCTACTTGCCCTTACCGTAAATATTTATTCTGAAGACATCATCCTTAGAGATATTGAACTTATTATCAATGAAAAAGGAGAAATACATAACCATGCTTCCCCCGAGCTATCCAAAATAAGAAAAGACATACAATCGAAAGTTGCATCTGTAGAACGAAAAGTGTATCAATCTCTTTCGCTGGGTAAAAAGGAAGGCTGGCTGGTGCAGGATGCAGAAATAACCATACGAAACGGTCGCCTCGTAATCCCTGTACCTGCTTCTTATAAAAGGAAAATAAAAGGCTATATTCACGACGAATCGGCTACCGGGCAAACCGTATTTATTGAACCTTCAGAAGCTTTCGAAACCAATAACGCCATTCGGGAACTCGAAATAGCTGAACGACATGAAATTATTCGAATTCTTACTCTTTTTACCGACACCCTCCGCCCACAACTTTCCGAACTGATACAAGCATATCGTTTTTTAGGACTTGTAGATTTTATTCGCGCAAAAGCATTGGTTTCAGTACAGTTGAATGCAATACGACCGGACATACACAACAAGCCCCTGATACAATGGAAACAAGCTGTTCATCCTTTGCTTTTTTTGTCGCATCAGCTACAAAACAAAAAAGTAGTGCCGCTCGATATATCACTCGACGATAATGAAAGAATCCTTGTAATCAGCGGACCCAATGCAGGTGGAAAATCTGTTTGTCTGAAAACTGCAGGCTTACTTCAGTACATGTTGCAATGTGGTTTGCTTATCCCGGTAAAAGAAGCCTCAGAAGCAGGAATTTTTCATACACTTTTTATTGACATAGGTGATGAACAATCGCTTGAAAATGACCTTAGTACATATAGTTCACATCTATTGAATCTGAAAAATATTCTAAAAAATGCTGATAAAAATACCCTTTTTCTGATTGATGAATTTGGCACGGGTACAGATCCTCACTTGGGCGGAGCTATTGCTGAAGCCGTACTGGAAGAACTCAGCCGGAAAAATTCCATGGGAATTGTAACCACTCACTATTCTAATCTGAAACTTCTTGCCGAAAAAACAGCAGGAATAATTAATGGAGCTATGCTGTTCGATAATAGCAAAATGCAACCTCTTTATCTATTGAAAATTGGAAAACCAGGTAGTTCATTTGCATTTGAAATTGCCCGCAACATAGGTTTTCCTGAAAAAATTCTGCAAAATGCAGCCGAAAAAACCGGCACATCCCAGTTAGATTATGAACAATGCCTTACGGAACTAGAAACAGAAAAACTTGCGTTAGAAAAGGAATTTCAACAACTCAGGGCGGCAGATACCCTTCTCTCCGAACTGATTGCAAAATACAAGAAATTGTATAACGACCTGGATGCAAAAAAGAAAGAAATTATTTCCAGTGCCCGTTTCGAAGCCAAAAACCTGCTAACAGATGCAAGTAGCCTTATTGAAAAAACAATAAAGGAAATACGGGAAAATCAGGCAGAAAAATCGGCTACAAAGGCGGGAAGACAAGAAATTAAGGCACTAACCGAAAAACTACAGGAAGCAACGCCACAAATAGAAAACACATCCCATGATAACCCAGAATCAATCAGCTTGCAAAATGAAACCGAAAGTCCAAAATCGGATATAGAAACCCCTTTACGGAAGGGCGATAAGGTATGTATTATTGGTCAGGATTTTACAGGAGAAATCCTTGAAATAGATGATGAGGAAGCGTTGGTTGCCTTTGAAAACTTCAAAATTAAAACTTTGCGCCAACACATAGAAAGAGCAAGTGAGGAACCGAAAGAAAAAAGAAAAACGGGTAGCCGATATTCCGGCATCATTAACGACATCAACGCCAAAACTACAGAATTCAGTCTCCGGCTCGATGTTAGAGGACAACGAGCCGAGGCAGCCCTTAATACAGTACAAAAATACATTGATGAAGCTATTTTACTTGGAGTGTTCGAAGTGAATATTCTTCACGGAAAAGGAAATGGTATCCTTCGTCATCTTATCCGCGAATATTTAAGTACGGTGCGCGAAATCAAACAGTTTTACGACGAGCGTATCGAATTTGGCGGACATGGAATAACTATTGTAAAATTCAGATAACATGGAAAATATACAACATTGGGCAAACGAATTTCCTTCAGCGGTTACCATTGCCAATATGCAGGGAGTGATAGTGTATATGAATGAAAAAGCCTCAGCTACCTTCGAAAAATACGGAGGGAAGAGCTTGATAGGAAAAAGTCTTTACGACTGCCATTCCGAATCTTCACGCGAAAAGCTGAAACTGCTTATCAACAAACAAGCGTCAAATACCTACACCATTGAAAAAAATGGAATAAAAAAACTCATCCACCAATCGCCCTGGTATCAAAACGGAAAATGTGCAGGCATAGTGGAACTTTCTATTGTATTACCACCTGATATGCCCCATTTTATCAGGTAGACATTGTTCTCAGTTCTTAAACTTTCAATTGAAACTGTCTTTTGGGTGGGTTTTCTGTTTTTTGATTAAATATGCAGGGAAATTTTTCATGTATATAATAATCTATTAAAAGGTGTAACCATTAATAATTCTTTACTGGTAATTTTCAATGGGGTTTACAGTTCGCATTATTAAAATCATTCTGCTTATTTGGATTTGACTTTCACGGAATAAAAAAAAACAGATATAAAACTTTAACGTAAATTTTAAGCTATTCCAATATATATAATAAAATATATTTTAATATTATATATGTATTCTTTATTCTTATTAATTATTATTTTATCATAATAGGTATGTCGGTGAGAGAAATTTTTATGAAATAAATTATATGATAACATCATTAACAAGAATATTTTATAAATAATATCATCTTGACAACTCCATTAATTACAATTTATTAACTAATATAAATAAATTCCATTCTATATATTAATATAAGCTGTTTAATTTTATATAATTATTTTACCTTATTAGTGTCATTTCGTTTTAATTTTTGAGCAATGAATGAAGATTGAAAAAATTTACGTACGTTTGCTTTCAATTTTTCTTTTGTTTTTAGCTGAATATCAACAAATAATGATTTTTAAAAAAAATATTTTTATAAAGTATAACAATTCAGTAAAAAATGGATAAACAGATGAATAATGGATAAAGAAAACGATGTAAAACTTATTGAAGGTTTACGTGAAAGAAACAATAAAACAATTAGCGATATCTATAAAAATTATTTTCCACCCATTAAACAATACATTTTAGTAAATGGAGGAAGTGCTAATGATGCGGAAGATATTTTTCAGGAAGCAGTTGTAATTATTTATACCAAACTTACAAGAGAATGTTTTACACTTACAAGTTCTTTTTTTACTTATTTGTATTCTATTTGCAAACATTTATGGTTACAGGAGTTATGGAAACGCAACAAAGTATCCCAAGCTGTATATGATAACAAAGAATTGTTTGATTATAATTCCTTGCCCATTGAAACAGAAAATATAATGGCAAGTATTGAAATAGAAAGGAATGCCATGATTCAAAAGCATTTTCTATTATTGGGTAAAGATTGTCAAAAAATTTTGCTTATGTCGGCAAACAACATGACACCGGGACAAATAACAGAAGAAATGCATTATGTAAGTGAAGAATATGCAAGATTGCGAAAGTTTAAATGCAAAGAAATATTAAAAAAATATATTTTAAGAGACCCAAATTTTGCTAAAATTTTTGAAATATGATTCAAAAACAAGATTACTACCGGCTTCTCGAACATTATTTTAATAATAAAATGATGGGAAAAGAATTGGAATGGTTTGAAAAAGAGGTAAATAATGATAGAATGCTGGCACTTGATCTGCGACTTGAAAAACAAATTAACCAAGCATTAGTACAACAAGATATTATTGATTTAAGAAGCAAACTACTGAAAGCAAGAGAGAAAAGTAGGCAAACCTTCAAATTAGCCTCAATACCTGTATTTGGCGATAAAAAATACATGGCAGCGGCTGCAGTTGGCATAATGCTGATGATGAGCGGTGGGTATTATCTTACTCATAACTATTTTTCGACCAAGGAAACTTTGTTTGAACAATACTTTACTGCCGAACCATACAGAGACACAAAACGTTCTGACAGTCAGGTCGCTTCTGAAGGCATTGTTTATTATAACAATAAACAATACACCCAGGCATTAATTATTTTCGAAAAATTGCTCAAAAACAACCCCCAAAATATCGCATTCCGCTTTTATTCCGGTATATCTTATATCGAAACAGGGAACCTTCCAAAAGCCATTTCCTATTTTCAAATGATTATCGAAAACGGGGATAATTTGTACATTGAACATGCCGAATGGTATCTCGGACTAAGCTATCTGAAAGCTGGAGATACAATAAAAGCCCAAAAGCTATTTGCTACAATTGCGTCGCATCCTTCGCATTATTTCAGAGAGCAAGCTGAAAAAATATTGAACAAAGCAGAATAGTTTTCTAATAAATACTTCAAACACATTACTTTTTTATACCAGCACTATAGTCTTTGTGATTTACAAACCCAATCAAAATAGTTTTCCGTTGCAATTTTGTATGCAATAACATGGGATCGTAAATAATTATAAATCTGAGTTAGCATAAGGTTGCAAACCATTTTTGTAATATTTCAGTATGTTACATTCCGCCGCAGGCGATGAATTATTGATCTCCTGACGGAGAACCCACAGAAATAAAAAACCTTTTCTATTGATATTAAAACCTTAACGGGTTAATAGTAAAACATATTTTATCCTGAACTCAGGTTATAAGTTTTATTATTACGATAATACCTTCCGCCATTACGATAATGCTTTCCGCCATTATGATGATTCTTTTCGCCATTTCGATGATTCTTTCCGCCGTTTCGATAATGCTTTCCGCCGTTTCGATGATGTTTTTCGTTGATGGAAAGCATCATCATAATACTGTCTATTGGGTTTTTATAAAGGTTTGGCTAAATAGTAACCTGAGCTGGCATAAGGTTGTAAACTATTCCTGGAATATTTAAGTATGTTACATTTCGCTGCAGGCGATAAATGTTAATAGAATGTTGGTTTTTTATAAAAGATTGTCCGTAGGGCATTCATTATTGATCTTCTGACAAAGAATCCACCAGAAATAAAAAATCTTTTCTATTGATAATAAAACCCTGACGGGTTAATAGTAAAACATGTTTTGTCCCGGGCTTAGGTTTTTAATTTATATTTAGGGATTAGGGAGTTGAGAGCTAAGGGTTGAAGAGTACAAATTTTAAAGTTTATCATCAAACATTCAAAATTCAACTTCGCACCTAATAAAAGTAAGATTGTACCTGACAAATAATGAGCGAACAGGATAATTTTTCGTTTTTACTTCTTCACTTTTTATATCCTTTTTCTCCTTTGCAAAAAGAAAACCCCAGTGGGAACCAGGGTTTTCGGAAAAACGTACTCTGTTAAAGCTTTTATTTTGCATATTTAAAATTCATGCCGAGGTAGTGAGCGCTGTTTCCCAGCATTTCTTCAATACGGAGTAATTGATTATACTTGGCAATACGGTCAGTACGACTGGCAGATCCGGTTTTAATCAATCCTGTATTTAAAGCTACAGCAAGGTCAGCAATGGTAGTATCTTCTGTTTCGCCTGAGCGATGACTCATAACGGCAGTATAAGAATTACGATAAGCCAAATTAACGGCGTCAATGGTTTCAGTAAGGGTTCCAATCTGGTTTACCTTAATCAGGATAGAATTGGCAACTTTTCTATCAATACCCTGTTGCAGACGTAATACATTCGTTACAAATAAATCGTCGCCCACCAGTTGAATTTTATTGCCTAACATATCTGTCAGAAGTTTCCATCCGTCCCAGTCGTCTTCAGCCATTCCGTCTTCGATAGAGATGATAGGGTATTTATCTATCCAGTTTTTCCAATAGTCTACCATTTGAGCAGGTGTTAATTTATCACCTGTTGATTTGTGAAGATGGTACACATTTTCTTCAGGAATGTAATATTCGGAAGAAGCGGGGTCAAGGGCGATACAAACATCTATACCGGGTTTGTATCCGGCTTTTTCGATGGCTTGTAGGATAACTGTAACGGCTTCTTCATTCGATTTAAGATTGGGGGCAAAACCACCTTCATCGCCTACGTTGGTTGAATAACCAAGTTTTTTTAATACAGATTTTAGATTATGGAATACTTCAGCGCCCATACGAATGGCTTCGCTAAATGAATTTGCACCTATGGGCATAATCATGAACTCCTGAAAATCTATACTATTATCAGCATGAGAACCTCCGTTAAGGATGTTCATCATGGGAATAGGAAGCGTATTGGCATTGGTTCCGCCAATATAACGGTAAAGAGGCTGGGCGGTATGTTGTGCTGCAGCATGGGCTACGGCTAAAGAAACACCGAGGATGGCATTGGCTCCGATGTTTCCTTTGTTGGCAGTACCGTCAATTTCAATCATCCGGCGATCAATTTCATTCTGGTCAGTAATGTAATAGCCTTTGAGTTCTTCGGCAAGAGTTTTGTTTACGTTTTGAACGGCTTTTAGCACGCTTTTTCCGAGGTAATAGCTATTATCGCCATCACGTAGTTCAACGGCTTCGTGTACTCCGGTGGAGGCACCGGAAGGAACAGCAGCTCTGCCTACGATGCCGGAATCAGTCATAACATCCACTTCAATAGTGGGGTTGCCGCGTGAGTCAAGTATCTGGCGGGCATAAATGTTTGCAATAGTGCTCATAATCTTTTTTTAATTAATGTTTATTAAAATAAAAAAGGATAAAGTGCTGCGACACTTTATCCCTGTATGTTCTATTTTTTTAACTCTATTCCTTTTCGCTATTATCGGTAGTAGTATCTGTCATCGGTTCGTCTGCTTGCGTTGCAGGTTTGGGTTCAGCAACGGGTTTAGCAATTTTGGCAGCAGGTTTTCCGGTTTGGGTTTCAGTGGTTTTTTTCTTTCCACTTCCACGACGGCGGGTAGTTTTTGTTTTCTTTTCTTCCTTGGTACCGAGGAGAATTTCGTTGTAGTCAACCAGTTCCATCATGCACATAGAAGCATTATCGCCGAGGCGGTTTCCAGTTTTAAGAATACGGGTATACCCTCCGGGGCGGTTGGCAATTTTCAGTGAAATATTTCTAAAAAGTTCCGAAACGGCTTCTTTGTTTTGCAAATAGCTGAAAACGATACGACGTGAATGTGTAGAATCATCTTTTCCACGGGTAAGCAGAGGCTCAACATACGGACGCAACGCTTTGGCTTTAGCAAGAGTGGTATATATTCGTTTATGTAAAATAAGCGACGATGCCATGTTAGAGAGCATGGCTTTACGGTGAGTACTCGTACGACCTAAGTGGTTTACTTTATTTTGGTGTCTCATTTCAATTAATCCTTATCTAATTTATACTTTGCAACATTTATTCCAAATTCAAGATTTTTTGCTCTTACAAGGTCTTCCAGTTCGGTAAGGGATTTTTTTCCGAAGTTGCGGAATTTAAGCAAATCGTTTTTGTTAAAGGCTACCAGCTCGCCCAGAGTTTCCACGTCGGCAGCTTTCAGACAATTTAGTGCACGAACCGATAAATCGAGATCAACTAACTTGGTTTTCAACAACTGACGGATGTGAAGTGTGTTTTCGTCGAACTCTTCCGTAACGGCTTTTTCTTCTACATCAATAGTTATTTTTTCGTCAGAAAAAAGCATAAAGTGTTGAATAAGTATTTTAGCGGCTTCTTTCAGTGCATCCTTAGGAGCAACAGAACCATCGGTACTAATTTCGAACACTAATTTTTCGTAATCGGTTTTTTGTTCTACGCGGAAATTTTCAATCACATACTTTACATTAACAATGGGTGTATGGATAGAATCAATGGCAATAGTACCTATGGGTGCATTAAGAATTTTGTTTTCTTCTGCCGGTACATATCCTCTGCCCTTATCAATGGTAATTTCCATGATGAGTTTCACGGTATTTTCCATGTTGCAAATAATCAGGTCAGGGTTCAGCACCTGGAATACTGACATGTATTTATTGATGTCGCCTGCTGTAAAAGCAGTTTGTCCGCCTACTACTATGCGTACTTTTTCGGAGGTTTCCGACTCAAGCAATTTTTTAAAGCGGATTTGCTTCAGGTTGAGTATAATATCTGTAACATCCTGAACAACGCCTTTAACGGATGAAAATTCGTGTTCAACACCTTCGATTTTTACAGATGTAATGGCATACCCCTCGAGAGAAGATAACAGAATACGGCGCAGCGAATTACCAATAGTAATTCCGAAACCGGGTTCCAGCGGACGAAATTCAAATATTCCTTTGTATTCGTCTGCTTCTAACATGATCACCTTTTCAGGTTTTTGAAATGCTAAGATTGCCATAGTGATCTTTTTATTAATGAGGAAGGTTAATGTGTGGATTATTTCGAATACAATTCGACGATAAGTTGTTCTTTTATGTTTTCAGGAATATCCTGACGTTCGGGGTAGCTCATGAATTTACCAGTCATTAAAGCGCCGTCCCATTCGAGCCAAGGGTAACGGTTACCGCGTGAAGCCAATGAGTTAACAATAGCTTCGAGGGATTTTGATTTTTCACGTATGCTTACAATATCTCCGGGACGCAGTTGCATCGAGGGAATATTGAGTACTTTGCCATTCACCTGAATGTGGCAGTGTCCTACCAGTTGACGAGCTGCAGAACGAGTGGGGGCTATTCCTAAACGGTATACTACATTGTCGAGCCGTGATTCAATAAGTTGCAGCAAAACTTCCCCAGTGATTCCTTTTTTCCCGGTTGCCTGGTGAAAAATATTTTTAAACTGACGTTCGAGAATGCCGTATGTATATTTAGCTTTTTGTTTTTCTTGTAATTGTACACCATATTCCGAAGGTTTTCTCCGGCGTTTTGAAGCACCGTGCATTCCAGGAGGATAATTTTTCTTTTCGTATGTTTTATCGGGTCCGAAAATCGGATCTCTGAATTTACGTGCAATTTTGGTTTTGGGACCAGTGTATCTTGCCATTTTTTACAATTTTGGATTTTGAAATTTTTTAACTGACAATTCAGCATTTTAAATTTAATATTTTTTTTATTAAACCCTTCTGCGTTTGGGCGGGCGGCATCCGTTATGCGGTACCGGGGTAACGTCAATAATTTCCATTACTTCAATACCTCCGGAATGTATGGTACGGATGGCGGATTCTCTGCCAGCACCGGGTCCCTTTACGTACACTTTTACTTTACGTAAACCCATGTCGTAAGCTACTTTAGAACAATCCTGCGAAGCCATTTGGGCGGCATAAGGGGTATTTTTTTTCGATCCTTTGAAACCCATTTTCCCTGCCGATGACCAGGAAATAACCTGCCCGGCATTGTTGGTCAACGATATAATAATGTTATTAAAGGATGCAAATACGTATGCTTTGCCTATAGGGTCAACTTTAACAACTTTCTTTTTTGATGTTTTAGCAACTTTTGCCATATTAAAATATATTCTTTTAAAATAATTACGATATTTTATTAACCTTTGCTGGGTGCTTTTTTCTTATTGGCAATGGTTTTCTTCCTTCCTTTGCGGGTACGGGCATTGTTTTTTGTACTTTGTCCTCGTAGGGGTAAGCCCACACGATGGCGGATACCGCGGTAGCAACCGATATCCATCAGTCGTTTGATGTTCATCTGTACTTCAGAGCGCAATGCACCTTCTACTTTATACTTATCGCCGATGATGGTACGAATTTTATTCTGTTCTTCATCGTTCCAGTCCTGTACTTTTTTATTCCAGTCAACACCGGCTTCGGTTAATATTTTTTGGGCAGTATTTCTGCCTATTCCGAAGATATAGGTTAAACCTATTTCTCCTCTTTTATTCTTGGGTAAATCAATACCTGCAATACGTGCCATATATGATTAAAATTTTATTGTTATCCCTGTCTTTGTTTGAATTTAGGATTAGCTTTGTTAATAACATATAACCTGCCTTTTCTCCTTACGATTTTGCATTCGGGAGTACGTTTTTTTATGGATGCTCTTACTTTCATTGTTTGTTATATTTCATAATGTTAGCAAAAATACTTCTTTTTTATTTGTAACGGAAAGTTATTCTTCCCTTGGTAAGGTCATAAGGCGACATTTCCAGTTTTACTTTATCTCCAGGCAAAATTTTAATGTAGTGCATACGCATTTTGCCCGAAATGTGTGCAATAATGATGTGCCCGTTTTCCAATTCTACCCTGAACATGGCATTGCCCAATGATTCGATAACAGTTCCATCTTGTTCTATTGATGTTTGCTTTGCCATTATTTTAGTTTTTTCTTACAATTTCCTCAATAAAACTGAAAGTTGACAATACTTCTGCTTTTTCTTTACGTATTGCTACCACATGTTCGAAATGGGCTGAGGGTAATCCGTCTTTAGTTCTCACGGTCCATCCGTCGCGGTTTTGTACTACATGGTATTTTCCCAAGTTAATCATAGGTTCAATGCAAATGACCATTCCCTGCTGCAGTTTGGTTCCTGTTCCTCTTTTACCGTAATTGGGTACTTCCGGTTTTTCGTGGAGGTGCTTGCCCAATCCGTGTCCAACCAAGTCGCGAACCACTGAATATCCGTGCTTTTCAACATAGTTTTGGATTTCAAAACCGATATCGCCTACTCGTTTGCCATCAATGGCTACTGCTATTCCTTTGTACAACGATTCGAGTGTATGGATCATTAATTCCTGCACCCTTTCGCTTACGTTTCCTACGGCAAAAGTATAGGCAGAATCGCCATAAAAACCATTTTTATAAGTACCGCAATCCACCGAAACGATATCTCCTTCATAAAGAACTTTTTCGCCAGGTATGCCGTGTACCACCTCATCGTTAACCGAAATGCACAGGGTGGCAGGGTAATTATTGTACCCTTTAAATCCCGGTACAGCTCCGTTGTCACGGATATATGTTTCGGCAACCTTGTCGAGTTCAATGGTTTTTATTCCCGGTTTGATTATTCGGGCTACTTCAGCAAGGGTTTTACCAACAAGTAAAGAACTCTCTTTTATTAATTCTATTTCTTCGTCGCTTTTAAAACTAATCATCTTAAACTCCACGACCGTTTTTTTACATTCCATAAGCCGCGCCAGAACGACCTTTTATTCTGCCCGACTTTGTTAATCCTTCGTAATGGCGCATCAGCAGATGGCTTTCAATTTGTTGCAATGTATCAAGAATAACGCCCACCAAAATCAAGAGGGACGTTCCTCCGTAAAACTGTGCAAATTGTGTGCTTATCCCGCTCAGGCGAATCAATGCAGGCATAATAGCTACAAAAGCAAGAAACATTGATCCGGGCAAAGTTATACGTGACATTACGTTATCAATAAATTCGGCTGTCTTTTTTCCAGGTTTGATACCGGGAATAAATCCGCCGTTCTTTTTCATATCTTCCGCCATTTGATTGGGGTTGATGGTTATTGCCGTGTAAAAATATGTAAAGGCAATAATGAGTATAGCATACACAAAATTATACCAAAACCCGTTAATATCGGTAAAGGTAGAAGCAAATCCTGAAAGGGATTCGGAGGCAGCAAAACCTGCAATGGTTAAGGGTAAAAACATGATAGCTTGTGCAAAAATGATAGGCATTACACCTGCAGCATTCACTTTTAAAGGAATGTATTGGCGTACACCGCCATATTGCTTGTTACCTACAATACGTTTTGCATATTGCACGGGAATTTTTCGGGTTCCCTGTACCAATAAAATACAAATCAGAATTACGATAACCAAGATGGCAAGTTCTACAACAAAGAATACAAGACCGCCGCCTTTTTCTTCCATGCGCGAGATAAATTCACCAAAAAGAGCAAAGGGAAGACGTGCTATAATACCTATCATGATGATGAGTGATATACCATTTCCGATACCTTTATCGGTAATTTTTTCGCCAAGCCACATGATAAACATGGTTCCCGAAACCAAAATTATTATTGATGAAACCCAAAAAAATGTACTGGGTGAAGTAATATTGGGATCGAAAGGTGAAATTGCCTGTGCGGGAAGTTGTGAAATAACGTTTGTAAGATATGCAGGAGCTTGTAATGTCGTTACAATAACAGTAAGATAACGAGTAATTTGGTTTATCTTTTTGCGCCCACTTTCTCCTTCTTTTTGTAGTTTTTGGAAATAGGGGATCGCCATTCCAAGCAACTGAATTACGATGGATGCCGAAATGTAAGGCATAATACCCAAAGCAAAGATGGATGCATGAGAAAATGCACCTCCCGAAAACATATTAAGAAGGCTTAATAATCCGCTTTTAGATTGATTTTGCAGATTTTCGAGTTGACCAGGGTCTATTCCTGGTAGTACAACGTAAGAGCCTAATCTGTATATCAGAATGATACCGATAGTAAAGATGATTCTTTTACGAAGTTCGTCAATCTTGTTGATGTTTCTTATGGTTTGAATCAGCCTTTTCATTCAACGTTAGATTTTTGTGGCGGTGCCACCGGTTGTTTCAATTGCTTTAATTGCTGATGCAGAAAAAGAATGTGCTTTAACATCTAATTTTGCCTTGAGTTCGCCTCTTCCCAAAATTTTTACAAGGTCGCTTGTCGAAGCGAGACCATTATTAATAAGAACTTCAGGATCAATAACAGAAAGGCCTTTATCATCGGCTAATTTCTGCAAAGTGTCGATATTGATACCATGATATTCTACACGGTTGAAATTTTTAAAACCGAATTTAGGCAAACGACGGTGAATAGGCATTTGACCTCCTTCATGTCCTACTTTGCTGCTGTATCCTGAGCGTGACTTGGCGCCCTTGTGCCCGCGGGTGGAGGTTCCGCCTTTTCCAGATCCCTGACCACGTCCGATGCGTTTCGATTTTTTTACTGAACCTTTTGCCGGTTTAAGACTACTTAAATCCATAAATATCGTTTGTTTTGCTTTAAACAACTAAATTTCTTCAATTTCCAACAAATGTTTAACCTTGCCAACCATTCCGATAATTTGGGGGGTGGCTTCAACCTCTATCACCTGGTTCATTTTTTTGAATCCGAGGGCTTCGAGTGTGCGTTTTTGGCGAAGAGGACAATGAATGGCGCTTTTCACCTGTTTTATCTTTACTTTTTTCATGTGTTTATACTTATTTACCCATTAAACACTTTGTCTAATTCTATTCCGCGCAGTTGTGCAACGGAAAAAGGATCGCGCATTTGGATAAGCGCATTGATGGTGGCTTTCACCACACTGTGGGGGTTCGACGAGCCTTTGGATTTTGCCAGAACGTCTTTAATGCCTACACTTTCCAGTACGGCACGCATTGCGCCGCCGGCGATAACTCCGGTACCAGGGGAAGCTGGCTTCAGGAAGACCAATGCTCCGCAATATTTACCGGTTTGTTCGTGAGGTATGGTTCCTTTTAACACCGGAACTTTAATCAGGTTTTTCTTAGCGTCGTCAATGCCTTTGGCAATAGCGGCTGTTACTTCCTTAGCTTTTCCCAAGCCATAACCAACTACGCCGTTTTCATTTCCTACAACCACGATGGCTGAAAAGCTGAATGTTCGTCCGCCTTTGGTTACTTTGGTTACACGCTGTATGCTTACAAGCCTGTCCTTGAACTCGATTTCGCTCGATTTTACTCTTTTAATGTTTAAGTTTGGCATAGGTGTTAAAATTTAAGGCCTCCTTCTCTGGCTGCGTCAGCTAAGGATTTGATTCTACCATGATATAAATAGCCGTTACGGTCGAAAACCACTGTATGGATACCGGCTTCGATAGAACGTTCTGCTATCAACAGTCCTACTCGTTTTGCCTGTTCGGTTTTTGTCATTTTTTCATTGGCTATTGCCGATACTTTTGATGAAGCAAAAACCATTGTTTTACCCGCAACATCATCAATTATCTGAGCATAAATCTGTTTATTACTGCGGAAAACCGTTAGTCTGGGTTTTTCCGGGGTTCCGTGAACGATTTTTCTGATGCGTTTCTTGATTCTGAACCTTCTGTATTCTTTTTCGTTTTTCATTGCTTTACAAACAACGGGTTAATAATTTTTACTTGGCAGAAGCTGATTTGCCGGCTTTTCTTTTCAGTACTTCGTTAACAAACTTGATACCTTTGCCTTTGTAGGGTTCGGGTTTGCGGAACGAACGGATTTTGGCGGCTACCTGTCCCAGCAGTTGTCTGTCGAAACAGTGCATAGTAATGAGAGGGTTTTTCCCGCGTTCGGTTACGGCTTCTACTTTTATTTCGGGGGGAAGTTCCATGATAATATTGTGCGAATAACCAAGCGACAATTCCAATACCTGGCCTGTGGCAGTTACTTTGTAACCTACACCCACTAATTCCTGTTTGGTGGTAAATCCTTCCGATACGCCTTTTACCATATTGGCTATTAAAGCCCTATATAATCCATGCAGGGCACGGTGGCGAGGTTGATCGGTAGAACGAATAACGCTGATGACACTATCTACGATGTTAATTTTGATAGAGGGGTCAACGGTTTGTCTTAATTCGCCCAATTTTCCTTTTACGGTTACGATATTATTATCGCTTACCGTTACCTGAACTCCCTGGGGTATATTTATGGGTAATTTTCCAATTCTTGACATTGTAATAATTCTCCTTTTTAACTGATGTAACAAATAACTTCGCCTCCGATATGCAGATTACGGGCTTCTTTGTCGGTCATAAGTCCTTGCGAAGTGGATAAAATGGCAATTCCCAAACCATTAAGTACTCTGGGTAATTCTTCGGCGCTCACGTATTTTCTTAACCCGGGCTTGCTTACTCTTTCCAATTGGATAATAGCAGGCAATTTGGTAACCGGGTGGTATTTTAATGCCACTTTTATGGTTCCGGGTTTGGGTTCGTCTTCAAACTTATAGTTTAAGATGTAGCCTTTATCAAAAAGAATTTTCGTAATTTCTTTTTTGATATTTGATGACGGAATTTCAACCACACGATGGTTTGCCATAACGGCATTCCGTATTCTTGTTAAATAATCTGCGATAGGATCAGTAACCATAATGATTAATTACATTTATTTTTTCGACAATTTTACCAGCTTGCTTTTTTTACACCGGGTATTAATCCGTTCAATGCCATTTCGCGGAAATTGATACGGGAAATACCAAAATGACGCATATATCCCTTGGGCCTGCCGGTGAGTTTACAGCGGTTGTGTAAACGAACCGGAGAAGCGTTTTTGGGAAGTTTCTGCAGAGCGATATAATCGCCGGCAGTTTTTAGTTCGGCACGTTTGGCTGCGTATTTTGCAACCATTTTTTCTCTTTTAAGTTCCCGTGCTTTTATTGACTCTTTTGCCATGTTTATTTCTGGTTTTTAAAGGGTAATCCAAATTCTTTTAACAGTGCAATACATTCGTTGTCGGTACGTGCCGATGTTACAAAGGTGATGTCTAATCCGTTGATTTTACTCACCTGGTCCATGTTGATTTCAGGGAAAATGATTTGTTCGGGGATGCCGAGGGTATAATTTCCTCTTCCGTCGAAGCCTTTTTCATTGATGCCTCTGAAGTCGCGAATACGGGGTAGTGAAACCGAAACCAGTCGGTCGAGAAATTCGTACATTCTGTCGCCACGAAGAGTAACTCTTACACCTATTGCCATACCACGACGTAGTTTGAAGTTGGAGATGTCTTTACGTGATTTGGTGGGTACTGCTTTTTGCCCGGCAATAGCTGTCATTTCATTTACGGCTACTTCGAGTAATTTTTTGTCAGCAATGGCTGTTCCCATTCCCTGGTTGATGCAAATTTTTTCTAAGCGAGGTACCTGCAAGGTGTTTTTATAAGAAAAACGTTCCTTCAGTACAGGGATAATCTCGTTAAAATATTTATCTTTATATCTGGGTGAATAATTCATTATTTATCTCTCCCCTATTTATTTAGTTTCTGATTTCTTGGTTTTCTTTTCAACCGCTGTTTTTGCAACTTTTGCATTTTCAGCTTTCATAAGGTTGGATACATGAACGGATGATTCCTTTTTCACGATTCCGCCTTTTGGGGTTTTGGCATTGGGCTTGGTATGTTTTGATACCATATTGATATTTTCCACTATTGCGCGTTCTTTTTCCACAATAACTTCGAGCACTCTGCCTGTTTTGCCTTTGGAATCACCGGCAATAACGACTACGTTATCTCCTTTTTTGATGTGTAATTTCTTCTGCATGGCTATGTATTCTTTGATTCATTACAGCACTTCGGGTGCCAATGAAACTATTTTCATAAATTGTTTTTCTCTGAGTTCGCGGGCTACCGGACCAAATATACGTGTTCCAATCATTTCGCCGGTGTTATTGAGCAGTACTACTGCGTTATCGTCGAAACGGATGTAAGAACCATCGGCGCGACGAATTTCTTTTTTAGTACGAACCACTACGGCTTTGATAACGGTGCCTTTTTTAACGTTTCCTGATGGGATAGCATTTTTTATACTTACGATAATTTTATCGCCTATTGATGCATACCTTTTTCTGGTACCACCAAGGACCCTGATGCAAAGTACTTCTTTTGCACCGCTGTTATCAGCAACAGCTAATCTTGTTTCCTGTTGTATCATAATTATTTTACTCTTTCAATTATTTCAACTAATCGCCAACATTTATTTTTGCTCAAGGGTCTTGTTTCGGCTATGCGTACGGTATCGCCTATGTTGCAGTCGTTTTTATCGTCGTGCGCCATAAATCGGGTGGTTTTTTTCACGAATTTTCCGTACTTGGGATGTTTCACTTTGCGTTCAACTTCTACAACAATAGATTTCGTCATCTTATTGCTGACCACAAGCCCAATTCTTTCTTTTCTTAGATTTCTGCTTTCCATCTTTTTAAAACAGTTATTTTGGTTGCTCAATTTCTCTTCTTTTGAGTTCGGTAATAATCCGGGCAACAGTTTTCCTGTATGCTTTTATTTTATTCGGATTTTCCAAAGGGGAAACAGCATGGTTAATTTTTAACCGGGTAAGCTGTTTTTTTTCTTCATCCAAACGTTCAATGAGTTCGGGAGTTGAAAGTTCTCTAATGACTTTTTGTTCCATTTTATTTAGATTGTTTCTTCAACGTAATCTCTTCTTACAATAAACCGGGTAAGTATGGGGAGTTTTTGGGCTCCGAGGCGCAAGGCTTCTTTAGCTACATCCATAGGTACGCCTTCTGCTTCAAAAAGAATTCTGCCGGGGGTGATACGAGCCACGAAATATTCGGGTGCTCCTTTTCCTTTACCCATACGTACTTCGGCAGGTTTCTTGGTTACGGGTTTATCGGGGAAAATGCGTATCCATATTTGACCTTCACGTTTCATATGACGGGTTAATGCCTGACGTGCAGCTTCTATCTGACGACCTGTCATCCAACATGATCCAAGGGCTTTGATTCCAAAAGATCCAAAAGCCAATTCAGATCCTCTTTTGGCATTGCCTTTCATTTTGCCTTTTTGCTGTTTTCTATATTTTGTTTTCTTCGGCTGTAACATTTCTCAACTGATTATAAGTTAGTACAATTTCTTTTGCCGTAATTACTTACTTCTAGGTCTTCCGGATCTGTTTCCACCGCGTTGGGATTTTCCGCCTCCGCGGGGTGCGTTTGTTCCGCCTGTAACGCCGCCTACTTTTATTCCACTTTCGATGTTGAGGGAAAGGTCGCGTTTTCCGTAAACTTCTCCTTTACAAATCCATACTTTTATTCCGATACGTCCATAGGTAGTATGGGCTTCGGCTATGGCATAGTCAATATCGGCACGGAGAGTATGTAGAGGGATACGTCCTTCTTTGTATTGTTCGCGGCGTGCCATTTCGGCTCCGCCCAGTCTGCCGGAAATCAGTATTTTTATTCCTTCGGCGCCTATGCGCATGGTAGAGGCGATAGAGGTTTTAATGGCTCTGCGGTATGAAATCCTGCCTTCTATTTGTTTGGCAACGGCTGCTGCTACGATAACAGCATCCATTTCGGGGCGTTTTATTTCAGAAATATTGATCTGGATTTCTTTTCCGGTAAGTTTTTTTAATTCTTCCTTAAGTTTATCCACTTCCTGTCCGCCTTTACCTATGATGATACCAGGTCGGGCTGTATTAATGGTTACTGTAACCAATTTTAGGGTACGTTCGATAATTATCTTTGAAATACCGGCTTTGGCAAGACGGGTATTCAGATACTTACGGATTTTATTGTCTTCTACGAGTTTGGGTTCGAAGTTTCTTCCGCCGTACCAGTTAGAATCCCATCCGCGGATAATTCCTAACCTATTACCTATTGGATTTGTTTTTTGTCCCATTAAACTTAATGATTATGGTTGTTATTTTATTTATTCGTTTGTTTCTTTTTGTATATTTTCATTACGGTTGCCTAATACCATTGTAACATGGTTTGAGCGTTTTTTTACCCGATAAGCTCTGCCCTGAGGTGCGGGTTGTACTCTTTTCAGCATTCTGCCACCATCTACATTGATAAGTTTTATGTATAAGTGTGCATCTTCAATGCGTGCTCCTTCATTTTTCGATTGCCAGTTGGCAATGGCTGAAAGTAAAAGTTTGCGTAGGCGTCCGGCAGCTTCCTTGGGCGAATTTTTTAATATGTGCAATGCTGTTTCTACGTCAACGCCACGTACGATGTCGGTTACAAGCCGCATTTTTCTGGGCGATGTAGGGCAATTATTCAGCTTGGCGAAATAGGTGGTTTTTCTTTCCTGTTTCAAGCTTTCTGCGTAGTTATGTTTTCTTGCTCCCATTTTATTTCAATTTCTTTATTTTTTGCCTTTGTCTTTGCTTCCTGCATGTCCTCTGAAAGTACGAGTGGGTGCAAATTCTCCAAGTTTATGGCCTACCATATTTTCGGTAACGTAAACCGGTATGAATTTATTCCCGTTGTGTACGGCTATGGTTTGTCCCACAAAATCGGGAGAAATCATAGAGGCACGCGACCAGGTTTTGATCACAACCTTTTTTTTCGATTCTACTAACTCGAGCACTTTTTTTTCGAGTTTGTAATCAATGTATGGTCCTTTTTTTAACGAACGGCTCATTATTGTTTATAATTGATGGTTGACTATTTATTTTTTTCTTCTTTCGATGATATACATATCGCTGCTTTTCTTTTTCGAGCGGGTTTTGTAACCTTTAGCAGGCATTCCCTTACGGGTACGCGGATGTCCTCCGGTTGCTCTTCCTTCGCCTCCGCCCATCGGATGGTCAACGGGGTTCATCACAACGCCACGGGTGCGCGGGCGACGACCTAACCAGCGGCTTCTTCCTGCTTTACCTGACGATTCGAGGCTATGATCAACATTGGATGCCATTCCAATAGTAGCTTTGCAAGCCTGAAGTATCATACGGGTTTCGCCTGAAGGGAGTTTTATGATGGCAAATTTTCCGTCGCGGCTCATAAGTTGTGCATAAGAGCCGGCACTTCTTGCCATTTTTGCACCTTGTCCCGGTCGCAGCTCGATATTATGGACTATTGTTCCGAAAGGAATTTCGCTAAGGAATAAAGTATTGCCTACGTCGGGTGATACCCCTTCGCCTGAAACAACTTTTTGTCCTAATTTTAATCCTTGTGGTGCCACGATATATCTTTTTTCGCCATCGGCATAAGCTAACAACGCTATACGTGCGGTACGATTGGGATCGTATTCAATTGATTTTACAGTTGCCGGAATTCCGTCCTTATCTCTTTTAAAATCTACAATCCTATATTGTTGTTTATGACCGCCACCTAAATAGCGCATGGTCATTTTACCTTCGTTGTTCCTACCTCCGGTTCTTTTTTTTGTAACCAACAAACTCTTCTCGGGAGTGGAGGTAGTTATTTCGTCAAACGTACTTATTACTTTAAAACGTTGACCAGGAGTTGTTGGTTTGAATTTCTTTAAAGCCATTTATCTACTAAATATTGCTGTAAAAATCAATTGTTTCACCTTTTGCCAATGTTACCATTGCTTTTTTAAAAGCGTTGGCTTTCCCGGAAATATAGCCGCCTTTTGTAAAGCGTCCTTTTTGTTTTCCGGAGTAGTTCATTGTGTTTACCGATTCTATTTCGACACCATATAATTCTTTCACTGCATTTCTTATTTGAATTTTGTTGGCTTTTTTGTCAACAATAAATCCATAGCGGTTCAGTTTATCACTGGCGGTTGTCATTTTCTCAGTTATCAACGGTCTGATGATGATGCCCATTGTTTTATTTATTTGATTGTGATACAAATAATCTTTTAATTAACTAAACATTTCTTCAATCTGCCCTATTGAACTTTCGGAAACGATAAGGCTGTTTGCGTTTAATATATCGTATGTATTTAGTCCTAATGCGTTTACACTTTTTACTTTGGTTAAGTTACGAGTGGATAAATAAATATTTTTATCGGTTTGATTAAATACAAACAATGTTTTTTTGTCGTTAAGGTCAAAGCTTTTCAATAAGTTTAAAAAGTTTTTTGTTTTGGGTTGTTCGAACGTAAAGTCTTCTAAAATTACGATACTGTTTTCTTTGGCTTTATAAGCTAAGGCAGATTTGCGGGCTAATTGTTTCAGTTTTTTGTTTAATTTGAAACGGTAGTCGCGGGGTTGGGGTCCGAAAGCTCTGGCTCCGCCAACAAACACCGGTGATTTTATACTGCCTGCGCGAGCTCCGCCCGTACCTTTTTGGCGTTTCAGTTTTTTTGTACTTCCCGAAACTGTAGATTTTTCTTTTGTAGCATGGGTTCCCTGCCGCTGATTTGCCAGATACTGTTTGGTATCGAGGTATATGGCATGGTCGTTGGGAGTGATATTGAAAATATCGTCGCTAACAATAACTGTACGGTTAGCTTTTTCTCCGTTAATTTTATATACTTCTAACTCCATCTTTCTATGATTAAATATGAACCTTTAGCTCCCGGAACCGATCCTTTAACCACAATAATATCGTTTTCGGGTATTATTTTTACGATTTGAAGGTTAATTATTTTTACGCGATCGCCACCAAGACGACCTGCCATGCGAGTGCCTTTGAATACGCGTGAAGGCCAGGAAGAAGCGCCAACCGAACCGGGTGCGCGAAGACGGTCGTGTTGTCCGTGTGTGGTACCGCCTACGCCACTAAATCCGTGACGGGTAACTACGCCCTGGAATCCTTTTCCTTTACTGGTTCCCACAACGTCAATGTATTCCCCCTCCACAAATATATCAGCTTTCAAAACATCACCAAATTGTTTGCGATGTTCAGGTTCAAAACGGGTAAACTCAGCTACTACTCTTTTGGGGGTTACCCCTGCTTTTGCAAAATGTCCTTTTTCAGCTTTATTGGTATGTTTTTCCTTTTTGTCTTCAAAGGCAAGCTGAATGGCATCGTAGCCTTCTTTATCTTTCGAGCGTACCTGGGTTACTACGCACGGGCCAGCTTGTATAACTGTGCATGGTACATTTTTACCAGAGGCATCCCAAATACTGGTCATTCCAATTTTTTTTCCAATTAATCCTGACATCGTTTATAATTTTTCTTGCTTTGATAATTGCTTTTTTATTTTACAGTTTCCTCAGACTTTAATTTCTACTTCCACACCACTCGGAAGTTCAAGTTTCATCAGTGCGTCTATGGTTTTAGATGTTGTGCTGTAAATATCGAGCAATCTTTTGTATGTACTGAGTTCAAACTGTTCTCTAGACTTTTTATTAACAAAGGTTGAACGGTTTACAGTAAAAATCTTTTTGTTGGTAGGCAGAGGAATGGGTCCGCTTACAACTGCACCTGTTGATTTTACGGTTTTTACAATCTTCTCGGCAGATTTATCTACCAGGTTATGATCGTAAGATTTTAATTTTATTCTAATCCTTTGGCTCACTTTTATTGTGTTTTTAATTTTTTACTTAAGCTAAAACAGGTATATATCCTTTAATTTTCATTAATACTTCTTCAGTTAATTCTTTGGGCAATTCTGAATAATGTGAAAATTCAAGGTTTGAATTTCCTCTGCCCGAGGTCATACTGCGAAGAGTGGTTACATAGCCAAACATTTCCGACAAGGGAACTTTTGCTTTCACTATCTGGAATCCAATTTTATTGGAATGTACATTTTCCAGATGTCCTCTTCTTTTGTTGATATCTCCGGTAACATCGCCAATGTAAATTTCGGGTGTAGTTACTTCTAATTTCATTATGGGTTCCAGCAAAACAGTCCCTGCCTTGCGGCATGCATTTCTGAAAGCCAACTGGGCACAAATTTCGAACGAAAGTGAGTCGGAATCAACAGCATGAAACGAACCGTCAATTAATTTCACTTTCAGACTATCAAGTGCATATCCTGCCAAAACGCCATTGAGCATAGCGGTTTTGAAACCTTTTTCTATTGCGGGGATATATTCTTTAGGAATATTGCCGCCACGAACTTCGTTAATAAACTGTAATCCTTTTATTCCCTGATCAGCGGGAGAAATAACAAACTGAATATCGGCAAATTTACCTCTGCCTCCGGTTTGTTTTTTATAAATTTCGCGGTGTTCCACGGTTCCGGTAATGGCTTCTTTGTAAGCCACCTGCGGTGAGCCTTGGTTACATTCTACCTTAAACTCCCTTTTGAGACGATCAACAAGAATATCAAGGTGTAATTCGCCCATACCACTGATTACGGTTTGTCCAGTTTCTTCGTCCACTTTTACGTTGAAAGTAGGATCTTCTTCGGCAAGTTTGTTAAGAGCTAAGGATAATTTATCAACATCATCCTGGGTTTTGGGTTCAACGGCTACGGAAATTACAGGTTCAGGGAACGATATTTTTCCCAAAATTATGGGATGTTTCTCGCTGGAAAGTGAATCTCCAGTACGAATATCTTTAAAACCCACAGCAGCACCTATATCTCCTGCTTCAATGCGTTCGAGGGGATTCTGTTTGTTGGCATGCATTTGCAGAATGCGCGAAATGCGTTCTTTTTTTCCTGTAGTTACGTTTAACACGTAAGAACCGGAGTTTAAACTACCAGAATAAACCCGGAAATAGGCAATGCGACCCACAAAAGGATCGGTTGCTATTTTGAAAGCCAATGCACTGAATGGTTCATTTTCATCGGCTTTTCTTATTTCTTCTTTTTCAGTTTGTGGATTAATTCCTGTTACAGGAGGAATGTCACCGGGTGAAGGCAAATAACGAACAATTGCATCAAGCAAAGTTTGTACTCCTTTGTTTTTAAACGAAGCACCACAAATTACCGGGGTGATACGCATTTCAAGAGTTGCTTTGCGTACAGCGGCGATAATTTCTTCTTCCGAAAGAGAATTATGGTCGTTGATGAATTTTTCAAATAAATGTTCACTTTCTTCTGCAACTCCTTCTATCAAAAGGGTTCTGTATTCTTCAGCCGTTTTTTTTAAGTCCTTGGGGATTTCTGTTTCATAATAATCAGCTCCGAGTGTGGATTCATCCCACAATAAGGCTTTATTGCTGATAAGATCAACAACACCACAAAAAGTGTCTTCGCTTCCAATAGGGATTTGAAGGGGAACAGGGTTTGCACCCAGTTTTTCTTTAATTTCGTTAACAACATTGAAAAAGTCGGCACCGGCACGGTCCATTTTGTTGACAAAACTTATTCTGGGAACGTTGTATTTGTCGGCTTGGTGCCAAACAGTTTCGCTTTGAGGTTCAACACCACCCACGGCACAGAAAAGAGCAACTGCTCCGTCGAGCACTCTTAGCGAGCGTTCCACTTCCACAGTAAAGTCTACATGTCCGGGTGTGTCAATAATATTTATTTTATAGGCTTGGTTATGGTGATTCCAGAATACAGTGGTGGCAGCAGAGGTAATGGTAATTCCGCGCTCTTGTTCCTGAGGCATCCAGTCCATTGTGGCTGTACCTTCGTGCACCTCACCCATTTTATAGTTAACGCCGGTATAATACAATATACGCTCAGTAGTTGTGGTTTTACCCGCATCTATGTGAGCCATAATGCCGATGTTGCGCGTATATGTGAGTTTTTCGCTCATCGTAGTTTTACCGGAGTTTTTTTATTGTTAAAATCTAAAGTGTGAAAATGCTTTATTGGCTTCTGCCATACGGTGGGTATCTTCTTTCTTTTTAAAAGCGGCACCCTCTTCTTTATAAGCAGCTACGATTTCGGAAGCCAGTTTTTGCCCCATGCTTTTTTCATGGCGTTTGCGTGCAAAGCCAATCAGGTTTTTCATACCGATGGACATTTTACGTCCCGGGCGAATTTCGGAAGGAATCTGGAAAGTAGCTCCTCCTATCCTGCGGCTACGTACTTCTACGTTAGGAGTAACATTCGACAAAGCTTTTTTCCAAACGTCCAGCCCGTCTTCTTTTGTTTTATCAGAAACAATTTCTATGGCTTCATAAAAAACATCGTAAGCAATGCTTTTTTTCCCGCAAAACATGATGTTGTTTACGAATTTGGTTACCAACACATCGTTAAACTTCGGATCGGGCAGTATGATGCGTTTTTTAGGTCTGGATTTCCTCATTGTACTATATATTATAAATAGGTATAAAGAATCAGTTTATTATTTTTTAGCTTTAGGACGTTTGGTTCCGTATTTCGAACGACGCTGGTTTCTTCCTTCTACTCCTGAAGTATCCAGTGCGCCACGGATGATATGGTAACGTACACCAGGAAGGTCCTTTACCCTACCACCCCTAATCATAACTATGGAGTGTTCCTGAAGGTTATGTCCTTCACCGGGAATATAAGCATTCACTTCTTTGCCATTGGTAAGGCGAACTCTTGCTACTTTACGCATTGCCGAATTAGGCTTTTTGGGGGTGGTAGTATATACCCTTGTACAAACCCCACGTCGCTGCGGGCAGGAATCCAACGCAGGTGACTTGCTTTTTTCGGTAAGTTTCTGACGGCCTTTACGAACCAATTGTTGTATTGTAGGCATAAATATTTGTTTAATAGTTTTTTAATCAGTTACACCTTTGTTTTTTTGGGTCTGCAAAAGTATTATAATTTTTCATACAATTAGTAGACTATACAAATTTTATATAAAAACTTTTACAAGCTCGGAAGCTACAAGTCGGAAAACTACAGAAATTTGATAAAGATTTATTAAGACGAGACCCATTGACACGCTAATAATCAAACATTTGCCCTTGTCAACGAAAACCTATAGCTGTCTTACTTTATCAGGTTTCCTTAGTTTTACGGTTCTAATTCCGGCAAAACCAGTCATATACTTTATTCAGGGTTTTGCGGGTGCAAAGATAATATTATTTTCATATTAAAAACCTTTTTAAAAAATAATTTTCTCTACCGGATATAAACAACCCCGCAACGTGATGTTTTTTATTTTTCACATTAAGTTGTTTTTTTTGTATTGCATGCGTATCGGATTATTTTCTCTACATTTGAAAAATGTATTTTTATAACATAATTCTATGCAATTCAAGCATATTATAGGACAGAAAAGCATAATCCATCGTTTGATTCAATCCGTTTACGATGCCCGTGTAAGCCACGCCCAACTTTTTCTTGGTCCGGAAGGGTCGGGCAAACTTCCTCTTGCCATCGCTTATGCCCAATATATCAATTGTGAAAACCGGCAACCCGAAGATTCGTGTGGTGTATGCCGTTCGTGCAGGCAGTTTGAAAAACTTGTGCATCCCGACCTACATTTTATCTACCCGGTTTCTACTACCAGAGATGTAAAAGAAAAGCCTTCCAGCAAACAATTTATCAAACCCTGGCGCGAACTAATGCTTGATAACCACGGTTATATTTCTCTTTCCGATTGGTACGAAAAAATTGGCATCGAGAACAAACAAGGCATCATTAATGCCGAAGATTGTAACGATATAATTAAAACTTTAAGTTACAAATCGTACGAATCGGAATATAAAGTAATGATAATATGGATGGTGGAAAAACTATTCCATTCGGCTGCCCCTAAAATTCTGAAAATTCTGGAAGAACCTCCCGAAAAAACCCTGTTTATTCTGATATCGGAAAACCAGGACCAAATTATTAATACCATTCTTTCGCGCACTCAACTTCTTCGGATACCCAAAATTGAAACGGAAATCCTTTTTACGACATTGAAGTCAAAATATGCACTCCCTGACTCAGAAATCAGAAAAACCGTGCAACTTGCCAATGGCAATTTCCGGAATGCCATCTGTTTTATTGAAGAAAAGGAATCTGAAAACGAATTTTTTAATTTGTTCAGGTATTGGATGCGCGCCTGTTATGGAGGAATCGAGAAAAATAATGACTCTGCTGACGGTATCAATTTTACATCTAAAAAGCAGGATTTCATCTCTTTTGTATCTTTCATTTCAAAATCAGGCAGAGAAACACAAAAATCTTTCCTTGCATATTCGTTGCTCATGATACGAAATTGCTTGTTGTACAATACTAACAATGCCATTTTGCCCTACCTTGATGCCGAAGAAAGTGATTTTGTGGCTAAATTTTCACAATTTATTCACAACAAAAACGTGGAACAAATAACCGGCGAAATCAATAAAGCCATCTATCATATCGAAAGAAATGCAAATCCCTCCATTCTTTTTACCGATTTATCGTTTACCTGTAGCAGATTGATTAAATCGAACTGATATTTCGTTAATAAGTGTAATTTTGCAGCATATTTTTAATAATTCTATGGAAAACAACAATACTACCATACCTTCCAATCCTTTTTTTACACGCGGATGTACTCATGCAATGAAAAGCCATAAACCCGAACAGGCTTTTTCGCACGGAATTTGTAAGTTAGACGTATTTGACTGGTTGAAAGATATTAAACCTCCTTATGGTATAAAGCCATTTAATTTTATAGAAGTACGATTTAAAAACAGCAGAAAAGATTTTTACCAGCTTAATGGCGAAACGGACATCCACACAGGCGATATTATTGCAGTTGAAGCTTTGCCGGGTCACGATATTGGTATTGTTACTCTTACCGGAGACTTGGTTCGGTTGCAGATGAAAAAGAAAAAGATTGACATTAAAAATACCGAGATTAAAAAAGTGTACCGCAAAGCCCGTTCTTCCGACGTCGAAAAATGGATAGTTTCCATAGAGCGCGAAGAACTCGCCCTTTTCAAAACCAGGGAACTTGCATCGCGTTTTAACCTGAAAATGAAAGTTAATGACGTAGAATTTCAAGGTGATGGTACCAAGGCAATTTTTTACTACACCGCCGATGACCGCGTTGATTTCAGGGAACTCATAAAAGCGTTAGCCGAAACTTTTCGGATACGTGTCGAAATGAAGCAAATTGGCGTAAGGCAGGAAGCCAGCAGACTCGGTGGGATAGGCTCATGCGGAAGAGAACTGTGCTGCTGTACATGGCTGGGTTCTTATAGTTCGGTTACCACGCAGGCTGCCCGCATTCAGCAACTTTCCCTAAACCCACAAAAGCTTGCCGGACAGTGTGGAAAACTGAAATGTTGCCTTAATTACGAATACGAAACATATACTGATGCCCTAAAAGGCTTCCCTTCTCCCGAAGTTACTCTGAAAACGCAAAAAGGAGATGCAATCCATCAGAAAACTGATATTTTCAGAAAACTGATGTGGTATTCCTACGTTTCCGACCAAGCAAATCTTCTTGCCATTCCTATTGATAAAGTAAGAGAAATCATACAAAACAACAAAAATGGTATTTTTCCCGAAAAACTTGAAGATTTTGCACAGACCAAAGAGCACAAAGCAGAATTTGACCAGGTTCTTACCCAAGAAGATATTAACCGATTCGATAAAGATGAATAGTTTCCCGGTAATGAAATCTAAATGTATTGCTTTCACAAGCACGGATGAAAATAATTTTCTGATATATGGATTTTCCCGAATGCATGGAATAGGCATGAAACTTCTGTAAAAAAATTGTTAACGAATGAAAAAAAAATTGTTTTTTATTTCCTTCAGTTGTGTTTTACTGTTATTTGCGTGTACTCCCAAGCCGTTATTGGACAAAACGGCAAATGTTGACGAAAAAGGATGGAAGCCAGATGCAGCTTTGCAATTTTCTGTTGAAGTAACTGACCTTACTGCATTGCATAATTTTTATGTTACAATACGAAATACAACAGATTACAAATACAGTAACATTTATTTGTTTATCCAAACCCAATTTCCTAACCAAAAATTCAGCAAAGATACCGTGGAGTGCCTGCTTGCCAATGCCAATGGAAAATGGAAAGGAAAAGGATGGGGGAAAATTAAGGATAACCGATTCCTTGTAAAACAAGATTTCCGGTTTCCGGTAAAAGGAATATACACTTTTTACATCCGGCAGGCTATGCGTGACAAAGAGCTTGTAGGTATTAAAAATTTGGGTATCAACATCGAAAACAATAAAATTGAATAACAATACATTATATAATGAGTAAAGATATCAAAGGGCAAACCACTTGGGTAAAGAGATTTTGGTTACTTTACATTGCTTCAATAGTATTTGTCATACTGTTATTTACCATGATTTCCTTAGGCTGGCTTGGGTTTATGCCTTCTTTTGAAGAACTTGAAAATCCAAAAAGTAATCTTGCTTCTGAAGTAATTTCAGCCGATCAGGAATTGTTAGGCAAATTTTATATCGAAAACCGTTCCATTATTCATTACGAAGAGCTTTCTCCCTGGCTTATCAAAGCCCTCATAGCTACCGAAGATGCACGTTTTTACAAACATTCGGGCGTTGATCCCAAAGCCGTTTTCAGGGTAATGTTTGGTATTGTTACCGGCAATTCTAAAGGAGGAGGTAGCACCATTTCACAACAACTTGCCAAAAATCTTTTCCCACGCAAACCTAACCGTACTTTTGTCGAAACTGTCTTCACAAAATTGAAAGAATGGGTTACAGCTACCAAATTAGAAAGAAATTATACGAAAAACGAAATCATTGCCATGTATTTAAACACCGTTGATTTCGGAAGCCTGTCCTTTGGTATCAAATCAGCTGCTAAAACGTATTTTAACAAATCTCCCGATTCCTTGAATGTTGAAGAAAGCGCCCTCCTTATCGGGATTTTAAAAGCGCCCTCCTTTTACAGCCCTATTCGCAATCCCGAAAGAGCTTTGAAACGTAGAGAGGTCGTTTTGAACCAAATGCGAAAACATAACTATTTAACAGAAGAACAATACGATTCGGTAAGACAAACGCCCATCGACATGAAACATTATAGTATTCAGGACCATACTTCGGGTCTTGCCACTTATTTCAGGGAATATCTCCGGAAAATAATGTATGCCGAAAAACCAGATGAAGACAACTACGACGACAAAGAAGATTACAGTTACGACTCCCTGCAATGGGAAACCAACCCTTTGTATGGATGGATAAATAAAAATAAAAAACCGGATGGGAGCAAGTACAATCTATACAAAGACGGACTTAAAATTTATACTACCCTTAATTCCAAAATGCAGGAATATGCAGAAGAAGCAGTAAAAGAACATCTTAAAAAAGAACTTCAACCTTCTTTCTTCAAACATTGGAAAGGAGTTAAGGGTGCACCCTTTGATGTGTCACTGGGGTCGGATGTAATATCAAAAATAATGAAGGATGCTATGCACCGTAGCGACAGGTATCATAACCTTAAACGTGCAGGAATGGATGAGGACGAAATCCAACAAAATTTCAAAACGCCTACACTAATGCAGGTTTTTACCTGGAATGGAGACCGCGATACCTTGATGTCTCCCTGGGACTCAATACGTTATTACAAATATTTTTTACAGGCAGGTTTAATGTCGATGGAACCACAAACAGGTTTTGTGAGAGCTTATGTTGGGGGGATTGATTATCAACATTTCCAATATGATCATATAACTCAGGGTCGCAGGCAGGTTGGGTCAACTTTTAAACCTTTTGTTTACACTCTTGCCATGCAGGAAGGGGAATTTTCCCCATGTTCCAAAGTACCCAATGTGCAGCAAACGGTCGAATTACCCAGCGGCGACAAATGGGAACCTAAAAATTCTGACCACGATCGCGAAGGCGAGATGGTTACCCTACGATGGGCATTAGCTAATTCGGTAAACTGGGTTTCGGCTTACCTGATTAAAAGATATTCACCTGAAGCGGTTGTTAAAATGGCGCATAAAATGGGCGTAAAAAGTTATATTCCACCGGTATATTCAATTTGCCTTGGAACTGCCGATCTGAAACTCAATGAAATGGTGGGTGCTATGAGTTGTTTCCCTAATAAAGGAATATATACCGAACCCATTTTTGTAACCCGAATTGAAGATAAAAACGGCAACCTCATTGCAAAATTTGTTCCTAACCAGGAGGAAGCCATGAGCGAACAAACAGCTTACCTGATGCTTACGCTTATGAAAGGGGTAGTTGAAAACGGAACCGGCGCCCGCCTGCGTTATAAATATGGTTTAAACAACCCAATTGCCGGTAAAACTGGAACCACCCAAAATAACTCAGACGGATGGTTTATGGGCTTAACACCCAATTTAGTTACGGGTGTATGGGTAGGTAATGAAGACCGTAGTGTACATTTTCGTTCCATTCTTTTGGGGCAGGGAGCGACCATGGCATTGCCAATTTTTGCTTTATATATGAAAAAAATATATGCCGATCCCTCTCTGCATATTTCAGTTGATGATTTTGAAAAGCCTGCGGATGAACTTACTGTAGAAATTGATTGCAATAAATATGTCGAAAAACAAGGTAAATCATCTTCCTCTGGAAGCAGCCAAGACATAGATAAATTTTAAAAATCGCTAAAAACTAATATTTTTGCCTCCAGATAATAATCTTAAATAAGATTGCATGGTTTTTAGTAGCAATATATTTCTTTTATATTTTTTTCCACTTGTTCTCATTGCATATTATCTTGTACCCAAAAATTTTCGCAACCTGCTGATAGTTATTGTCAGTCTTGCATTTTATACCTGGGGTGCTCCAAAATATGTTTTCATTGTTCTTTTTTCTCTTTTTGCTGATTTCTTTTTTGCCAAATATATCCATAAAACAGAAGGCAGAAACAAAAAAATCATTCTTGCTATTGCATTATCAGTAAATATTGGCTTATTGGCTTATTTTAAATATGCCAATTTTTTTGTGGAAAACTTCAATGAATTACTACAATCGTTCGGAATGACATCCGTACATTGGGCTGCTGTAGCCTTACCCATCGGGATTTCATTTTTCACTTTCCACGAAATGAGTTACCTGATTGATGTGTACCGCAACGAGAAACCTCCTTTTAAAAGTATTGTAGATTACGGCTTGTATATACTTTTTTTCCCGCAACTTATAGCCGGACCTATCATACGTTTTCACGAAATTTCTGATCAGATTCTTAACCGCGATTACCAAGAAAATTTCGACAATCGCCTTATCGGATTTTTCAGATTCTGCATCGGTCTTGCAAAAAAAGTGCTGATAGCTAATGTAATGGGCGAAACAGCTGACCAAATTTTTGCTCTCTCGCCTGAAGAACTTACTACTTCATTATCATGGATAGGAATCTTAGCCTATACTTTTCAGATTTATTTTGATTTTTCAGGTTATTCAGATATGGCAATCGGAATTGCCCGTATGATGGGATTTATTTTTCCTGAAAATTTCAATAATCCTTATATTTCTCAAAGTATTACAGAGTTCTGGAGGCGTTGGCATATGACTCTTAGTCGCTGGATGCGTGATTATCTGTATATCCCCCTAGGCGGAAACAGGGTAAGTAAAAGCCGGATGTATTTTAATCTGGTCTTTGTATTTCTCATCTCGGGCTTATGGCACGGAGCCGCCTGGAATTTTGTGTTTTGGGGTGCTTTTCACGGTTTATTTTTGCTACTCGACCGCCTATTTCTTCTGAAAGTTTTAAAAAAAATCGGCAAATTACCTTCAATTGTGTTAACCTTTTTTATTACCATGATAGGGTGGGTGTTTTTCCGTTCCGAAAATTTAGCCCTTGCATGGAGATACCTTGGTAAAATGTTTTCTTTAGATAGAGGATATTCTGACGTAATCATAAGTACGAAATTTTTACCTATATTATTTATTGCAATTCTGTTTTCATTTTGGGGACTGATAAAAGGAAATGAACAATGGCAAATAAAAGTTTTTCAACCATATCATAACATTAAAGGTTTTCTTGTCTTTACCTGTATTTCTTTAACTCTGTTGGTAATATGTGTTGGTAGCATTACTACTACTAATTTTAATCCGTTTATTTATTTCAGATTTTAAAGATATGAAGACCATGATAAAAAGAATATTATTCAGTATAATTATCCTGATGCTTTTACTACCTTTAATACAGGTAACTTATCTTTTTATTAAATTAGAGCCCCTTGGAGGATCTTATGTACCGGCAGAAAAACCCGTTTTTTCCTGGGATGCATGGTTTTCTGATAATTATCAAGAAAAATTTAATAAATATATTGAAGAACATATAGGGTTTCGCGAGTTTTTTATAAGGTTGAACAACCAACTGGATTTTAACATATTTAAAATTGCTCATGCTGAAGGAGTCGTAGTTGGCAAAAAAAATTATATGTTTGAGGAGGATTATCTTCTCGAATATAATGGAGAACTTTTTATTGGCAAAATTCCTATTGAACGAAAAGTACGACAGATAAAATTCCTTCAAGACTATTTAAAAAAAACATATAATATAGATTTAATTCCGGTTTTTGAACCTGGGAAAGCAAGTTTTTTCCCCGAATATATACCTGACAAATATCACCCAAATCTAAATAAAATTACCAATTATAAATATTATATTGAATGTTTTGACAGATATAATGTCAAATACATAGATATGAATGCATGGTTTAAAAGCATAAAAAACACTTCAAAATACTCTCTTTTCCCGCAATACGGAATTCATTGGAGCTCCTATGGTGCGATGCTTGCAATGGATTCACTTGCCAAATACATTGAAAAAACGCGTAATATTGATCTGCCGGATATTAGCATTACCAAAATTAATTATACCAATAAACTTCAGGGAGTGGATTATGATATGGGAAAGGCTATGAATCTGCTATTTAAAATGCCTACATATAAGATGGCTTATCCTAAAATAAGTTTTATAAATGATAAAACAAAAACCAAGCCATCGGTTCTTGTTATAGGTGATAGTTTTTATTTTTCTTTACTTGGGGAAGGGAAAATATCTAACTTATTTAAAGATGACCACCAGCTTTGGTATTATGGTTCCAAAGTATTTCCTGATTCATATACAAAAGAAACATTTGCTGAACAACTTGATTTGAAGAAAGAAATTGAAAAAAGAGATGTGATTTTCATGATGTGTACCGAACGCTTTCTTCATACTGCTTTCTGGAATTTTAATGAACATTTATACAAATTATATTTTCCTAATTATTTAAAAGATACTATAAATGATATAGAAAACGGTATCCGTAGATATGATGATTGGTACAAGCTACTAATTAAAGCAGCTAAGGAAAAAAATATTTCAACAGAAGATTGGGTTAGAATCAATGCAGAATTTGTTTTTAATGAAGGTTTTAGTAAAAATACCAATCAAAAATACCAAGATTCAGTTTTATTAGAGGTTATTAAAATAAGAAATGAGAAAATTTTAATGAGAAATCTATTTAAAACAGCAACCAAAGAACATTCCTTTATTGATGATATTGTTTTCCGAGAAGCATCAAAAAGATATAATGAAAAATAATTTTAATCGTTATTTATTCTTTATTTTCCTTCAATATGGTTTTCTTTTTTAAAAGCCAACTATTATCAGTAAACTTATATACTATTTCAAACTTTGGTTCCAATGTTTTATAATCTTCAGCAAGTATATAATAATAATCTGCATTGGTATTAATATCTATAGATTTGTCATAATCCTTTAAATCCATCAAAGGTAGTTTACCTGTATATTTATAAAAATAAAAAGATGGAAAATAAAGCCAGTTCGTTTTTAAAGAAACAGGCTGATTACCATTAGTATATTTTAAATAATTTATAACCTCATATGTATTTGCATCAAACCACCATTCTCTTACGCTTTTAAAACTGAAAGTATTTGCAAGATGATATAAACATAATAAAGTTATAAATATAGATATTATTTTTGACGTAACCATACTTATTATATCTGAAAATACAAAAATAGTTGTAATAAATACAATAATAAATAATGGATAAAAAAACAGAGCAGTCCTTCCACTTAAATCAGGAGTATGTAAAATCTTACATTGTAAAATACTTATAACAGATGTAAATATCAAAACTGTAGTTGTAATAAAAACTGGATTATTTATAATTTTTAATTTAACATTTCTAAATTGAATTACAATATATATAATATTGAATATTACTACAATAATTCCAAATGCTACAATTATAAATTCCAAATTGGGAATTATACTTGTTGAGCCATAAAGTGCCTGTTGAACAATTGAAAAAATCGTTCCTTTCAAAAAGCCCAATGAATACCAATATTGAAACTGATTAGTACTTTGCATCTTGTAAATTGGAACTGCTATCAGTGCAGCATATAAAATGCAAGAAATTAAGATTATTAATGTTGGCTTAATAACAAGCCTTATTCCCCCTTTCCTCAATAATAAAAAATATAACCAAGTTAGTATAGTAACTGCCGCCCAAAAAACTAAAAGCGTAAAATTAGCATAAGAGGCTAAGATTGAAAGGGAAAATGCTAACCAGATATCTTTATTTTTTAAATATTTATATCCCGAAATTAAGTAACTTACTGATAAAGTACATAATGAACATGACATACCGTATCCTCTGCACAATCCAAAAAAGTCCAGAAAATATGGGTTAGCTATAAATAAAATAGCAGCAGGAATAAAATAAACAGAATCCTTTTTTAAAATTGAAACAATAATACGATAAACAGCAAAAGCATAAACTAAAAAAGATAAAAGGTTAGGTAATCTAACTACCCATTGCTCCTTACCAAATAAACCTAAAAATCCTTTAGTTATTAAAGTGTTTAATACATGATTATTAGGCCAATTATCAGGATACATCATTATTTGCCAAACATTAAAGTTACTATAATGAGCAGTTGTTGACGTTTCGTCGTGTGTTATTGGAACTTGAAAAACTTTATATAATATGAATAAAAATATTAATTCATAAATAATAATAAAAATAATAATGTTTATATTTTTTAATTTTAATAATGAAGTTTTCATATTACCAAATATTAATCTTTTATCAAACTATTATTTTTTAAAAAATATAAACTATTATTAATTATTTTTTTTCGTTGTAAAAAATGAATAAAAGATGTTCTTAAAACACCTAATCCATACATTATACTTCTGTTTAAATTTATTGAAGAAGCGTCTTTAAAATATTTGGTAGGGCAGGTTACTTCTGCAATTTCATAACCCGCGTACACTATTTGTGAAAGCATTTGGTTATCAAAAACAAAATCATCAGAATTCATATTATAATTAATTGATTCTAAGACATCTCTTGAAAAAGCACGGTATCCGGTATGGTATTCAGAAATTTTTTCGTTGATTAATATATTTTGTACCAATGTAAGGAAGCGATTTGCGATATATTTATAAACAGGCATCCCCCCCTTTAATGCGCCCTTACCTAAAATACGAGAACCTAAAACCACATGGTATAAATCGTTGGCAATAATATATGCCATAGATGGAATTAGTTTAGGTGTATATTGATAATCCGGATGTAACATAATTATAATATCGGCGCCTAATTCCAATGCCTTATTATAACAAGATTTTTGATTTCCACCATAGCCTTTATTATTTTCATGTTTAATTATATGTTTGATTCCAATCTTTCTTGCTATTTCTACTGTTTTATCAGAACTGGCATCATCAACAATTACCACATCGTCAACAATATCCATTGGAATCTCGCAATAAGTATTTTCTAATGTCTTCTCAGCATTATAAGCTGGCAATACAACAACTATTTTTCTACCACACAACATATTATAAACTTATTTCATTTTAAAGTGTTTTAATTTTTTCAATAAATAAAAAAAATTCACTATAATTAATTTAAACTTATTTCCCATAAGTGTCTATCATCCACTTAGCATCTAAATATACCATACTATCTAATGATATTCCCTTTTGTAGAGATTTTTCTCTGATTGCATTTAACCATTTTTTATCGCTATAAATCTTTTTAATTTTGTCTTTTATTAATACTTCGTAATTACCTGTTTCAAATTTATAATTAGCTAATTCATATACAGCTTTTATTCTATTCGAAAATAATAACTTAACAGCATATCCATTCTTTATAAAATTTGCTTCTTCCTGATCGCTCAAATATCTATCCACTAATAGCATTTTATTATTTTTAAACATACTATTAATTGGGACCTCTTTATACCAATTTGTAAATTTTTCCGGAATTACATTATAAAAATATGCTTTTGGATAAAGTTGCATTAATCTATTTTCATGAACTCTTGAAAATGCAAGCCCAAATAATAAAGCATAGTTTTTATTTAAACTATATGAAGCATTTGTAACAATATTATATTCTGAATTATTTTCAAGAAACTTTTGTAATTCATCACATTCAATTTTTGTCATTGATTGACCAAGAAAATCAACTTTGTAGTTTTTTAAATTAACCAATATACAAAAGACCATCAAACTGCTCAAAAATATTAACTGTATAAGATGGTTCCTGAATCTAAATTGCATTGATATTAATACACAAGCTATAATAAAAGTTAATGCGGTCAACGCATAAGTTACAATTAAATAGTAACTTTTCCCATCAAAAGATTTTGAAACAATAAGGATACTTACTATTTGAGTAATAATTGAGTAAAAGAATAATTTAAATACAAAAGTATTATAATGATTTCGTCCAGTTCTTTTTAAATAATAAAAATAAATTAACCAGACGAGCGACAATATCATAAAAACTGTCATTAAATTATTATTTGATATAATAAATATGATATTTTTATAGTAAGTATCTGGATTTATGATTGTTGTACTTCCACCGCCATATATTCCGGAATGCGTAAATAATGATAAAAACCAATTAAACATATAAGGATATTGCTTAATAACCGGTAATGTGAATATAATAAAACTTAAGGCGGTAATAGAAAAAAATTTTACAAGCTTCTTAATATTAAATCCGATAAATAATATAGGTAATAATAAGATCGGAAGAACAATTAATTTTACAGATAAAGCTAAACCAGAAAGAATTGGGAACAGCCATAACTCTTTTGTTGTATCTTCATTATTTATTTTCTTTACTCCATATTGAATAATCAGCAATATAAACAATTGTAATATAATAATTAACATCGCATCTGGCATAAAACTAACCGATGAGATGGTTAAGGATGTGGAAAATAAAAATGGTGCAGATTGTGAGGCTATTGCCAAATTTAAATTTTTAGACTTTTTATATATCCCATAACCCGAAAAAAGAGTAACTGCTACTATTAAAAAAAATAACATCAATTGCAAACGAATCTCATAATAAGCAGGATGCAAAAGAACATCTGTCTGTATATCTGCAGATTTTTCATGAAGCCAATAAGTTAGCCGTATTCCTGCCGCCGAAAATATTGTTAAAGGTACCCCTGGGTGATCACAATATAACGGAAGTTTGTGCATATTTATATTAAGACCATTAAGAATATAAGCATAGTCAGGATCGCTACAATATATATTTTTTTCTATATGTTGCTGATAAATAACCACCAACAAAGGAATAATCAGTAGCAGTAAGTAGCTCATCCACAACCTAATTCTCTTCATAATTTATTTTTTGTAAAATAAACCATATTTCAAAACACAAATTATCGCTCTAAATCCATCTGACATTCCTATTTTCTTCCCGTCTTCATATGTACGTCCATAATAAGAAATTCCCACCTCATAAATCCTTATTCCTTTTATATGAGAAATCTTGGCAGTAACCTCTGGTTCAAAACCAAAACGTTTTTCTTTAAACTGAATTTGTTTAAGAATCTCTGTCCTAAACAATTTATAACATGTCTCCATGTCAGTAAGATTGAGATTAGTAAACATATTGGATAGGAAAGTAAGGAAACGATTCCCGATTGTATGCCAGAAAAATAAAATACGATGTGGCTGACCTCCCATAAACCTTGACCCATATACCACATCTGCATGTCCATCCACAATAGGCTTCAATAGTACATTATATTCCTCCGGGTCGTATTCCAAATCCGCATCCTGAACAATTATAAAATCGCCTTGTGCTTCTTTTATTCCTCTATGAATAGCAGATCCTTTACCCTTGTTTATTGTTTGATTGTATAATTTAATTATTGATTGAGGATGTAATGCAATATATTCTTCTACTACCCTCATAGTATTATCTGTAGAACAATCGTTGATAATAATAATTTCCTTTTGAATATTATCTATAAGTTGAACATTTAATACCTTATCGAGAATAAGGGCAATCGTTCCCGCTTCATTATAGGCGGGTATTAATATAGATAATACTTTCATTAATGTTAAAACTGAATTTAAGGCAAAACTATAAAAAAGGTTTAAAATACTGCAAAATAATTAAACTTGTTTTACAATAAGATAAATTATATAGCATAAAATAACGTTAACAAATCGTGATTATATTATAAAAAGGTTACCCCAATATATATAATACTGATAGTTACTGGTTAATTGGGGGAAAGCATGTGATAGAAATTTTAGTGGTTTTTTCTAAATAATTTTTGCCCTGATTAACCTGTTAAGAATAAAACATTTTATGAGTCTCTGCTATCTTACCTAAACAAATTTATTAATAAAAATTCTTTGCGCCTCTTTGCAAGAGACTCAGCCATTCTCTGCGGTTTAAATTTTTTTTACCGCAGAGTAAGGAAAGAATTGCGCATAGAGAACCGCAAAGCCTACCCTATTGAAAAAATAACGTATCATACTACGAATCATTAATATTTTTCTTCATAAATTATGGTTTTATACTTTTTAGGCAGGAAAACGGATAATCATTAAATAATAAATAATATAATCGCATTACTTATAAAAAATAATATATAAAGATTGTATTACTTATTATATTACAATTTAAAATGTATATTTATTTATTTGAATTTTTAATAGTAATTTTTCATCACCCATTAACTCTATTTAGTTTTCAATAATACAAACTGATTTTGATTGTATTTTATTGATATTTAACAATATTAATAATGTTTCCTTATCACATTTTGAATAAAACGCACAAGCATCTCCCTTAGAAGGACATGAAGTTGAATATCCATTTATAGTAGGTATATTAAGTTCCTGGCTTGTCCGCATTGCATCCAAATGAGCCTGATAAGCTGGGACACTATTACCTGGGACATAGGCAAAAGCTATATGTTTTCTGTGATTATATTCATTTTGAATTTTTAATTTTAATGTGTCTATACGAATTATACATTCTTTTTTTTCAGTTTTTAAAACTTTTGATGCATCAAATAAATTATCTGTAACAATTATAATAGGAAAAATAAACATTACTATTTTCCATACCATTTTGTAGTTTTTTAATTTTAATAACATTAATGCACCTACAATTAAAAGTAAAAAGTTCCATATGTATGCGAATCTTGTTAATACCTGCAAACTATTCATTCCAGGTAAGTTAAAAAGAATGAAATATAATGTTTTCCCACCATTAGTTCTTATGTATAATATTAATATTAATAATATTATAGCAACTAAAGATAGAATGGTTTTGTTAATCGGCTTTTTTATAAACAAATTTTTTATGATATAGACTAATGCTATAATTAAACCTAAATAAGGTAAAATACCCGGAAAAAGTATATGTAGCCACCACTCAGAAACAATTTTATCTCCAAAAGAGGAAAGTATTCTCCATGGAACTGAGGAATTATGAGAAAGAAAAAAGGACAATGGCCTTGGCAAAAAATTAGTTACAAAACTGTAATTTCTATAACCTAAATCTTCTGCCGAATAAACATAAGGCGCTAACAATAAGAACATTAAACTTAAAGAAATACAAGTAATTAATAAAGTATATATATATTCCTTTTTAGTAAAATAAAATAAGATAAATTTGTTTTTTTTATAAACAAATGACAAAATAATCATGTAAAATATTGAAAAATAAAATAAAAAAAATCCTGTGTAAATAACACAATAAAACTGATAAACAAGTCCTAACGCATAAACTATTAAATACTTCCTCGAAGGATTCATTATTAATTGATGTGCAGCATAAAATACTAATGGAATCAAAAATTTTATATTCATTTGTACAAAATATATCTGACCCAAATTAAATATTCCAAATGCAAAAATATAGGCTACTAAAGCTGATATAAAATTGTTTTTTAAACACTTACGCATTACGAAATAAGTAATGATATAATTAAACGCCGTAATAGTTAGTCACCAAAATTGAAAAGAAGTTTCAGAATTTATTCCAATAATCCTATAAAGGGCATAAATAGGCATTGTTCCCAACATATTATCGGATAAAGCAATATTATTTTTATAAGGAAACATAAAACTTGCATTCCAGAAAGAATTTTCATTTCCTGAAAGAAAACGATACCCATGTTCTAATATATAATGAATAAATCTTGCATCACCGAAATCTCCAGGAATATAAGCAAAATCCAAACCTAGTATTCGAATGGCAAAATACCATATTCCAAAAAAAAACATTAGAATTGGTAAAAATATATTTATATTTTTACCAATTCTACAATTCATATTTAATTTTATTTTTCTCATTTGCACGTCGCTTACATCGCTTATTCCTGTATATAAATCCTTTTAACTCTCCTCGAAATGGCAGTTAAAATTTCATAAGGAATTGTATCCATAGCCTTTGCAAGTTTGGTGATTGAATTTTTTTCGCCAAACACAATCACTTCATCGCCTTCTTTTGCTTCTATATGTGAAATATCCAACATACACATATCCATACATATATTCCCTATAATTGGAGCTAACTGATTATTTATTAGTAAAAAACCTTTCCCATTTCCTAATCTCCGATTTAATCCGTCAGCATATCCTATTGGTATTGTTGCTATTTTACTTTCCTTTGTTGCTTTCCACCGGCGATTATAGCCTACTGTTTCCCCTTCAGGAACTTTTTTAATTTGAGATATTATTGTTTTTAAAGTATTTACATTTTTTAAGTATTTTTCATCCTCTGGAACTGATGCAATTCCATATAACCCAATTCCCAAACGTACCATATCAAACTGTGCACCAGGAAATCTTGTAATTCCAGCCGAATTTAATATGTGTAATAATATTTTATAATTAAATTGCTGCTGAATTAATTTACTCATTTTAGAAAATACAGTAATTTGACTGTGGGTAAAAGTATCCTCTTCAGCATCGTCTGCGGCTGCCAGGTGCGAAAATATTGATTTGATTATTATTCTTTTATTATTTTTTATCCTTTCAATTAGCTGTTCTAACTCTCCAACACAAAATCCTAGCCGGTGCATCCCAGTGTCTAATTTAATATGTATATGGACTATTGTTATATCTGGTGAATTTTTTAACGCCTTTTCAATCATGTCAAGAGTCTTGAAACTGTACACTTCCGGTTCTAGTTTATTCACAAGCATGGCATCAATTGCGTGGTTTTCAGGATTCATTACAAGAATAGGCAAGGTAATTCCTGCTTTGCGAAGTTCTATTCCCTCGTCGGCATAGGCAACAGTAAGATAATCGGCATGATGAAATTGTAAAGCCCCTGCAATTTCATAACTACCACTTCCATATGAAAATGCCTTTACCATTGCCATTATTTTAGTTCCGTTAGTTAATTGCGAGCGATAATAATTCAGATTATGTACCAGTGCATTCAAATTGATTTCCAATACAGTTTCATGAGCTTTTTGCTGCAAAATACTATTAATTTTCTCAAAACCAAAAATTCTTGCGCCTTTAAGTAAAATAGCTTCATTCTGAAAATGGTTTACAGAAAATTCCTGCAAAAAAGTTTCGGTATCGGGAAAAAATTTTTTCTCCATCCTGAATTTTTCCTGCTGCTGACTAATGGCTGTGCCTATACCTATTACCCTGTTAATATGCTTTCTATATAAAAGAGTAGCCACCTCTGAATATAATTCTTCATTTGTTTTTCCGCTTTGCAAAATATCGGAAATAATTACCGTTTTTTGGGGATGTTGTTTTTGTTGGTTCAAAAAATCAATGCCAACTGCCAAAGAATTTATGTCGGAACTGTAACTGTCATTAATTATAGAACAATGATTTATCCCTTCCTTAAGCTCCAACCGCATGGATAAAGGATGCAAATACTGCAGCCGGGAGGCAGCCTCCTCTATCGGATAGTTAAGTACAAGCAATGTTGCAAAACAATGCATTGCATTTTCCATTGAAGCCAAATCGGTAAAAGGGATGGAAATTTTAGTTTCCCTGTCTTGATAAATAACTGTAAGTTGGGTAACGTTCCTGAATTTTCGGACGTTTTTTATCCAAAGGTCGGAACCAGGCTGGCGACTCCAGGTGAATGGCTGGCATTCTTCATTTAAGAATGTATTTTTGAGAACATTATCAATAAGCGTATTCTGGCGCAAAATAATGCGTTTAGCTTTTTTAAACAATAGAAGTTTCTCTCTTATTTTTTCCTCAAGGCTTTTAAAGTTTTCGCTATGTGCAGAGCCTATATTGGTAAAAATTCCTATTTCGGGTTGGATAATTAAAGCAAGCTTCTGCATTTCATCTGGTTGTGATATTCCGGCCTCAAAAATAGCCAGTTGATGCGAATCATTCATCTGGAGTACTGACAACGGAACCCCAATTTGTGAATTATAGCTTAACGGGCTGCGTACAACCTTTTTATCACTGCCAATCAACTGATAAAGCCATTCTTTTACAATAGTTTTCCCATTACTTCCCGTGATACCTATTACCGGAAACGTAAAGCGATTTCTGTGAAACTGTCCCAATACCTGTAAGGCATTCAATGTATTGTCAACTACAATAAAACCAGCCGCATTGCAATTTTGAACAGGATAATTTGTATCGGATATTACAAATTTTCTTACTCCCTTTTTATATAATTCGTCTATAAACTTATGTCCATCATTTCTTGATGAAATAAGGGCAAAAAATAAAGTTTTTTCGGGAGACAACAGCCTCCGGCTGTCAATGAGTAAATCCCTTACAACCTCGCTGTTTGTTTGCTGTATTATTTTCCCGGAAATAATTTTCCCAATCTGTTGAAAGGTGTATTCCATTAAGGTTTAAACATTTATTTATGTTCGGTATTGCTGAGGGCATTTGCCTGAAGATGATCGAACATTTGCCTGTTTTTGTAAATATCTATTGCTAAATAGATAGCTGCTCTGAAGGCATCCGGTGAAGCCTTATCCTTTCCTGCCAGTTCATAAGCAGTTCCATGAGCAGGAGAAGTTCTCACAAAAGGTAATCCTGCCGTGTAATTAACCCCACTTTCAAAAGCAAGAGTCTTAAAAGGAAGTAATCCCTGGTCGTGGTACATTGCCAACATGCCATCGAATTGGGTAAAAGTTTCCGAACCAAAAAAACCGTCGGCAGCGTAAGGTCCATATGCCAGAATGCCTTGTTCCATAGCTTGGTTGACTGCCGGTATAATTATATCAATTTCTTCGTTTCCAAGCAAACCTTCGTCGCCAGCATGGGGATTAAGCCCAAATAAAGCAATTTTGGGGCGTTGGATATTAAAATCCCGTTTCAATGATTCGTTAAGGATTTTTATTTTATTTAATATCAGTTCTGTATTAATTGTATTGGATACCTCTGTCAGGGGAATATGACCAGTTACAACCCCAATCCGCAAATTTCCACTTACCATGAGCATTAACGGGTCGGAAGCAGAAAATTTCTCAGCAAGATACTCAGTATGCCCCGGAAAATTAAATTTATCGCTTTGAATATTCTTTTTATTAATAGGCGCCGTTACCAGGACATCTATTAATCCCTTTTTAATGTCTTCAATGGCAGCTTCCAATGCCAAAAAAGCCATTTCGCCTGCCAGATGGGTGGATACTCCCATATCTATTTTTATTTCAGGCTCATAAATATTAATAATATTAGCACGACGAGGCACTGCCATATCGGCTTTCTTAATCAAATTAAATGTAAAATCATTTATATTTAGTGTTTTACGATGATATGAAGCTACTTTTGATGAGCCATACACTATGGGGGTGAACATTTCCATAATGCGTGCATCCATCAGGGATTTTATTATCACCTCATAACCAATTCCATTCAAATCACCATGGGTAATACCCGCAATAATATGTTCTTTTTCTGATGTTTTTGTCATTCTTATGTATTTTGGGCAAAGGTAAATAAATAAAATGTAAAGGTATGAGTGTTTTACTACTTAATTCCTACTTTTGAACGGTAAAAAACATATTACATGAATACAAATCGGGTACTTAATAAGGCTATGCGGGCAGAGTTTCTTTCAGCAACGGAAGGACTATTTCTTCTTTCGGAAGCACCCCTTGCAGAATTAATGTGGACGGCAAATGAAATTCGTAAAATACTTCATCCAGACGGAAAAGTTACCTGGATTATTGATCGTAATGTAAATATTACCAACGTTTGTATGTCCGGCTGCAAATTTTGCAATTTTCATTGTACGCCAAAAAGTAAAAACGCTTATATAACTATTATTGAACAATATATTAAAAAAATAGATGAAACAATACAATTGGGTGGAGAACAATTGCTCCTCCAGGGAGGTATGCATCCGGATTTGGGGCTTTCTTTTTATACCGACCTTTTCAGCCAGTTAAAAAAACTATATCCCAAGTTGAAACTTCATGCATTGGGTCCTCCGGAAATTGCTTTTCTTGCCAAAAAAGAACAATTTTCTTATAAAAAAGTACTGGAAATACTTATGGAAGCAGGTCTGGATAGCCTTCCTGGTGCTGGTGCCGAAATTTTATCAGACAGGGTACGGCACTTTCTCTCGCCAGGTAAATGTTCTGCAAAAGAATGGCTGGATGTAATGCGTATTGCCCACAAATTAAATCTGGTAACTTCGGCAACAATGATGTTTGGGCATGTAGAAACTATTGCAGAAAGGATGGAACATCTGGTAAAATTAAGAGAAGTACAATTAGAAAAGCCAGAAAACGCTCCAGGTTTTCTTTCGTTTATTCCCTGGCCATTTCAACATAAAAATACTGTTCTTTTTTCAAAATACAATGTTTCGAACCGTGTAAATGCAGAGGAATACCTTAGAATGATTGCAGTTAGCCGGTTGATGCTTCCCAACATACCCAATCTTCAGCCATCGTGGCTAACAGTAGGAAAGCAAACAGCACAGCTTTGCCTGCATGCAGGAGCCAACGACTTCGGTTCCATTATGATAGAAGAGAATGTGGTTTCGGGTGCAGGGGCAAGCAACAATTTTAATGCTGCCGGAATTCAAAATGCCATTCGCGAAGCTGGTTTTACGCCCCAGCAAAGAAATCAGAGATTTGAATATATTTATACATAGATGCTTACTGCATGATCGTCTTTAAATTCACTAATAAAATTTATGCATTCTGAATCAATCCGTTTTCAATAGCATATTTTATCAATCCAACTATGGTTTTTTGTTTGGTTTTAACAAAAATATTTTTCCGGTGAGTTTCCACAGTACGTTCGCTAATAAATAGTTTTTCTGCAATTTGTTCATTGGAATATTCCCGTGCAATCAATGAAAGAATTTCTGTTTCGCGAGGGGTAAGTTTTATTACATTCGGTTCTATTGTACTTATCGGACTACCGGTATTATAGATTCCCTTCATGATAACTTCCTGAACATCTTTTGATAAAAATCTTTTCCCTGAAGCTACCGTGGTAATGGCATCCATCAGCTCAGAAATGTTCGTGCTTTTTAGCACGTAGCCCAGTGCTCCGGCTTCTATCATCTTAGATATCATAATGTTGTCATTATACATGCTCAATGCCAATACCTTCGTATCCGGAAACTTTTCACGAACAATTCTGGTTAATTCCACGCCACTCATTTCCGGCATATTTATATCAGCCATCAGCACATCTATTGTATTTGTTTCTATTATTTTCAATGCTTCCATGCCACTGGTAGCCCCCATTACCACTTCAATACAATCTTCATCCTCCAGCAAAGAAATCAATCCGTCTAGCATCAACCGGTGATCATCTACCAAAAGTAGCCGTATTTTATTCATATTCTATCGTTTTTTATTTTTTTTACAGGAACAATGATAGTAATAATAGTACCCCGGTTTATCACAGAATCCAGGTGTACTTTACCTCCAATATTTTCTATTCGCGACCGGATATTTCTTAAGCCAATGCCATGTTTGTCTCTTATTTCACTAATATCAAACCCTTTACCATTATCTTCTATCATCAATGTAATTTCTTTATCGCTTTGCAAAAGCTGAAAATTTATCTCGGTAGCTTTTGCATGAAGAATAATATTGTTTAGTACTTCCTGAACTACACGGTAAATGGTCAATTCGAGAAAATTTTCAAGCTGATTATCAGTACCGTTAATATCCATACTGATTTTATACTTATTAAATTGGTTGAGATGATCAAGCAAATCTTTTATGGAGCCTGTAAACCCTTTTTCTTTCAAAAAAATTGGAGCCATATTATGCGAAATATTCCGAAGTTCAGTAAAGGCATTATCAGTAAGTTCTACTGCATTTTCTATCAGTTCATTTTGTTTTACAGAAGATAGTTTCTGCTTGTTTTTCAAGCTGGTAAGTGTAAGTTTCAACAAAGAAAGTATCTGACCAAGCCCGTCGTGCAATTCCTCTCCCATACGTTTACGTTCGCGAATTTCTGCTTCAATAACCTCATTTGCACGCTTTTCCTTAAGAAGATAGAAAGTTTCTTCTAATGTAATCTTTTGTTTATGCCTGTAATTGATGTATATAATATATAAAATCAGCAAAGCAATAAAAAATCCGGTAATTACCAAGATAATTTGATTATTTCTTTTGCCAATTAGTAAATTTTGTCTTTCAATCTGAAGGTTTTGGATTTTTTTTTGCCTATTAAGCAAAGCTATTTCCGTATTACTTTTTTCTGTTTCATGTTTTAGCTCAAGATCATAAATCTGATTAAAACGTTGGCTATTAACTACACTATCTTCTGTTTCCTTAAATTTTCTATAATACTCAAATGATTTGAAAAGATTTCCCTTAAGTTGGTAAATATCAGAGTAGTTTTTGTATGTTTCATATAATAATTTCTGGCTTTCAACTTTTTTTGCTATTTTCTCAGCAAGGGTATTTAGTTCCATCGCTTTCCCTGAATTGTTTTTTTTAACATAAATAACAACAATTTTTAACAATGCAGAAGCAAGTTCGCTATCATCGTGGATAATTTTTGCATAATCAATAGATTTCTGTTCATAAGCCAACGCTTTATCATAATTTCTCTTTTCGATAAAGAGCGATCCAAGATGGTTATAGCTTATTGATAATCCATAATAATCTTTATTTTTTTCTTTTATTTTTATAGACTTAATTAGATATTCATATGCTTTATTTTTATTATTATTTACAAGGTACAGATTTCCAATGTTTGTCATTACCGCTCCTAACCCAAATTCATCATTGGTTTTCTTATATAATACATAAGAGGAATCGAAAAATTGAAGTGCTTTGTTACTATTTCTTAACGATTGATAAATTAATCCAATATTATTGTATGCAGACGCAAGTCCGTTCATATTTTTAGCACTTTCAAAATAGCTTAGAGACGAAAAGTAATATTTTAAAGCATCATTATAATTTCCGATATGCCAATGTGTAAGGCCAATATTGCTCAGATTACCAGCTATTTGTCTTGTATCGTTAAATTTCTTACTGATAACCAATGCTCTATGATAAAACAAAAGCGCGCTATCGTATTTACTCAAAATATCGTAAGCAACCCCTATCCTGTTATTAGCAACATTTTCCCCCTTAAAATAACGTAATTTAGTTGCCAATGTTAATGCAGTATTTCCATAATCAAGTGCTTTGCGCGTATCTGTATAAATATAATTCCAGCATAAACTATTTAATACATCCACTTTCTTTTCTCCTTTCGCAGAGCTTAGTAAATGTAATAAGCTATCCTGTGTTGGAGAAGGTGGTTTTGCATAACCACTTACAGAAAAGACACTTATAAAATTTATTGCTATAAAAACTAGCAGCCACTTCATTAAGAAAATGTATTTATAAAAACGCTGTAAAAGTATGTAACTCTTATGTTATTATTAATCAATTTTTTGGAAAATTATAAAAATACGTGCCAATACGGATTTCTGTATATAAAAATACCCACCAACACGGATTGTTTAATACTAAATGATAAAACTATTTTTGCCTTGATATAATTTTCAAAATTCATACTAAAATTAATAAAATGATAAGGAAAACTTTACTATTCGTTATGTTGGTTGGTATCAGTGTTTTCAAAGTTAACGCTCAATCAACCTGGTTTCCATTACAATCAGGAACAGATAAAACACTATACGGCGTTGATTTCTTTAATGAAAATACCGGAATTGCTGTTGGAAATAAAGGAATAATTCTTAAAACAACAGATGGAGGGGCAACATGGGAACAAAAAGACGCTGGAGTTGGAGTAGCTCTTAATTCCGTTAGTTTTATTGATAAATATCATGCGATAATCGTAGGCAACGGTGGTTTGATGCTCAAAACAGAAGATGGGGGCAATACCTGGACACAAGAATATATACAAAATATTTCTGAAGCTGATTTATTATCCATAGATATGGAACCTTCCGGTAAAGGCATTGTATGTGGACGGTACATGACGATATTGACAACACAGGACATGGGTACAACATGGTTAGTTTTAAGAAAAAATTATATTGGTGCTTTTTATTCAGCGAGAATATTAAATAATAACATAGCATTCGTATTTGGTGAAAATTCCATTTCCAACAGTTTCGTTATGGCAATAGCTCATTATGA